>Ga0307377_10007897_pt1 | contig 10883 bp, 11 predicted proteins | sample TR3MG_FD_202535 | JGI IMG/M metagenome (GOLD analysis project Ga0307377, IMG submission 202535) | Soil microbial communities from Risofladan, Vaasa, Finland - TR-3 | ecosystem: Environmental > Terrestrial > Soil > Coastal area > Acid sulfate soil | place: Finland: Risofladan, Vaasa | collected... | reverse complement strand
CAAGGCTTCCTCTACAGCTGTCGCGTCAGTGAAGCGACGCCCCCCGGTCACGAGCACGATGTACGGGTTCACAGAAGTTCCTCCATGCGTGTGCGGTCGGGCACCGAGGTGGAGCCCACCGTGGGTGCAGACACGGGCAGTTTCTACTCATACCCAGGAGTCACGTATGTCAGCTACGGAGTTCGAAGGAATCCAGCTCTTGCTGCATCATCATGTCAGCGAAGCCAGCTGCCTCGTCCACGATGGTCTCCATCTTCACCGTCGTGTCGTTCACGCGCTCGGTACACGCTGAGACGTAGGCTGCGGCATACGTACGCCATGCCTCACGGTCAAGCTGACTGTGTGTCACGGCTGGTCTCCCAGAGGCTCCTGCGGAGCGTTCTGCCTGGGGCCGGTGCCAAGCTCAGCCTGGCGCGTCTTCCACTCCATGTCTTTGGCGATGTCCTCAGCGAGCTGCTGCGGCGTCGCGCACTTGGCGTGGATGTGGTGGGACTTCCCCATGCGCAGGATGTCGTCCCCTGGGTTGATGTTCTGGTTGCACGCACGACAACGGCCACCGTACTTGGCTTGGAAAGCCATGTGTATGTCTCCTGAGGGATGGCGGCCACACAGGGCTGCCTGGGAAAAGTGGAAGACTAAGTCTTAGTCTGTTGACGACACCCACGTCAAGCTCTATCTTGCGGTTTCCAGCCCCACGCAAGACGCACGGGGCAGAAACCATGGAGCTACAGCTATGAGTGTCACGGACACCATCGAGCCTGTGCCTGTTGCCAGCCTCGACTTCAAGCGGACGCGTGAGTCCAACCGCCACAGCCACTACAAGGACTTCCTGGCTGCCGCTGTGGCGGCCGGGCCCGACATGGCCATCCGCATCCCGCAGCCCGATCGCGGGGACAAGGGCGTCTGGACCGACAAGGAGTGGCGCCCCAGGGTCCAGTCTGCCGTGGCGTACTGGAAGCGGCGCGACCCCGTGTTTGCCGACGTCCGCGTCCGACAGGACAACAACGGCGTCGTCTACCTGGTCCTGCACACCCCCTCGGCACCCTGACGAAAAAGACCCCTGCCCAGGCTTGCGACCCGGGCAGGGGTCCTGAGAACACACACACGAAAGGGGCGGCCCGGAGCCGGGCGCCACACTGGAGCTGGACCAGCTGTAGCACACCCCTCAGGATCTTTCAAGATGCCACGCCACGGGACCTTCGAGCTGGACGAAGACGGCAACGTCTCCGAGCCCACGGACCTCCCCGTACGCGTGGGGGCCGCTGAAGCCATCCTACAGGGCGCGGAGGACTTGGCCGGCCTGGTGGACCCAGACGAGCTGAAGGCCCCCCAGCGGGCTGAGACGAGCCGCAGCCTGAGGCTGATGCAGCGGGTGGCCCTGGTCTTTGCCGACGTGACGGACGACAGGCCCATCGGGGAGAAGCTGAAGACGGCTGGCTGCCCTGAGGCCATCTACTTCCAGATGCGGGAGATGCCAGAGTTCAAGGCCACGCTGCACAAGGCTCTCGTGGACTACATCGTGCTCCCCAGGGCTGGAAAGATGCTGGCTGCGATGACCAAGGCTGCTACTCTGGGCGACGCCAGGGCTTTCTCCAAGGCCATGGACTTCGCAAACTTCCTCACGGGCTCGACGATCGATGAAATGGCCGATGACATGGCTCGTATCACGGATGATGATGCGTATGCGCGTGAGATATTCAGCACTCTCAAGGATGTCAAGCAACTTGTCTCAGACCTGGACCTCACGGAAGCTGAGGCGAAGGTGCAAGAAGAGGCGAAAGGCAACGTCAAGCGCAAGAGCAAGCCAAAACGCACCAGACTGGTGGATCATGGAGCAATCCGCAAGGCGGAGATAGGCGGCGCGAGGAAGGATGTGGAAGATGGTAAGTGAGCGATGCCAGTGTCGAGGGCAGTGCGGTCGCCATGGCGGCGCCTGCCGCGAAATCTTCGGGCAGCTGGACCTCTTCGGGGGCCCACGGGTCGTTGGCGTCACTGTGCGTGACGGATCCAGCGCCAGGACGACGTGCCAGGAGTGCGCCAGCTCGTGGGGCTCACGGAAGAAGGTCCGCCGGATCTCCTACACAGAGCCCGTCGAAAGGCTGAACGACGCATCACGTCGTCTGATCCAGAATCTGTGACGGCCTGCTGACTTGGCTATCACTGGCAAGGAGCGTCGCGTCCTGGCACGCCTCATGGCTGCCAAAAAGGCCCTGCACAGGCGTGCGTCAGCCAACTTCCTTGCTGTGGAGTACAAGAAGTGTCTCTTCGGAGGCTGGTGGCACCCCGACGGGCGCTGGATCACGAAGCGGCATGACAAAGCCATCGAGTTCCACGAAGCTTGCAAGGATGAGCAGTTCAACTGCTTCCTGATCGCTGGCGGCAACCGCTCAGGCAAGTCCTTCACCGGCGAGTCCGAGTTCTGCGCTTGGATCAGAGGGGAGCGCCCATGGGACGGCTCGCCTACAGCCCCGCCCGGGCAGGGTCGAGACTGGCTTCTCGCAGGCCAGAGCTTCTCCAAGGCGTTCCCCCTGGTCCTCAACCCCTACTTCGAAGCCAGGATGTCGGACTGGATCGTCGACAGGCAGAAGGACCAGCGCAAGAACACAGTCATGTACCTGTTGAAGAACGGGGACAGGGTCCACTGTCTCTCGTACCAGCAGTGGTCCAAGGCTGACAAGCAGTCAGGTAACCCATTCGAAGGACCGGCGTGGTACGGGGCGTACTTCGACGAGCCACCGCCCTACGAGGTTTGGATCGCTACACAGCGTGGGCTGGTCACGGGCACCTCCTCAGGCTGGGGCAAGGCTATCATCGCCGCCACCATCCTGTCGCACCCGTGGCTACTCCACGAGATTTACTCTGCTTCGTACAACATGGGCGGGGACAAGAACCACATCTACGCCCAGCACTTCACGATCTATGACAACCCGTTCAACACGGATGAGGCTATCGAACAGTTCGCGTCTGAGATGTCTGACGAGCTGAAGCAGGTCCGCCTCTACGGAAGGCCACGCTTCCTGTCTGGGCGCGTCTTCTCGGAGTGGGATCCGGACGTCCACATCTACGACGAGTCGGACTTCAACCCGCTGGAGCACACCTTCTCCAACGGGACATCGACGTCAACGCCACCTGTCATCATGGCTATCGACCCGCACCCGCGACGCCCGTGGGCCATGGTCTGGCTGGCAGTTCTTCCGGGCAACAACTACTACGTCATACGCCAGTGGCCACAGGGCCCGTACCACAAGATGAAGTCCTCGGGCTTCGGCTTCGAAGACTACGCTCGAGCGATCCGCGAGGTCGAGGAGACGATCCCTGGCGGGAGCGCCCGGGTCATGTGGCGGGAGTTCGACCCGAACATCAGCCGGACGCCGCAGGCTCAGGCCCACGGCTCCACGACCATGCAGAAGGAGATGCGCAAGCTGGGCTTCTACTTCCGCAGCGACGTCAACGACAGGCTGCCGATCGGACACGAGATCATCCACACGCTCTTGCAGTACGATCAGGACGAGCCGTTGTCGGAGCTGAACAGGCCCAAGCTCTTCGTGGAGGCCGGTCTCAACAACGTCATCTACGGCTTTGAAAACTACTCCTGGGACGAGTACCGTGAGTCCGACCGTGGGCTGAAGCTCGTCCCCAAGGACGAAGGCAAGGACATGATCGACGTCATCAGGTACTGTGTCTCTCGCAAGCCACAGTTCATGGCCTGGGAGGGCCGGAACCAGTGGTACGAGAAGCAGCGCGCAAGACGCGCCTTACGATCCGCGACACGACGGGCATAACATGGCCAAGGTCTCACCGATCGTCGACGAAAACACCAGGCTGGACGACCAGACGGGCCTGGAAGACAAGACTAGGGACCTCATCATGCGCGTCCGCACGGACCAGGCGGACATGCACGACTGGCTGGTCAAGAAGCTGGAGTGGTACGAGCGTCGCTTCTCGCGCGTGGACCGGCGCGGCCTCTCCACGTCGCCCTGGGTGGGCGCCTCGACGGTCTGGCTGCCTGTGTCAGACCTGTACATCGGCCGCACGACGCCGTTCTACATGCAGGCCCTGTTCGGTGGCTCACGCATAGCGCGCATGAAGCCAGTCAACGAGGCTGGCTACGAGACGTCGCGCAACGCGAACATCCAGATGGAGTCCATCTTGCGTGGTGGCGGCGTGAACTCCATGCCGGACCTGGAGTTCCAGATGTCGGCCGCCGTCGACTCCATGTGCACCCACGGCGTGGGGCTGGTGAAGTCGATGTACAGCTACCGGACCAGGACGTCGACGGAGACGGTGCGCAAGGACCAGCTACCTGGCATCCTGTCCTTCCTGATCATCCTGCCGAATCTCACGAACGACGAGCGGGCGCAGCATCAGCAGCGGTTCGGGCAGGAGATCAACCCGCCCATGTTCGAGGCTGCCTTCGGGACGCTCGACGTGAACCCGCTGAACCGTGAGCGGTTCTCCGAACTAGCCCCGCAGATCGAACGCCAGGTGAAGTTGCTGTTCGGCTTGGACCTCGACGAGCCTGAGGATCAAGAGGCCCTCAAGCAGCTGATGAAGTACCTGCGCGACGGGACGGTCGAAGACTCTGTGGCGATCACGAAGCGCGAGATCCTGGAGGACACGCCGCGCATTCTGAACGTCCCACTGCAAGACCTGATCGTCCCGACAGGCGCCTTGCTGGACTTCAGCCGAGCCGAGCGCATCACGCAGCGCATGTGGTTCACGCCGACGGACCTGCGCGCCATGCAGCAAGATGAGCTGTGGGTGAAGGAGTCGATCGACCTAGCTCTTGACGGCGGCAGCACGACAGGTCGTTTCCAGGCCTCGGACGAACTGACGTTCGAGATGGCCGACCGGGCGTCCGACTTCGGCGCGCTGGGCGAGGACGAGCTGATCGAAATCTGGCAGACCTGGCACTACGAGGACATCAGCCGGAAGGGCATGGCTGAGCTGGTCTGCTCGGTGTACGAGCCAAACACGATGGCTGTGCTGCGCAAGATGCCGTTCGCCCCAGACCACGGCCAGATTCCGATCACAGCGCTGCCGTTCGAGATCACGGACATGCTGTATCGCGCACCACGCGGCATCCCGGAGATCCTGGACGACATCGAGTCCCACGTTGGCGCGTGGCATAGGTGGCTGGAGAACAACATGATGATCTCCACCACCACGTCGCTGGCTGTGTCGCGTGGTTCGATAGAGAACCCGAATGAGATCGAGCCCTTCCCCGGCATGATCCTACCGGTGGAGACAGCGTCGACAGACGTGGCTCCTATCCCGTGGCCGCAGGTGGACGTTCCGATCGAGCGGCTGGAGCAGTTCTACCTCCAGTGGCCTGAGCGGCTGATCGGCGGGCTGGACACCGAGAACCTCCAGCAGAACTCGCAGGAGCGCAGGACAGCCACAGAGGTCGGCTTCATCGCCCAGAATCGCGAGAAGGTCCTGGGCCAGCGCGGCATGATCTTCCTGAAGGCCATGCGTAAGCCGTTGCGCGAGTGCTGGCAGCTGTGGAAGCAGTTCGGCCCGACCGACGCCTACGTCCACATCACAGGCGAAGACCCGCAGCGTGTCACGCAGCACATGACACGAGGCCGCTTCGATGTCGAGCCGGTGGCCGCCAACGGCCAGCACGATCCAGGCGTGAGGCAGCAGATGGCTGCCAGTCGCCTCCAGGTGGCCATGCAGGTGGCCCCCATGCTGGCCAACGACCCACGTGGCGTGCTGGACCTCACGACGGCCTTCCTGGACTGGGTGGAGGAGGGCGATCCGATGGCGGTGGGCCGCCTGTGGAAGCCGCACAGCCCCGAGGACAGGCAGGCCATCGCGGAGCAGCGGCAGAAGGAGGCTCAGCGCCTGGCACAGTTCCGCGAGCTGGCCGAGCGGGCGAGGCAGAACGCCCCGATCACGGACGAGGAGGCCGAGCGGCTGCTGCGCGAGGTCCGCTCCAGCCCTGAGCTGTTCCCGCACGGGTCCAACCAGGAGGTCGTCGAGGCCGCTGCTGCTGCGGCCAAGGCGGTCGAGGACGGGTTCGCGCTCAACGGCGGGGGCGGCGCCTGATGTTCCACAGCTACAACATGCTCATGCAGGAAGGCGAGACGTACGCCAAGTACCAAGAGCGGCGCCTCGAGGTCCTGCGCGGCGCAACAGGGAGCCACATCTTCCAGGCCGCACTCGACGTCATCGAGTCACAAGCGCGAATGCATAAGGACGAGTGCTTTGCCACGATGAACAAGGAAGAGGCTGAAGGGCACAGACTGTCAGCCAAGGTATTGGACGGCATCTATGAAGTGTTGAAGTCTCAGTCGACCAAGCTGGCGAACAAGGAGGAGATGGAGGAGCAGCGGTCCCGGCGGGTCCAGCTGGACAGGGACGCTGAGCTGCGAGTACAAGACAGGGCGCGAGCCCTTGCGGTCGGTGGCTCCAGAGGCTACCGTCCAAACATGAATGTCCCCGGTAGGTAAGACATGAGCGCGATCAATGCAGAAAACGAGCAGTTTGCTCGTTCATTCGAAAACGACGGCTGGAAGGCGCCCGGTGTGCCTGCCCCGCTACCGGACATCGAGAGTGACCCAGAGCTGTCGCCTGAGCCACGCCACTCGATCCCGGAAGACAACTTCATCCCCCCGGATCGCTTCAGCGAACTGAGTGAGCAGTTCCCGGAAGTGGCCCAGGAGCTGAAGCGCAGGAAGCGCGAGACCGAGACGCTGCTGAAGCAGCTCGAGAGGCGCGAGACTATGTTGTCGGAGACGCACCAGCGTGTCCTGGAGTCGTCCAGCAACAAGCCGAAGGATCAAGGCGATGAGTGGGCGGCCTACAAGGACGACCAGCTGCACGACTACCTGGATACGGTAGACAAGTTGCAGGCTGCGGCTGTCGCCAACCCGGACAATGAGGGTATTCAGTCCGAGATGTCCAAGATCCAGCCCAAGCACGTACGGGCTGTCAGGGAAGAGCTGTCGAAACGAGCGGTGCGCTCCGAGCTTCGGCCGTTCAAGGAGGAACAAGCGAAGGCTCAACGCGTCAACGTCCTGGCAAGGACAGCGGAGAGCATGATCGCTGAGCAGTTTGGGCCGCGAGCCCTCATGGACAACAACCCGGACTCCCCGCTGTCGCGGGCCCGCGTTGCCATGGAGGACGTGGCTTCCAAGTTCGGCATCACGGACGAGAACCCTGAGGCGGTCTCTGCGCTGGCTGTGATGGCCATGCGTCTCGCCCATGCTGAACAAGCAGCAACCCGAGCTGGTGGTGGTAGGCCCGTACCTCCGGGCCTTACCCGGCAGCTAGAACTTGAGGGGACGGCTCGCCGGTCGGCGTCCGCACACTCCGAAAGGTCCGCCATGGAACGCCGTGGCGACTGGGACGGTGTCCTGTTGAACGACATCACTCGCATGTTGAACAACATGTAGCCGTTTTACTAGCGTGTGTACTGTGAGGTAGGCTAATGGCCGCCGACAAGGACAACACCACTTATAGCATCACCGGGACGACCCTGGGTTGGCGCGAGCCGTCACTCATGGGCAAGATCATCACGATCTCCCCGGAGGATTACGTAGTTTTTTCTCACACGGGCAACACCCGTGCCAAGGATACCCAGCACTACTGGCAGACTCGCTTGCTGCCAACGCGTGACTTTGACGCGTCAAACGGTGGCGCGAACATCACGCAGATCGAAGGTGCGACCTACAGCTACTCCACGGTCACGGAGCCCTCTCGCCCCGGCAACACCACCCAGATTTTCTGGGTGGGTGCTGAGGTGTCTGGTACGGCTGAGGCGATCTCGTACTACGGCATCGCGAAGCTGCTTGCGGACCAGGTGGATTACCGGTCCAGGCAGTGGAAGGGTGGCGTGGAGCGTGCGCTGGTGCGGGCGGTCGAGACGACCGGCAACACGGAGACGGCCCGTCGGATGGACGGGCTGCTCGCGGCGATCACGACCAACGCTTCGACCAACGGCAACGCCACGTTGACCGAGACGCAGTACATCGAGCAGTTGAAGGCTGTGTGGGACAACGGGCCGAAGGCTCGCCACGTGCTGACCAACGGCTCGCTGCGGCTCACCATCGACAAGTTCGATGCCCAGGGGGCCACGAAGTGGATCCAGACCACGGCCAAGGAGGTCGTGAACATGGTCCTGATCTACCAGTCGACTTTCGGAACCGTCCAGAACATGCTGTCGCGTGATCTGGAAGACGGCAACGGAACGGCTGAGCTGATCGCGATCGACTTCAGCAACTTCAAGAAGGCTTGGCTGCGTCCTGTGCGGATGACCAAGCCGGCGATCGACGGGGACTACCTCCGCACGATCGTGCTGGGCGAGCTGACGTTGGAGTACGCGGATGAGCGTGCTGCTTCCAAGCTGACTGCCATCGCCACTGGCGTCATCTGATACACAGCCCTGGGCATGGCTTGAAACTGCCCAAGCGCTATCACCGGAGGCGACATGCACACGGACGGCGAGCTGCCGAAGGTCTCGTACGACACGCCGATGATCTCGGCGTCCAACGCTGACCTGCGCGACATGATCCGCTACGTCATCCAGGCTTGGGCGAGGCACAACCCGCACGAGGTCTCGGCTGCCAAGGCGTACCTGGCGCAGAAGAAGGCCGCCCAGTCCGACAGGACAGGCCGTACGGGCCTTGGCGAGCACGTCATCGGAGCCTTCCCTGCCAAGGTGAGCATGGCGATGACGCTTGCCTTGGGCGATGCGGATTGGATGCACAACAACCCAGCTGCGCTGGGGATCCTGTTCGACGAGTTCCAGATCGGCCGGCTTGCTGAGTGGACAGGGACCGGACGAGAGGGTGCTGGCTCGCACAGCCTGACGCTGAACGAGGCGGACAAGGCGTGAAGACGGCCGTGACGAAGGCTGGGCTACGCAGCTACATCTCGCGCTGCGGCTCAGACGGCATCAGTTTCGGGTTCCCGATGGGGAGCTACAGGATCTGCCAGCAGGTGTCCGAGTTCTGCGACTTCCTGGGGTGGCTGATCGACAACGACGTCAAGATCGAGACCTACTTGGAGATCGGCGCAGCCGGCGGCGGGACAGCCAGGCTGATGTCCGATGTCTTCTTGATCCCACGCATCAGGATCGTAGACCTCGGTGATCACGCCGCACACGTGGCCTTCGAGCGCAACGCCAGTGGCATGGTCAGCAACGGCTCTGTTGTCGAGACGTTCATAGGCAGCAGCCATTCGCGGCCAGCGATGGAGTTCATCCACGACGCGACGTACGACCTTGTGCTTGTCGATGGAGACCACACACAGGAGGGCTGCACGCAGGACGTCGCAGCCGTCTCTGGTTCTATCCGCGAGGGCGGCGTGCTCGCCGTCCACGACGTGAACGGGGATCCCGGGGTCGCTGCATGGTGGGACGGCTGGTACGACCCTCACTACGAGCTAGCAGGCCACACGCACATCGGCGGGAACTCACCCGGCATGGCCTGGTACGTCCGGACAGAGCCACACGAGAACCTCAAGTAGCAACACGGAGACGGGATGACGACTATCAGCCTTGCCATGATCGTGCGGAACAGTGCGGACTCTATCCAGGCGTGCTTGGAGAGCGTGCTTCCGTGGGTGGACGAGGCCGTCATCGTAGACACCGGCAGCACGGACGAGACGGCAGACGTCGTCAAGGAAGTGTGCGGGGTGTACGACGTTCCACTGATATGGATGGAGTACAAGGACCCAGCCGAGCACGAGAAGTGGATCAGCGACTTCTCCGTGCCGCGCAACATCGCGCTGGACCACTGCAAGTGCGACTACATGCTGTGGATGGACGCGGACGACGTGCTGCATCAGGAGGAGGTTGGCGATCTTAGGAGGTTGTTCGAACGGAGTCGGGTCCCCGATGCATGGACCATGCGTTACGACTACGGCCACGACGAGAGCGGCCACTGCACGCAGCGCCAGAGCCGTATCCGCGTGGCTCGGCCAGGGAAGTTCCGGTGGGATGGGTTTGTTCACGAAAACCTTCATCCGACTGAAGCCGGCACGATCAACGACGACCCGTACGACTTGCCAGTCTGGCTGATACACAAGGCCGGCCAGCACAGAACTGGCTCAGCCGAGCGGAACCTGTGGATCATCGAGTACCACGCAGGCCTCGGAGTGAAGCTGGACGCGCACATGTGGAAAGGCAAGGGCGACGCACTGCGTTCGCTCGGTCGTGACGAAGAGGCGATCGTGGCGTACACCGAGGCGCTGGCTGATGGCGGCGACAACCAGCAGCGCTACCTGTGCCTGATGCGCCGAGGCGACTGCTATGTGAACCAGCGCATCAGCGAGAAGGCATACGACGACTTCGCCCGCGCTGAGCGCTTGAAGCCCGAGTACAAGATGGCGTACTTGGCGACGGCTGAGCTGATGGCTGAGCAGTGCCAATGGCGTGAGGCTTTGGTCTGGTGTGACAAGGCAGACATGGCATGTGGTGACGCTGACAGCTACTTCTTCAACCCGTTCTCTGGAAAGGCTGTCCCGGCGAAGATTAGAGCTGAGGCGTACCTGCAACTCGGGCGCTACGACGACTCGCTACGCGAGTACGAGAGGCTGGAGGAGTTGTACGGCGAGCCTGGCTTGTTCGGTCAGCGGCTTGGCGCCATCCGGCGTGCCAAGTACGAGTTGTCGATGTACGAGGGGGCGATGGCTTTGTATGAGGAGCTGCCCATCGAGCGGCGCAACCAGCTCTTGGGCCTGTTGCCAGACTGCCTGCGCAAGTTCCCGTCATTTGCGAAGCTGACGATGCCGCCACGCAAGGGGACGACGGTGGCGATCTTCTGTGGCGAGACGGCGAACCTGTGGGGCCCGAGTGCGATCAGCCACGGGGTGGGTGGCTCGGAGGAGTCGGCGATCTACATGAGCCGCGAGTTGGCGAAACGCGGGTACCA
>Ga0307377_10007894_pt1 | contig 10886 bp, 11 predicted proteins | sample TR3MG_FD_202535 | JGI IMG/M metagenome (GOLD analysis project Ga0307377, IMG submission 202535) | Soil microbial communities from Risofladan, Vaasa, Finland - TR-3 | ecosystem: Environmental > Terrestrial > Soil > Coastal area > Acid sulfate soil | place: Finland: Risofladan, Vaasa | collected... | reverse complement strand
ACCCTTCAGGTGTATTTGTTCCCCATTGTCCATCACCAAGTTTAAACCCTGGTGCGTTCTCAAACGACACACATTTAATACCAAGTTTTTTTGCCATGTCAGTTACAGGTCCACCAATTTGTGAAAGGACCGTAACACTACAATTTAATTTGATTAAACTTTTGGCTAACTCAAAAACATATAACTCAGAACCCGTAAAGTTTCTAAAGGAGATACAAGACAATAAAACTTTTAATCGTTTATTAACATCAAACGGAATTTTTGATGGTAAGTTCTCCCCATATTTTTTAACAAAAAATTCTCTATTATCTTCCCATTGTTGATTGGTCTGACCAATTGACTTGTGAGTAATTCTTACGTTTGTGATAACACCAACCTTAACATCTTCTATATAATTCCTATAACAAAACGCAATGTCATAAAAATGGAATCCTTCAAAATCTTCATCAAACGTATGTTTAATTCTTGATTTACTCAACGCAATAAACACACCATCGACAATGACAGTTTCTTTAATTGATTTACCTAAATCATCAGAATATTTTGATGTCCATTTTTTTCCTTCACTCTCATGGTTAACAATACCAATCATGGTGTTTCTTGAGTCCCACCATCTACCTGTTTCGGGCATACTGGTAGTACCCGCAACACCTAAAATACCGTAATCAGTTTTTTCAAAATGAGTTTTGATTTTGTGGAACCAACTTGATGTATCAAAGTAAATGTCATCATGACAAAGAACTACTATGTCAGTTTTTGATTCCTCAAGAATTTCATTATAAACTTGTGAAAGGGATTTCTCCCCGTTATTGATTTTTTCTATTACCTCAATTTTTTTAAATCCAGAACTTTTTTTTAAGTACTCGATAAATTTGGGGTTATGTTCTCTTGTTGAATATCCTACTGTAATCATTTTTTAAATTCCTGTACTGCCAAATCCATTAACCCCTCTATCTTTTTCACCAAGGGCGTTAACTTGTGTAAGTTTGACAAATTTACCATTTAACACAGGACATAATACTGCTTGACCCACTTTCATTCCTTTTGGTATCATTACCGAATGGTTATTAGTGTTAAAGACAATTACCTGTATTTCACCTGTATAACCTTGGTCTACTGTCCCTGGTGTGTTAAGAACTGTTAATCCTTGTTTAATTGCTAAACCACTTTTAGGTCTAACTTGAATTTCGTGTCCTTCAGGAAAAGAAACTTTAATACCTGTTGGTACTAAAATCCTTCCAAATGGTCCCACTTCTAAATCTTCTGTTGAGTGTAAGTCAAACCCTGAATCTGAGGGGTATGCATATTTTGGAAAAACCGCATCTTTATGAACTAATTCTACTTCCACAAGTCTTGATTTGGCATTTAAATCCAATTGTTCGTCCAAATCATCAAAATCAATCCCTAAAATACCTTCAAGTTCTTTTTGATAATTTTCGTCAGGTTCAATACCTGCATCAAATTTAAGTTTCTCAAATTGTTTAACAATTTCATCATAAAGTTTTGGGTCGTAACCCATTTCATTAATATTACCCATTATTTTAATTCTTTTAATTTTTTTATTACATCAATTAATACTGAGACATCTTTCTCACAATATTTAACAATACCTTCAATATCCTTTTTAACCCAAAACGCTTCGTGTACCTTATTACCTGTTATCTCCATTGTTTTGGATGACTCAACGCCTAAACAAACACACATAAGTTCAAGAGATGCGATAGAACCATATCCACCGTACTGCCATACCTCTTTTGTATCTAACGCTTTAATTTCCCATGGCTTAGTGTCATGACCTGGCAAGATTTTTGGTGGCATAATGCCGTTCATAATCATTCTTTTTGCCATCATAGGAATATCAAACCCTTTAACATTATGTCCACATAAGAAAAATCCAAGTTCTCCAACACGATGCAAAAGTTTTTGAACATCTAATAACATTTTCTTTTCATCAAGGTCACTAAATGACTGCATTTTAACTTCACCACTTTCCGTAACAAAGGCAACACTAACACAAACAATTCTTGCAAATTCAGGAACCAATGCCGAACGATTAACAAACATTTGTCCGAAACCATTCGCGCCATCTTCAGGGAATCTTTTTTGGAACCAATTAAAGTAATGTTCAAATTGAAAAGATAATGCTTCATTATGTTTAACTAATGAATCCCAATCGGGTTGAACACCTACTGTCTCGATGTCCAAAAATAAAATTTTTGTTAATGGTATGTTTATCATATTATTTAATTAAAGAGTTGTAAAATTCTGCTCTATTTTTTGTTACTACATTCAAATCATATGTGTCCTTAACTGTTTCATATAATCTTTCTCCCATATCTTTTATCATGTTAGGATTATCAACTAATTTTTTAATGTATTTCGCCCAATCAGAATGATTTCTATTTTCGTCTACTAACATTGCGTTTCCATCAACAAAATTACCGTGGTCTAAACAATGTTTTAAATCTATTGTATATGGTCCTAAATTGGTTGCAATAATTGCCTTTTTATAAAATCCTGCTTCAATTACTTTTAATTGAGATTTCATTCGGTTAAACATCGTATTTTTAATTGGTGACAAAGATACATCAAATTTTGAATAATTTTTAGCATAAGATGTTACTGGTTGTGTCCATACTCTAACATAAGATTCGTCATATTGGTTTGGATATGTTTCTTGGGTATATTTTAACAAATGGTTCTTATAATCATCTGAAACCAATTTATGGTTTTGTGTAAATATTTTTTCGTATTGTGCCCATACGGTTTCATGAGGTAATATGTCTCGTTTTTTATGTTCACCTGTTTGTTGGTTAATTTCGGTTACTGAACCTCTGGTGTCAAACCCACATAAAACAAATTGTAATTTATCTTTAAGATTTGTGATTTTACCAAACGATTGGTTCAATAATTCAATGTCGTGTAAGTGAGAAGAACCTCCTAACCAACCAATTCGTACTCTATCCGATTCTAATGTTGGTTCTTTAAATTGTGGTTCGTTTGGATTAATTGCGTTTGGAAAAACAACAACATTTTTATTAAATTTTCTAATTTCATTTGCGAAAATTTCAGTAGTTGTTGTTACATAAGTTGCAACTTTAAGGTTCGCAATTATTTTTTCATTAATTTTATTAATCTTAATAATATCGTGAATTGGGTGTTCCTTTCCTGGCATCCAATAGTCGTCGATGTCAGCAATGGTTATTATACCTAAAGAATTCAATTTTTGAATTAACTCATTAGCCCTTTCAAAGTCAGAGCCAATACTTCTGTGGAATGCAACTATTTGGTATTGAGACCAAAAGCTCATATCGTCATATGACGGTTCGTACATAATATCCACATGGAAATCATCACCGTATAGATTTTGTAAAAAAACATGAGGGTCAACAGACCTAAATTTACCAACTCCTGTTCTATCGGATGGTACTACTAAAACTTTAATTTTTGACATTTCAATTATTATATTTCTTAAAATATAGTAATTATTGTCGAATAAAGAAAGGTGTTATATGACTTTTTTGATTTTTGTTACCTTACCTTCAAAGATGTGTTTACCCACTTTAAAGGTAAAATTTTCGTTAGATTTTTCAGAACTTTCAACTAATAACCCATTTTCTTCCATAGCACTTCTTACGGCTTCATTAATCATTTTTTGGATTAATTTATAGTTAATATTACTTGTAGGTGATGTTTGTTGAGTTTCTTGTTGGATTTGTTGTTTTGGTTTTGCGGATTCAGGTACATATCCACCATTATTTTGTCTCATTAACCTTGAGGCCTTTTCAATAAGTTCATTAGAAATTGTGGTCGGTTGTTGTTGAGGTTGTCCAATTGGGTGTTCCATCATTAACCTTTTAATCTCATCAGGTAATTTAGAGTTTTTAATAGCATCTACCGTTGGGACTCCAACAGGTTTTGTGTTCTCTCTTGGTACATTAGATAGATAAGGTTGTTGATGTTGTTCATTTGTTTCTTGCAAAAATTCTGCAGGAATATTATACTTTGCTGTTGGTATATTAAATGATTCTGGTGAATTCATTTCTTGTAATGACGTTGGAGGTAATCCTCCATTCATAGAATTACTATTTTTAATTCTGTCTGCTTTATCCATAATAGCTTTTGATAAAGCTAATTTTTCCATTAAATTGCTCATATTATGTTATATTTTCTTCTTCGGGTTCTATTGGTGTTTCAGGTATTGGTGGTGTTTCGGGTGTCAATGGTTGTTCTTGTGGAGGTTGTGGCGTTGGTGGGTTATTATCAAACTTCGCATTTATAATAACACTAACCATACTTTTATCTCCATTAAAATTATAACCAGGTTTAGGCTCATTGTAAACCTCACCAGTTGGTTTGTTTGACAGTATTTTGTCTAATCTAAATAATCTCCAACCTGGTAATGGTTGTTCTCCTTTATACCCTGTATGAGAGGCACCCTCACTATCCCATGCCCTTAATACTTTATGCCCTGCTTTACTAGTTCCTAAACACACTGGTTCAATTTCTCGTAGACCTCTACCACCTGGTTCATCACCATCGTAATAGATAACGACAACCTGTCTTCCTTTTATAGCATCTTTAATACTACGTCTAGAAGCGATTTCACAAATTAAACCTTTAAGAGCTCCTTGTAATTTCATTAAAAATTAGGGTATGTTTTTGATGAGTTATATTGGTTAACTTTTATTTCGTTTTTTCTTTCCGCAACATCATTTATTGTCCCTGCGTTTGTGTTATAAACATCTAAAAAAACTCCAGTACCTCTACCTTTATCGTCTCCGTCGGCAAGAGCATCTCTATTAACCGCCGAATATTCATTCCCTACTTCGTTATAGTCGTTTTTAGGTATTAATTTTGCTCTTTCCATATCTGCAATTGCAGTAAGAGCGTTTGGTTCTGTTTGGTTTAAATCTACCGTGATTTGAGTTGACATAATTTTATAATTTTGATATTAATTCGTTTATTCTTTTAACACTTTCATTAACAGATGGATTATATTTATCCACGGTTCTTGAGTGTTCTTGAGATGTTCTTACGTTTGTAAAATCTTTTTTCTCATGAGGGTCAATAAATTGGTTCATCATTCCTGCATCCATTTTATTGGTTTTTGTATTTTTAATGTAGTCCCTCATTTTTCTTAATTCATCGTTAACCCAATTTTTAATTTCAACACCACCATTTAAAATAAATGAAGGTTCTTTTTGGTTACCTTTAAAATTATCAAAAAAGTTTTTAATTCTTTTCATTTGTTTATATGATATAAAATTCTTTCCCTGTAGTTCTTTATTTCTATTAAACCCTTCGGTGTTTTCATCAGCACCTTTAACCATTGAGAAACATTTTGACATGTGTTCTCTTTTGTCCGATGGGAACTCAATTTCTTTATCGTATAAACTTCTATTCACTTTTAAACATTTTTAATAAATCAGAAAGAGAAATACCTTCTTTTTCTGCTTGTTTTTTTAATGAAGAAATATTTTTCTTTAATATTTTTGATGTTTCTAAATCTTTTTTACCGACTTCAGAATTATCTGAATTTTTTTTACCCATCAAAATATCTTCCACAACTTTAATTGCTTTTTGTTTTTGAATTTCAGATAATGTTGCTCTTGTTATAAAATTTTTATCTTTATAATATGGTGATTTTTTATCTTTCTCTCCTGTTGGGTCTTGACCTTTTTGAATTGTTCTTTCTTTTGCTTCATCAGGTTCCATACCTAACTCATCAACATAAAATTCAAAAGTTTCTTCACCGTCCATATTTTCAGTTTCTTCGTAACCGAACGCTCCTGACATATCAACTTCTTCAATTTCCTCAACAGATTCACCATAATATGTTCTATAACCACGAGAAATAGGGTCGTTTGTAATACGAGCCGCTGCAACCGTTTGGTCCATAGTTTTTTTAGGGTGGAGTTTTGGGTCAAGAATTGGAATTTTAGAATTGGATAAAGCCCCATCTAAATTAACTAATTCTTCCAAATCTTTTTTAAGACCTTTAGTTGTCTTAATTTTTTTCTCTTTGGCAATTTTTTTAAGATGGTTTTTAACTTTCCCACCTTTACTTTTTTCAAAGTGAATTACCTCATCTTTTTTACGAGCTTCATTTAAATTTCCTTCAACAGAGTAATATAGGGAGTATTTATCCCCTTTATCTCTCAATAAAAAATAGTATGGCGACGAATAAAATTCTTGGTCTGTAGTAATCATCTCTTTTTTTTTATCTATAAATACTAGCTCATAAGGTATTTATCAATTGTATATGTCATATCAAAATATTAATCAGTATAATTTTCGTAAATTTAGACTATTACCTGTCAACGAAATTACCGACATTTGTTTAGCGTCGGACGAGAGAGATTATGACCAAGAAGTCGTTTTTTCTCCTTTATTGATTGGTGAGAACGATGGAAATAGAATGCCATTTAAATTTGATTTTAATAGTTCAGGTACAACCTTATGTCAGACATCTGCATGTTCTTTTGATTATCAAACTATTGTATCTGAAAATTATTGGAACCCCAAAGATGTTGACCCCAACTTTTGTCCAATCACTACAGAGTTATGTGATGTTGGTTTAACGGGTATTGACAACGGACTTGTTCAAAAAATGTCGGGAGAAACAATAGAAATTACGACAGGATTATATTCAGGTGCAACAGATAAGTTTAGTAGATACAAATATGACAGGAGAATGAAACTTCATCCTATCACGGGTTTTACCACAACTGAAAATAGATTATGGAATGATAATTCATATACTTATGATTTATCTTATAAAAATGTTGGTGGGGATATTGGGTATGTTGCAGACTTAAAAGGTGGGTTCTTCCAAGGATTCTATAAGATGGCAGGGTACGACTACCAAGTTTTTCCTGAAAGACCTAATTTGGGTTGGACCGCAGAATTTATGTTAAAGTATAGATGGACTGGTGATACATCAGGAGGTCTTAATAATAGATACCCCGACAATAAGGGAACATTCTTTTATATGGGGGCAAGAGCCGAGAACAAGTTTTACCATTATGCTGATGGTAGTCCTTCTCAAGATACGGGTTATACAAGGGTTACTTCAGGGTTAACTTGTATGCACACTTGTGGTTGTGCTAGTAGTGCGAACACATCATCGGAATGTCTTCAAGTTTATCAACCATCAGGAGGAACCATAACACATTGTTCTTGTGGTTGTGCTTGTGATTGTACGACAACAGCTCAGTATCCTGAAAAAGACCCATTATATGATGGGGTTTCAAATGCATTATCATTAAGATTGAGTGGGGACACGGGTAGTCCAAGATTATGTGTTAAGACATATAGAATAACTGGAGGTTGTGAGAGTACGGGAACTTGTTTAACGGGTCTTACTTATGTCACAGGAACTTCATTAACTGAATGGTGTTCGACAAGAGGTATCTTTGATGATTGTTCAGGAACGACATATCAAAATGTAGAACATTGGGTTCAGATTGATGCGGTGTTCCAAAGATATGAATGGTTAGATACTTGTGATTTATATGATAAGGGTGGACTCGGTCTGCTTGTTAAGGATGTATATTTTGCAACAATTGAAGGAAGAAGTGTTAGTTTAATTGAACCGCCAGTAACTCGTGAACAACCATATAATCCACCATCAACAGAAGTTGTAACCTTTAATGATATGTGGACCGAAGAACAAATCTATCGATTGGGGACACTTAAGTTTTATGTGAATGGAAAATTATTCATGGTGACAGAAAACTTTGAAGAAATTATTCCAAGATTATTAAATGTTGAAAAAGAAAAACAAATTGGTGTTGGATATAACATTTCAATTGGTGGGGGAACTCAAGGACTTCACGATAACTTAACATTTTCGGGTGGGTGTCCTGCAACAATAGAGGAAATTGTATATCAACAAGACCCCGAAAGTTTAACCACTTATGACTTGGACCATACAATTTATTCAGGGTTAACAACTCACATTAAATTGGAAGAATATTTTGGTGGTAGTATGGTTGGGGATGTCAGTGCATTTAGAATGTATACTGAACCATTAAATGCTTCTCAAATAAAACACAACTTTAGAATATTAAAATTTAAATATAATTTATTAGACCCTGATTGTTTAAATTGTAGAATTGCAATACCAGGAAACGATTTAACATATATTGTTATTCCTGACAATGATTTATATTATTTGAGTATACCCGCAAATGATTTGTATTATGAGATAATTGAACCAACACCTACACCGACAAATACTCCAACTAATACGACAACGCCAACTAATACACCAACAGTAACTCAAACTCCAACAAACACACCCACGGGGACTCCTACCCCATAAATCAAAATACGGTTTATAAACAAATATATTGAGATAAAAAATGAATTGCTACTACTATAGAATAACAAATTATAATAATGTCCAATCAGGATTTTATCGATGGACAGGATGTACTGGTATTATTAGTGTGACCGAAGTCACCTCATTGCAAACAAGTTATGTTTGTGCGAATGATTTATATGTTGAGGATTATGCAGCTCCTTTAGATGTTGTTAATATGGGATTATGTCCTTCAAATACTCCAACTCCTACGGTAACTCCAACGCCAACACAAACATCTGTCACGCCAACGCCAACCCAAACTTCAGTTACTCCAACTCAGACACCAACACCAACTCAAACACCATTAATTATTTATCAATACAATTTATGGACAGGTGGATATTATCAAAATGTTTGTGAATCAACTCATGTCGGTACACCATCAAATGTGACAATTTATACAACAAAACCGTTTGAACTTTTGGTACCAGGAGATAATGCTTTCGGTAATTCATTATTAACTATTCCACCCGTGAATGCAAATTTCACAATTTCAAATGGTAATAGATTTATTCAAATGAGTGGAACATTAATCCTTAATGTTGGTTTGTGCTGATAAAAACTAATTAATTTGCATAAAACAAAAAGAATAAGTATTTATTAACATGGCAATAGGAGTAAGAATTTTAAGTGATAACTTGAGTGGACAAACCACAAATGTTACATATTTTCCTGACACTGGTGGTACAATCGATTTAGGTGCCCAAGTTTTCCCATTTAATAATATTTCAAGTTATTATTATGGGACCTATAATTGTTATGTTCCAACATATGATTATACATATTCTTTGGACATTTTAGGTCCAACTCCGACACCAACTAACACTGAAACTCCAACACCAACAAATACACCAGGTTTAAGTCCTTCCCCAACAGGAACGGTAACACAAACCCCAACAAATACTGCAACGCCAACTGTAACACCAACCAATACCTCAACGCCAACCCCTTCAGTTACGGTAGGATTGACTCCAACATCAACTTCAAGTAATACTCCTACTCCAACTGAGACTCCAACAAATACACCAACTAACACGGAGACACCAAGTCAAACTCCAAGTAATACCGCAACTTCAACGGTTACACCTACAGTAACTACAACAAATACCACAACTCCAACTAACACACCAACTAATACTGTAACACCAAGTAATTCACTTTGTAAGACTTATTTATTGTTTGGTGGTACAACAAATCAGACAACATTTGCAGGTATTGATTGTGACGGATTCCCATATGACTTTTTCTTGGAAGTTTTTGATACTCTAACTTATTGTGCTCAAAGTGTTATTATTGTTGATGGTGATGGTTTCGCAACTTATTTAGGTGGATGTCCTTTACCAACCCCAACTGCAACGCCAACAAATACATCAACTCAAACACCAACCCCTTCAATTACTTCAAGTAACACACCAACCCCAACTCAAACGCCTACAGTAACTCCAACTAATACAGAGACTCCAACAAATACACCTTCAACAACTCCAACAAATACTGAAACGCCAACTAACACACCAACAGGAACTCCAACAGAAACTCCAACAGAAACTCCAACTAATACACCGACAAATACTGAAACACCAACCCAAACTAATACACCGACAAATACTGAAACACCAACTGTTACACCAACTGAAACAACAACACAAACACCAACTACAACTCCAACAAATACTGAAACACCAACTACAACTCCAACAAATACTGAAACACCAACTACAACTCCAACTGAGACCCCTACAAATACACCAACACAAACCACAACGAATACTCCAACACCAACTACCACACCAACGGTAGGATATTATGTTTATAGTTTTGGTTATGATGTAACTTCATCTGTGACTGCTTGTTCTGCAACACCTTCAAACTATTATCTTTCACCATCATTAAACCCACTTGACTTAGGTGATTATATCTATACAGACACATCTCTTACCACACCAGCCTCTAACGGTTATTATTCTAATAGCATTGGATGGTATTTAGTAAGTGGAGGTTCAGGTCAAATTACGAGTAATGACCCTAACGGATGTCCATAAATTAAAAATAAAATATTTTTAACAATATAAAATAACGTAGTATTTATAATAAAATAGAAAATAAGATGGCATGTAGTAAATATACCTTAACGAACACTGGCTCAACTATAGTAAATTTTAACTATAGAAGATGCGACGACTCAATGTGGCAATACCAAGTTGAATTAACACAAAATCAAACTAAAAATATTTGGTTAATTGATAACACGTATTCAATTGCACCTGTATTTGAATCCAGTATTGTTTTGATTAATGATGGTGTGTTTCCACCTGTTGTACCAACCCCAACACCAACAACAACTCCAACAAATACACCAACTAATACGGGTACTCCAACTAATACTCCGACAAATACACCAACTCAAACTCAAACAGGTACTGCGAATGTTACGCCAACACCAACAAATACGGAAACTCCAACAAATACTCCAACACCAACAAATACGGAAACTCCGACAAATACACCGACACCA
>Ga0307377_10007893_pt1 | contig 10887 bp, 10 predicted proteins | sample TR3MG_FD_202535 | JGI IMG/M metagenome (GOLD analysis project Ga0307377, IMG submission 202535) | Soil microbial communities from Risofladan, Vaasa, Finland - TR-3 | ecosystem: Environmental > Terrestrial > Soil > Coastal area > Acid sulfate soil | place: Finland: Risofladan, Vaasa | collected... | reverse complement strand
CCGATAGGTGGTCTATCCAACAACACTCTACCGAAGGTGCCGGTGCCTTTCCTCGTTTCGCAGCTCTCTGGCACCACTCCCGTCGCTTGCTCCCTACCTGTTACCTATGTATGGTAACTCAAGAGCGACGGCAACCCCCTCGCCTTGACACCTCCGGTGGAGCGACCGTATACTCCCCGCTGGAGAGTGTGGGAAGATGTTGGGGGCGATATAGCTGAGGTTCCACGCGCCCACCGGACCCCCGGCCCCGGCCGGGCGAAGGAGCAGCGGGTGTGGCGACTGTACGCTGTCCGAGCTGTAGGACGGTCAACATCGGCGACCGGCGAAAGCTGGCACGGTGCCGTAACTGCCACGAGTGGCTGACTGCATGTCGATACTGCACATACTACGACGCCCGAATGATGGACTGCACCCACCCGGCGCGGCCGGACTGGCTCCGCATCGTCGATGCCACGGAGTCGCTGAACTGCGCCGACTTCACCTCAATTCTGGTAGGCGCTCCGGCGCGGGCTCGGGGCTGGCGCATTCTTCGCACCGCGGTGATCGCAGCGGTCCTGGCGGGCATCGGCTTCCTCGGCGCCGTTCGCGCCTACGAGGTCGTGACCAGGCCTCCCCCGCCTGTCCTCCTCCGTGCCAGCGTCAGCGTCCCCGCAGAGGCGACCCGCACCACAGGCTTCGACGTAAAGATCCTCATCCTCAACGAGGCCGACTACCCGGCGGAGGAGGTGCAGGTCTTCATCAGCGGGCCCTCCTTGAGGAACATCGTCTGCGAGTGGATCGATCCGCCGGAGGCCTTCGTCGAAGCGACCCCGACCTCCGCCTGCGGCTGGGTGGGGTATCTCGAGCCCGGTGCCATCGGATCGGTCCTGTTCCACTTCAGCGCAGAGGAAGCGTGCCAGGTGAAGCTCGTCGCCCAAGTCGTCGCGGCCAATCTCGAAGGGCCGCACAGGGTGCCCATCGAGGGCGAGATTCTGCCTTGACGCCCCTCGCCCCGGGCCGCCCGCCGGAAGGCGGCCCGTGATGGCGCGCACAATAGACCTCCACGTCCACAGCACCGCCTCGGACGGAATCCTCTCTCCCGCCGAAGTCGTCGCCCAGGCCGCCGCCCACGGTGTATGGCTCCTCGCCATCGCCGACCACGACACCACTGACGGAATCCGGGAGGCGCAGGCAGCGGCCGCGGCGGCGGAGATCACCCTCATCCCCGGCGTCGAGCTCAGCGTGGGCGCGGAGGAGCACGAGATCCACGTTCTCGGATATTTCATCGACCCGGACGACCAGCCCTTCCAGGCCGTCCTCCGCACTCTTCGCAGCGCCCGCGACCTCCGCAACGAGCGCATCGTCGCCCGTCTGAGAGAGCTCGGCGCGCCCATAGACCTGGAGCGCGTCAAGGAAATCGCCGGCGAGGGCTCCGTCGGCCGTCCCCACCTCGCGCAGGCCCTCATCGAGGCCGGGCACTGCGCCTCAATGGGAGAGGCCTTCGGTCGCTACCTCGCCAGGGGCAAGCCCGGATACGTCGGGCGCGAGCGCCTCGGCCCGGCTGAGGCGGCGCAGGCCATCCGCCAGGCCGGCGGCATTCCCGTCCTGGCCCACCCGGGGAAGCTGGGGCAGCGCAGGAGAATCGAAGAAATCGTGGACACGGGGATGGAAGGGGTGGAGGCTTTCCACTCGGACCATGTCGAGAAGGACGTCGAGCTCATCCTCGACATCGCAAAGGCGAGGAATCTCCTCGTCACAGGTGGCACCGATTCCCACGGACCTCACCCCGAACGCCCCATCGAGATCGGCAGCCTCGACATCCCCGAGTGGGTGGGGGAGAAGTTCCTCGCCGGCGCGCCCGACGGGTGGACGGACGGCAGATGAGCGGGCTGCTCGAGGCAACCGTCGAGGCCCTCCGCGGCCTTCCCCCGGACCTCACCGTCTTCATCATCTCCGCCCTGCCCATCTTCGAGATCCGGGGCGGCGTCATCGCCGGGCTCGCCCTCTTCGAGCTGCCCCTCTGGCGCGTCCTCGTCTACGGCTTCCTCGGAAACATCGCCTCCGTCACTCCGCTCCTCCTCTTCCTCGAGCCCATCACCAAATGGCTCTACGGGAACCGGCTGGCGGATCGCCTCTTCCATTGGCTCTTCGCCCGCGCCCGCCGCAAAGCCGAGCAGGTGAACCGCTGGGGGCCCCTCGGGCTGATGCTCTTCACCGCCATCCCCCTGCCCGTGAGCGGCGCCTGGACGGCGACGCTTATCGCCATCCTCCTCGGCGTGCACCGCGGCCGAGCCATCGCCTCCATCTACGCGGGCATCCTCATCGCCGGGCTCGTCGTCTCGCTGCTGACCCTCGGGAGCATCGCCGGGGTCAGGAGCATCGCCGCCGCACCGTGACGACGCCGTCGCAGCCGGGAGCGGGTACCCCCGCAGCGGGCCCTACCCCACCACCTGCTTCGTCGTCTTGAAGTGCCACTTGGCGACCCGGCGCAGCAGCTCCTCGCCGCCCCTCTCGTAGATCTCCCGACCCGCTGGCACGACGTGGGCCGCGCCTCGGGGCAGCTCGACTCCGGCCTCGGCGGACAGCCGTTCCAGCGAGCGCACGAAGGCCGCCCGGGCGAGGGTGGAGGCGGCGGCCACGGCGGGGTCGTCCTCGGCGCGCACTCGCTGGAGAAGCCGAATCCGGCGGCCCCGCTTCATCAGCGACTGCTCCAGATACTTCTCGTCCCCGAACTGATCCGTCACCGCCAGCGCACAGTCCGGCTTCTTCTCCAAGACATTCTCGATGGCTCGGGCATGCGCCCACGCCAGCAGCCGATTGAGGTTTCCCATCTTGTCGAGCAGTTCGTTATAGCGCGCGGGCGAGATGAGAACGACCTCGAACGCCGGGCAGATCTGCTTCGCCGCCTTCTCCAGCTCCCACAGCCGTTTCATGCTGGAGACGCGTTTGGAGTCCTTGACACCCGCCTCGGGGAGCCGTTCGAGGGCCACCTCGTCGGCGTAGACGGCAGCGACCACGAGGGGGCCGAAGTAGTCCCCCTTTCCGGCTTCGTCGGAGCCGATGTGCGCTCCCTGGCTGGTCGCGGCCTCGGACACTCATTCCCCCCCGCCCGTATGAGGGCCCAAATTCAGAGTACGCCGCCTTGCCCGCAGCCGCGCGCTGAAGGCTAAGGCTCGGGTCTGACCGCCGGCCGTTTCACCATCGCGTAGGAGCGACATTCCTGTCGCGACTCCCGCCCGGAGCGACATTCTTGCCGCGATCCCTTGTTGCGGGCTGTCGGCGCGGACAGATGGCTCCCATGGGTGCAGCCTGAGCGGAAGCCAACGGCAAACGGTCACACCCCTAGGGCTCTGCCCCATCCGGCGGGGTGCTCTCCGATGACGGCCGCCCGGTTCGCTCGGACAGCCCTCTCAGCGGTGCGCCGCAGACGTCGCACACGTCGCTCCCCTTGGGGCTGGGCAGGCCGCAGATCGGGCACACGTCCCAGTACGGGTCATCCGGGTAGAGATAGAAGGGGACCGACCGCTCCGCCCGTCTCGTATTCTCCAGGACGATCTGGCGGCGGTGCTCCAGGGGGTCATCCTTGTGCTGCACCCACCAGTCGTAGTCGCGGTTGACGATCGTCTGGTGCTGCACATCGTCGCTAACGGTCGGGTCGTTATGATGGCCCTTGGCGTATTCGAGCGCCGGAAAGAGGCGGTCGAAGTCCATGACCCCCTCGAAGCAGCGGTAGTACAAGCGGGCGACGTAGGACTTCGCCCCCGGAAACTGGTCTGCTCTGTAGAAATACTCCGCCGCTCGCCAAGGCTCGTGGGCGCGGTCGTAGAGCGTCCAGCCCAGCTCGAAGACCATCTCCCAGTTGTCGGGATTCGCCTCCACCGCTTTCTCGAGCGTCTTGATCCCGCGGTCGAGCCAATACCGCTTGTCCACGATGGTCTCGGACTCGGCTTGGAGGTTGTAGGCCGCGTGCCAACCGTATACCTGCCAGGCGAGGATGAAGTGCGGGTCGAGCTGAGTCACCGCATCCAAGATCGGCAGCATCGCCCACCAGGAGCCGCCGTGCCACACGCGCTCCGCCTTCAGCCAGAGCAGGTCGGCGGCGACGGTGCGGAACCCACCGAGGGCGGCTATCACCGCCGGCGTCGGCCCGATGCTGATGGCGCTCACCCGCTTGGTCTTCCTGTCCGGATCGAACACCTTCGGGCGGGACTTGTGGATGGCCTCCTGCACGGGGACCAGCATGAGCAACAGGCCCACCATGAGAAACCCCAGAAGCAGATTGTGGCTCCTGCGAGAACCCATTTCCACCTACACCTGCCGATCGTTGAAGAAGATCGAAGCCAGAATCATGACGACGACTATATACCCAACCCCCTGGATTAGGGGGTTCCAGGCGGCCGTGTAGCTGACCGGTACGAAGTTCGAAACTTCGTGTCGGAAGTCGAAGTTCTCGAGCTTAGGCACGATGATATAGGCAATCGTCAGCAGCGCCTTCGTCACGGGAATCTCCGCGTGAGCCGCAAGATCGCTGATCGTGCTCTGAAGGCTCCCGACCGCCCAAATGATGAAAGCGCTGACGACGGTCATGGTGGTCGACGCCACGGTCGAGATGAGGACGATGAGGGCCGTCAGCACGGCGATGGCGAAGTAGTTCATGACCGCCGCAAACACCACCCCTTTGAGATTGGGGTTGAAGGCCGAGTCGGGCAAGTCCTGCACGAATTGGTTCTGAATCAGCAGCACGCCGATCAGCACTACGGTCATCGTGACGACGATCGCGGCCAGGATGATGAGGGCCCCGATGTACTTGCCGACAACGAACTCGAACCGCCGCACGGGCTTGGCGAGAATAGCATACACCGTGCGATCGTCCAGCTCCTGTGGGATCAGAAACGCCGCGATGAAAATCGCCAGCAGGATGCCGAAGACCGTGATCGCCGCCAGCCCCCCGGAAATCAGCATGCGGGATTGCTCCTGAGGGCTGAGGTACGAGAAGAACGTCATAGATATCAGGATGAGCACCACGAGGATCACCACCGCCTGGATCACGCGGCGACGCCGCGCCTCCGCCACCGTAATCTTCGCGATCCGCCAGATCGATGGCACCGCGTGGATAAGCGCCGGCGCCCACTGCTTTCGCGTGAGAAGCAGCACCACGACGACGATGAAGAGACCGATTAGGAAAGCGAGTTGCGGAGTCACTGTGCTTCCTCCGAGGTGTCCTGTCGAATCGCCTTGACGAAAACGTCCTGGAGGCTCGGTCGAGGGCGGCTCACCTCGAGAATCGTGCCGCCCGCCCGATGTATCGCTTCGAGCACTGACCAGAGTTCTTCTCCGGCTTCGTGTCCCATGCGAACGATGCCGTCCTCAATGCCAAGCACCGCTGCGTGGCCGGCAAGCTGTTCCGTCTTGTCCGCCCCCAAGCCGCTCGTGGCGATGATGATCTCCGTCGGCGCTCCCGCAAGCTCGCCGAGCGTGCCCTCCGCCACCAGCCGGCCCCGGTACATGATGCCGACCCGGTCGCAGACCTCCTCCACCTCGGCCAGGAAGTGAGAACAGAGGAGGATGGTCTTTCCCCGGCGCTTCAGCTCCAGAATGAGCCGCGTCATCTGCTGGCGCCCCGCCGGGTCCAGACCCGACGTCGGCTCATCGAGGATCAGCAACTCGGGGTCGTTCACCAACGCCTGCGCCAGCGCAAGGCGCTGCCGCATCCCCTTGGAGCACTCCCGGAACGGAACTTTCCGGTTCGCCTGCATGCCGACCAGCGAGAGCAGCTCGTCCGTCAACTCCCTCCGTCGCTGCCGCGAGAACCCGAAGAGCCCCGCGTAAAAGTCCAGAAGCTCCTCGCCGTTGAACACATCGTAGAGATACGCGTCCTCGGGGAGAAAACCGATTTGCTCCCGCACCGAGAGGTCGGCGATGTCCTTGCCGAAGATGCTCGCCGTCCCGGCCGTCGGGAAGATCAGTCCCAGAAGAATCTTGAGGGTCGTCGTCTTGCCCGATCCGTTGGGCCCGACTACCGAATACGTCTCGCCCCGGCGAACCGAGAGGTTGAGATCGTCTACGGCCTTCACGCCGACGGGCGTGAAGAGAGAGCGATAGACCTTCGTTAGTCCCTCGATCTGAAGAACGACCTCGCCGCTAGCCACACACTACCTCCTGCCGCCCGGTCTGGCAACCGCATTCCAGACGTCTGACTGACGGCCGAAAGCGGGGCCAAGAGCCGGTGCTCTTTCCCCCGCTGTGACACCAGTATATCGGCCGGCTCATTCCAGTGTCAAGCAGATACGTGTTTGTCGCTGGAGCCCCCAGTTTCGAAAAGGGACCCGCCACGAGCCCGGCGAAGCGGTAAACACCTGCGGTAGGCGAGACAGGAGGGCGTGCATGGGGATAGTCAGCGCGGATTTCGGCAGGCGACGCCTGAGGCGGCGCGTGATGCGCTGGTCGCTCCTGGCACTCCTCTTCCTCGCCATCGTCTGGTGGCTCCCCGGGCTCCTCCACATCTACACTCAATGGCTCTGGTTCAAGTTCGACGTCCGCTTCGCCGACGTCTTCTGGAAGATCCTTTCGACCAAGCTCGGCCTCGGGCTCGCCTTCGGCGCCGTCTTCTTCGTGGTCGTGGTCGGCAATATCGAGCTCGCCCGTCGCTTCGCCCATCGCACCGCCTGGTACGACGAAGAGAGCGCCCTCCGGCAGCGGATAGCCGAGGTGATGGAGCACTTCGCCGCCCGCTATCTCTACCTCGCGCTGGCCCTGTTCGCCCTCCTCGTGGCCTACGCCGTCGGCGTCGGCGCCGCCGGCCAGTGGAACAAGTTCCTCCTCTTCCGCGAGGGGCTTGCCTTCGGCGTCCAGGACCCCATCTTCGGCCGCGACGTCGGCTTCTACGTCTTCCGGCTTCCGTTCTGGTACTACCTCTGGGCGTTCGCCTACTGGACCCTCATCGGCGTCTTCGTGCTGTCCGCCGCCGCCCACTACTTCGACAAGGCCATTCGCGTCCTCCGCGGCGTTCCGGCCTTCGCACCCCACGTGAAGTCCCACCTCTCCGTCTTGCTCGGCATCATTCTCGTCTTCAAAGCCTTGGGCTATCGTCTGGACGCCTACCTCTTGCTCTACTCTCCCCGCGGCGCCACCTTCGGCGCCAGCTACACCGACGTGCACGCCCAGTTGCTCGCCTACAAGGTGCTCTTCGTCATCGCCCTCGCCTGCGCCGGGCTCGTCCTCATCAACATGTTCGTCCGCGGGCTCTGGCTCCCGCTGGCGGGCATCGGGTTCCTCGCCCTCAGCTCTTTCCTGCTCAGCAGCGTCTATCCATCGCTCGTTCAGCGACTTCAGGTCATCCCCAATGAGTTCGAGCGGGAGAAGGAGTACATCGCCCACACCATCGCCTTCACCCGCCAGGGCTTCGGGCTCGACCGGGCGGAGCAGCGCACCCTGCGCCGCGTCGCCCCCCTCACCATGGAGGCGGTCAGGAACAACGTCGAGACCGTGGAGAACCTCCGCCTCTGGGATTACCGGCCTCTGCTCGACACCTTCCAGCAGCAGCAGGCCCTCTGGCCGTACTACCGCTTCAACTCCGTCGACATAGACCGCTACTGGATCGACGGAAAGTACCGCCAGGTCATGCTCGCCGCCCGCGAGCTGTGGGTGCCCGGCCTCCCCGAGAAGGGCTGGCAGAACGAGCGCATCTTCAATACCCACGGCTACGGCGTCGTCATGGCCCCCGTCAGCGATGTCATCCAGTCGGGGCTGCCCAACCTCGTCCTGAAGAACATCCCGCCCGAATCCTCCCACGCCCTCAATATCACCCAACCCGCCGTCTACTACGGCGAGCTGACCAACGACTACGTCGTCGTGGGCACGAAAGAGGAGGAGAACGACTACCCGCTTGCCGCCACCAACCGCATGGCCAAGGTCCGCTATCAGGGCGAGGGCGGCGTTCCCATCGGCTCCGGGTTGCCACGCCTCGCCGCCTCCATCCGCTTCAAGGACGTCAACATCGTCATCTCGACGATCATCACGAAGGACAGCCGTATCATGTGGGGGCGCAACATCGGAGAGCGACCCCGCGAAATCGCGCCCTTCCTCTCCTACGACCGCGACCCCTACATCGTCGCCGCCAAGGACGGCCGCCTCTACTGGATTCAGGACGCCTACACCACCACCGACATGTACCCTTATTCGGAGAGGCTTGGCAGCGCAACCGGGAGCTTCAACTACGTTCGCAACTCGGTCAAGGTCGTGACCGACGCCTACAACGGAACCGTGCAGTTCTTCGTCGCCGATCCCGATGATCCCATCATCCGCACCTACGAGAAGATCTTCCCCGGAGTCTTCAAGCCGCTCCAGGAGATGCCCTCCGATCTCATCCAGCACCTCCGCTACCCGGAGGCCCTCTTCAACACCCAGAGCGCCCGCATGGTCGTCTACCACATGACCGACCCCCGCACGTTCTACAACCGTATCGAGAAGTGGGAGATCGCGCGGGAGGCGCCCAAGTCGGTCGGCCCGACGGCGAGAAGCCTCATCGGCCGGACCCCCGAAACCCAGGGAGAGACGATGCAGGCCTACTACGCCATCGTCAAGCTCCCCAACGAGGACGAGCCCGAGTTCCTGCTGATGCTTCCCTTCACACCCCAGGACAAGCCCAACATGGTCGCCTGGCTGGCGGCACGCTCCGACGGCGACGACTACGGGAAGCTGCTCCTCTACAACTTCTCGAAGACGGAGCAGGTCTGGGGCCCTATCCAGATCGAGGCCTCCATCAGCCAGGCCCCCGAAATCAGCGAAAAGATCAGCCTCTGGAACCAGCAGGGCTCCTCCGTCATCCGCGGCAATCTCCTCGTGATGCCCATGGACAGCACCATCATGTACGTCGAGCCCATCTACCTCAAGGCCGCCCAAAGCCCCATCCCCGAGCTGAAGCGCGTCGTGCTGGCGCGGGGGGACGGCCGCGTCGTCATGGAGCCGACCCTTTCGCTCGCCCTCGAGAGCCTGCTCGGGGAGAAGCCGCCCCCCCTGGAGTCCCTGGAACCCGTCGCGTTCAAGGTCATCGCGCCCGTTCCGGTGGAGGCCGCGCCCGTTGTCGCGGTGGAGGCCGCGCCGCCCGAAGCGGCCCCCGCCGAAGTGCCGGCGGTCGCACCCCAAATCGGCGAGCTCGCCCGGCAGGCCGACCGGCATCTCAGGGAAGCGCGGGAGCGCTTGGACCAACTGGAGCAGACGCTCGAGCAGCTCTCCGAGCAAGTCCAGCAGTCCCAGTAAAGCCGGCGCTGGCCGGCACAGTGACGGCGGCGCTCGCCGAAGCGCCCCCGCGCAGGGTGTGAGCGCCCCCCCTCGGCGTGGTATTATCCTGTGATCGCCCGCCGCAGGCGGCGATGCGGAGCCCATTCCTATGATCGTCCTTGGCGTTGACCCGGGCCTCACCGCAACCGGCTACGCCGTCCTCGATGTCGGCAACGGCCGGATTCGAGTCCGCGCCTCCGGGTGCGCCAAGAGCCCGAGCAAGCACGCCCTGGAGGCGCGAGTGCGCGCCATCTACGACGAGCTCGCCGCCGTCGTCGCCCGGTGGCGGCCCGAGCTGGCCGTCCTGGAGGGGCTCTACTCGGAGTACCGCTACCCCCGCACCGCCATCCTCATGGGCCACGTGCGGGGAGTGATATGCCTGGCGGCGGATCAAACCGGAGCGCGCGTCCTCGAGGTGTCGCCGGCCGAAGTGAAGCAGGCCCTGACCGGCTCCGGCCGGGCCAGCAAAGAGCAGATCAAACGGGCCGTAACCCACATGCTCGCCCTCGCCGAAGCGCCCAAGTCCGAGCACGTCTGCGACGCCCTCGCCCTCGCCCTCGTCGGCGCCGCCCGCGAAGGCATCGACCTTTGGCAATGACGGGTTGGGCAGGGGCAAGCCCCTGCCATTCGGCCGGGCGTACCCACGCCCGCCGGCCGTGGCCGTTGTGTAGGGCGGGCGTACCCACGCCCGCCGGGGCCGTTCCGGTAGCACAGGTTTTCAACCTGTGAAGGCGGCGCAGCCGCCTCTGCTGTAGTAGGATAGGCGAGGAACCGAAACAATGATTTCCTACCTCGAAGGCAAACTGCTGGCGAAATCCGACGACCGCATCGTCGTCCTCGCCGCCGGCGTCGGCTACGAGATCATGCTCCCCCGCGCCGTCATGCCCGCCCTCCGCTCCCGCCGCGCCGGCCCCGAGGGCGACACCATCAAACTCCACATCTCCTTCCACCAGACCGAGCGCAGCCCCAAGCCCATCCTCATCGGCTTCCTCTCGATCCTGGAGAAGGAATTCTTCGAGCGCCTCATCACCGTCGAGGACATCGGCCCCACCGCCGCCTGCCGCGCCCTCTCCATCGACGTCGCCCGCATCGCCCGCGCCATCGAAGCCAAGGACGGCAAGCTCCTCTGCACCCTCGACGGCATCGGCCCCCGCAAGGCCGAGAAGATCATCGCCAGCCTCAATGGCCGCGTCGGCAAGTTCGCCCTCATGCCCGAAGTCGAAGGCGCGCCCGCCCCGGCCGAAGAAGAAGACTTCCAGACCGAGGTCATCGACGTCCTCGTCAGCCAGCTCGGCCATACCCGCACCGAGGCCCAGCGCATGGTCCAGTCCGCCCTCGCACGCAGGCCCGACGTCTCCAGCGCCGAAGAGCTCTTCGAGGAAGTCTACCGCGGGGAGAAGGCCTAGCCAGTGAGCAAGAAGCAGCCAAAGAAGAAGCCCGCCCCGAGCCCCGGAGCAGGGGAGGAGGTCCTCGCCCAGCCCACCCCCGAGGAGCGCGAGGACAAGTGGAACCTCCGCCCCCGCACCTTCGCCGAGTGCATCGGCCAGCGCGTCGTCGTGGACGCCCTCGACATCGCCATCCGCGCTGCCACGGAGCGCGGCGAGCCCCTCGACCACACCCTCTTCTACG
>Ga0307377_10007892_pt1 | contig 10889 bp, 18 predicted proteins | sample TR3MG_FD_202535 | JGI IMG/M metagenome (GOLD analysis project Ga0307377, IMG submission 202535) | Soil microbial communities from Risofladan, Vaasa, Finland - TR-3 | ecosystem: Environmental > Terrestrial > Soil > Coastal area > Acid sulfate soil | place: Finland: Risofladan, Vaasa | collected... | reverse complement strand
AAGATCAGTCGTATCAGCATACTCTGGCAGGTGCTCATGGCGGGTCATGGCATGGATACTTATCCCCATGCTGACATCACCAAGATTGAGCTAGTGGACGGCTCTGATGTCCTGTTTGGCATGGATGGTGCTGAGTGCCAGGCTTTATGTATCTATGACCGCAAACAAGAAACCATGAACGGTGAGACGTGGATGGCTAGTGTCAACTCAAAAGCTACCTTCGGCATTGACTTTGGGCGCTTCCTTTTCGATCCTAGACTAGCTTTAGACCCCACCAGGTTTAAGAACCTACAGCTAAAAGTCAGCTACAACGTGGCTCTCATGGATACCGGAGCGACGTATGGTTATCTTTCCGTATGGGCTGATGTCTTTGACGAGAAGGTAGTTACTCCCGAGGGCTTCCTGATGAGTAAGGAGATCTGGAGTGCTGTTAAGCCAACCAGTGGCTATGAGTCGATTGACCTACCCACTGATCATCCATATCGTAAGCTGCTAGTTAAAGCCTTTAAGTCAGCCTACGAGCCTTATGACTTAGTAGATCAAGTCAGGCTGGACGAGGACAACCAGAAGCGAATACTCTTTGACTTTGACCTTGAGGACTACTTCCACCTGATGAAAAGCCGTTGGACACCTGTAACGGACTCTATCTATGGAGTTTGTAAAAGTGATGGGAGTAATGTTTTCTATGTTACCCCTACCGCTTACTATAACATCGCTGCCGGTTTCATTGTAGGTGATGGCTATCTACGATCGGAGAATGTCCAAAGGGGTGGTGTCTATGCGCCTTATGCCTCAGCAGGTTCGCCATTTCTCCAAGCTCAAGTAAGAGGGTATCTGCCTAACCATTGTGTTGAGTTCCCATTTGGGGACGAGAAGGACATAGATGACTGGTATGACGTTACCAAAGTCGGTAGTCTCAATTTAAGGTTACACGCCGGCGATACAGACTTAACCGATTGTGGTATAGTCATCCAGCAGCTACGGAGATACTAGGGATGCTAGACCTGATCAATACTTGACAGGTAATTAGAGGCCGAGGGAGAGCCTGGGAGGGTTCGAACCCCCGGCCTCTTGTCCTATCAGGAGGGGAGTAAAGCTATGGTGACTGAGCTATTCGTACCCGAGAGGAAAATAGTCGTACCTAAACCTCCGAGCTACCTGGCGCTCGATATGGCTTTCGGGATAGGTGCCGGCGCCACTCTATTCGACAAGTCCCGGTACCGGAGTCATGGGTCGATATTGGGGGCGAGCTGGGCCGCTGGCCTTCACGGTTATTGCCTTGACTTCAATCCTGCCACGCCCAGTTACGTGTCTATACCGGCTGACTATGACCAGCTAGACTTTACCTCTGAGAAGTTTTCTATTATAGCCAGGTTGCTAATAGATGACTTTTCGGCTCATAGCTCGCTGTATTCCAAAGGCAGATATAACCAACATGGCCACGAAATATATATCAGGACTAATGGAGATGTTGCTTTCAGGACATTCCAGACTGGAGCGAGTCAAGTTTCCTCATGCGGAGCCGGGACTATATCCTCCGATACCTATACTACACTGGGACTCTCAAGGGACGGGGAGGATGTATACTTATATAAAAACGGCGTTGACGCGACGGCTGCTCATGGCACTCATATTGACCCTTTAAGCACGAGTTATGATTTTAACATAGGGGCACAGTGGGATAAGGCGGGTCAACCTTTCAGGGGTAAGATAGAGTTTTTCAAGGTGTTTAGGAATATAGCCCTCCCGGCTTCGGCACTCCTGGCCTGGCACAATGCCCTGGCATAATCTAAAAAAGTGAGGTGATGATACAGTGGAACTAACCGAGGAGCAAATAGCAAAGCTAACCCGGGCGGCGGAGCTCACCGTCCAGGCCCTCGACGATAGCATGAGGGCCGACGATGAGCTGAATAAGTCCGCCGACACCGGCACTAACGACCTCAGGTTTGAGCAGGTGAAGGCCGGCCGTCTCCTGGTCCTGGAGCACCTGTCCGGGTATGATGATACCAGCTCGCCGACCCGGCTCCGGGTCGGGTACTATAACGGACACCGCCTTAACTGGCTAAAGACTCAGCCGGCTCCTATTTTATCGGAGACGGTGGAGCATAACGGCCGTGTCCTGCTCCGGGAGGGAATGTACCCGATAGTCAGGTTCGAGGGAGCGACGTCGGGAGACGACCTCTACGCTGCCCTTAACGGTTACTGGATTAAAACTAAATAGGAGGGTGATATGGGAATAGAATACGATAAACTAAACGCTGCTTACGCTGCGATCAAGTCACTCAGGGAGGAGTTTCTTAAGGGAACTATCACCAAAGATGAGCTCGACGCCCAGGAGGTAAAGATCAGGAACGATATCCGGGAGATTTTAGGCTTTACACCGGTAGAGTAACAGAGCGGATAAACTATGATTTTCGAGGGAAGTATCACTATTACCGCCGGTAAGACTAAGGCTGACCCTGAGATTGTGACCATAAAGATAGCGCACGGCATAATCTCCAAGATCATGGTCAGGCCGCGGCCGGGGCATCACGCCCTGGCCCACTGTGTTATCCTTCACCACGAGCACCAGATAGCACCGTCGACTGAGAGTATGGATCTCTCGGGAGATAAGTTCCCGATAGACTGGGAGGAGTATTACGAGTCCTACCAGCCGCCCTACGAGCTCAAGGTCAAGGGCTGGAACGACGACGATACATACCCTCATACCTTCGATATCTTCGTGGTCGTTCTCCCCAGGAAGGGGATCCTGGCCACGGCCATAGTTGACGCGGTGAAGGGTGTATTCGGTATGTTTTCACCGAAGCGTATATTCACCAGGGGGGAGAAGTAACTCATGGCTCATGGAGCTCCGGACTGGACGGACCAGGTCCAGGTAGTTATCGTCGCGGCCCAGCCATCCGATGAGGCCGCCGCCGGTGATATCGGTAACTATAGCGGCGTCCATGAAACCTACCAGACGGTGGCCACCTGGACAGTAACCGCCGAGAAGATCGGCGAGCTCAAAGAGGTCCTGATTATCTCCGACGACTATGCTCACACCCTGGTCCAGATTACCATTGCCGGCACCGTCTTTGAGACGGACTGGAGCCCTACAAGTAGTATGCCGATAATCTTCGAGGACCTGAGGCTGGCAGCGGCAGCGGTGGTGCTGGTGGAGGCAAAGTCCAGCGACGGCACAGCCATCGACGTGGATGTTATTATCATAGGTAAGGAGGTAGGATAGTTACCGTATGGGAATACATATGCTTTCACCGCTCTATGAGCAGGTGATAAAGCCGCCGAAGCCGAGGGAGCGCACCTTTGTTCCCGTCCCGTCAGTTGACGTGACCCCAGCAACGACAGGCTCCTGGCAAGACGTAGACGTTAGTTCCTATATACCAAGTGGAGCGACCGGAGCTATCCTACACCTTGAGGGAACAGCACTGGCTGAGGACTTCGGTTTGAGGAAAAAGGGCTCAACTGATAATCACCTCAAGGAGATGTACGGTAACTCCTGGGCTTTAATTGGCGTGGACGGAGACAGGAAATTCCAGGCTTATATCGGCGCTCACCATACGATCTACTTAGTCGGCTACACGAAGATAGGAGTTACGTTCTTTACTAACGGCTATGATAAAACTCCGATATGCGACCAGACATGGAGGGAAGTCGATCTATCAACTGAGTGCCCAGGCGCTATCGGAGTTATACTCCAGTACTTTTCTCGGTACAATACGAGCCAGTACGGGATAAGAAAACACGGCTCAACCGACGATAGGCGGGATGAGGCTATATACATGGGGCAATGGGGCTTAATAATAGGCTGTGATGAAAACCAGCACGTTGACTTCTGGGGAAAGGAGGATAATGTACCGACACTTTTCCTGGTCGGCTATATTACAGATGGAGCGACGTTCAAAACAAATGCCGATGATATCTCCCTAGTCGCTACTGGTGCCTGGACAGAGATTGACCTATCGTCCGAAGCTCCTGATGCCGGTATGGTTTTTGTTCAAGTTCATGGGCAGCAGGGGCAGAACTTTGGTTTAAGAAAAGACGGCTCAACGGAGGTTGACGCCGACATATACCACTCGAACCAGATGCCCTTTGGGGTAATAGAGGCAAGCGCTGAGACTAAAATCGAGGGGAAGATTCAATCAATCTACGTAGACTTCTTCCTGGTAGGTTACTCATAGGGAGGTTAAAATGAAATGGACGCCCGATTTAATCATAGCCCTGGTCCTGATAGTGGGGTGCATGGCCCTGATATTCACCGGCATCGACGGTGAGGTCAAGTCAATTCTAACCCTGGCCGCAGGCTGGGCTTTCGGGTCCCAGTTCCAGGCCAGGCATCAACGTAAGGGAGGCGAATAATGGCAGCGGAATATAAGGTGCTAAAGATCGACGAGCTGACCCGGGTCTCGGATGCCGGCGGTATCGAGCATTACTACCGGCACCAGATAAAGACCCGGGGCGGCGTTGTCCTTACCGTCGATATATCCGAGAAGGACTTTACCGCGGAGAAGGCGGCTCCGATCCTGCTAAAGAAGGCTCAAGAAGCCGACAAGATCCTGAGTCTGTGAGGCTACAATGGGATTTATGCATTGGATCAGAGTCTTACTGGTAGACGTCTTTACGTTCTTTTACTCTATCTACGACGAGACGGCCGGCTGGGTATGGCCGTTTAATCTGATCTCCACACCCTTCTATAACCTATATGCTACCTTTGTCAACATAACCAAATACTGGATTGACTTCAGCGACTGGACCCTCGACGTCTGGGATAAGATGCTGGAGGTCGTTTCGTTATTAGATATAACTCTGTATTTTGAGTGGTTCTGGGACGCCGCCGCCAATGCCTGGGACTGGGTGGTAAACGCCTTCTGGAATGTCTGGTCTATCATAGAGAGCTGGTGGTCCGGAGCTCAATTCACCGTCCTAACCTGGATTGCCGAGGCCAAGCTATGGTTTCAGGCCCTACTGGACCAGGCTAACGCCTGGCTGGCCATGCTGCAATCGTACTGGGATAGCATCGCGGCTAAGATCCCGGCCTGGGACGCGGTGGTCTCCTGGTGGACTAACTGGCCGGGTAATGTCCTGGCCGCTATCACCGGTTGGTGGGCCGGCACCCTGGGTGACGTTGTCGGTTTGATCGCCGGCGCCTTTGTCGAGAGAGAGGACTTCTGGGCCGGATGGCAGGACTTCAGGGACAGGGTCTCCGAGTTCTTTACCGACCCGTTAGAGTTTCTACTGGACCTGTTTACCGACTGGTTCCTGGGACCGGAGGAGTAGTATGAAAGCTGGAGACAGATTTAAGAACTGGATCGACGAGACGGCCCAGGGCTGGGCGGAGCGCCTGGCGAACTGGGGCATGGGTCTACTAGCAAAAGGCTTGACAAAGACCATGGAGGATATGGAGCCGACGGCCATCGATGCCGTCAAAGAGCAGCTGCAAAAGATATATGACGATCCCAACACCCCGGATGATATGAAACGAACCATCAACCGGGTAATCACCCCGGGCAATCCTCTCGTAGTAATCCTGGGTATCCTGGTGCTGGTCCTCACTATGGGAGGGACTATCGGCGCCCTGGCGGCTCCCCTTAACCGTGCCCTCGAGTACAAAGTAGACCGGGGAGTCGAGTCCTTTCGCATGGATCCTCGCTCTATCATTACCGCCTGGCGCCGGGACCCGGCGAAGTATGCCTGGCTATTCGACGACCTGAAGGAGCAGGGCTGGAGCGATAAAAAGATAGAGGCCCTTAAATTCCTTACCGAGTTTTACCCGTCTCCGGCGGACCTGGTCCGGTGGCAGGCGAGGGAGGTATTCGAACCGTCTATGATCGCGAAATACGGCCTGGATGATGAGCTCGGGGTTATCGAGAAGGATCCGTTCTACAAAGCCGGCATGACCGATGAGCAGATAACTAACTACTGGAGAGCTCACTGGGAGCACGCCTCATGGATCCAGGTCGTAGAAATGATGCGGCGTGGCCTTCTAACAGAGAAGGATGTCTGGGATTGGTTCCGCCTGGTCGAGATACCGCCATTCTGGAGGGATAAGCTAATCGGTATCTCCTGGGAAGTGCCTACCAGGGTTGACGTTAGGCGCTGGTGGGATATGCGGACCATAGACGAAGCCAGGCTCAGGGAGGTCTACACTGCCCAGGGCTATCACGGCAGGGACCTGGACGACTACGTGCTGTGGACGAAGGTTTACGTCGCCTACCCCGACCTCCTCGCCAGGTGGAAGAACGGCTGGATTACCTTAGATGAGGTAAAAGCCGAGCTCATCGGCTACGGTATGCCGGCAGCCAGGGTAGACGAGATGATCGAGACCAAGATCAAGGCGGCCGAGCCGGAGAGGACCGCTTCGGAGAGGGACATAACCAAGACGGATATTATCAAAGGGGTGCGGACCGGGGTGATCACCCGGGACGAAGGATCGGAGCTCCTGGTCGACATGGGATACGACGAGGACGAGGCGGTGTATATCCTCGAGATAAACATACCGCCGGATGAGGAGGAGGTGGTGGTCAGGCAGCGTGAGCTGACTAAGGCCGATATCCTGAATGGCCTGAAAACAGCGGTTATCACCAGGGACGAGGCCGGGACCAGGCTGTTAGATCTAAGGTACTCGCCGGCCGATGCCGAGTTTCTGCTCAAGGTGTTCGATGCCCAGGTCACGCCGCCCGTGGAGCCTGCAGGACGGGAGGCGTCTAAGGCCGATATTATCCTGGCGGTAAAGAAGGGCCTGATCACGCCCGAGGACGCTTACCTCATGCTCCAGGACATAAACTTTACTCCGGAAGCGTCCGCGTTTATACTTGAGGTTAAGGCCGAGGTATCGCCGTTCAGTCCGATAAACTACGCCGAGTTTAAGGACCTGACAAGTAAGTACCGGCGAGCCGCCGGCATGAAGGGAACCGAGATGCCCGAGGAGATAAAGAAGGCCGCCGCTGAGGTCGTAAGGCTGACCGGCGAGACGGAAGTCCTCAACCGGTCTATCGAGGCGGAGAAGCGACTCATGGTCGGCCAGGAGGTACTGCCCGAGGCGGCAACCAAGAGATTAAAGGGCCTCCAGGTCAAGCGGAACCGGGCCGAGTCGGCACTATCTGCGGCCAAATCCGAGTATAACAGGCTGGTGGCTGAGTGGAAGCACGGTTTGCCGTAGCTGGCTCGCCCTGTAGTCAAAATCCAGGCCCCTGAAACCTCTTTTGAGTAGTACAGTACCCCCACAATGTGTGTCAGAGCCGCCTCTTTTTGCTTTTCATAAGTATTATAGTGCGCAGGTACTAGCTACAGTTACCAAGTTTACTATTGACAGGTATGGTATACTACGGTATACTGGTAGACGGAGCTGCAGGAGCTACAGTATACCAGAAAAGGAGGTAAACAGCATGAATAAAGATGAGGCCATGAAAGCCTGCGATGAGGCCTTACAAGCCTACCGTGATGCCTTACAAGCCTACGATGAGGCCTTAGAAGCCTACCGTGAGGCCTGGAAAGCCTACGATGATGCCAGGAAAGCCTACGATGATGCCAGGAAAGCCTACGATGAGGCCTGGAAAGCCTACGATGAGGCCTAGTGATAAGTAAACTAGAGAGGAGGTAAAACACAATGGACTACGAGGCACTATGGGTGAGATTAAGAGAAGAAATGCTGTACCTGATAACTCAGGAGGTCAAGGCTATCGACCCTCATATCGTTCTTAGCTTCATGCAATTCATGCAGCAAATCGAGGAGCAGAAAAGTGAGCAAAGTAGTAAAAGTTGAGGACCAGGTTTACCAGGAGCTCGACGAGCTCCGCCAGAAGGGTGACACCTTCAGCCAGGTTATCGAGGATATGCTAAAAGCCCGGCTCAAGATATTCGAGCTCCTCGGCATCATCGAGGGACAGCTAAAATTCCGGGGGTGGCAGCGACGGGAGCTTGAGAGGCTACAAAAACAACAAGGGGGTTAGGATATGAAGTTTAAGGTATTGGTGCTAGTATTATCCCTCATGCTCCTCACCTGTAATATCATGGGAGCCCGGCAGCATACCAGCTTGGTAAACCTTAATCGCCAATATCAGGAGGTTATCGAAAGGCAAAATCAGTCACTCGACTGGGCTATTAAGGAAATAGACGAACTTAATACTACTATCAGGTACTACCAAATGATTATAGACGGTAGGATCAGTATAACCGTTACTCCGAAACAGGAGGTAAAATGATAATACTACTCGGCATCATTGGTGTATTTATAGTAAGCTGCTTCCTGGCGGTAATCGATGAGGAGTACAGGCGCTGGAGGTCAAGACGTGATAATAGGAGGAGCCGAGTATGCCTGATACAATAGACAGTGTAATGCTAAAACAGATAGCCGAGATCGAGCAGAAGGATGAGGCCCAGGTACTCGCCGAGCTGGCCGGCGAGCTGATCAGCGAGATGATCTATACGGTCGAGATCTACGACCGGAGAGCTAAAAAGAAGGTCCAGAAGGCAAGGCTCTCCTGGGCCGGCACTAAAGAGGTGGCCAGGTCCAGGGGTAATATAGTCCTCTCAGAGCCGGTGATCACTGATCTTGATACCACTATTCGAATTATAGTCAAGGCCACTGATCTAACTAGGAATTTTACCGTCTTTGGCGGCTGCCAGCAGCCGCGTAAAATGAAAATCAATGACGTGGACAGAGAGACGGGAGAGGTTACCGGCCACCACCATGAGGATGACCCGTACTGCTTTCAGAAGGGGCTCTCTAAGTGCCAGCGCAATGCCCTGACGCTATGCATCCCAGCTGACTACGCTACCAAGTGCATAACCAGGTTCTTGAAGGCTTCGGGATCGAAGTCACTCCCCCAGGGCCACAAAACAAAGAAACCGACGCCGGCTAAGTCCCAGATAAAAGCCCGGGAGGAATGGGACCGGATTACCCCGGACATGATCCCGGATTATCCCCACCTGGAACCTGTGATCTGGAACCTGTGTAAGCTCCAGCCGGCCGATATGTATACTGAGCTCGGCGTTACTGCCAGGACTGATATGACAATTCCGGCCTGGGAGGCATTTTTAGCTATCAAGGCCAGGTTTATAAACGAGGAGGTCAACCTTGAGCCCGAGAATCACACAAACAAAACAGTGTCCTGATTGTCAAAGCGATGCCAGGCTTACAAGCTGGGAGCCGCCAGGCGGCTACGATCCACGCATAAGGCAATACCAATGCCCGAAGTGCGATAACGAGTTTTTTGTTATCGGTGGTGAAAAGACCCATGATAAAGAGGCGTTGGCGTTTCATGCTTCTGAGCGAACTTGGCGGCTCCGGCCCGGACTACGCCCCGGCGGAACCTCTCTTTAATATTGGCTGCCGAAATAAGTAAGCAGCCCGGGGCCAGCTCGAGCTTCCGGGCTTTGAATTACCAGCGGCCAGAAACTACGCCCGGGCATTGCGAGCCAGGGTATGAGCCACTTCTCCCAGAAGGCGGTGCCGTGCTCGGCCAGATACCTGGCCAGTAGTAAAACAAGCCGGTCTAACCGGTAAAGATTGGAGATCTGAGCATGGGGACGAATAACAAAACGATTATGGACATGGAGGAAACCAAGTACCTTGAGCTTCCGGATGGTACGCCAGAAAGTAGCTTTGCTACAGCCTGGTTCCGTACAAACAAAGGATGCTTTAGCATATACTTTACCATAGTAGGCCCAAAGACGGAGGAGCCTGAGCACCACCTCACGCTCACCCGTAGTCAGGCCGAGAGTAGACTCAAGGCAATCACGAACCTGGTCAAATCTTTTCAGAAGGCGCTGCGGCGACAGGACCCGGCGAGAGCGTGACACACCATAACCGTCTCCTCTCTTTATACTACTATACGATACTATTATTCTCTCCGGGATCCTGGGAGACTTATGGTGTATCATCGGGTTTGGGGAGTGTAAAGTGTCACTAATCGATTTATACTTGACAGGACAGAACGGTTGTGCTAATTTAGTCATGGTAGCTGTAGCTTGCATATGTTACCTCCTGATGAGAATAGTCCCTGAGTTCTATAAAACTAGAGCCAGGGACTATTCTGTATCAAGGATCCCGGGAAGTCAAGACACTAGATATAGTATGCCGCCCAGCTGGGGGCACCACAATATATAGTATAGGAGGTAGGTATTGAGTGAACGTGAGCTAATTATCAAGGCATTAAATCTTCTGCGTGAGTGCATTATCAATATCCAAAATGGCAGAAGTGACCACAACTATGGTTTTATAGAGGACATTAACGAGTGTATCCTAGAATTAGAGGAGCTAAAAAAGGAGGACTAAAATGGACTATCAGGTATGGACCAAAGATGAGTTCGAAGGCTGGGGTAAGGTCGACTGTGGGGATAAGGCAGCCGCTATGAGGGAGATCGACAAGGCTGTCAGGGCCGGCAAGGATCCTCTCTTAACGGCTGCAATCCCCTACAAGCTGAGTATTAAATTAGAGGAGGATAAAATCGGTGAAGCTACGAAGGTTAAGACCAGGCGAGATAAAAGTCCCGGAGCTGAGAGTGAGGGCCAGGTTCGACCAGGAGATCTGGAGCCAGTTCCAGAACTCGATCAGGGAAGCCGGGATAGTCAGTCCGGTGATAGTGTGCCAAATCAATGATGACATGGTCCTGGTAGATGGAGCTCACCGTTTAGAGGAGGCAATCGCCCAGGGACTCCCTTCAGTGGATGCCGTGGTGTTCGAGGGCAACATGGTAGATGTACTTACCAAAAACCTGTTCCTGGACCACACCCGGGGTAAAACTCCGGTCTCAGAGATGGTTAAGGTGATCGGAGCTCTCTATACCGAGTACAACCTCGACCCGGACCAGATCAAAGAAAAGACCGGTCTAACCCGGGATTATATAGAGAAGCTGGTCCGGATCTCCCAGGCGAGCCCGTCGGTTCAACA
>Ga0307377_10007890_pt1 | contig 10891 bp, 11 predicted proteins | sample TR3MG_FD_202535 | JGI IMG/M metagenome (GOLD analysis project Ga0307377, IMG submission 202535) | Soil microbial communities from Risofladan, Vaasa, Finland - TR-3 | ecosystem: Environmental > Terrestrial > Soil > Coastal area > Acid sulfate soil | place: Finland: Risofladan, Vaasa | collected... | reverse complement strand
TTTCCCATTCACCATTTTTCAAAGGATTAGCATCAATGCTCGAAAACTGAAATGCGAACGGGCGCTTAAATATTTGCTCAATCATAGGACTGAATGAACTAACAGCGAAAATTAATATTCTCTTTAAAATACTTTCAACATTTGTATTTATTTTGCATTCTTTTAGAACTTCCTCAACAATATTAATCTCTGCTAAGTTATAATGATATTGATAGACCAATTTAAAATCGACCGGCGTTGGTGCTTCAGGATAAGCCAAAGTTAAACCCCTCTTTCTGAAAGGAAAGAGCGTATTCAGATAAAAGGTAAATATCTCGTTGTAATGATCCCTAAGTAAGTAGGAAATTCTAGATCCTTCTTTGTATTCTGGCCAATATGTTTGCATTAACTCGAGTAGTCGAGGATAATTTTTGTATTTGTTTTGGCTTTCTTTTTGTAAATAGTATAGTAATTTGTTTTTTAGTGGTTTGAATTCATTGTCTTTCGCTACTCTTTCCACGAATTTTCTAAATCTTAGGCTCATTTTTAATAGAGGAGGAATAGGTTATTAAGTACTTTACTATACAATCTTTATTTTTTTATATGATACTCATATATTATAATCTTATGTATTCTGTAAGGACTTTCTCATAAACCATTTATAAAATTTATTAATAAATTATCCTTAGAAAAAATAAATAGTTAGTTAAATTCATAATAGTATCATGCTTGACAAAGTTGTTTTAGTGTATACTGACCAATACAGTAGATACGATTTTGGGCCAAATCACCCATTACGCCCATTAAGGTTGAAACTAACCTATGATCTTATGGAAAAATTAGGTCTTTTGAGCCATGAAAGGTTGGAGATAAAAGAACCAATAGTAGCAACTAGAGAACAAATAGAACGAGCACATGACACCGAATATGTTAAAGTCGTTAAAAAATTGAGCGATAATCCTGAAGACAGAACACTTCAACCGTATTTATACGGTTTAGGTCCAGGTGACAATCCTATATTTAAAGGAATGTATGAAGCTTCCGCTCTTGTATGTGGAGCAAGTATCTTAGCTGCAGATTTAGTTTGGAAAAATAATGATATTATGATTGGTTTTAATCCTGCTGGAGGATTACACCATGCTCAAAAAAAAAGAGCTTCAGGGTTTTGTATTTTCAACGATATCGCGGTTGCGATACATCACCTAAAACAATTAAAAAAAGATATTAAAATAGCTTATTTAGACATCGATTGTCATCACGGAGATGGCGTGCAATGGTTATTTTACGACGATCCTAATGTTTTAACCATTTCTTTTCATGAAAGTGGAAAGTTTTTATTTCCCGGCACAGGACATACAAATGAGGATGGTGAAGGGTTGGGAAAAGGGCTTTCATTAAATTTCCCTTTACTCCCCGGAACCAATAATCGAATGTTTTTAAAATTATTTAGATATTGTGTTCCTAGAATTTTAGATGCTTATTCCCCCGATTTGTTATTTACTCAATTAGGCGTTGATATGTACTTTAATGATCCGTTGACTCAAATGGGATTATCTATATCGGCTTACAAAGATATTGCTCAAACCCTATATACTTGTGCTCATGATTATTGTAATAATAGATGGGTTGCGGTAGGAGGCGGTGGTTACCTAATGACAGTCGTTCCAAGAGCGTGGAGCGTATTCTTAGCGAGGATGCTAGATGTAAAATTAAAAAATGAATTACCCCCCGAATGGATAGAACAAGTTAAGAAAGACGTTCCAAATGAGGACACACCTTATTTATTATGGGATCACGACGATAGATCGGAGGTTCAGCTCCTTTCTCATCCAGAAATTACAAAAAAAATGATTGATTATAATAAAGAATTAAAAAATCTTTGCGATAACGAATATTTACCTAATATTTCCCAATAGATAAAGGAAAGTTAATTGTTAGGTATGTTATTTTTTTTAAGAATCCAGTTATCAATTATAAAGTTTTGAGAGATATCGTTTGAAGAATTGTAATTTGATCGGATTACCGATTTAGGTATCCAAATTTCTTTATCGTTATCAAATTGGATAAGCAAAGCTTTTTCAGTTTCTCCCTCTATTACTCCATTTATTTGACTTACTTCGTTTTCATTAAGTTCGATGGATTCTTTTATGATAGGTAATGCCGTAGCGTCATTATCTTGATTCCTTTGTTCATTAACTTTTGGACCATTAACAGTAGATTTTCCGGAGTTTAGTTTTACTACCGTAGCATACTCTATTTTTTCTTTTAAAATGTGCTTTAATAATAGCCGGAAAATCTCAGTTTGAGCAAAGTTCAACATTTTAGAATAGTTACCAATATAAATCAGAAGTTTTTTCTTAGTCCCGTCTTCCCATTTGAAAGATATCTGAGTCTTCACTTCATTAAAATTATGATAGCTCGACCAGGAATCGGAATTTCTTTGTAGTACCTCAAGAATCATAATTATTTCGTCTAAATTGCATTTTATCGTCTTTCCTTCCCCTAAAGATGGTTTTTCCCACGAACCATCTGGTTTTTTCTTAATACATTTCAAATATATAAACGAATCCGATTTTGAAGAGCTAAGAAGTGTGAGTCCTGTTGATTGTCCAAAAAAGCTTTGACTATGTTTATCTACCATTTTTATCACATTCTATTAGTAAACACTACTTTTTAATTAAATACAGTTTATTGGATTTTTAATATTTTAATTATATTTAAAGAAAAATTTTGGTGTGGATACAAAATTTAGTGATAATTAGAGAAAAATGGCGTAAGCTTTTTCTCTTTTTGATTAATATTCTTTTGTAAAAAATAAAATTAGTATTTCAAAGAATTAAAAAAACACAAGACCGTTTTATTTTTGGAAAAAACCTACCTGTTTTATTACAATATTCTTCATATTTCCTACCAAATTTCTTTAACAGAGCTTGTTCCTCCCTTCTTGCTTGTGAGGATAAAACCAACCAAGATAATACTCCGATTAAGCTAAATAAAATTCCAGTAGCAAGAAAAAAGAACATAGCTAAAAATGTTTTAGAAATATACATGGGATGTCTAATAAATTTATACGGACCACCAGTAGCCAATATGTATTCTTTCTTCATTGGTTTATAAGCAGGAGTATAATTGACATTATATCCTATTACAAATCCACCCCAACAATCTTGGGTCCAAATTCCAACGATGCCTATCCAATTTAACCAACGAGGTAAATCAAGTGCTATATAGCTAGCCACGATATTCCAAAAATCAAAGATACATAGAAAAATAACAAAAAAGGTTAAAAAAGAAATAGATCCTATACCAACCAACAATAAGATATTATATCCGGGAATAATAATCTCATTATTAATAGAGTTTGTTTCAATAATAATGGAACCATTTGGTAATCTATTCCCGCGCTTCATTTTTAAAACAATGATTAAAAATATTGAAATTATCCATCCGCCGATTATTGAAAAGAGAAGTTCAAACCTTTCAAGCAATTCTATCACAATTTTTATGATTAGAAATAAAAAACTCTATTCAATTTATTGAACACTCGTTACATTTTTAAATTTTTTTCTTTACAAAATTAGTATTTTATAAGTTATTACTATATTTTGTATCCAACCCAAATTTACTATAAATTCAAGAATTTAGTATACTGTTAGAATATATTAGTTCTAAGAGATCCTTTTTACAAAAAAACAAAGTTCTTGTGTTTAAGCGCCAAATGAAACAAATATCGTTAATAAGCACTCCAGCAGAGTCACATTTTCATAGAGCAATCAAGCTATTTCTATATAAATATATCTATGAAAATGATAAATCAATTGTAAAAAGATCACTTGAGAAGTACTTTGGCAACCGTTATGCTGATGTATATTTTAAACTTGATACAGGTAAAGAAATCGTTGTTGAAGTGCAAAATTCTAAAATTTCTGTTAAAGAAATAATAGCAAGAACTAAGGACTATAATGTAAAAGGGATTTTCGTCCTATGGATGTTATATGGGGATGGAAAATGCGTTGCTTCTCCTAAGGGGCCTAAAGATGTAAAATCTATTAAAATAAGTCCAGCAGAAAATTACATACATCGAATGTATGGAGGTCGTGTTTATTACGTGAACTTAGATATAAGAAGAGATAAAGCGTCATTAAAAACTCCTTTCGCACTCCATTTTTCTAAACCGATGAAGAAGAAACAACGAGGTTTGTTTAAAAATCGCTACGACAGTTTTTACATTCGTAATTCAAATTTTATAACAATTCCTAATTGGAAAATTGTGTGTACAGAATTCTCGGGATTTAAGATAGCTCGCTTTTACGATAAAAATATTAAATCTATTCTAAAGAATAAGATTTTGAGTTTTTATAAGATTGAGAAAAAACGAACCCCTAATGATAAGAAATTGATTCGAGATATATTGAAAAAATTTAAAAAGAAATATGGGAGTTATATGATATATAATTCAATTCTTGAATTATCTTTCGAAAACAAGATTGACTTTTCTCGAAAAACTATTACAAAGATTAAAAATAAAATTGATTTTTAATTCTTATTATTAATTTTAATTACAGATATAATAATCGTTAAAAATCAATTAGATTTTTATGAAAAATCCCATAAATACAAATAAATCGTTTAGAGTGATTACATTTTAGATTTTCCTTTTTGTCATGTGAAAAGATAGATATCTTTAAATAGTTGAAAATTCAATATAACCTTAGAAAAAAAAAATTGGAAGCCATGATTACATATATATTCTTATACCTAAGAGTCTTAGGACTCAATACCTCAACCCTTAACCCTGTTATTAGATAAATACGTCTCCTCTTTTTATATTTTTGAACATCTTGGTTTCCGATTTTACTTCTTTTTACATATTTTCGATTTTTGAACTTAGAAATCGTCTTTTTTTTTAGAAGATGCATACCTTTGGTCGTAGTTTAATTAGGCAAAATGTTGAATAGTTAAAACCAAATTAAGAATTTGAAAGTCTGAAAAAATTTATAAAAAACTAGTCTATTAATTAATAAGAAGAAATTATTAATTGAGTTGAGGTTGGAAATGGTTAAAACAATAAAATTAAGGAATGGTTCAGAGGTAGAATTTGACGATAAAGCACCCCAAACTCTTTTTGAAATAATAATTAGCGAGATTTTAATTCCGAAATATATGGAGAATAAAGATTGGAACTTAACCATAAATATTATACTTGAAGAGATAAATCAAATGATATCCAAATACGAATTAGAACCGAAATTAAAAATAGGGCTTTTGAATCAAGTAGAGAAGCATTTGGATAAGGATATTGAGGAATTAACCGGTTGCGATAAAATTGAGATATTATTCTTGAATATGGATGATATTGTTGAAGATATTAAGAAACTAATTGTCGCTGGTAAAGATAAACAAGATTTACGTAATGACATGGCACATCTAATCTTCCCACTCACAGTTTTTGAATTAGGAGAACTTTTTATTTATTTAGGAAAGAGAGCATTTCTCAAGTAGTATTTAATAACTTTCTATCAATCAATTCAAGTTGTGGATTCTGCGTATAGAAATTGCCATTTAATTTTTTGGAAGCGTTGTGATAGGTCGCGACTGTAAAGTGTATAATGTGTTGTTTTCTATTGCCCATTCAATATCCTGAGGATAATTAAAAAGTTCTTCCAACTTTAAGCCCAAATTATGAAGTTGCTTAAGTTGTGATGAATTTAAAGAACACTTTTCCTGATATTTCCTTTCAGTGTCAATAAGAATAGTAGAATCGCCTTTTGGATTAGCAATAGAAGTTTTTTCTTTTTTTCCAATTGAAATTTTCATTACATCACAATTACTTTTCTTTACTATTATCAAATCGGGAATAATTGTATTGTTTGTGATTGTTTCACCAAGACCCCAAGTAGAATTAATCATCATTTGGTTTTCATTGTTGTTGATTACATTTGCAGTGAATAACACTCCTGAAACTTGAGGTTTTAACATTTTTTGAACTACAATCGCCATTTCTAAATTCAAAGGAGTAATATTGAATCCTTTTCTGTTTAATTGTAAAAGATATAATAGAATTTGAGGAGAAAATAAAGAAGCCCAACACATTTTTATCGATAAAATGATTTCTGCGATGCTTCTGATATTAAGAAACGATTGAGCTTGTCCAGCGAACGAAAAACTATTTGAGTCCTCATGATTAGCCGAAGATCTAACTACATAAGATTTATGCTCATCGATATCTGTAAATTCTTTGATATGATTATGTTGTATCTCTGAGATTATGTTTGATGGTATTTCAGAAGTTAAGAATAAATTCTTGATCTTTGTTGAAATTTCAATTACTTCTTTCGGGTTATACTCTTTCGCAAAAATTTCTTTAATGATAGATTTAATGTGAGATTCTTCGAGGAATAATGTGAAAGCTTTAGTACTTATAGCATACCCGGGAGGGACATTTATCTCATTTTTAATTAATGTAAAAATGTTAGATGCTTTCCCTCCAAATAGACGAGTATCCTCTTTACCTTCTTTTAAACTTGTTATATATTCCATAATGTGAATGTGAAAATTTTCTTATTTTTAACCAAGGACTTAATCATCAACGTATAAAAAGCCCTTATCTTCTCCATTGTGCGTAATTTTTACTTTTTTATCGATTAGCGATGGTATCTCGTTAGTAGAGATTTTAATTCCCATGATGCAAGGGATTCCAAACTCTCTCGAAATAATAGCTAGGTGGGAACCAGGTCCACCTGTAGAACAAATAGTGCCAGCTAGATCTGATAAAATAGGCCCTAACGTTGTTATCCCTGCCTCGTGTACGAAACATATTTTACCTTTTGCTTTATCAAACAGATCGATCACGTCTTTAATCTTAGAAACATAGACAAAATTTCCTGTAACCTCTAACTTAGATGAACATGACAAACCTTCACCAACTTTTCTCATATAAATAATTCCCACGAGGTAATTTCTTTCTTAATTTTTAACACATCAAAATCTTAAATATTGTAATTAAATGTGTTTAAAAAACTTAAAACTATTTCATAGATTTAAATAGAATTAAGGTTAAAATTAAATATAAAAGGAAAGATTTTGAAGGATTAACTTATGGACATTAAAGAAGCAAACGAATTAATAGCTCATGCTTCCGAGCTAGTTGATTACCAAGTATCAAAAAGAGGTCTGTTAGAGACACAGCTTTTCCCCGTAACTGCTTATATTTGCGTATCGTTTTATAACGCTTACGATATGCTATACGATATTTTGAAAAAAATCTCTGAAAAAACAACTCCTGAAATTATGGGACGGGAAAGTCGAAAAATATTGTCAGAAATTCATGCTCTAAGTATATTTTATATTCCGTTATATTACATGGTTGGAAGAATGGGAGAGATTCAAAGGAACGGGGCTGATCCTAGAAGTGAGAGCCCAGAAAAAAGAGAACAAACTTTATTTGTATTAGATTTCTGGAAAAGGTTAGCCACCTCTTATTTCAAGGATGAAAAACTGTCTGTATATGACTCTAACAAGAAGAACATGGTTTTAGATCATTCTACCGTTGAAAAAACTTTAAATAATGTTGTAGACCTTTCTAAAGAAGAAGTGATTAAACTAAAAAGAACTGTAGCTAATCTTGAGGTTGTCTCTTTTCTCGACGAATGTGAAGCAAGAGCAAAGATATGTGATCATGGACCCTATAAAATTAGCGATAACGAAAGTTTAGTGTTTAGAGAGATTTCGCATCTTTACGATGGGGGTAGCCCACATTTTCCTTGGTCTGAAACGAATGCCAAAGCACCTTTTAGCAATATTGCTTTTGCTTTTCGATTAAAAGATGTAGAAATTAATTTCGACGATTTCGCGACTATTGAAACAATTCCTCAAGATTTTGCGGATAACATCACAGGTGTCGCCCTTTTAACTCGTAGTGGAGAAAAGGTTAAAAATCTTGATTTGAACATTTTAGATTCATTTAAAGACTATTCAGAAAGAGCAAATAAAGAGTTATTTTTGAAGTTTTCAAAATGGGATAGAAAGCAAAGGTTAATTGCTGGTGCCTATGCTTACTGTTATGGGTATGCGAGATATACAAATTTTGTGGGGATTACTGGTGATATTAATTGGGATCTTACAGAGAAAACGATGAATACTTACGTACCAATGTTTATGGAGAGTGATTTTGACCCGGGTATACCTAGGCTTTTTCGGAGTAAATCTAAAAAGAAAAAAGAAGGCCCATCGTTATTTTTACTACCAGAGGAATGATTATTATGGGTAGTTTTTATTTACCTTCTGGTTTAAATGAAAAAGATGAACTATTACATCAACCTACTAACGAACTAAAATGGCGCGAATCTTATTATTTTAATTGGGCAGATTTGGAAAATAAAATTTCAGGATTTTCAACGATAGGGATAGTTCCTAATGAAAAAAAAAGAGAATTTGTATTTCTTCTATTCTTAGAAGATAGGAATGAAGTTTACTATAAAGAACCCCACCTTCAGGATTACAACGACGACATAAATGTTATGTTGCGAGAGAATAGGCTCTCGTACACACTAGTTAAACCATTTGAGGAGTGGATAATCAATTACAAATCACGAAAACTAAGCCTTGAATTACATTTTAAGACAAGATTTCCAACCCACAATTTTGGTATGGATTCTTCTAAATCATGGCATCAGCATTTTGAGTCATCGGGAATAGTAACTGGTAAACTCATTAGAAAAAATGGAGAAATTGTAGTGTTGAATGGATTTGGGCAACGCGATAAAAGTTGGGGATTCCGAGATTGGCATCAGTTTGATAAATGGTATGCCGGTCATTTCCAATTTAAAAATTGGTCTTGCGCCTTCCGAAAAGATTATTCTAATGAAAATATAGATTTATCGGGTCATATATCGAATATAAAGGGAAATACAGCACTATCCAAATTAGATATCGATACTGTATACGATAGGGACCAATTTAGGAGTCCACTTTCTACGACTTACATAATCGAAGATATTTCCGGAACAAAATATACCATAGAAGCAAAGCGGTTCGGAAAAAATTCTTTTATTCGCTTTGCTCGAAATTTCCCTGGAGGATTTACTGAATTATTTGAACAGATGGCTATTGTTCAAGATTTAAATACTGAAGAAATTGGCGTAGGAATGATGGAACACTTAAGAACATTCAAATTACTTAAAAAAGCTTAAAACTTAAAAAAAAGCAAAGACTCAATCCCTTTTTTTTTATTATTTTAGGCTTCCCTTTGTGTTAAAAAATAATAAAGAAATAGTTTTATATGGTAAAAAGCCTAATTTTTATTATTAAAATTTGGAATTAAAATTAGAGGAAAAAAGGGATAAATTAATGTGTCAGTGGTGTATGTCTCACGGAGCGGGTAAAAAATGGTATATGAATGCCAGAAATTACTCCGATGAGCTTGCTGAAGAACATAATTTGAAAGATTACTTGACTGAGCAATGGATGAATTTTGAGCAAGTCTATATTAGAAAAATAATGGGTTTTTCGTCTAAAGACTTAGGATACAAATTAAAGATGCCAATCATAGGAAAAATTCTTCGCTGGAAGGCTGAAAATATGATTCACAGCCAGAAAAAGAATAGAAATCCCGTTAGAGCTGATGGGCACTTTGGTCAGGTTATACCCTTAGAGGATGCTCAAATTATCATGTCAGAATTAGCTGCAGAGCCGATAATTTGTAACTATTGTATGTGTCGTTGGATGCAGAGAAAAAAAAAAGAGGCGGTCTGTATAAATTTTGGAGTGCTTTCAGAAGTTTTAGAGAAGCTACCTCGTTTTATACCGAAAGATCGAGCAGTAAGGATTGATCGAGAAACCGCTATGGAAAAATTAGAAGAGTTCAATAAGAAAGGGTATATTTCAAGCGTCTGGTTTCAACCAATACCTTATATTAATGCTGTATGCTCTTGTGAAAGCCCCGAATGCGGCGCATTTACACTCCGTAATAATTTTGATATAAAAGTTATGTATAAATCAGAATACATTATACAATTGGATCAGGATAAATGCCAAGGATGTAAATCATGTGTTGCTACATGCCAATTAAGCGCTATTCGGTTTATTCCTTCGCTGAATAGAGTTATAATCGACTATAATAAATGTTTCGGATGCGGTGTCTGTCGTCACGCCTGTAAAAATGATGCTTTAAAATTAATTCCCAGAGAAGAATATCCTGGATTTGATGGAACATACTAGGTGTGATTATATGAATAAAGCAAAGAAAAGTAAAAAAACAAAAATAAGAATAGACTATTCTATTTGTGGGGAAAAAGGAAAAATTGATCCCAGAAACTGCAGTTTATGTATGAGATCATGTGATCCAGCGGTATTTATTATGCACGCAACGATTGGAACTGAAAAAAAGCAAAAAGACCCTTACGATCCACAAGATTGGAGAATCACGCCTATATGGGGCTCTCTCTGTAGTCGTTGTTTTAAATGTGTCGAAGTTTGCCCCGAAAATGCAATTACAATTACATGGTAAATAGTTAAATTCAAAAATCTTTAACTTTATATTATTTTAAGAGTATGAAAAGAAAGTTTAATCCTAAAGATATAAAGATCAGTTTGAAATTACCGACTATTCTAACCCCTTTAAGTTCCATATTTATTCGCTTGGCATTTCTTGTAGATTATGTTTATACTCCCCTTTTTAAAATTTTTGAAGTAATTGGGCGATCTAAAAGACTCCAAAATATCAATTTTCTACCAGAAACTAGTTCGATCAGGCTAAAAGAAGTCTTGATAGAGCTTGAAGATGGGGGAAAGTTAGCGACAGATATTTACTTACCTAAAGAACTTTACAAAAAAAAAGGAACGGGGCCGACTATTCTAGTAAGACTACCTTATTGGAAAGATCGTCTTAGTATTTTAGGATATTTTATCGCCT
>Ga0307377_10007889_pt1 | contig 10891 bp, 19 predicted proteins | sample TR3MG_FD_202535 | JGI IMG/M metagenome (GOLD analysis project Ga0307377, IMG submission 202535) | Soil microbial communities from Risofladan, Vaasa, Finland - TR-3 | ecosystem: Environmental > Terrestrial > Soil > Coastal area > Acid sulfate soil | place: Finland: Risofladan, Vaasa | collected... | reverse complement strand
GGCTTACCTCCGCGACCGCGTTCGGGCCACTCGACGTTTATCTCAGCTCGGTTGCTGAATACGCCGATTCCGTTGGTGGTTAGAAGCTCAAGCGCATTAACAAGACCCTGGATCTCCTCATCGGAAGCGTCAGGGCTATACGTGCCCATTCTCCACGGCTTCCACGCGAGCTCTGCCAGGCGCAGCCAGTCGCTGATGTCCCAGGTTCGGAAGATGCTCGCCCACACCAGCACTCTGCCGAGCCCCTCACGGGCAGGGATGTCGCCGTTGATGCGTGGCTGGTGCTGGACGAACTTGAACGGATATTTTCGCTGCAGGTCGATCGGCTCGAGGCTTACTGGGGAGCCCGAGTCCCACCAGCCGAGCGTCCCGTAGTCGTCGAAGCGGAACCGGCGCGGGCTATGGTTTCGGAACCCAATGGGAGCGAGACCCCTCGTTCCCTCAATGTCGACCACTGCCCACTCAATCTCAGAAACAGCGTATCCGTAGAACACGCCTCCGGTCAGATGGCTGATCAGGTCAACGAATCCGCGACTCTCTTTTGAGCCCTCGCCGTTGGCGTCACGCAGCGCCTGCTCAACGAAGTTGGCGCGCTTGAAGTCTTCCTCGTCACGACTGGCTGGCTCCACCGTCCAGCGAAGACCAGTGAGGGCTGCCTCGCGCGTCCCGAGCAGCGACTGCAAGTGGCAGTCCTTCTGGCGCTGCTCATTCATCAGGTCGACGAGACGGTGAGTGTACCCACCATCAGCCTCGATGATGATAGACGAGACGATCGTAGGCGTGACCGGACCACCCACGCGGGTGAGCTGGTTGTCCAGTCTCAACGGAGCAAGCACAGATGGGCGATTGGCCAACGCATTTGGCGCCGGCTTCTTCTCAACCCACTTGGCTATATTGGCGAAGATCCCCATGTCACGCTACTAGCCGCTGCGATCTGACTTCTTGGATAGCGTTTTCATGGGCATCAATGTTCGGCTGGTATCTCGGTTTGACGGTCTGTAGAAACGCGTCAGCGTCGGCGTTGTATTGCTCAGCCCAGCTGTCGTGCTCGGTTATCGCCATCAGCAACGCCCTGGCTCCGTCGTGCGCGTCGAAGCCGTGGTAACGATAACCAACGGGCAGCATCTCGCTGTTATGAACAAGCGGATACTGGCCGTAGAGAAGCTCGTAATAGGCGTAGTTGAGTGCGTTCTCCCACTGCCAAGACACACAGATGTCAGCGTGCTGGCTCTGGAACTCGATCAGGTTGTAGCGGCTCTCACAACTACAGCCGCCCTTGTCCGCCGGCGTGGTGCCGATGTCCAAGGTGAGATAGAACTTCTTGAAGGTAAGCTGATTGCGCAGGTGGTCGGTGTTGGTTACCCACACCGTATCAATAAGCTCAGGGCGCTGCCGAAACGCCAGGTCGCAAGCCAGCATCGGGATATGGCAGCTTTTCACCACCTCAATGTTCGGCTCGAAGATGGCAATACGCTTGGCGGGCTTCCCAGGCATGTAGCCGAAGTTAAGCTTGCGCTTGGCGACAACCCTCTCTACGAACGTCTCATCCCAGATGTGTGGGAGGACAGCCACTGGGCAGCGATACACGCCGGCCCAGTAGCTAGCATTTGTATAGACATGCTGCGGGTTGGTCCAGACGACATCAAACTTGGTGCCATTGAAGATGTCCTGATTTCCACGACCGTCGCAGACTTTCTGCAGGTCCAGCACGAAGGCATTGCCAAACTTGTAGGCGACTACCTTGCCGCCGTTGGCGTGCACCTGCTCAGCGTGCCACTTTGGGATCTGAGCCCCGCACTCGATATAGACATCGAGCTCGTCGGCGACCTCTTCAAACCTCTTGAACTCGAGGTCGCCATACAGCATGTCTTCCGGGGCCGTTTCGCCAGGGCCTCCGTTGATCGCAATGACGCGTCCCACGCTAGGGCAAGCCGCGAGCGCGTCCAGCAAGAAGACGGTGTTTTGATGACCGCCGTTTGCAAAAATGCTCCGGGCCTTATCGTGGAGGTAAAACGTTACTCCGATTGTCAGGCCCGGTGCCATTACGCCTGTACAACGATGTCCAAAACGTCGGCCGCCTGGTTGTTCGGCGCGCCGCCGCCGGCTAGCGTCAGCACGACCCGGTTTGCCGTAATCGTGTATGCCTCATCCTGAGCGCGGTTGCGGTTCATCAGCCACGCAACCGTCGGCGTGAAGTCGAACTCCACTTCGAGGAAGCCTTGGTTAATCATTCCAGCCGAGAGGGTAACGGTTGTCATCTGTAGCTGCGTCGGCCCATCGGCCTGGCCGCCGTACATGGTGACTTCGTCCCAGACGTCGCCGACCTCTGTAAGCACCTCAGTCGTCGCCGTCGCGACCGCGCTCGGGCCAATCGCCCCGCCGATAGCAACAGCAGACCGAACGTCTACCGTACCAAGCGTGGTGCCAGCCACCGCAATCATGCTCTCGGTCACGGCGCCGTCATAAGCGATGTTGACCGCATCAACGACGTTGTTCACCGCATTGATGAAGTTCACGCGACTCGCCGCCGAGTCACCGCCTTGGTAGACCCAGATGCGGCCAGCGGTGCCGCCGATTGGGGGCGTGTTGGAGGAGCGGAACTCGTAGACGTCACCGCCAATGGTGACGGTGTCGCCCTCCGCGATCGCGCCAGGTGCGCCGAGCATAACGAGCCGGTTGATCATCGGCACGCCGGGACGGAGGGTGCCGACGGACACGGTCAGCGAACTGTCTGCCGTGCTGTCGACGACCTCGGTCGAAGACAGGCGCGTTTCGATGCTGCTCGTGATGAGCGTCAGGCTCGAATCGGCATCGCTATCCACCACCTCTGTCGAGCTCAAACGAGTCTCGATGCTCGACGTAATCAACGTCAGGCTCGAGTCCGCGTCGGAATCGACAACCTCGGTCGAGCTCAAACGAGTCTCGATGCTCGACGTAATCAACGTCAGCGAGCTATCAGCGTCAGAGTCGACGACCTCGGTGGACGATAGCCTGGTCTCAACCGAAGAGGTGATGAGCGTCAACGAGCTGTCGCCCTGGCTGTCAATCACCTCGGTGCTCGAGAGACGGGTCTCTACCGACGCCAACTCTACAGCGGTCGGAGTCTGAACGTACGTTAGGCTCGTGGTGCCAAGCACGATCGCATCATTGGTCGTGAGGTAGAACCACTTGTCGCCGCCTGCCGAGCCCTCGGACACCCAGATGAGCATACCAGCGGTCACCTCGGCGGAAGCGTCAGCCTCGCCGACGCGAGTCAATGCGGCAGTACCAAGGGCGACAGCGCCGACGCGGTAAGGTCCATTGTCCTCAGTCGCCGTCTGGTTTTTGACGAGGATCCGCTGCCCCTCGGTGTAGGTCAATCCATCGACAGCAGCGACGGTGAAAACCGCGAGGTCAGCAATGTTCGCCGTCGTCGCGCCGCGCACGGTCAGCAGATTGACAGCGCCCACCCCAGATGCCACGCTGCCGCCAGTAGCCAACCACCGGCCAGAGCCGGCATCCGGCACCAGCACAGACGGACCAGCAACCGCAGTACTGTCATCGTCAAACCACCAGGACGAGCCGTTGGTCGTTTCGAGGATCAGCAAACCGTCAACGCGGTCGGCCGCGGGCAAAGCCGTGATAGCCGCGGTGTTTGCCACCGCGGCGGCGATCCGCAAGTCTACCTCTCGCGCGAGAGTCTCACCGTATTGTGCTGGTCTGGGCATTGTTCAAATGTCTCCGGTAATCAATAGCCCCTGCCTGCGTTGCCCCAGCGGTAGCTACTGTTGCTAACACCGGCCACAACCCTGCGCTCAGGGATCGTATGAACGAGTTTCACGCGCTGTGTGTACACAGCCAAACAAACCGCGTCGCCGCGATCGGGGCTGCGTTGCAGCCTCTTCTTGATGTTCTTCTTGTCTTCGACCTGGCGCTTGTTGTTCTTGCTGAACTCGAACCGCGGCGCTAGCAGGTCACCCTCTAGGTCTGAATCTTTTGGAATGGCCCCGCCGTCGCGTAGCCAATCAGACAAGCCAAACCACAACTGGGCTCGCTTGTTGATGAAGTCCTCTGACTTGTCGCTCGGCTCATTGCCGTGGATCCCGATAACGTCGACCTTGCCGGAGTTTCTCAGGATGCTCACAACGCCGAGACCCTCCCCAGCCGCGTCTACCTTTACCAGGGCCTTCTGCTCGCCCTTGATATGGTGCCGCTCAGCGGTCTGGTGTACGAGGTCAGCGACCTTGTGGCCATCAAGGCCCGTACGCACGACGAGCTCGATAATGACTTGGCCTCGCCTAACAGCAACGACAGTCTCATCGTCGCCAAAGCGGGCAACGTCAACCCCCAACTCGAGACGTCCCTCGCCAATAATCTCACTGTATCTACCCTGCGCTGCCATGATGTATGACAGCGGGATAATCGCGCACTCGGCGTAGTCGGCGAAGTCGCCCATGACGCGCACTTGGTAGCGCGGGTCGTCCGGCCCCCAGGAGCGTAGCTTCTTGTCGCACCAATCAAGCGTTGCCATTCCCTGGATGTGCCGCTTGCTGCGCGCTGCTTCCCAACTAGAGACATGGATCGTTTTCCAGAACTGGGATACCTCGTCCTTGTTGAAAGCGTCGTAGAACGTCCCTGAGGGCTGCGTGGGGTTGCCCAGCATCAGCACTCGGGCTCCACCCGCGAGGTTTCCCTCAACCGCCTCGAAAATCGCCTCACTCACCCCAGAGCCCTCATCAATGATGTAGAGCATATTGGGGCTCGAGAAACCCTGCATACGCTCAGCCTCATCGGTGCTTACTCCGACGATCTCTCGCGAGCCATCAAGGCTTGTTATGCCCGTGGCAGGCGTTTCAGGCACATGGGGGAACGGGACATTCGCCCTGCGACTGCGTAAACGAAGCTCGCGCCAGAGGATGCGTCGAATCTGCACTGCCGTCGGCGCAGTAACGATAACGCGAGCGTCTTCAAAGCTACTAAAGAACCACAGGCCCACACAGGCTGCGGTTAAGGATTTCGAGACCTTATGCCCACTTCGCACCGCGACAAGCTGGTTGTCCTCGCAGGCGTTCAGAATGTCGTCTTGGCGCTCCCAGGTTTTTAGACCGAGCACCTCGTGGACGAACTTAAGCGGGCTAGTGTAGCTTTGCTTCTGTACCTTCTGACTGCGAGCCTTCCACTCGATAGCCAGGGTCTTCAACGGCGAATCGTGTGAGGATCCTCTCAAACGTCGCTTCGTCGGTTTCTTCGGAGATGACACGCAACATCCAGTCGTAAGTCTTGCGATGCTCCGCGTTCGACCCGTCTAACAGTGACGGGTCGCTAAGCAGCAACATCTTCTCTCGAGCGCGCCAGTCGGGGCTCTCGGCCACCTTCTTCAGATGCTCGACCTTCGCGCGGGCTTCCGTCTGCTCGAGCGTCTGTAGCCACATTCGCAGAGCCCGATCCCCCTCCTTGGCCTGCTGGGTGATCTGGTGCATGCGCTCCCTATCTATCCCCGCAGCACGGAGGGCAAGCTCTCTTGGGATCCCCAGCGCAAGAGATTCGTCGACCTCCTGCATCTCGGTAGCCTCAATCAGCTTGTCCATACAACGCTCTCACCCTTATATAGGGCGCGTTGGTCTCTGCCGGTATACCTACAGCTTTTCCTCAAGCGCTTTTATGCGCTGAGCAAGCTGCCTGGAATAATGCCGGTGCGAAGCAAGCTGGTCGCGAACCCATTGTTGCGTTTCGCGAATAATAACGCTTAAGTAATGACCGTCGTCAACAAGCTCGGAGTAGTCTCGGCGCAGCGTACCTAACGTAACGTAAAGACGCTTACCCTTTCCGCCGCCCCCCTGAATAATCTTATTTCCGGTTTCGCATTCTCGCCGCCGTAATACGTATACCAACCGGCGGGCCGCGGCGCGGTCTAATCCAAAGCCCAGCGTCTCAGCAGCCTCACTCATCGTGAGCTGTTTTGAGAGCGACACGCCCTTGGCTTCTTCGATCCTATCGACCACCATTACCCACGCGGCGGCTCCGGAGGACCTGGCTCTGGCTCCGGATCGGTTGCCATGGTGACCTCTATCAGACACTCGGCCACTGAGGCGCTGTACTTCTCGCTGAAGTGCCTGCTAGCTAGCCTGCGAGCCTTGTACGCCGTGTCGGCGACCGCGAGGTATGCCACGGGGATGGTTGCTTCGCAAACCCACTCTACGGGCTTACCTGGGGGTGATCCTGGTTCATGCATGCAGTCCGTCCTCCGTCATCCACCGCTCAGCGCGATGTCTTACAGCTGTGCGCCTACTGCTCGCCGGCAGTTGGCCGTATGCGATCCTAAACGCCGCGTGTCCAGCGTCTAAAAGGCGCTGTGTGGTAGCTATCATGCTGCGCTTCTCGTCAGCCGGAGCTCCGCTCATCCGCACCAAGATGCGAGCAATGAGAGGGGCAACCAGGTCGTGCTCGTGTCGCTGCTGAACGGTGATCCCCTGCGGGGTGTATGCACACTCGAGCACAGATTGCAACTGGTATGACAACTGGAACAGCGCGTCCTTGATTTCGCGCTGCCGGTGTACTGCTTTACACATCCTAGCCGTGGGCCATTTCTGCTCTGGCACGTTGCTTCCGCACAGTTGGTCGTCGGAGATATGCGCAGCGCGCATACCGAGCTCACTCGCGCTGTCACAAAAGTACCACACGAGGTCGGGGTCTGGCTTCACCGTGTATGTGTACCACATTGCAGTGGCATTGCGCTACTCCTCAGGTTCCGGCTGGTCAACAACCGCCTGCGCAAGCCGCAAAATCTCGATCCGCTCAGACAGCAGCGTAGCTGCAGCGTCAGCCACATCGGCAGCGTCCTTTGCTACGCTCGCAGCCGACCCCACAGGGTCCGAGGACAGCAAACCGGTGAGCGCAGCGGTGTATAGCTGCATCCACGCCATCGAGGGTTTTACTCCCCCACCCTTACTGGACTTGTCGCTAGCTTCCATGCTCTCTGCTCCTCGAAAACGTAGTCAAGCGCGTCGACTATCTTGACGTCAAATTGGACGTTGCCAAGCGCTGTATTTTTGAATCTTTCGGTCAATATGCCGCCAAAACGCTGCACATAGTGGTCAAAAGGGCGAAATAGCGTCTCAGAGCGCAATATTTGGACCTCAAAGTGCGTATTTCCCACCCTAGAGATGCAGACGCTAGATGGGCGCACGTCGAGGGCCAGGATCGCCAAAATGGCGATATTATCGGTCGTAAGTGTCATTTTATAGGCCATTCTGACCCTATGCCGGTTAATCGTGTCTCATTGCTTCTGCTGGCCAATGACCAGCAATGTGACCGAGCCGTGGAACCCTTACTTCTCCCAACAGAAGTCCGTCTGCCGGTTATCCGCCTTGCGGCCCCTTTTAAGCGCTATCGGCCGGTGAAACTTGTACCCGGCGGCGATCAACTGGTTGGCATACTGCACATTGTCAAGCAGCACGCTGATACACGCCCGACAGTCAACAGTCTCGCCCGGGACGGCCACTGGGTGGCCTGGAGCCCCGTCTATGCCAGGCTTCCACAGTCTGCATAGTCCCTCGCTCGGAAACCAAATGCTGGGGGCGTGGACCTTAAGGGGCTTAGCCACCTACCACCCTCCTGTACGCATCCACAGCCGCCAAGAAGGCCGCTTTATGAGCCTCGCCGGTGCACAGGAACCTCTTGTCACCCACCACGTACGTGAAGGACACAGCAGCGTCTGCGAGCGCCTTCAACTCCTCGTATTCGAGGTCAAACAGCTTTTTTATGGTCGTCATTGTTGTTTCCCCTGCAGAACGAGAGCGGCAACATGCCGTAAAACACCCTGACTGCGTTGACGAACTCGTATGCGCTGAGCGTACAGTTTACCGGCTGCCAGCAGTCAGAACAGCACTCAAGGCTCTCATACTCCCTCGGTATCGTCACTTTGCACCACCCGCACTTCATCTTGCAGCTCCACGATCGCTGACTCTATCACATCGGCGCGGGCTGAGGCTCCGTGTCTTCGCATAACGCGTGCTTCTGCTCTTAGCCACATGAGCAGCCAGATGCGGTCAGCGGGGATTGGTTCCAGAGACACGGCGCTTCATCCTCACCCTCACTGGCAGCGCGTCTAACATGGCGTTGCGCAGTTCCTCGAGAAATTCATGGTCGCCTGCTGTTCCACTCAGCATCATGTGCCACCTGCCACTCGGCGACGGCATTGAAACAGACTCGATACTGGCGTCGAAGCTAACGTGGCCTACCTTGGCGGTCATTTAGAGCCTCGACGTACGCCGTTGGCTACGCAGATTTTATCGAGAGCTGCCCCGGTTGCTGTCTCGATATTGTCAACCAACGGAACATTGCAAAACGCGCCCCAGTCGCGTGCCATCTTAGCCAAGGCGCGCGCTCGCAGCTCGGCGTCGGACTCAAGCTCCGGCTCGGCGACTGTCCTCTTCCGCCACCCGAAACCAACGCCACGAAAGTCCGCGCAGTTGCTGCACTTGCGCTCTGGAAACACCGGTGGATAGTACATCCCGTTCATGCTTGGGTCTGACTGCCCTTTGGCCAGGACGCCGCCGTGCTTTGCCTTGTAGTTGCTGTCAGGATAGAGACACTCAATGCACTCCCTATCCCGCGGCCCGTAAGTGCACGAGTCGCAACGGGGCTTATCCTTGGGCAGCGCCGCCTTGATCATGTCCGACAACGAAGAGCGCGGCGGCTCGGCCTTCTTCGCAGCCTCGAGCTCGTCGGCGACCTCCCACGGAGAGGGTGGATGGTCGCTAGGACTGTAATGCTTGGCGTCTTCTCGCCACCACTGACCGCGATGGCCACGAGAGTCGTCCCATATCCACAACGCCCCATCGTAGAATAGCGAGTCCCCATGACGGATGTCCTCAGACGGGGGCTCAGTGTAGGTTGCCACGGGTGGGGCAGCGTGCTCGCAACGCTCCGCCACGCCTGCCGCGTTGCGAGAAGTCACCCGGTACTGCGGCATGCCCAGCGAGCCACCGGCCTTGACCTCCTCCATCTTGCGTCCGTCAACCGTCAGCTCGAGGCTGGAGTGCTCGGCCCATAGCTCCTGGTGCGGCTCTATCGCCACGTCATACGGCTCCGGGGCGAACCATGCGCCCAGAAACTGCCTCATTAGGCGTCCACACGGAGGTCGCACGTGTACCCTCATGGCCCCTCCGTTGGCGACGGCGGTGCGGGTGACGGGAGCCTGAACTTGCGATTTCCGTACCCAGGCTCCCAATTTGTGTCGCCAGTTCGCGCTGCTCTAGCCACTACCAGCATCTTGCGCTCGTGGTTGGTCAGGCACTCGACCGTCGTCGGATACTCGTGCACCAAGCGCACCACGATGCACTCCAGCGTGTCCGCATAGCGGCGGAGGTCGGAGTAGGCGTTCTGCTTTGGCCGGCGCGTGAGCCAGGCCCATATGCTGGCGAATATCACCGCACCCTCCTCCTGCGACTGGACACCACGGACTTGCGCCGGCGACCTCGGCGGACGCGCAGAGCAGGCGAGCGGCGTCGGCGACGGTAGCGACCAAGAGGCGTCACAGCTTGACCCTCAGAATAGCGCGCGCCAGGTGCTTGGCGTCTCGCAGTAGCACCTTGAGAGCTCCGCGCTTGGTGCGGCAGCCGTACCCCTCGGTGATTACGTCGCCGTCGTGGGTTAGCCACCTAGCGCTCCACTGCAGCGTGTCGAGCGGGTTGACGTCGACTTGCCCGCCCATCTCGTTCTCTAGTTTTGCGATCAGCTTTTTGGTTTTTTTGTCCATCTGCGTTTTTCCTTTTTCTACGAACTCGAGCGAGCTTGTCACTCCGATTGGTGAATTGGATGTGCGCACCCACCGCCCCACGCCTTGAGAGGCGGTGATTACCCTATGCACGTTTTCAGCAGCCGCTTCCACAGTGTCAGCGTCGGGCGGTTTCGCGAAATGGAACCGGAACTCCCCTCCGCTATGGACCTGCCCGATAGGCTCTGCCCCAACTATCGACACCGCTTCTCCTCAGCCTCTGCCCGGCGGAGCTCCGCCCGAGCCTCCATCTCAGCCTCCCGCTGCGGAAGGAGCTGGTATAGCTCCTTGACGCGCCCAGGCGCCGGGTCGTACTTGATTTGCCAGCCGCCTACCAGCACAAAGCCACCGTCGATGCGCTTGACGCTGCGCTCGATTGGCTCATGCTCCGGCAGCTCGATGCTGTTGCTGTTATAAATCGCCATCTCGGAAACCTAACACAGGTCTTGCAGGTATGCAATGGCTACCTGCACATAATTGAGCAGCTTGACAGGATGGTAAAGTTGGCTCATTTGGTCAAGTTGGGGGTGGTTCTTGCGTTTACCCCTGCGTAATTTCTGCACGATAACGTGGGCGCATGGGCGGTTGTTACGTTTGCGTACAGCGGCAACTACTCGGCCAGCACCTTTCGCGCGCCGCAGATGCAGCAGTCGCACCCGTTTTCGCACGACTCAAACTCCTCGCCGAATACACTGTCCTCTGCGCAGTCGACTACCGCGCGCAGGGCCGTGATGGCTGCCGTTGGCGTATTGTCCGATGGACCGGAGATGGTGGCGCGGGATAGGGCACGCATTACGGAGCGCTCCTCGTGACCAGCAACAGCCTCAAATACGAATGCCGTTACCCCGTCAACGCGCTGCGCAGCCCGCAGCACCTCCGCATCGGCATTCGTCGCCGCTGTGATCGTGGCTGTGGGCGCCACATCGACAACATACGGCCGTGCCATCATGAGGAATTCAGAAATGGCCGAGTCATCTGGGTCTTGATCGCCAAAGTGGTGGGACAACTCGCCGCACAGCCGCTTGCCTAACGAGCCGGCCCATTCCGGCACCTCCGCGGGTGGCTGTTGGGCGTTTTCGTAGACGTCGCAGAAGTCGCTCGCAATATCGTACACGACGTCCCAGCTGATACTAC
>Ga0307377_10007888_pt1 | contig 10892 bp, 8 predicted proteins | sample TR3MG_FD_202535 | JGI IMG/M metagenome (GOLD analysis project Ga0307377, IMG submission 202535) | Soil microbial communities from Risofladan, Vaasa, Finland - TR-3 | ecosystem: Environmental > Terrestrial > Soil > Coastal area > Acid sulfate soil | place: Finland: Risofladan, Vaasa | collected... | reverse complement strand
GTGCAAGCCCAATAAGGGTGTAATAAACTGAGTATCACTCGACTATAACTAGTTGTAGTGCGAACCGCCGTTTGCTATATTGCAGTGGTATAGCCAGATAGAACGCTCAGGTGTCAAACTCAAGAAATGTTTCAAGGGAAAAAGGGAAAGATTTTAAAAACCTACATTCTCATTTGCTAAAAAACCTACATCGCTATTTGCTAAAATATCGACATTCTTATTTGCCAAAAAACCGACATTGTTATTTACCATTTACAATAGCAGACCAGCATATTCATGCAAGCCCAGGATGTGGCTATGAGTATGGCCCGCATTCCCCAGTCTTTTTCCAACCCTCATGTCCACCATGCCGTTAATTAACGTTTATAAAAAATATGACCGTATTCGTTCATAAGCGGGCTTATACGCTACAGTTTTCTTATTAAGTGGGAATTGCTTTGAATGAAGGATTGGGATTATAACTTGAGTCCCCCCCACACAAAGTATTATTAGTTTAGCTTGTTGAAGGAATATCCTGATTCTAGGATATATTTAAGAAAATCTTTTCCTAAAATAGTTAAATTTATTGCACCAGCTTCTTCAATAATTAAACTAAAACTTTTTAAATAATTCAAGTAGTTATCATATGAATAATTCTCATATGTTTTAGGAAAACTTGCCTTAGCAAATTCATAATAACCTTGGAGGGTCTCTTTAGTTTCAAACACACTTGAATTTAAACGGGTAAGAATATTAATCTGACTACCATAAATAGATGAATATATGTTATTGAAATGTTTTGTTAAATGCAATAGTTGAGAATATGTAAATAATACTTCTTCTCTTTCTTCAGGAGTCTCATAAGTATCAACTTGAGATTCCTTTATGACAGCTTCCTTAACTAACTCAATTGTTTCAGGGGAAAAATAACCTTTTATTTTTTCGAGGTACTCATTTGGCTTTTCCTTTCTAAGTATTTCAATTGGAGACTCCTCCTCAGACTGTTTTTTAAAGGGTACAGTTTCAATACCCGCACCTTTATAACCAATACTTTTAATTCTATTTAAAAAATCCTTAATAGGGGTTTTTAGCATCAAGAATATAATAAATAAGACTAATGGCCATGCAAGAATCTCAAGAGCTTTAACGATATTATCAAACAATTGATAATGGTGAAATGCAAGAATAAATATTGGGTTCATGGTATTATATTATGACATTGACTTAAACTAATACAATATAAGACAAAAAATACAAATCCAGATGACAAATAGGGTCCAAATATAACTGATATACCAATTTATATTGAATTAGATCATTTTTTTGGTCCGTGATAGCGGCAATACTTTAGTCCGGTTTTTATTATTATTTTACAGGGTAATCCTTTTGAATTAATCCCGATACAAATATCAGTTTTCTTTGATTTATTATCCTTTTTTGTTTCTGATTCAACTAATTCATCAAGTAGATTTTTGGGTTTAAGCCACTCCCCAACAGTTTCCGGACTCAACCCTGATAGCCCAAGCTTATTCTTCTTGTTATAACCATTCAAATCATTTGCCAACTTACCTGGTTTCTCAACCTCCCTTAGTTTTTTTACTGATGTTAAGCCTAACTTTTCTAAAGGTTCAATCCACTCTTCAGGTATGCCAAGCTTAATAAACTCTTCCTTGTGATTTGCGTCTTGTGCCTTGCGTCCTGCTTCCGGCTTCATCTGGGGAAAGAGGAGTACATCCTGTATTGATGGCTGATTGGTGAGAAGCATTGTTAGTCTGTCGATACCGATCCCCATACCTGAAGTTGGTGGCATACCATATTCCAGTGCCCTTACAAAATCGAGGTCGATAAACATTGCTTCGCCGTCACCCTTCTCTGAAAGTTTTAGCTGATCCTGAAACCGTTCCATCTGATCGATGGGATCATTAAGTTCGGAATAGGCATTAGCGATCTCTTTGCCATTTATCATCAGTTCAAACCGTTCTGTAACCCCCGGTTTACTCCTGTGCATCTTGGTAAGAGGTGATGTTTCAGTTGGATAATCAATTACAAAAGTGGGTTGGATATAATTATGTTCACATTTTTCATCGAAAATCTGATCTATCAGTTTGCCTTTTCCCATCTCAGGAGCGTGAGGAACCTCAAATTGGTCACAGGTTTTTCTCAATTCATCTTCATCCATGTCGGAGATATCAATTCCGGTGTTCTCTTTAATAGCATCAGTCATGCTGATTCTTTTGAAAGGAGGATTAAGATTGATTATTTTGTCACCATAAACAATTTCAGTTTTGCCATGAAGATCGAGTGCAGCTTTTTTGATCATCTCCTCAGTAAAGCTCATCATCCAGTTGTAATCTTTATATGCAATGTAAATCTCCATTACCGTGAACTCAGGATTATGAGTTCTGTCCATTCCTTCATTACGGAAATCTTTTGCAAACTCATAAACACCTTCAAATCCTCCGACAATAAGACGCTTCAAATAGAGCTCATTGGCAACCCTCAGATAGAGAGGCATGTCGAGAGTATTATGATGAGTAATAAATGGCCGGGCAGCAGCTCCACCCGGTATTGGCTGGAGAATAGGTGTCTCAACTTCAAGATAACCTCTTGAATTAAAAAGTTCACGCATCGATTGAATTATCTGTGTTCTTTTTCTGAACACATTTCGCACATTAGGGTTAACTATAAGGTCGACATATCGTTGGCGATAGCGCATCTCCGGATCGGTAATCGCATCATATTGAATGCCATCTTTCTCCTTAACAATTGGAAGCGGACGAATAGATTTGCTGAGAATCGTAAACTCATTAACATGTACTGTTGTTTCGCCCATCTGGGTTATAAAGACGTGTCCTTTTATACCAATAATATCTCCTATGTCGAGAAGACGCTTAAAAACAATATTGTACATGGTCTTATCTTCATCAGGGGAAATATCATCACGGCGGAAATATATCTGTATCCTTCCTGTTGAGTCCATCAGTTCGGCAAATGAGGCACTACCCATTATGCGTCTGCTCATTATACGACCTGCCAGACAAACATCCTGGTAATTATTCTTTTCAGAAGTATAATTATCGTGTATATCCTTTGCAAAAGCGGTAGTTTTATATTCAGCAGCAGGGTAAGGGTCAATGCCAAGTTTTCTTAATTCATTGAGAGATTCCCTTCTTATCTGCTCCTGCTCACTCAAATTCAAGTTGATCATGTGATTTCAAAATTTGTGCAAAGATAGAAAAATTCAGACTTATGCGAATGTAAGATTCTTAGCCTTTTAAGGCTGATGTTTCTGCCTTAAACTTTTCTATAATTATTTTGGTAACAGGACCAGGATGTCCATTACCCATAATTATTTTACCCAGTTTGGTTACGGGTGTTACCTCAACTGTTGTTCCGGTAAGAAAAGCTTCACTTATATTTCCTAACATAGCCTCAGAGACAGCTTCCTCATAAACCGGAATATCCAGACTTTTTGCTATACGTAAAACATTTTTCCGGGTAACGCCTGATAATATATGATCTGATTCAGGATGGGTATAAAGAGCCCCATTTTTCATAAAGAAGATATTTGAGTGAGTTCCCTCAGTTACCAGTCCATCTCTTATGAAGACACATTCATAATTTCCACTTTCTATTGCCTCCTGAAAGCTGAGAGTATTTGGGAGAAGTGAAATTGATTTAATATCACACCTGCTCCATCTCATCTCTTTCTTAAGCATTACACTTACCCCTGATTCGATCTCTTTTGTACCTGATTTAATACTGCTTGCGAATGCATAAACTGTTGGGTTAACAGCAGGTGCAGGAAAGCTGTGGGTCCGGGGAGCGCAACCTCTTGTTACCTGAAGATAAACCTTAGATTGTTGTTGTTCCAATCCGTTACGTATTATTAATTCGTGTAAAATATTTGGGAATGAATCCTCTTCATCCCATTTTATTTGAAGCTCTTTCATACTTCTTTTCAATCGTTTCAAATGGCTATCAATATCATAAAAATCTCCCTGATACCATCTAACTACCTCATAAATCCCGTCAGCAAAAAGGAATCCCCTATCATCGGGGCTGATTAATATAAGCTCTTTTTGGAGGAACTGACCGTTGAGGTATGCGATATTCATTGAAAAATATTTATAGATTTATTATTTATTCTGGTTCTATTATCTCCGTATTATAATCAATTGCTGATCTTGCTTCTTCAGGTGTGGTTGCGTTGCCACACGCAGCCTGAACAAATAATGAAGCACCAAGGACAGTAGTCTCTTTATGATCAATTATTTTTATCGGGACACCCGTATAGTTAGCTCTTAACTGATTCCAGAGTCTGTTTTTTGATCCTCCACCCACACAGAGGATACTTTGTGTTTTAAATCCCCCGGCATTCTCCAGAGCTGTTTTTCCCTCTTCAAGCCTTTCTGATAGTGCTTCAAGCATTGCCCTGTATATTTCATCGCGTGTAGATTCCATTGTCAGACCAAGAATTTGTCCTCCTGGTTTTCCTTTTAGTTCTTCATAGAATTTTGGGACGATCTTCACTCCATTAGAGCCGTCCGGTACTTTCTCTGCTCCTGAAATCATGAAATCATAAACTCTCTCTTTGATATCGCTGTAAAGGTTCTTTCTGGCCCACTCGAGGATGCCAGAAGCAATCCATTGATTACCAATATTGTATAATCCGGGTCTGGAATCCAGTTCAGTGGTGATACCCATCTTAAGCTGTTCACCGTCTGATCTGAACCTTTCTGAACGAACCATCAGTATTTCCCATGTCCCCGAACTGAGTACAGGTTGGTTTTTTTCTGCACCTGAACCGAAAATTGCAAACTGTGTATCGTGACCGGTTGCAATAACAGGAGTTCCGACAGGAATGGATGTTTTTGCAGAGGCATTAGCTTTAATTTTTCCGGTGATTGTGCCGGCCTCAACTGGTATCCCCATTTTTTCAATTGGGAAATTGATTTTATTGATAATATTATCTGAGAAGCTTCTGTTTGAAAGATTCGTTAACATAGATGTTCCCGACATGGTTGTGTCATTTTCCATCTCGCCTGTAAGAAGGAATGAAAATATTGAAGGCATAAAAAGAAATCTATAGCTTTTTTCGACTAGTTTGGGTTTATGTTCGACAAGCCAGATAAGTTTATTAATTGTATTGAATGTAAAAGGAAGAACCCCTGTCTCACCATATAGATTATTGAGGGGTATGTATTTATCAATATTAGCCATAACCGGTTTAGTCCTTTCACACTGCCACGATATTACCGGGTAAAGCATTTGCCCGGAACTATCGAACAGGGTCCCGTCAACACCGAATGTAGTAACTGTTACACCAGCTATTTGATCAGGATTGATCTGACTGATCACTTTTTTTGATGCTTTGCACATCTTATCCCATATCTCATCAACATCCCAAATTCTGTAAGCAGGGTAAAAAGGATCTGGCCTTGTATTATTGGGAAAAGATTCAGATGCGAGAATTTTACCTTTGCTGTTGATTGCAACAGCTCTGACATTTGTTGCTCCACAGTCGAAAACAATTACTATATCTCTTTCTGGCATATGTAAATAAGTAGGTTAAAACAAGTTGAATCAAATAGTCGTGGTATTGAACTGGTTATGTACTTATAATAGTCTTAATTATTCATTACTTGAAGCTTATCCCATCATATTAGGAATTACCATTGATGATCCGGCTACGATTAATGCAATAACATAAAACAACAAAACAATTATGAAAAATACTCCCAGATATACAAAACACAATTTAAGACTTTTGAATGCCTTATTAAGTTCCTTCTTATCAAGTGTTTGTATAGCAAGGTTAGTTTGTTTTGAGAAGCGATAAAGGAAAAGGACCGGGAAAAAATATCCTGCTGTCAGGATGATAAATACTGCAAGTATAACAATCCCCGGGACATCTGAACTTGCTTCTCCTGGTTTAAATACAAATAGGAAGGTGCTGGTAATAATTCCTATAATTACAATCAAACCGAGAAATATGAATCCAATTATAGCAATGAACATAGCCCATTTCCTGGAAACATTAAGGTTTTCCAGGCTCTCCTGATTGATTTCAATTTTTCCTATTTCAGGCGTTGTCCCCATTTATCATGCTGTTATTTATATACTGCCCCATAAGTTTGGCAGGCTCTATAGTCGGCTCCTTCTTTATCCATACCGAACGCATTCCATGCACTTGGGCGGAAGATATTTTCTTCATCCACATTATGCATACAAACGGGAATTCTTAATAGTGAAGCAAGGGTAATAAGATCTGCACCTATATGTCCATAGCTTGATGCACTGTGGTTAGCGCCCCAGTTTGCCATTACAGAATAGACATCTGAGAAAGGGCCTTTGCCGGTAAGTCGCGGAGCAAACCATGTCGTCGGCCACGTTGGGTTTGTTCTGTCAGTAAGAATTTTGTTCATTTTTTCAGGTAGTTCTACAGTCCAGCCTTCTGCAAGCTGCAGAACAGGGCCCAGTCCTTTTACAAGGTTAACTCGTGAAATGGTAACAGGCATTGTGCCTTTGGTATCGAATTGAGAAGAAAAACCGCCTCCCCTGAAATATCCAGTCTCTGCCGGAGGCCATTGAGTTGCATTAAGGCATGCAGCTGCATCTTTGCCAGTAATTTTCCAGAATGGTTTAATGCAGGATTCTCCCTTATCCGTTTGCCGTCCTGAGAAGTCCAGAGCTGAGGCCCCGGAATTAATAAGGTGAATAACTCCATTAGCTGCCAGACCTTCAGGTTCCATTTTTGTAACTCTTTTTATTGCTTCAGGGCTCCAATAGGTCCTGATATCTGAGAACATCTGTGCAGTATTGGTAAGAAGATATCCAAAGAGCATTGGGACTCCATTCATTGCATCATTTTCAGTGGCAACGAGATACGGTGGTCTGATACCGTTCCAGTCAAATGAGGAACACAGGATTGCTTCAAGAAAATCTCCGTTTGGCATATGGTCAGTCCATTGACGTTGCCCCTGGAACCCAGAAAGGATTGCATTATGTCCCAGAGCTTCTTCACCATAACCTGGTTTTTTAAGTTTAGGATTGCCAACCATAAGGTCGCGGGCAATTATTGTCATTTTAACAACCGTTTCCCACTCCTTGTCTTTTTGCTTACTTGATTTTGGAGTAGTGTTGAGATCCTTGCCTTCTTTGCAATTTTTCTTAGTCCAGGCAAGTGCTTTTTTAAATTCATCCTTATCAAAAATCTCTTCATTCAGACGACGGTTAAATTCACTCATATCGATATATTCGTTCCTCATCCCAAGATATTCCTGGAAGAAATCCTCCCGCACTATCGAACCTGCAATTCCCATTGATACCGATCCCATTGAAAGATATGATTTTCCTTTCATCAATGATACAGCTAGTCCTGACCTTACGAATCGCAGTATTTTTTCACTTACATCTTCAGGGATTGACTGATCGTCTGAATCCTGTACATTTTGTCCGTAAATGCCGAAAGCAGGTATTCCTTTCATAGTGTGGCCTGCAAGTGCGGCAGCAAGATAAACAGCGCCTGGTCGCTCAGTGCCATTAAATCCCCAGATAGCTTTTGGAATATCAGCATTCATATCGATTGTTTCGCTCCCATAGCACCAGCATGGAGTAACTGTAAGGCTCACACCTACTCCCAGTTTGCTGAATTTTTCAGCACACATAGCAGCTTCAGCAACTCCTCCGATGCATGTATCTGATATTACACATTCAACCGGTTTCCCATTTGGATATTTAAGATTTGATGAGATAAGTTTTGCAGCATTCTTTGCCATATTCATTGTCTGGTCTTCCAGAGATTCCCTTACTCCACGCATTCTTCCATCAATAGTCGGACGGATTCCCACTTTTGGAAAATCACCTATAACTGTTTGATAGTTATGGTTTATTTTTAATTCATCATTAGCCATTTGAGTAATATTTTTATTGTTATTAAAGTTTAATTTGACGGTTAACAAATATAAGATTTTTTAGCTATATCTTTCATATAACATATTACGGTTTAATTAAACAACATTTTTCTGTAACCCTTTTTATACCTTTGACACCTTGTAAATAATAATATTTCAGATGCAAAAAGGCAGACGCTTACCGGAGTGGTTGAAAATGCAGAGGGCCAGTGGGGAAAATTATTCTATGGTAAAGCATGTGGTAGTTGAGAACCATCTTAATACAATATGTACAAGTGGAAATTGTCCTAATATTGGAGAATGCTGGAATTCAGGCACAGCTACATTTATGATACTGGGTGATATTTGCACCAGAGCTTGTAAGTTTTGTGCTACTAAAACCGGCAGACCTCTTCCTCCTGATCCTCAGGAACCAAAAAGGCTGGCTGAATCAATTAAGAAAATGAGTCTTAAACATTGTGTTATTACCTCTGTTGATCGTGATGATCTTTCCGACGGCGGGGCATCTTTTTGGGCAGATACGATAAAGTGTATTAAAAAGGTGAATCCTGATGTTACCATGGAGACCTTGATTCCCGATTTTGATGATAACCCTGAAAATATTCAACAGATTATTGATGCAGGACCAGATGTGATATCTCATAACCTAGAGACTGTAAAGCGTCTTACACCAATTATTCGTACAAAAGCGAAGTATGGAAGAAGTTTGGAGGTAATAAGGTATATATCAGATAAAGGAAGAATAGCCAAATCGGGATTTATGCTAGGGTTGGGAGAAAGGGATGATGAAATAATCAGAACTATAGAGGATCTTTATGCCGTTGGTTGTAAGATACTTACTATTGGTCAGTATCTTCAACCCGGGTTAGATTATATGGAGGTAGTGGATTATATCTCCCCTGAGAATTTTGAAAGATACAGGGTCATGGCTCTGGAAGTGGGTTTTTCTTTCGTTGAATCCAGTCCTCTTGTACGTTCATCTTTTCATGCGGAAAAACATGTAAAGGCTCGATAAAATTCATTACATTTGTATCGCTTAACCAGAATAATGCCATTGAGTTATAGTGTTGCATATAAGGATATTGGGCGAAAAGATTATCAGGAGGCGTGGGATTTTCAGGCGGAAATCTTTTCAAAGCTTGTTGACAATAAAAAGGGGGGAAAGGGAGTAGCCAAAATCGGTGAAAATGTTTTACCAGGCACCCTTATTTTTGTTGAGCATCCACATGTATATACACTTGGGAAGAGTGGATCAGAAACAAATCTTCTGCTGGATCATATTCAACTTAAGGCGAAGGATGCATCTTTCTACAGGATTGACAGGGGCGGAGATATAACATATCATGGTCCCGGGCAAATAGTAGGATATCCTATTTTTGATCTGGATGTCCTTAAATTGGGCTTGAAGGAGTATATTTATAAGCTTGAAGAGATTATCATCAGAACAGTTGCTGAGTTTGGTTTATCGGCTTCAAGGCTTGAGGGAGGAACAGGAGTATGGCTCGATCCTGATATCAATGGGAAGGCAAGAAAAATTTGTGCAATAGGAGTCAGGGCAAGCAGATATATAACAATGCATGGTTTCGCGTTCAATGTGAATACTGACCTGACCTATTTTAATAATATAAACCCTTGTGGCTATACCGATAAAGGTGTTACATCACTTGAAAAGGAACTGGAGGGCAGGCAGGATTTTGAATCCGTAAAAAGCATAGTAAAAAGAAACATACAGGAAGTGTTTGATTTAGAATGGACTAATCAGTAAGAAGATGGAAAAAAGATGGGTTGTGAAGAGTAAGGGAGATACGGCTGTTGTCAAACAACTTGCAGTTGCTCTTGGGGTGACAGAGTCTCTGGCTAATTTGATGACCCAACGTAATATTACTACGGCTGATGAAGCAACTGCTTTTTTTAATCCCAGCCTCGATTACCTTCACGATCCTTTTCTTATGAAGGACATGAATATTGCTGTTGACCGAATATCTGATGCAATAAAGAAAAACGAAAGGATACTCGTTTATGGTGATTATGACGTCGATGGGACGACTGCCGTTGCCCTGATGTACTCATTTCTAAGAGATCAATATTCAAATGTTGATTATTACATCCCCGACAGGTATAAAGAGGGTTATGGCATATCTTTTCAGGGTCTGGATTTTGCATATCAGAATAATTGTAAGGTTGTAATAGCCCTCGACTGCGGAATAAAGGCAGTTGAGAAAGTTAAATATGCCTCAACAAAGGGTCTCGATGTTATTATTTGTGACCATCATTACCCGGGTGATGAGATCCCAAATGCACTTGCGGTTCTCGATCCAAAGCAACCAGCCTGCAGTTATCCGTACAAAGATCTTTCCGGATGTGGTGTAGGGTTTAAGCTTATTCATGCATATTCAAGAGTTCATGGTATCCCATTCAGTGAAATATCTAATTATCTCGATCTTGTTGCTGTAAGCATTGCTTCGGATATTGTTCCTATTACAGGAGAAAACAGAGTAATGGCCTATTTTGGGCTGAAGCAACTTAATAATTCTCCATGCACAGGACTTAAGGAAATAATCAGGGAATCGGAAGTTAACAGGGCGCTTACAATTGAGGATGTCGTTTTTAAGATAGGGCCCAGAATCAATGCAGCCGGGAGAATGGAAGCCGGGAGTAAGGCAGTTGATCTGCTTGTTTCAAGCGATACCGGGCTTGCTACGGAGATAAGCAAAGAGATAAATAATTTCAATATTGAAAGAAGAAGTGTTGATCGTTTAATTACGACTGAAGCAATGCGAATGGTTTCAGAGGATCAAAGAACTCTAAATGCCAAAACAACAGTTCTTTACAATCCATCATGGATGAAAGGAGTCATTGGGATAGTTGCTTCAAGATTAATTGAGACATATTATCGTCCTACAGTCATTCTTACAGAGTCTAATGGTTTTGCAACAGGATCAGCCCGGTCTGTTCAGGGCTATGATCTTTACCAGGCTATTGAGGCATGCAGTGACC
>Ga0307377_10007887_pt1 | contig 10894 bp, 10 predicted proteins | sample TR3MG_FD_202535 | JGI IMG/M metagenome (GOLD analysis project Ga0307377, IMG submission 202535) | Soil microbial communities from Risofladan, Vaasa, Finland - TR-3 | ecosystem: Environmental > Terrestrial > Soil > Coastal area > Acid sulfate soil | place: Finland: Risofladan, Vaasa | collected... | reverse complement strand
GTGTTGACGCTCCCACTGGTAGACGCTGGCGGCCGCACTCTGACCCGCGGCGTCCGCGTCGTAGGCCAGGACGATGCGCTTGGCGAAGTTGCGCATGATGCGAAAATGGTCCTCGCCGAGGGCCGTCCCGCAGGTGGCCACCGCACGTGGGAGTCCCGCTTGGAAACAGGCGATGACGTCGGTGTAACCCTCGCACACGATGATCTCGCCCGATCGGATGATGTCGTCCTTGGCCCAGTTGAGGCCGTAGAGGGTACGGCGCTTCGAATAGATCGGCGTCTCGGGCGAGTTCTTGTACTTGGCCTGGCGAAAACCGTCCGGGCTGTCGGGGGCGCCGGGCAGGATACGTCCACCGACGGCGATGGCCTTGCCCGAGGAGTCGAAGATCGGGAAGATCAGCCGAGCCCGTAGCGCGTCCTGGCGCCGTTCACGGCGATTGACGAACCCGAGCCCCGTTCCTTCGAGGACCTTGGCGGAGAGGCTGAGCGACGACGTCAGTGCGTCCCATTCGTCGGGCGCCCACCCCAGTTGGAACCGGCGCGCCACCTCTCCCGAGATCCCGCGACTACGCAGGTAGTCGCGCGCGGGCCGCGCGTCGGGTGCATTCAGCAGTCGATCGTGGTACCACTGCACGGCGCGGTCCATGGCCGCGAGGTACTCCTGACGCTCCTTGCGCGCGGGGCCCGACGCATCGTCCTCGTGCAATTCGATCCCGGCGCGGTCGGCCAGCACCCGCACCGCGTCGACGAAATCCAAGTGCTGCATCTCGCGTACGAAGGTGATCTGGTCGCCCGAGACGCGACAGCCGAAACAGTAGTAACGGCCCTCTTCGGCGTTGACCGAGAACGAGGGAGACTTCTCGGCGTGGAACGGGCACAGTCCCTGCCAGCGGCGGCCGGCCTTCTTCAGGGCCACGTACTCGGTGATGAGGGCGACGATGTCCGTGGCGGCGCGCACCTGGGCGATCTCCGCTTCCGATATAGCCATAGGAAGAACGTACAGGTTCTAGGGCAGGGGTTTTGCGGTCCCGATGTCGTGGTCCAACCCTAGACTTCGCACCATGTCCGATTTTGCCGTCGAAGCGATCAACGTCGCACGCACTTTCAACGCCGGGAACGTACAGGCGCTCAAGGGCGTGAGCCTGCGGGTCCCCCGGGGCGAGGTGTTCGGACTGCTCGGCCCCAACGGTTCGGGCAAGACCACCATGGTGCGCATCCTCTCCACCATCCTCTCACCCACCTCGGGCACCGCCACCGTCGACGGCTTCGACGTGGTCAAGCAACCCAACGAGGTGCGTCGCCGTATCGGCCTCGCCGGCCAGTACGCCACGGTGGACGAGAACCTGACGGGACTAGAGAACCTGCGCATGATCGGTTCGCTCAACCACCTCGAGAAGTCGTACGTCATCCGCCGCGCGAGGGAGTTGCTGGAGGAGTTCGGCCTCGACGAGGCGGCGAGCCGCAATGTGAAGACATATTCCGGTGGGATGCGACGGCGACTTGATCTGGGGGCGGCGCTCATGGCCCGACCCCCGATTCTCTTCCTCGACGAACCAACCACCGGACTCGACCCGCAAAGCCGCCAGGACCTGTGGTCGATCATCGAAGGACTCGTCGAAGGTGGAACGACGGTGCTACTCACCACCCAATACCTCGAAGAGGCTGATCGACTCTGCAAGCAACTCGTAGTGCTCGACAAGGGAACGATCATCGCCGAGGGTACCAGTCAGGAACTCAAGACCAGCCTAGGGGCCACGGTTCTTTCACTCACGTTCCATTCTACGCAGGATGCCTCACGCGGGCTTGAAATCATCCACGTCATCTCGGCCAAGCCCGCGAACATCGAGGGCACGGTGGTGGAGCTCACCGTCGACGGTGGACCTTCCTCGGCGGCCGAGGCATTGCGCCGCTTGGACGCCGCGAACGTCGCCCTCGCGGGTCTGACGCTTCGTGAGCCGAGCCTTGATGACGTCTTCCTCAACCTGACGGGTCACAAGACGGAGGAGGAGAGCTCGACTGCGGAGGACGCGTCGGCGAAACGGCAGATGAGAAACTCATGACGAATAACACCGAAACCATTCACGCGGAGAAGAGCAGCCTGCGCTGGGCCATATCCGACGTCTTGACGATGGCCCGACGAAACCTCCTGGCCCTCGTACGAATCCCTACGGCGCTGGTCTTCTCTTTCCTTCAGCCAATTATGTTCGTGCTGTTGTTCCGCTACATCTTCGGTGCGGGCGCCATCAACGTGCCCATACCGGGCGGCTACGTCAACTATCTCCTTCCGGGCATCATCGTGCAGACCACGATCTTCGGCGCCGTCGGTACGGCCATTGGTCTCGCCGAAGACCTCCAGCACGGTCTCATCGAGCGTTTCCGGGCGCTGCCGATGTCACGCATGGCCGTACTGGCGGGACGCACCGTCTCGGACCTCGGTCGAAACGTGGTCGTGCTCGTCATCATGACCGGCGTTGGTATCGCGGTCGGGTTCCGCCCTCACGGTGGGTTCGTCAACTACATCCTTGCGTGCCTCATCACCCTTCTCTTCGCCTATTGCCTCTCCTGGGGGTTCGCCTTCATCGGACTCGCCGCACCCAACTCCGAGGCCGCCCAGGCGATGACCTTCCCGCTAATCTTTCCCCTGACCTTCGCCTCGGGCATCTTCGTGCAGGTCTCGACCATGCCCGGTTGGCTCCAGCCCTTCGCCACGTATCAGCCGGTGAGCGAAGTGGCCAAGGCGGTCCGCTATCTCATGAACGGCCCGAACGCGATCCTGCCCCACCCGGGAAACTCGGTGTGGATCGCCATCCTATGGTCGGTCGGCCTCGTCGCCGTTCTCGGGCCGCTCGCGACCGCGAAGTACAAGAAAGTCGCCTAAGCGGCCCACGTCGATGTCCCAGAACCGAGAACAGCGCCTGAGTTCGACACTGGTCGCGGTGATGGCGGTGTCCATCGGCGTCATCGTCGCCAACCTCTATTATTTGCAGCCTCTGCTGCATCAGGTTCGCGGCGACTTCCACGTGTCGACCGCGTCGACGTCACTGCTCGTCACACTGATTCAGGTCGGCTATGTCGTCGGACTCTTCTTCCTCCTGCCCCTGGGAGACCTCTTCGTGCGACGACGACTGATCATCTCGATCTTCCTCGTCGCGGCCCTGGCCATCTGCGCCGCGAGCTTCATCCACTCCTTCGCACTCTTCGCCATGATCACCGTCGTGATCGGACTCTCCTCGGTCGCCGGTCAGGTCATCATCCCACTGGGGGCGGACCTCGCTCCTGACGCCGAGCGCGGCCGGGTGCTCGGTCGTCTCATGACCGGCCTGCTGGGCGGGGTCCTGCTCTCGCGCACCCTCTCGGGATCGGTGTCCGAAGTCATCGGCTGGCGCGGCGTCTACCGCGTCTCGGCGGTACTACTCGTCGTGATGGCGATCGTCCTGCACTTCGCGCTACCCGCGGAGCGCCCTCGCGACCGATTCGAGTACCGACACCTCGTCACGGGCGGCCTCACGATGATGCGCGAGTCCGCCGAGCTTCGTCGTCGCGGTTGGTTCGGCGCCACCGCCTTCGGCGCCTTCAGCGTTCTCTGGTCCACACTGGCGTTTCACCTCTCGAGCGCGCCGTTTCACTACTCGAGCGGAGTGATCGGCCTCTTCGGTCTCTTCGGACTCGCCGGCATCATCGCGGCCAACGTGACGGGTCGTCTCGCCGACCAGGGTCGCACCTCCCTGGCGACCACGTCGGCGGCGGTGCTCATTGCGGGCGCCTTCGCCATCCTCTATCTGGGGCACCACGACGTCTGGCTGATCGTGGTCGGCGTGGTACTCCTCGACGCCGGCAGCCAGGGCATCCACGTCTCCAATCAGTCCATCATCTACGCCATCGCGCCGGCGCAGCGCAGCACCATCAACAGCATCTACATGGTGTGCTTCTTCACCGGTGCCTCGGTCGGCTCGCTGCTCGCGGGGTACGCCTACGCGCACGACGGCTGGAACGGGACCTGTGCGGTCGGCGCGCTCTTCGGGATCGCCACCATCGTCCCGGCCATCATGTGGCGCGACTCCACCGCACGCGAGACGGCCACCCGCTGATCGTGGCCCCGCCCGCCTCACGGGCGAGTGCGACGGCGGCAGGGCTAGTCCTGGTGAGTACGCGCACGAAGGTCCGCGAGCAGTGCGGTGATCGGCACGCGCTCCTGCAGGGTGGAGTCACGATCGCGCACCGTCACGCAGCGGTCCTCGAGCGAGTCGAAGTCGACGGTGACACAAAAGGGCGTACCCACCTCGTCCTGACGACGGTAGCGTCGACCGATCGACTGGGTCACGTCGTAGTCGCAGGCGAAGTGCGGCTGCAGGATCGCCAGCACCTCCTTCGACACGCCTTCGAGTTCGGGCTTCTTCGACAGTGGCAATACCGCGACCTGGTAGGGGGCGAGGCGCCAGTCGAGGCGCAGCACGGTGCGCGTCTCGCCCTCGACCACGTCCTCGTGGTAGGCGGCGAGCAGGAACGCCATCATGGCGCGCGTGGCGCCTGCGGCGGGCTCGATGACATAGGGCGTGTAGCGCTCGTTGGCGGCCTGGTCGAAGTACTCGAGCTTGGTGCCCGAGGCGTTGGAGTGCTGGGTCAGGTCGTAGTCGCCGCGGTTGGCGATGCCCTCGAGCTCGTCCCAACCCCAGGGGTAGGCGAACTCCACGTCGGTGGTGCCGCGTGAGTAGTGCGAGAGGTCCTCGGCGGCGTGCTCGTGTAGGCGCAACCTGTCGGCGGGGATGCCCAGGTCCAGGTACCAGTTGTAGCGCTGGTCGATCCAGTAGCGGTACCACTGCTCGGCCTCGGCCGGGGGCACGAAGAACTCCATCTCCATCTGCTCGAACTCGCGCGTGCGAAAGACGAAGTTCTGGGGGGTGATCTCGTTGCGGAAGGACTTACCGATCTGGGCGATGCCGAAGGGCGGCTTCTTGCGGATGGTCGAGAGCACGTTGTTGAAATTGGTGAACATGCCCTGGGCGGTCTCGGGGCGCAGGTACGCGGTGGCGCCCTCGCCCTCGACGGGACCGGCCTGGGTCTTGAACATCAGATTGAAGGCGCGCGCCTCGGTGAACTCCGTCGAACCGCAGTTGGGGCAGACCCCCTCGATCTTGTCCTCGCGCCAGCGCTCCTTGCACTTGCGACAGTCGACCAACGGGTCGGTGAAGGTCTCGAGGTGGCCCGAAGCGGCCCACACGGCGGGCGGACCGAGGATGGCCGCGTCGATGCCCACCACGTCGAGGCGCATCTGGACCATCTCGCGCCACCAGGCCGCCTTGACGTTGCGCAACATGTTCACACCCAGGGGGCCGTAGTCGTAGGTGGAGCGGAATCCGCCGTAGATCTCGGCTGACGGGAAGATGAAACCTCGGCGCTTGGCCAGGTTGATCACCTTATCCAGGAGCTCAGGGTCGGTCGAAATCGCAGAATCCATCCGCCAAGGCTACCGGACCAGCCTTTCACCCCGGCGAGCGAGACCTCGGTCCTTACGTCGAGGACTTGAGCCGCAGGATCACCTGATTGGCCACCAGGCGCGCCTGAGGCGTGAGAGTGACCCGGTCGCCCGTCACGTTGACCAGGTGGCGGATCTCCTCGAGCGACGCGAAGGCCTCGCGCGGCACGCCGCGTCGGGTGCGCAGCGCGAGCGAGTCGCGCTCGAAGGCCTGGGTCGCCTCGTCCAGCACCTCCTCACCCCCGAGGGGACGTTCGCGGCGGCGCACCATGTCGATGTAGCGCTCGGGGGTGCGCACGTTCCAGTAGCGACGACCCTGGCGATGCGAGTGCGCAGCCGAACCGTAGCCGACGTAGTCGTCGTGGTCCCAGTAGACGTGGTTGTGACGACACTCGTGGCCCGGCCGCGCCCAGTTGGAGATCTCCTCCCACTCGTATCCCTGCGCCTCGAGCGTGCGACCCACGAGGTCGTAGGCGTCGGCGGTGTCGTCCTCGTCGGGGTGGCGCGCCGGGTCGCGGCCCAGGGGCGTCGCGGGCTCGGGGGTCAGCGCGTAGCAGCTGATGTGCGGTGGAGGGAACTCGAGGCCCAGGAGGTCGTCGAGCGTCGCGCGCACGTCGTCGAGGGTCTCGGCGCGCGAGCCGACGATGAGGTCCATGTTCCAGGTGTCGAAGCCCGCGAGGTGGGTCACGCGCGAGACCTCCTCGTGCGCCATGGTCCCGTGGCGCCGGCCGAGGTCGGCCAGCACCGCGGGGCGCGTCGACTGCACGCCGTAGCTCATGCGGTTCACTCCCCCGGCCTTGTAGACGAGCAGACGTTCGAGTGTCGCGTCCTCGGGATTGCACTCGACGGTCACCTCGGCGTCGTCGGTGCGCGGGATCGCCTCCAGGATGCTCACCAGCTGCTCGGGGGCGAGGCGTGAGGGTGTACCCCCGCCGAAGAAGACCGACGTGGCGCGCGGCGTCCCCGCGGCGACCTCCCTCGTGATCTCCTCGATCACCGCGGCGACGTAGTCGTCACGCAGGTGATCACGGTCGTCGTAGGTCGCGAAGGCGCAGTAGTCACAGCGGTGCGCGCAGAAGGGCACGTGCACGTACACACCGAAGGGGGTCATGCGCCCGTCCCCGACCGGGTCGAGGCCGCGCGCGCGTCGCGCCAGCGCACCAGGGCCTCGTCGCGCTCTCGAGCGATGTCGATCATGGGAGCAACATAACCGCTCGGGGCCAGGAGCCCGCCACCGCCCCCGGGCTGGAGGCACTGCGGTGCGCTCAGCGCGCGCAGTTCGGGCACGTAGCGGCGCACGTACTCACCGGCGGGGTCGAAGCGCTCCGCCTGGCGCGTCGGGTTGAAGATGCGATGGAACGGCGCGGCGTCGGTCCCGGTCCCGGCCACCCATTGCCAGCCGTGCTGATTACTCGCCACGTCGGCGTCGATCAGTCGCCGCATGAACCAGTTCGCGCCCCAGCGCCAGTCGAGGTGCAGGTGCTTGACCAGGAACGACGCCGTGACCATGCGCACGCGGTTGTGCATCCAGCCCTCGGTGAGGAGCTGTCGCATCCCCGCGTCGACCAGCGGGTAGCCGGTCTCGCCGCGCGCCCAGGCCTGGAATCGATCCACCGCGCGCGCGTCGCGGTCGACGCGCAGGCCCTCGAGAGCGGGCTGCAGCACCCGCCAGGTGGAGTCGGGGTGGTGAAAGAGCACGTCGGCGTAGAACTCTCGCCAGCAGATCTCGGCACGAAAGACCTCGGCCCCGCGCGAGAGACCCCCGGTGGCGGCCAGCACCTGACGCGGGTGCAGGGTGCCGAATCGCAGGTGCGCGCTGAGTCGCGAGGTGCCCGCGAGCGCGGGTGCGTCGCGGCGCTCGTCGTAGTGCGCGACGCGCGAGAGGAAGTCCGCCAACGTGGCGCGCGCCCCCACCTCGCCGACTCGCACGTCGAACTCCGGCACCACGTCGTCGAGGTCGGCGAAGTACTCGGGTCGCTCCCGCGTCCGCACGAGGGAGAGTTCCTCGACGCCGCGCGAAGGCGCGCGCAGCCACGTGACGCTCTGGGGCGCAGCGACGGGTGCTCGCAGCTCCTCGCGCTCCCAGGCGCGACGAAAGGGCGTGAAGACCCGACAGGGCGTCCCGGCGCGCGTGGTGATGGTTCCCGGCCGCACGACGTAGGGCGAATCGAGGAAGGTCACGGTGAGCCCCTCGCCACGCAGTCGCCGGGTGACGCGCTCGTCGCGCGAGCGACCCGCGGGTGAGAAGTCGCCGGTGGCGACGACGCGCGGCGCGCCGATCTCGCGGGCCAGCTGCGCCAACTCCACGGCGGGGTCACCGCGGCGGATGACGAGGGCACCCGCGAGGGAGTCGTCGAGCGCCGCCAGTGTCGCGCGCAAGTACGCCGTGCGCACGGGTCCCGCGGCGCCGGCGAGGTCGGGATCCACCACGAAGACCGCCGCGACGCGGCCCTCACCGGCGTCCAGGGCCGCCAGCAGCGCCGGGTTGTCCGCCAGTCGCAGGTCGCGTCGGAACCAGAATATGACGGGTGGGACCACGACTACGTCCTCGTGGGGGCGCCCATGATCGCGCGGTCGTCGTTCACTCGCCCGACGACCGCGCCGCCGATCCTCGCGGACAACGTCAGGCGGCCGACGCCAGGGGCCCACCGACGACGGAGCACACGTGGTGACCCGACTCGATGAACTGATAGCCCTGGCCGCAGACGCGCAGGGTCACGGTCTGTGACGCCGGTGGCGCGCTGATCGGCGCGACGGCACCGAAGTTCGTGAAGGTCACCGCCTGGGCGGTGAGCGTGTCGACTCTGCGGTAGCGGGGGCGGCTCGCGGTGCCCGCGTAGGGATACGAGAACCAACCCGAGACGTGGGCCGTGATCGAGGTCACGTAACCTCCGCTCACCGTCACCGTCGACGTGACGAGGACCTGGCCGGGATTACCGGGCGACACCACGTCCGCCGGCAGCACCTGCTGCACGATGAAGTCGTTGCCACTGCTCACGACGGCCGTGATCTTGAGGAACGTGCGCAACTGGGTGAGCGCGCGCGCGGGGCCGTAGTAGTCGTCGACGAGCGAGGTGAGTTCGCCGCGTCCCCAGCGCGGCGATGAACCGACGGGAGCGAGCGGGAGGTACACCTGGTGCCCGATCACCATGTCGTTGCCGCCCGTGGCGGCCACCGACGTGGAGGCGGGCGCGCGGTAGTTCAAGAACTGCTCGTAGGTGAAACTCGGTGCGTCCAGGGTGTGCTGGAGCACCGCGCGGTACTTCGCCACCACCGCGGGATCGCCCGCACGCGGGGCCGCGAAGTGCGAGATGCGTTCGGCGGAGCTGATGCTGAACAGCAACGCGACGATCGCGAGGACCGTCATCGTGGCCAGGAGTGCGTGGGGTATGAACTTTCTCATCGCCCCCAGTCTCTCACCTTCACGCCCCCGGCCCGGACCGCCCCGCCCCGGACCGCGCTCGGCGCGCGGCTCACTCCTGGTTCGCGGCCGTCCCCGCCGTCGATGTGGCCGTCGATGTGGCCGTCGCTGTCGTCGCAGGGGCGCCGAGCGGTGCCGTCGAGCGCGCCACCTTGAGGCGGCGACCGAAGTGGACCTCGATGGCGTCGTGCGCCAACGAGGCGACCTCACGGGCACCCTCGGGTTGCTCCTCTCGCAGCACGCTCGCGAGCTCTCCCCCGAGGATCCGACGGATCAGGTGCAGCGCCTCGGCGCTGATGGCGGTCCCCGAACGGCAATTGACGCACAACGTGCCACCGACTTCGGCGTTGAAGGCCACCAGTGGTCCGGGCGAACCGCAGTTCACGCAGACCTCCACCACCGGTTCGGAGCCGTCGTAGGCGAGGAGCTTGAAGAAGAAGGACGAGGCCACCAACTCGGGGTGGAACCCGGGGTTGTCCAGGGTGAGCAGCACGCGCACCAACATCTCGAAGATCCCCTCGTCCGCCGCTTCGTCGGTGGGGATCGCGTCCACCACCTCCACCACCGCCAGCCCCGCGGCGATGCGCTCGTAGTCACCGCGCAACGTCGCCATGCGTTCGAGGTGCGCGACGTGCCGGGTGATCCACAGGTCGCCTCGACCCTTGACCAGGTGCACCTCGACGTGGCCCATGGGTTCGAGTGAGCCGCCCATGCGACTCGAGGTCTTGCGCACCCCCTTGGCCAGGACGCGCAACTTGCCGTGATGGCGCGTCCAGAGCACGCACACGCGGTCGGACTCGCCGGACTTGTAGGTCCGCAGGACGACCGCCTCGTCCTCGATCTCCCTCGTCGTCCCGCTCACGCGGGCGGGTCCCCCGGCGGAGCGGCGTGGCGCTCCGTGTCACCCGGCGTCGCCGCGGGCTCGTCACCGCTCGGCGCAGGCTCGGCGCGCGCGTCGTCCTCGGGGTCCACGAAACGCGGTCGTCGCGGCGTGATCCCCATGAAGTTGTTGAGCCAGACCCCGAAGGCGACCAGCGCGGCCAAGACCGGGGGCACCACCAGGACCGGCGTCAGACTCGACACGCCGTTGAGGTCGAGGACCCACAAGAAGACGTAGAAGAGCGCGACGAACACCGCCACGACGCGCGTGAACCTCACGAGTCGAGCCCGCCGAAACGTCGGTCGCGCCGCTGGTACTCCTCGATCGCGGCGTAGAGGTCCTCACGGCGGAAGTCCGGCCAGAGGACGTCGGTGAAGACGAGTTCGGCGTAGGCCATCTCCCACAGCAAGAAGTTGGACGTGCGAAATTCGCCCGAGGTGCGGACCATCAGGTCGGGATCGGGCAGTTCGGGGTGATAGAGGCGCTCGCGGATCGACTTCTCGTCGATCTTGTCGGCGGGGACGCGGTCCTGGACCAATCGCTTGACGGCGTCGACGATCTCGGCGCGCCCGCCGTAGTTGAAGGCGATATTGAGGGTCATCACGCGGTTGTCCTTGGTCAGCTGCGCCGCCTCGTCCATGCGCTTGAGGACGCCCTTGGGCACGCGCCAGTCACGACGACCCGAGAAGGTGATGCGCACGCCCTCGGCGTGCAACTCGTGCTGGCGTCGCTCGAGGAGTCCGCGGTTGAAGTTCATCAGGTAGCGCACCTCGTCGATGGGGCGCCGCCAGTTCTCCGTCGAGAAGGCGTAGACCGTGAGCACCTTGACGCCCACGGCCAGCGCACCGTAGGCGGTGTCCACCAGGGCTTCCTCGCCCGCGCCGTGTCCTTCGGTGCGCGCGAGCCCCCGACGGGTGGCCCAACGTCCGTTGCCGTCCATCACCACCCCGACGTGTTGGGGGACGCAGTGCCGGTCCAGGGTCGCGGGAATCACCGTGGGACGAGGGTCGGTCACGGATAAAACTTAGTGGGTGAAGATAAGAGGACCGCTTGTTCGACCCCGGGGAGACACCGAAATCGAACGAGCCCCGCGCCCTCGAGCACCGCGCGGCTCCCCTGGC
>Ga0307377_10007886_pt1 | contig 10894 bp, 5 predicted proteins | sample TR3MG_FD_202535 | JGI IMG/M metagenome (GOLD analysis project Ga0307377, IMG submission 202535) | Soil microbial communities from Risofladan, Vaasa, Finland - TR-3 | ecosystem: Environmental > Terrestrial > Soil > Coastal area > Acid sulfate soil | place: Finland: Risofladan, Vaasa | collected... | reverse complement strand
GTTCGTGGTTCACGGCCTCGACGACGCGCTGAATCTGGTTGGGGTTCAACTCGTAGGACGAAGCGATTTTGGCCACCGACTTGTTCAAGTCCCCGTTCTCCAGGTACTCGTCCGCGGCTTCGCGCGCCATGGTCTGCACGTTAGTGTTGTTCGTTCGCATCTACGCTGCTCCCATGTGCGGCTGCTGTTGCTGCTGAGGCGAAGTCATTGACCGGATCGCAGCGAGTTGCTGAATCATCTGGTGCATCGGGTCGCCTACTTCCATCCCCAGTCCGGGGATGCCGAAAAGATTGCTTGCCTGGCCGCCGGATTGAGGGCGGCCTGCTGCCGCCAGTTGACGTGACAAGAAGTCTCCGACGTTCTTGCCTGGCATACCGGTAACCGTCTGGAAGTGCTGCGAAAGAGCTTCAGGCGACAGCTTACCGCTGAAACCGGTTGACGTGGCCATGTTGCGTAGCGCCTGCTGGGCCGCTTCCAGATGTGAGCCACGGCCCATGACGTGCTTCTGGAGCATGCGGCTCAACGGTCCGAAGACGTGTCCGGGCGTAAGAGCACGACCCATCTGGGCTGTAATCTCCGGGGTCAGACCGCGACCGAGACGCCGCACGGACGGATCCTGCATGAAAACGTTCTGGAATGACTCCGGGTCGAACTCGAACGGCTTACCGCTCGGTTGAACAAACCGGTTCGTCGGGAGCTTCGTCGCGATCTCTTGCGGTGAGACAGCCGGTCCGCCACGGAAGAACTCGACGGCCTTACCGAGAGGAGCCGGGAGGGCTGATTTCACCAGGTCGGCCGCCACCTTCGGGAGCAAATCCTGCATGTTCTCGAAACGGCCGGTCTTGGGGTAGCCCATTGCCTGGCCCATGCCACGCTCCGGGAGGGCTGGAGCCTGGCTTTGCGCCTGCTGCGGAGCTTGCCCCGCTGAACCAGCTTCCTGGATGATCTTCATCAGCTCGTCGCGGTGGATACGGGAAGGCCCAGACTTCTGGCCAAAGTCCCCGATGTTACCCATCGACTTGCGCAGGTGAGCGTCTTGTGTCTCTACGATGTTGGCTTTGAGCATCCGGCGCAAAGAGGACTCAAGGTTCTCCCCGGTGTGCATCGGGTTCTGCCTGAGATGAGTGTCCAGGATGGCCTTGCCAAGCTCGACGTTACCGCCACCGAGCTGCATCGCGTGCCGCGAGACGATCTCTCTCGGCACAATATTACGGACCAGCTCCTCGATCGTGTCTTCCCCGCCTGAACCACCGGCTGCCTGGAAGTGCTCTGGAGTGAGCTGCCTGAGAATGTTTTTGGCGTAGTCTCCGCTGTGTCGACCAGCGATCGACGAGATGTCGCCCTTGACGGATGAGGTCTTGGAGCCCTGACCCATGAAGTGCATCATCAACAGCGCGTGCAGCGGGTCTTGCTGCCCGCCTCCGACTGTGACCGTCGGAGCGTGATCAGATCCCATCAGGTGCTTCATCATGAACAGCTGCATCAGCGGATTCTGCTGCTGCTGAGCCTGCTCAACCGGGCTTTTCCCCGGAGTCTGCTGGACGTAGGTGACGCCGGGCGTGTTCTGCTTGGTCTTTAGTTCCGGGCCCATCGTAGTAGGACCAGCGGGCGTCCACCCCTGGTCTTCCTTGCCGAACATGTCGCCCAGATTGAAGGCGCATTTCGTGAGCATCGCTGCGATGTCCATGCACAGGCTCCGCCGGTGACTTCCGGTCAAGTAATGGGTGCGAGTCCAAGGGACAAATTCAACTCTCGGTCCTAATAGAAGCTGTTCGGATCTGGCTCGATGACGAACCTGGAAAGGATCCCGGCGTCAATGAGCGCAATCATGTAAGCGTAGGCCAGCGCGTGGAAGGTGTCGTCAGGGAAGGTGTGGTCGTACTTTCTCTCGTTCCTGATGCCGTCCAGCTCGACATAGACCGAGGTAAAGTCGAGGATGAACTCTTCCATCTGGCTCTGAATCGGAAACTGAATTCGGCCCTGCTTGATGTCCTCGATGACCCTGACGAACATCTCGTTGCGGTTGATGATGTAGCGGTTGGCCGCTTCATTCCATTTGATGAAGTCCTTCTGACCTGCCGACTCCTGTACCTCGACGAACCGCTGAGGGCTCCAGCCAAACTCGTTGACCATCCGTCGGTTCTGTACGGCACCGAAGCCCCAGTCAGCCATGCACAGCTTGGCCCTGGTGTTCTGGAGAATTGCGCTGATCCAGCCCGGCTGCTGGTCCAGGTCTGACTCCATACCCTGGAACTTCTTGATGTAGAAGACTTCGTAGACAGCGTTGCGGTTCAGGGCTCCACAGACAACCACAGTAAACGATCGTTGAGAATCTCCTCGGTAGCGCTTGGCCATGAGGTTGCCGGAGCCGTAGTCTACTCCTGCGGTGACCACCCCGGACGTGTGCGCCGGTACAATGGGCATGATCTGTCGGGAAGGATGGCAGGCCCGGATGATGTCCTCACGGGTCAGTACAGCGTCGCCCTCGGCATAGCTGATGCCGAGAACCTCGTTGTAGAACTGAACCTTCGGGTATGTTTCGGACTTTTCCTTCAGCTTCCAGTACTGAGCCATGACGTTCGGGTTCATGTACTGGGTGACGCGGTAACCCTGGTGGATGTCCTTACGGTCAGGATTTCCCATGACCCAGGCACCAATCTTCGGGTCAATGTCGAGGCCACACCGCTTACACAAGAGGCTCTTCGGTCCGATCAGATGCTCATCCTGGTAGTTCCAGTAGTTGCAGTGATGACATTTGATGAACCACTCGGCCTGGGTCGACCGCTGCCACTTCAGCTCCAAAAGGTTAGAGAATGACTTCGGCGTACCGGAGTTGAAGAACCGGGCGTCCTGCCAGTTAGAGGCACATTCGTCAATGACTGCCTGGTGATCGGACACCAGATCCTGCATCTCGTCCTTGTAGATGTAACCGACCGTGATGCCTCGGATCGCGTCAGCACTGTGGTAGGCCGACTTGAAGTAAAAATAAGACGAGTTCCGCATCACCTTGGTGCCGAGCTGCCACGCCTCGTTCTTGCCGTGAGGGATCTGGCGTCGAAGCACAGGTGACATGCGCATCATCGGGTCGAACACCATCCGGCTGAAGCCTTTGGCCTGGTCACCTCGGGGAGCGACGTACAAGTGGCCGTAGCCGGGCGTCGTAGCTCCGTGCAGGGTCGAGCTACCGCCGACGAAGGTGGTTTTGCCCACCTGTCTCCCGCACTTCATCGTGATCTCGGGGCAATCTGCCTCCAAGATGGCACGAAGGTACGGACGCGTCTCGACGTCGAAGCGCTGGTCTCTACGGACGTAGATCAGATTGCTGAAGGCTTGGGACCACGTCGCTTCGACATGATCTCCTCGCTTATGCTGAGTCTCCAGCGTCTTCTGCTGCCTGATCGTCTCGTCTGTGACTATTTGTAGAGGTGTCAAAGTCTTCCTCTGGAATGTCAGATGCTACCAACTGGTTCGCGTTCACCGCGACGTCGTGCCTCAAGCGCAGCATATCACCGAAGTCTTCGGTAGTGCTGTCATCTTCGCCTGTGTACTTCTCAAGGGCTTCCATGATGTGCACGACGTTCTTGGTCGCGTCAGTCCTGGACTTCTCAGTGAGTGGTCCGCACGGTTTCGTCTTGATCTGTTTGAATAGCGGGGTCACAACTGTGCTCAATGCTTCCTCAAGCGAGATGCGCACAGGGTACTCGGCCAGCGTGATGAAGTCGGTCAAGCTTCGCTCGGTCAGCGCCATCACAAGCAGCTTGCGGTAGCCGGAAGACGGCGGGAACCTGCGCAGGTGCTGAGCAAAGTCCTCGCCGGTGAGCATGCTCGTGTCGAAGTAGAAGTACTGATAATCCGCGATCGTACCTGGCGAGATGTCGACGTGGTGCAGGCGCTGCAAGAGATCGGTCACGAAGGCTGGTTTGGCCCCGGCGAGCAGCAGAGCGTCCACGTCCTGCTGGATGCTGAGCGAGTCGTAGATCTCCGAGATCTTCAGCTTCTCCGGGGAGTAGAAAGCTTCCTCGATGCCAAGGATCTTGAGCATCTTCTCGACGGCCGGTGTCACGTCGTCCGACTCACCCTTCACGAACTTGGCCAGCTCCTTGGGCAGCGACGCTTTGAACCGCTTCCATCGGGCTACCAGGTCGGACTCTGAGTACCGGTCGAAGAACCCTCGGCGTTTCAGCATGCTCCAGGCGGCCTTGGCTCCTTCGGATATGGCCAGGGCCAGGAAGCCACGAAAGCACGGAATCAGTCGCAAGGTCTTGTCGGAAATCTCGTAGTAGTCGGCCTTGGCGGCACGCAGGACGAAGTCGAGATCTTTGGTCAACGAGTAAACGAGCCTGCCTCGCTTGCTCGTTGACTCAGGCATGAGGCCTGAATCTTGCAAGCGGGACAGGGTCGTTTCCTGAATCTGGTATCGATCCAGGATCTCGAACTCCGAGATCAGTTTCATCGCTTACAGACCCGATCAGCCCTCTACGCCAGCCGTGGACAGGCTGCGAAGCTGCTGAAGGTCCCGGACCACCTCATCGAGGGCGAAGGCGGCTGTTCTCGCCGCTGTCGTGTCGATCGTGAGCCCGAGACGGGACGCCAGGAGGAGCTTGAGCGTAAACTGACGTGCTCGGTCGAGCAAGTCGATTCCGTCAATGTACTTCTGGACGTTCTGCGGCGTGACGATATTCAGCGAAAGCGCCTTGTCGACGTTCATCGCGTCATCGTCTTCGTCATACTCTACCGCGGCCTTCAACCACAACGCTGCCGTTGGATCTTTGCTCACACAGGCTTCGGCAAGCTTCTTCAAAGGCGTACCATCAACCACCCGCAGCTTGAGTGCAGCCGCCAGGATGGACGAAGCGTACTTCTTGATGGTCGTGTAAGCCTTCGAGACTGCCCGATCCCACTGCTGGGGATCGACTGTGGAGCTAAGGTCAACGTTGTCGAAAGCGATCTTCAGGCCGGTCCCGTGCCTCTTCGCTGCTTGCACAGCTGTGAGGACCGAGTCGTCGTCAAAGTATCGTCCGAGAAGGTTGATAGCCTTAGGTTCAGACATGTCGTCGTAAAGGGTTCGCCCCAGCTTCTGCCTGGCTTCACGAGACACGTAGAACGCTGCTTTGTAGCGTCCACCACGCTCTGTGAGCGTGATAAAAGATTCGGGCTCGTGGACTGTCGGCCCGAAAACCAAACTCTTGTCCTTGCAGGAAACGAACGTCGCCTGCTTGGGAAGGTATGTGACTCCCTTGTCCCTGACCACCACACCCATCAAAGGGTGCTGCGCCAGGGTATGCTCGCTGCGGGCCGCGTTCTTCACACGGAACACCGATGCCGTCTTGTCCAGGACAGTGACGACTTCGGTGCAGCAAAGCTTTCCGTTCTGCGGCCAGATCCACATGCCGGTCTCGCCGCTGTTGGGCGTCGAAACCGGGAAAGCTGTGATCTCGGAGGCTTCCTTGACCCGACCAACCACGAACAGCGGGCCGTCCCGGTAACCTGCTCCGCTCGCCGGAACGAACCGAGGTTCCGGGCGCATGCCGTAGTCGCAGTCGTAGACGCTATCGAACATGAAACCGGCGACCTTGGCCCCGGCCACGCTCAATGTCACCACGTTGCCGCCAGCAGCGGTCATTTCACCCTCGGGTGGACGGATGATCCGGGCCGCTGACTTGGTAGTGTCCGGCGCGCGCGTGTTGCGCGTCAGCGGACTCATCTTTGGCTCGTGCACTGAGCCCTGGTGCTTCATGTGCTGGTACTTCTTGGTGCCGGACATCGCAGCATCCATGATCTGGTGCATGCGCTTGTCGCCACTCATGAAATACTCAGCCCCATCAGCATCGAACACGTTACTGAGAGCTTCTTCGACCTTCTTTGGGTCGCCTTCGACCCAGGAGGCAAAGGTGTACTTTCCGTCAAACGGCGGGCGCGTGTGCGTCATGAAGACGTCGCTGCTCTCGCCCTGGCCCGGGCTGACCGTGGAGCCAAACTCAGTGTGTTGCAGCGCCCCCAGGATAGTCTCCTTGGTAAGGGCGTGCAGCTCGCCGTTCTTCATGAACAGATCGAACGGCTTGAGGTGGAAGTTGTCGATGATGACCGGCAACTGAATCTTGTTGTCGATGCTGATGTTGCCGACGCCGTAGCCGTTCTTGGTGTCCCGGACGTTCATGCTCAGCTTGAGCTGACCCTGGGGCAAGTACGGGTGCTGTTCGTGCAGGGCGTCGACAATCTCGTCGTCCCACTTGTTGGTGTCGTACGGCAACCGAAGATCGGCGATCTTGAGGCCGAGCTGATGCAACGTTCCCGTGAAGTCAGGGTACTGCGGCTCTTTCAGGTACAGGGACATCTAGGCTTCTCCTCGAACCGAAAGTGACGGGCTAAACCGCGACAGTCGGATCCGGCGTAATTGGCGTCCCAATCGGCTCAAGCTTCTCGTTGAGAATTGGACCGGTCGGCGCTGCCGAAGTGATCGGACCAACTTCATGAACATGAGCCGAAAACGCCAAAAGTAAAACATTCAGTCTCTGCACTACGGTCAGCCAGTTGAACTGCTGCATAATCAGCACACTGGCCGCCAGGGTCATCGTGCCGTCCGCCGAAGCATTTACGGTGGGGGCACTCAGGTCCAGCGAACCTGTAGCACTAAGTTTGACGGAAGCCGCGAGTAATTCAATGCTTGAGGTGGAAACCAAGACGTTTGTCAGGGCACCTTTCTTGATCGACAGCCCCGTGGCATCCCAGGTGAACGTGCCATCTCCGAACGCCAGCATGAACTCGTCAAGCGAAGACGTGACCTGCGTGACCCCGCCGTTCTGTGAGTAAGTGATCTTCTGCTCGTTCGGCAGCAGCTGAAAGATGAAGCGGGTGAACTGCCCCATGGCCAGCTCGAATCCATCCTGGTCATCGGCCGCACCGCCTCCCATGGCAAAGCGCATCGCGTTGGCGACCGACTGCGGGTTGAACTGGGCTTCCAGCTTGGGCTGCTCAGTCTGGCGGTCCAGGAACAGGTTGATCGTGGCTCGCGGAACCGACAACAGGTAGTTGAAGCAGCGGTCTGTAATCGTCGACTTCGCCTTGGACATGTACCTGGCGCAGGTGTCGCTCACCTTCACAGCGAAGATGCCGATCTTCGACAGGATCAGCTTCAGCTTGCCTTGCCGGACCACGAAGTCCCCGGGCTGGGCGTGGAATAACGGCTCGTCGTTTCCTGGTTCCTGGAAAGAAATCTCTTTGGCCTTGTCTGCCGGGCCGTCTGGCTTCTGGATCGTATTCGAGAGCGAGTCCCTGGAGACCGGGATGCGCCCCATGACCAGCCAACCCTGGTTCGGGATGCGCTGAAGCAGAACTTCGTCGTTCACGGCGTAGGGGCTGTCCTGCCCGTAGTCCAAAGCCGGGCACTCGATCACGCCGTAGTCGGCCTCATCGGGACGAATCTGGTACTTCTTCAGAGGTACGTTGTAAAAAAGAACCCTACCCCGAAGGGCCCGGAATCCTGCGCTTAGCTTGTCCGATACGTCTGTTTTCATCGGAGGTTCCTGGGTCAAGCGCCTCCGCTAGGTCTCCGACCCACCGTAAGCGTACTCGACAATCGGGTGCGATCCGGGTCCTTTGAGCTTGGATTCAAAGCCCAAGGCCGGGGCCTGCGCCATCGTGCGTGGCAGCCTCTGGTACATCAGAGGACCGAGGAAGTCGCCACCACTAAACGGCACTTCCTTGACACTCATGATGATCGGCTGGTACTCAGCCGGTTTCTTCAGACGCTGATTCAGCTGTTTCAGGTAGTTCACGTTGACGACGTCACCTTCTACCAAATGGTCGTGCGCGTCGCCAGGATCGACAATCTTGACCTTGTCCACCATTGGCTTGGCGGCCACTTCGTAAATACGACGACGGATATTTTGTCCAGCGGAACTCATCTCGGTGTCCAGGTCATGGATCAGCTGGTCGCGCGCAGCATCGTGCCCGCGCAGCTCTGCCACTTCCTGCATCTTCAATACACCGTGGTCGGAGAGTGAGTCGCCCCGTTTGACGCTGTCACCTACCTTGATACGCAGACCGGTTTCCTTCGGGACGAAGTGCCTGAGACCGTCAACATAGACGTCCCAACCACCTCGGCCGGTGTCCTTGATCTGCTGGATCTCCCCGGCATGGGCAGCCAGTGTGGCCTTGCCCTTGATGTTCTCAGGCATCGAGAAGATCTGGCGGATACGCTTGAAGCCGACTTCTTTCGTGCCGACTGCTCCGCCGGTATGGAAGTTACGCAGCACCATCTGGGTGATCGGCTCAGAGATTGTCGTGCCTGCCAGAGCCCCGATGTGGAAGCCGTGCTGGTACTGCTTGCCAGAGGCGTTCAGGCCCATGCAGTGCTGGCAGATACCATCCTGCAACTGGCAGGTCATCGGTGACCGGACTGACACCGGCCTGCCTTCTTTCCTGAGATTCTGAGCCATCTGCTGTGTGATCAAAACAGGCTTTGCACCAGCCAGGTAGCGGCCGACAATGTCCGGGTGATCGGCCGTCATTGGGATACCGCGGTGTGTCCCGCAGTCAGTCGCGTTGATTCGAAGCCCAATCGTGGTGTTCAGCAATTCCTTGGCGAAGGCACCGGTCTCCTGCGTGGACACAGCACGGTCGGCGATACCCTTGCGTGAGCTGGGAAGCGTCGCCCAGTACTGGGCGGAGTCCAGACCGTCGGCGTAGCTGCTCATGATCGGCACGGGCAAGATCTCGCCCTTGGCGTCGGTAAAGCCTACCGGGGCCAGCGTCATCTGGCGCACGCCAAGCTTGTGTTTATTCGATGCCCCGGACTTGTACGTCATCATGGCAAACGGGTCGGTATCCGGGATCTTGTCCTGGAGTTTCTCGATCTGGGCCAGCCCCCACTTGATGGCCTCCCTGGGGTCTGTCTTGGCCCGCTCGTGGACCTGCTTCGCGATGGCGTCGCGTTCCTTGTTGTAGGTCGTCATGGCCTTCAGACTGACCGAGAACCCGAGACGCGTGGACGCGTCGAATCCGTGATCCTTGAAGGAGTCGATGATCTTTCCGACTTCATGCGGGTGCGACTGCGCCAAGTCGTTGGCCAGATCCCGCCATTTGCCGCCGGTAACCGGAGTGTTGTCCAGTTTGTGGGCGTCTGGCAGGTGCGAGTTCAGCACAAAGTGACCCGGAGTCCAGGTCTTTCCCTTGAGCGTCACCGGGTCGTTCAGGTCCAGCTTGCCCTGGTGCATCAGCTCGATGGCTTCCTTCTCCGAGCTGACAGCGGTCGGCTTCGCCCCTTCCTTCGGCCTGGTCATCATGTAAAGACCGAGGGTGGCTTCCTTGCTGACCATGTGCTGCACGTCGCCAGTCTTGGAGCTAAGTAAGGTCTTGCTCGGCAGGTGCTTCAGTAGCTCTTCGCGGGCCAGCTCACTGTGCGGAACGTGCACGCCCAGTGTGTCTCCGTCAACGTCAGCGTTCAGACCAGCGTAGACCAGCGGGTTCAGCTGGATCGCCTTGCCAGCCACCGGGTGAGGGATCAGCGAAATCGTGCTGAACTTGTGCAGAGACGGGGCACGGTTGATCATCACCGGCCGCTCGCGCATGACGTGCCCCAGCAGGGACGACACACGCTCTGAGCCTGCTTCAACTTCCTTGCGAGCATCGATGGGCTTCAGACCGGCGACAGTCACCAGCTCGCGCACGAGGTAGGGTTTGTAGATCGAGCGTCCCATCTCTTCCGGGATGCCGACCTCGTCCATGCCCAGGTGCGGGGCGTTGATTAGTGTCGAGCGACCGGATAGGTCCTGGCGGCGCTTGACCACGCGTGCCTGGAACAGCCCGAGTTTGTTCTGCGTCCCGGCGATGTTCGAGATGAAGCCTTTGAAGTTTCCGCCACGGGTCACGGGCTCGGTCAGCCCAATCAGTCCCGAGTGGGCCGCGTACAGACCCTTGCGCAGCGGAGCCAGGTGCTCGTCATCCACACCCTGCTTCTTGAGCTGGGCAAGCTCCTTGGCCACGAAAAGCACTTCACGGTAACCGTGGTTCGGGTCGGCCACGTTCAGCGAGCCGTCGGGTAGATCGTAGATCGGGCGGAACTTGGTCGGGACCACCGGAATGAATTTGTTCGTGTAGGCTTCTTCGGCCGACAGACCCAGCTTGTCCAGACCGCCGAGATAGCGGATCTTCTTGAGGATGTTGTTGCGCTCAGTCTTCTTGGCCGACTTCAGCTCTTCCTGGGACTGGCGCAACGAAGCCTTCACGTCAATGCCGCGCAGCATGTGCGCGATCGCCTCGCCGCCGGTCTTGCCCTCATGGAACTTGGTACCAGCCATGTACTGGTCCAGCTCCTTCTTCTTCATGCCGGTCAGAGCAACAACCGGGGCTTCGTACAGCGGGTTCAGCGCGCGCTCGGGCAACTCGATGTGGTTCCAGTGCGTGGCGTCAAAGCCACCGGTAAGCGCTTTGTCGAACAGGCCACCCCTCTCGGGCTCCAGGCCGTCCTTGGTGGCCCTGAGCACGTTCGGCGACGCGAGGGCTCCGCGACTCTGCTGGAGGATCTGGGCGTCCGTGAACGGCGTCGCTTTGATCGTGTCGCCGTGTTTGCTCAAGTTGATGCCAGCCCCGCGCAGGTACGTCTCAAACTTTTCGAGGATGTGCGGCGTCTTGGGCTGCGGCGTCGGAAGGCCCATCTGGAAGGCCGACCAGTAGTCAGTATTCCGGTTAGACTTCAGACCGGCCACGTCCTTCAGGAAGGCCGTGTTGCCACCGGCCAGCAGGGAGTAGATCTCAAGCGGTCCGATACTCTGGGCGGACTCGTGCCCGCCGCGAGCCGGGCGCTCGTCGATCGTGTACGGACCTTCCTGCGACCGGGCAGAGAACTTCTTCTTCACCTGGTGGCGTAGCTTCACCCAATAGTTCTCACCGACCT
>Ga0307377_10007885_pt1 | contig 10894 bp, 4 predicted proteins | sample TR3MG_FD_202535 | JGI IMG/M metagenome (GOLD analysis project Ga0307377, IMG submission 202535) | Soil microbial communities from Risofladan, Vaasa, Finland - TR-3 | ecosystem: Environmental > Terrestrial > Soil > Coastal area > Acid sulfate soil | place: Finland: Risofladan, Vaasa | collected... | reverse complement strand
CGGCGGCGGTGCCGCCGCCCAGTACGGTCCCATCGCGGAGCTCTACGATGGCTACCCCGGCAACTACCTCGAGGATATCCTGTTCTTCGCCGAGGAGGCGACGCGCGCCGGCGGGCCCGTCCTCGAGATCGGCGTTGGCACCGGGCGGCTCGCCTTCTGCCTCGCCGCCGTCGGGCTCGACGTCGTCGGCATCGACAGCGCGCCGGCGATGGTCCGCCTGCTGGAGCGGAAGCGGGAAACCGTCGGCGGCGCGCCGGGTCGGGTCCGCGCCCTCGTCGCAGACATGCGTCGCTTTGCCCTGCGGCAGCGGTTCCCGCTGGCGATCGTCGCCTTTCGCACCTTCCTCTACCTGCTCTCGAGAGCCGATCAGAGGAAGGCGCTTCGGGCGATACGGCGCCATCTCGCCCCGGGAGGGAGGCTCGTGATGAGCTTCTTCGTGCCGCCGGAGGACCTGCTGGCGATGGGCCGGACGGAGACGCACGAGATGGCTCGGTTCCCTGCGCCCGACGGCGAGGGAGACGTCGTCGCCCTCGACCGCGCCGAGATCATCCCCTCGAAGCAGCGCCTCGTCTCGCACATTACGTACGAGTGGCGGGACGGTCTGGACGAGACGACCCGGCGGCTCGAGCATAGGATGGTCATGCGATACATGTATCCGGACGAAGTCCCGCCGCTGCTGGAGAGCTGTGGCTATCGCGTGGTTGACGCCTACGGCGGCTTCGACCGCGCCCCGCTCACGGCCGATTCCCGCGAGCAGGTCTGGCTGGCAGAGCCGAGAGCGCGGCGGTCCATCGCAACGAGGAAGCGAGAGAGCTGATGAGGATTCCCATAGACTGGCTCAACGAATACGTCCCGAACGATCTGACCCTGAGAGAGCTCGCCTACATCCTGACCAACGTCGGGCTCGAGGTCGAGGCGATCGCCGATGCCGGCGCCGCGGCCGTTTTCGACATCACGGTAACCCCGAACCGAGGCGATTGTCTCTCCCTCCTGGGAGTGGCGCGAGAGCTGGCGATGACGCTCCGGAGCGAGGTCCGCGATAGACTGCCGAGCGTGACCGAGAGCGGACCCTCGGCCCAGTCCCTGGTCAAGATCACTCTGGACGACCCAACGCTCTGCCCTCGCTACTCGGCCCGCATTGTGCGCGGCGTAAAGATGGGACCCTCCCCCGAATGGGCGCAGAGACGACTCGAGCTGTGCGGGCTGCGGCCCATCGGCAACGTCGTCGACGCCACCAACCTCGTCATGCTCGAGCTCGGCCAGCCCCTCCACGCCTTCGACTACCAGCTCCTGCGCCGCGCCTCGGGGGAGCAGGTGCCGGAGATCATCGTCCGCAGGGCGCGCCGGGGCGAGCGCCTCCCGACGATCGACGCTGAAGACCGCGAGCTGACTCCCGATATCCTCCTCATCACCGACCCCAGCGGCCCCATCGCGCTCGCCGGCATCATGGGTGGTTCCAGCACCGAGATACACGATGGGACGACGGAGGTGCTGCTCGAGTCCGCCCACTTCGATCCGAGCACCATCCGCAAGGGCGCCCGCGCTCTTGGGATGAGCACCGAGGCCTCCTATCGGTTCGAGCGAACCGTCGATCCGGGTGGCACCATTCGCGCGCTCGACCGGGCGGTCGAGCTCATCGCCGAGTTCTCCGAGAACTCCGTCGAGATCGCGGCGGGAGTCGTCGATGCCTACCCAGAGCCCATCGAGGAGGTCGAGATCGCCCTCCGCCCATCTCGCGTCAACTCCCTGCTCGGCCTCGACCTCACCCCCGGTGAGATGGCGGAACACCTACGCCGCCTGCACCTAGAGGTGAGAGAGGGCGAAACCCTCCGAGTCGGCGTTCCCACCTTCCGCCAGGACCTCCAGAAAGAGATCGACCTGGTAGAAGAGGTGGCCCGCGGCCACGGCTACGAGAACATCCCCGAGACCCTACCCCGCGCCGCCGCCGGCGTAGGCGGGCTCCCGCCGGAGCTGGCCTTCGAGCGGGAAGTCCGCCACCGCATGCGCGGCCTGGGCTTGAGCGAAAGCGTCACCTCCAGCCTCGAATCCCCCGACGCGCACGACCGCCTCGCGTTGCCCGAGGACGACCCGCGGCGCGCGGCCGTCGCCATCAGCAACTGGAAGACCGTCGATCGCAGCCGGCTCCGCACGACACTGCTCACGTCTCTGCTCGACGTCGTCGCCGATAACAGGCGCCGCGGGGTAGAGGATGTGAGCTTGTTCGACACCGGCCGCGTCTATCTCCCGCAGGCGCCGGACGACCTGCCACATCAGCCTCAACATCTGGCCATCGCCGTCGCCGGGCGGATGAACAGCGGTCTCTGGCAGGTCCCCCGGGAGCTCGCGAGGTGGGATTTCTACGCCCTAAAGGGCATCGTCGAGAACCTGCTGAAAGCCGTCGTGCGGACGCCCGCGCAGTTCGCCCCTGAGGCCCAGCCACCGTTTCGGTCGGGGCGGGCGGCCCGCGTCGTGGTGAACGGAGACATCATCGGCTCCCTGGGTGAGCTCCGGCCCGACGTCAGGGAGACCTACGACATTCCCGATCCGGTCTTCCTGGCCGAGCTCGATCTGGAGGCGCTCCGGAAACACGCCACCGACGCGCCCCAGTACCAGCCCGTGAGCCGCTTCCCCGCGGTCACCCGCGATGTCGCTTTGCTCCTGCCCAGGGACGTCCCAGCGGAGAAGGCCGAGCGCGCCATCCGCGAGGCGGCGGGCGAGCATCTCGAATCACTCACCCTCTTCGACGCATTCGAGGGCCGGCCGCTTCCCGCCGGCCAGCGAAACCTGGCCTTCTCGCTCGCATTCCGCCGGCCGGACCGCACCCTGACCGACGAGGAAGTCGACGCCGCCATGGAGCAGATACGCGGACGCCTGCGAGAACGGCTGGGCGCTCAGATCCGAGAATAGCCCCGGCCCGCTCCGCGGAATCCACCCCTTAAAAAACAATCGGGCGGGTCCCTCCTGGGACCTGCCCGATCCTTCTCAGAGCAAGGCTGAGTGCCGAAGCTACTCTTCCTCTTCCTCGGCGCCTTCCTTGACTCGGTGCAGGACACTCCGCCCCTTCTCGCTCGCCGCTTCCTTGAGCTTGCGCGCCTTCTCCGCCACCAGCTCCCGCGTTTCCTCGCCCGGCTCCGGCGCAAACAGAAGCCCCAGCGCCCCACCTATCAGCACGCCGACGAGGATACCAGCCATGAAATCGCTGCTTCTCATCTCCATTGTTCCTCCCGTGGAATCGCACCATTCTACCCGGCGTGCGGTACGTCGTCAAGACAAGCATGTCGCCTCCTCGCCACGGGGGCCGTGCGCCGACAGACACCGCGCCGTCGGGAGGCGAGCCACTCGCAGCAGGAATCCCGACGACCGCGGCAAAGCTTACGTTCGGCCATGATAGCTCGGGCGATCAGACCCATCTTGGTTGGGCTGCTCTCGCTCCTTTTCCTACAGCCCAACACCGTGCAGGGAATCGCCGCGCAGAGCAACGACGCAGAGGGGCTAGTCCCGAGTCGGCTCTCGCCTCGACCGGCTGCTTGCCCGTCCCACGCGGCGCGTTCGACCGCGACTTCCTCCGCCTCCACTTCTGTGCTGTCGATCGCTCAGGCCGCCGCTCTCCTCGACCTCCTGCCCGAGCCCAACGACCCCGCCTACAGCGAACTCTCCGGAGACCACTACCTCCAGTGGCCGCTCCACACCCTCGACGCTCGCGGCGCCTGGAGCCGATATCCGGGTGAGTACTTCGATGCACAGGGGCGGCCCCGAGAGGCGCCCCTCATCGCGCTCATCGACACGGGGGTCGACGCCGGCCACCCGGATTTCGTGAATGTCGGGGCCGCCGGCGCCGATGTCACCCAGGGGGGACAGCTCGTTCTCTCGCTCGCCCGCACCTTCATCTCGGGCGATGCGAGCGACGGCTCCTCAGACGTGACCGACGAACACGGCCACGGGACGCACCTGGCCGCCCTCATTGCCGCCGCCGCCAACAACGGAGTTACCGCCGGCAGCGGAATCGCCGGCCTCGGCTACCCCCTCAGGCTACTCCCCCTCAAAGTCGCAGGGGCCGACGGCGTCTCACGCCACGCCGACATCGCCCGCGCGGTCATCTACGCCGCAGACCAGGGCGCGAGCGTCATCCTCATCGCGCTCTCCGGGCCGACCTGGTCTCAAACCCTCCAAGACGCCATCGACTACGCCTGGGACAGCGGCTCCTTCCTCATCGCCCCAGGCGGCGACGCCGGCCCCGACTTCCCCTCCTTCCCCGCCGGCTGCCCCCATGTCTTCGGCGTCGGCGCGCTAACCGCAGACGATGCCATCGCCCCTTATTCCAGCGCTGGACATCACATCGCCCTCACCGCTCCCGGCGGCGACCAGGTCGCCGGCGTCTACTCCGCGCTCCCCACCCACTTCTGCACGCTGCGACAGGACATCTCGAGCCCCGCCTATGGCGCCCTCTTCGGGACGGCGCAGGCGGCGGCCCACGTCGCGGCCGCCGCCGGTCTCTACGCCGGAGTGACAAGCCTCCGACCTTCCACCGGCGGCGAAGCAGCCCGCATCTGGCAGGCACTCCAGCGATCGGCCGCGCCCCTCGCCGAACAGCAGCCGGGAGAGTGGCGGCCCGACGCCGGCCGCGGCAGTCTCGGCCTGACATCGCTGGTCGCCGACCTCCCCGGCGATGAGACGCGCCTCGGCGGCCTGGCGGGAAGAGTCCTGAAGGCGGGGCGCCCCGCCCCCAACGCCACCGTGAGCGTCCTCCCCCTCGACGGCGGCGAAACCGCAGCCGTCAACGCCGTCCATCCCACCGCCGCCTATCACCTGCCCAACCTAACCCCCGGCAGCTACCAGGTCCTTGCCGCCATTGACGGAGCGACCGCGCAATGGGATCAGGTCACCCTCCTGCCCGGATGCGACCTTCCGGACATCGACTTCCGCCTCTGCGATCCGCCGGCCGGCGCCGCCCTCGCCGGCGCAGACATCCCCGCCGCCGCCGTTCGAGGCAAGGTCATGCAAGTCACGCTCGTCCTCGAGAACACCGGCGAATCGACCTGGCGCCGCGCCGACGGCTACCGCCTCAAGCAAACCGACTTCGAGTCCCCCTTCTTCGAGGGCCTCCCCGCAGTCTCGCCTCCGCCCCACCAGGCAACAGCGCCGGGCGAAAGCCTCCACCTCTCGTTCTCAGTCCCAGTGCCCGATGTCCGCGGGTTCCTCCCCATCTCCTGGCGGATGTGCCAGGAGGGCGGCCAGGGGGTCTTCGGCGATCTCGCCTCCGCAACCATCAGCGTCACCGCTTTCCTCGACGTCGCCGCCGATCATTGGGCCGTCAACGAAATCGAAGCGGCCAAGGCGGCCGACATCGTCAGGGGATACGGCGACGACACCTACCATCCCGAGCGGCCCGTATCGCGGGACCAGATGGCCGTCTACCTGGCGCGAGCCGTCTCCGGCGGCGATGGGGCCGTGCCCCCCGGTCCCGCTCAGCCGAGCTTCCCCGATGTCGCCGCGGACCACTGGGCCTACCGCTACATCGAGTTCGCCCACAGCGAAGACATCGTGCGCGGCTACCCCGAGGGCGGTTACGGCCCCGATGTCGTGCTCGACCGAGCGCAGATGGCCGTCTTCGTCGCCCGCGCGATCGCCGGCGGCGAGACGGCTCTCGACTCTTACACTGCCCCGGAGACGCCGAGCTTCCCCGATGCGCCGCCCGACTCGTGGATGTACGCGCACGTGGAATACATCGCGGAACGCGGCATCGTCCGGGGCTATCCCGACAAGCTGTACCACCCCGACGACCTCTGCACCCGCGACCAGATGGCCGTCTACGTCAGCCGCGCCTTCCACCTCTGACAGCCCTGCGCAGAAGCCGCAGCGCTAATCCCCCACCGCCCGCCGAATCATCTCCCTTCGCAGGCGCTCGACCTCCTCCTCATCCCCCCGCGCGGCGGCCTCGTCCAACTGCACCTCCATCGAGACCGGCAGGCCCTCCTCCCGAAGGATCTCGACGAGGCCCACAATGTGCTCCCGCATCTGCGCGCAGAGTGACTTCCCCTCCCCCGCCTCCCGCGCATAGCTCACGCCATACCGCTCACCATACTGCTCGATGCTCCGCTGCGCGCGGTAGAGCTCCGTCGCAGCATCTTCCGCCCGGCCCTGCTTCAGACTCCAGAGAGCCTGAGCCATCGCCCGATCGCGCTCGATCCACGGCCACCACCGAAGATACGTCCACTTCGCGTCCTCGCTCGCCTCCGACTGCTCCACCAGGTCCCAGATCGCCAGGTTGTGCTCGGCATCGTCCCTCGCCCGACCGTACTCCTCCAGCAGGAAGGCGAAGTTGCGTCGCACGTAGTACTGCCACGACTCCTCCCGCAGCGGCCTCAGGTCCCCATCGCCCAACGGCAGACTCTTCCGGCCCCGCGCCGAAAGATAGTAATCGACCAGCGATTCCGCCTCGTACGGCCGCTCCCCGTCCGGCCGCCCGCGCACTTCATACTCAGCGTTGATCAAAGCCTGCCCGCGCACCTCGCCCGTCGCCGAGATGATCGTGCATCCCTCCACGAACGATATCAGCTCTCGCCCAAACCGCTCGATCTTGCCGATTAGAAGATAGCGAGGGTCACGGCACAACTGCTGCACATAACCCTGGACCCGCGGCGAAAGCTTCTGCCCTGCATCCCCATTCTGCTTCTCCAACTCACTCATCTCGCCACTCCTCAGAACCGCCAAGGTCCATTCGCTGTCACCGCCACTGTTCCCCACCGTCTCCTTGACCCCCTCGGACTAAGATGCTATCCTCTGTCCGCTTTCCACCCCGGAGATACAGTCCATGACCCGTCCTTTGCGATCGTCCCTCTTCCTCCTCCTCGCGCTCGCACTCTTCAGCACCCCGGTGCGACCCGATCCACCGCGGAACATCTGCCCACTCTCCGAAGTGCGCGCGGGCCAGAAGGCCGTGGCGAAATCGGTCTTTCGCGGCACCAAGATCGAGTCGTTTCGCGTCGAGATCATCGGCGTCCTGCCCAAGTTCGAGGGAACCAGAAGCGTCATTCTCGGGCGCATTCTCGACGGCCCGGTGGTCGAGCGCAAGAGCGGCGTCATCGGCGGAATGAGCGGCAGCCCCGTCTACATCGACGGCCGTCTCGCCGGCGCCATCGCCTACGCCTGGCCCTGGAGCAAGGAGCCCATCGCCGGAATACAGCCTATCGAAGACATGCTCGAGGCGCTCCCGGAGAGGCCCATCCGGTCGCACGATGCATCCGCTGCGAGCGGCATTGCCCCCGCCCCGATACGGCTGGACGGCTCCGTCATCGGGCGTGTCCGGATAAGCCCCGATGTCTCAGCCGAGCCCGATCCCCCGGGCGTGATGACCCTCGTGCCCCTGGGAGGCCTCGTCCAGGCCTCCGGCTTCAGCGCCCGCGGGCTCGACCGCCTCAGCGATGAGCTCCGGCCCTACGGGCTTCGGGTGCAGGCCGGCGCCGCCGGGGGGGCGCTCCAGCTTCGGCCCCCCCTTCTCCCCGGCGCGGCCCTGGGCGCGCGCCTCATCGGCGGCGACTTCGATGTGACCACTCTGGGCACGCTCACGATGGTGGAAGGCGACCGCGTGCTCGGATTCGGGCATCCCATCTTCCAGCGGGGCGACATCGACCTCCCAATGACCGGCGGCTACGTCTACGACATCATGCCGAGCCTGCTTATCTCGAACAAGGTCATGTCGCCGACCCAGGTCGTCGGCCGCGTCTACAGCGACCAGCTCAGCGCCATCGCGGGCGCCATCGGCGGCACAGCCGATCTTATGCCGGTCACTATCGAAGTGGAGGACGCGGAGCGGGACGTCTCGCGCCCGTTCGATATAGAGGTCGCCAGACTCCGCGAGCTTACGCCGGGACTCGTGGCATCCTCCGTCCTGACGGCGATTGACGAGGCGCGCGGTCGGGTCGCACGCGGCACCGCTCGGGTCGCCATCGAGGTCGAAGCCGAGGGCCGTACCCTCGTCCGCGAGGACTCCGGATACCACCCCATGGATGCCGCCGCCGCTGCGCTCCCCGCCGTTCTCGCCCCCCTGGCCGTCTTCACCGAGAACGAGTTTCGCCGCATGGACATCGACCGCGTGCGCGTGAAGGTCCGTATCGAGGAACGGCGCAAGACCGCGTCGATCGAGCGCGTAACGGTAGACCGCTCGCAGGTGGAAGCCGGCGACGAGGTCACGTTCAACGTAACCATCAGACCCTATGGCGAGGACCCGAAAGAGATCCCGCTGAAGCTCGCCCTGCCGCCCGATCTTCCCCAAGGCCAAGTGCGAATCGTCGTGACCGGAGGGAAGGAGGCAGACCACGCGCGCAATACCATAGGCGCGCCCAAGCCCGCCCCCGTCAACCTCGACCAGCTCGTCCAGCGATATCTGTCCCAGGATGCAAGCTCCGACCTCGTGCTCCAGGCAGCTCTCCCGCGGGCGGGCGTGTCCTTGCTCGGCGAGGAACTCCCGGACCTGCCGCGCAGCGCCCTCGATGCCCTGCGCGCCACTCGCCCGACCGACCTTCGCCCCGTCCCCTCCGTAGCCAAGGTCGCCGCCCCCACCGAATGGGTGCTCACAGGCAGGCAGAGCATCATGCTGCCCGTCGCCAGCCCCATCCCGGGCGCCGGGGTTCCGAAACCCCCACCGGAAGGCCCGGAGCCCCCCGGGGAACCGGAGGAAGAGGCCGCTGCCCAAGCAGTGGAGCCGCTTCCTCTGGTCGGCACATCGGCGGCGCCGGGCACTATCGAGCTCGCCGCGGCACAGCCACCGGCAGACAAGAATGCAGCCAAGAAGGATGAGAAGCGGCCCGAGGCCTTGGCGCGCTCGCCCGAGGCGTGGGTTCACAACACCGGAGGCGACTACCAGGAGGCGAAGCTCCACAACATCCTCCTCACCGCCGACGGCTCCTTGTCTCTGGCTCCGGTTCGAAAAGACCTGGCGGCCCTTCCCGCCGCCGTCCTGTGGAGTCTGGCCGTGCGCGACGGAACCGCATATGTGGGTACGGGAAGCGAGGGCAAGATCTACCGCGTAACCGCCGAAGGCGATGTCTCCGAGTTCTTCGCCACCGGAGAGATGAACGTCCACACGCTGGCGTTCGGCGCCGACGGGCAGATGTACGCTGGCACCTCGCCGGGCGGAAAGCTGTTCTCCATCACGCCCGAGGCGCAGAGCCATCTCGTGCTCGACTCAGAGAGCACCTACATCTGGTCGCTGGTCGTCGCACCCGACGGCACGATCTACGCGGGCGCCGGCTCGCCGGGCAGGATCTACGCCATCCACACCGATGGATCACACCGATTGGTGGCCGAGCTTCCCGTCGCCAATGTCCTCTCTCTCTCGCTCGGCGCCGAAGGCGACCTCTACGCGGGCACCTCCAACACGGGCGTGGTCTACCGGATCCGAGCGGACGGAACCGCCACCGCCATCGGGCAGCTCCCGGGCGCCTCCGTGGACTCACTCCTCCTCGACGAGAGCGGCAATCTCTTTGCCTCATCCTCCCCCGGGGGCGAGATATACCGCATTCCCCCCGGCGGCGTTCCTTCGCTCTATCTCGAAACCGGTCAGCAGACGGTCTTCGGGATAGCCCTGCTGCCGGGCGAAGAGCGGAAGCTCGTCGCAGCCACCGGCCCCCGCGGTCTCGTCATTCGTGAGGGCCCAGGCCGGAGGCCGGAGCTCGTCTTCCGTCCCGACTCCGGCCTCGCGACCGCCGTCACGACGGCCGAGGGCGCCATCTACGTCGCCAGCTCCGCCCCCGCCGAGCTGCGCGCGTTCGGCCCGAAGCTGGCCGAGTCCGGTGTCGTTGAGTCGCCGCCGCTGGACGCCGAGCGGCCGGCCCGTTGGGGGCGCGTCACCTACGCCTGCGACACTCCGGAGGGAACCACCGTCTCCGCGGACACCCGATCCGGCGACTCCCCAATCCCCGGAGAGGGCTGGAGCCCGTGGACCCCGACACTCGACGGAAGCATCGCCAGCCCGCCCGCACGTTACCTCCAGTACCGCCTATCGCTGAGAACGGAGGCGCCCGACGCCAGCCCGGTCCTTCGACAGGTCGCCGTCTCGCGGCGGCCGAAGAACCGGCCGCCGACGATAGCGATCCGCACCCCCGAGCCGGGCGCGCGCCTCTCCAAAGAGCTGACCCTGAAATGGCAGGGGCGCGATCCAGACAAGGACAAGCTCACCTACGACATCGAGGTGTCGCCGAACCTGGGCGCGAGCTGGGAAGACGTGGGCAAGAACGTCCGCGAGACGAAGTGCGATTGGGACACCAGCGAGCAGAAAGACGGCCGCTATCTCCTTCGCATAACGGCGAGCGATCGCTTGAGCGCTCCCGACGACCCCGAGACGGTGGACGCCAGCGAGGTCATATGGGTCGACAACACCCCGCCCGTCCTTCTGCTCTTCAGAAGCTCGCTCAGCGTAGACGACGAGCGGCGCGCGGCCATTACAGGCATGGCGACCGACGAGCTGTCCCCCCTTCGCAGCGTCGAATACCGCATTGGTGACGGTGAGTGGGAGTCCGCGCCCCTCTCCGCGGTGGAGGGATCCCTCACCTCGGTCGAGATACGGACCGATCCCCTCGACGGCGGCGAGCATACCCTCGAGGTGCGCGCCTTCGATTCCGCTGGGAACCTCAGCACCGATAGCGTCGAGGTCACGATCGAGGCCCCAGAGGGGGAGGAAGCCCCTGAAGCCGGTCCTGCCGAGCAGCCCGAAGCCCCGGCTGAATCAGTCGCACCCGAAGCGCCGGCTGAAGCCGAGGCGGCCGACGACGAGGCGGCCGACGACGAGGCGGAGGTCGAGGGCGAGGATGAGAGCGCCGAGCCCGAGGAGACCGAGGCTCCAGAGGAGGCGGACGAGGCCGAGCCGGACAACGAGAAGGCCGATGGCCTAGAAGCA
>Ga0307377_10007880_pt1 | contig 10897 bp, 12 predicted proteins | sample TR3MG_FD_202535 | JGI IMG/M metagenome (GOLD analysis project Ga0307377, IMG submission 202535) | Soil microbial communities from Risofladan, Vaasa, Finland - TR-3 | ecosystem: Environmental > Terrestrial > Soil > Coastal area > Acid sulfate soil | place: Finland: Risofladan, Vaasa | collected... | reverse complement strand
GCAATACTGTTTCGAGTTTGTCGAGATCGGTGGTGTCGTTCAGCGCGATCAGGAAATGCGGGCGCTGATCTGCGATGCCAAGCAGCGTGGCGGGCACGTCGCCGAGCCACTGCTCGCGCTCGTGCGGTTGCAGCCAGCGCAGCACATCAGCATCGCGTTGCAGGAATGCCTCGCCGGCAGCATCCAGCAGCAGATAGCGGGCACCCATCGAGCGAGCCTGCTCGGCAATCCACTGGGTTTCGTCGCGGCGTTCGGCGATCCTGTCGAGGATCAGGCTGAGTCCGGCGAACGTATTGGGACGGGGCAGCCTGGCACGATCCATCTCACGGTGCTCAGGCGGAAAAAGAGGAGCCGCAGCCGCAGGTGGTCTTCGCGTTCGGATTGCTGATGACAAACTGCGCGCCGCTGAGGTTCTCGGCGTAGTCGATCCTGGCGCCGGTGAGGTATTGCAGCGACAGCGGATCGCACAGCAAGGTCACACCCTCTCGCTCGACCGCAAAATCGTCCTCGGCCTGCGCTTCGTCGAATGTAAATCCATACTGGAACCCCGAGCACCCGCCGCCACTGATGTACACGCGCAGTTTCAGCGCCGGATTGCCCTCTTCGGCAATCAGCTCATGCACCTTGTGCGCAGCGGCTTCGGTAAACACCAGTGGTACGCCACTGCTGCGGTAATCGGGGATTGCGACGATAGTTTCCATGGTCATCTAGATGGGGCCGTGGCAGACAAGTGCAAGCATACCGCTTCAGGCGGGCACCGCCGCATCGAGTGCCCCGTCGGCAGACGCATCCGGGCCGGACAACGCCTTCTGCGCTTCTTCGGTCTGGCGTGAGATGCGGCCGTTGACTTGGGCGCCAGCGGCCATTTCCATGGTGTGGTAGCGCAGGTCGCCGTCAATGCGTGCCAGCGCCGCCAGCTCCAGCCGCACGCTGATATACACATCACCGGTCACATGGCCGTTGATCACGGCGTGCGGCACGCGAATCTCGCCCTGAACCTGGCCGTGCTCACTGAGCGTGAACATGGCATCGTCACCCTCGGCGAGCACGGTACCTTCGATACGCCCATCCAGATGCAGCGCTCCGCTGAAACGCAGGTCACCGCGAATCACGGTGCCGCGAGCGATCAGGCTCGTTTCGGGGCTCTTGTTGTTGCGATCATTGCGTCTACGGTTGAGCATCGTGGTCTCCCTCGGCGGTAGTAATGTTGCCGCTCATCGCGGCAGCCCATGAAACGGCGCGGGTCACCGGTGCGCCGCTGGCGGGTTGAATATGGATGCGCAGTCGCGTCGGGCGAAAGTTGCCCGGCAGGACGATGGTGCCCTGCAACTGCTGGAAATAAGTGAAATGGAATGGCAGGCCATCTTTCTGCGCCGCGTCGCCCAGTGCGGACCAGTCCAGGGTGATCACTTTGTCACCGCGCAGACCCTCCACGCTGACCGTGGCGTTGCCGGTAGTCTCGTCACCGCGCTTGGCGCTCTGGGTCAGGCTGAGGATCAGGTTCCAGCCACGTGAGTTGGCAATGGGCGCCAGTTTGACCTCCTGCAGCTTCAGTCCTTGGCGCTGGGCGTCGCCCCCGACCAGGCGCGAATAGAAGCCGAGGTCGGCGCGCAGCCCGCTCAGTTCTTCCTCGCGCTGGGTCAGGGTGCCGCGTAGTGCCTTGGTGGCGACCGCGTTCACCTGGGCTGAGCGCTGCAGGTTGGCCACCTGCTGTTTCAAGTCATCGATCTGGCTGAGCAGCGCCCGTTGCTGGCGATGGTTGCTAACGAGGGGCGTAACCCGCCCGTCAAGCGCGCGCAGAATCAGGCCCAACAGCAGCAGACTGGCCAGCCAGGCCAGCCCCCACCACAACCAGCGCCAGCGGTGGCTGACGTCATCGTGCCGGCGCACGACAAAGCGAGGCGGTGGTCGTGAAGCCATGCGGGCCATCCCGGGGAAAAGGATAAGGTATAGCCGCGCAGTGACGAAACCGTCAAGGAACGGGCGCACGCCTGTGCGGCTTGGCCCGCCTGATCTGGCAGGCAGATGCCCTTGGTTCAGCTCTGAATCTTGCTCGGCATGCCGCGCTCGGCGCCAATGATCCTTGATCAGGCTGAACTGGGTTTCCAGCCAGTAGATATGTTCCTCCTCGCCGTGCAGGATGTCCTTGAACAGGTCGCGGCTGATGGAGTTGGCAATCCCTTCGCTGTGGGCAATGGCGGCGCGCACGTCGACGATGGCCGCGAGTTCCAGATCCAGGTCGCCCTGCAGCGCCTCCAGCACGTTCTGCAGGTTCGGCAGGCCATCGAGAAACAGGATCCGCTCGGTCCGGTGATCGGCGTGCCTCATTTCCTCGATCGATTTCTTGTATTCGTGCGTGGCCAGCTCGGCGTAGCCCAGTTCTTGAGCATGAGGTAATGCAGGTAACACTGGTTGATCGCAGTCAGCTCGTTGTAGAGCACCTTGTTCAGGACCTCGATGACCTTGGCATCACCCTTCATGGCGTTTCTCACTTGGCAAACTACGCGGACTCTAAAAACCCCGCGCTGCAGCCAGCGGAATGAGACTCCCGACGGGCAAGCGCGCGCGGAAACGCCGCCCTGGAAATCAATCAGGCAACGGACGAGGCCGCTCAGATGGCAGCCAGCGGCATCCGGCAAAGCGCCTTTGGAAACGGCCTTGTCGAGCGTGGCCCGAGCCTACCGCTCGCAGCAACCGCAGCAGTCGGAGCAGCCGGTACGCGCCTGCAACTCCGCGAAAAAATGCGCGCCTTCAGCGGCCACGCGAGGCGGATATCATGGTCGGTGACGGCGTTGCACACGCAGAGATGCATAGCGGGTACAAGAAAGCCAATACGAATGATTTGCAACAATTAGATCTGGCGTGATCTGCAGTCGTTCAGGCCGCCTCGCGCCCGCCCGGCGAGCCCGTGGGGCGTGTCTCATCCTTGTCTCGCGGTGGCACCGTGCCCAGTTCGACGCTGAAGAGGCTCTCAACCAGAGGAGCAAAATGCCGCAATGCCCGCTCGTAAACCTCCCGCTTGAAGTTCACGACATGGGCGGCCGGGTACCAGAAATCCACCCAGCGCCAGATGTCGAACTCGGGTTTGTCGCAGGCATCGAGCTTCAGTGCGTCTTCGCTGCTGACCAGCCTGAGCAGAAACCACACCTGTTTCTGACCAATGCAGGTGGGGCGTTGATGATGGCGCACATAACGATGGGGCAATCGATAGCGCAGCCAGCCGTGCGTGGCACTGATCACCTCGACATGATGCGCCGCCAGCCCGGTCTCTTCCTCAAGCTCCCGGTACATCGCCTCCAGCGGCGTTTCGTCCGTGCGCATGCCGCCCTGCGGAAACTGCCAGCCATCCCGATTGACGCGGCGCGCCCAGAACAGCTGGCCGTCTGCATTGAGCAGCACAATGCCAACATTCGGACGGTAGCCATCAACATCAATCATGTCGCCTCCTGGAGCCTCGCGGCGCGGCTTGTAGGCAAGCCGCATCCTGCTCCTGCGTTCGATTCAACCACAGCCCGCAAAGCGGCGGCAAGCTGCAGACTTGAACCAGGCGGTCTGGACGACTACACTTCCGCGCCCCGCCCGTATCGTTACCGATCCGGCCAGTCGGGATTCTTCAAGGCTATGTAGCTCAGCTGGTTAGAGCACAGCACTCATAATGCTGGGGTCGGTGGTTCGAGTCCACCCATAGCCACCAAGAACTAGTCCAAAGACATCCAAAGAAGGCCGGCAAACCTAGCTATAGCAATGGTTCCGGCCTTTTTAGTGTCCAGCGGTGTACCATCCCGTCCTATGCGATCTACCGTCGCTAGGCGGTAGATTTGACGGGAGTTTGCTACCGTTAAAAAAGCTACCGCCAAAGGGCTGCCAACATGCCGCTTTCCGACACCGCCATACGCAACGCCAAGCCTGGCGCCAAGCCGGTCAAGATGACCGATGGCGGCGGCATGTACCTGCTCTTGAATCCGAACGGCTCACGCTGGTGGAGGTTTGACTACCGGTTTGATAGCCGTCGCAAGACCTTGAGCATGGGCACCTACCCGGACACCGGCTTGAAGGACGCCCGCGACAAGCGCGATGAGGCCCGCAAGCTGGTAGCTGCCGGGGTAGACCCAGGCGCGCAGCGCAAGGCTGTAAAGGCCGCTGGCGTTGACCGGGCGGCCAACAGCTTTGAAGTGGTGGCTCGCGAGTGGCTGGAGCTCAAGCAGCGTGAGTGGACACCAGGCCAGTACGCCAAGGAACTCGATCGACTGGAAAACCACGCTTTCAAATGGATTGGTCACCTTCCCGTTGCCGAGATAGGCGTCGCTGAAGTCCGCCCCCTGCTGGCGCATGTGGTGAAGCGCGGACACATCGAACAAGCGCACCGTCTGCGCCACCAGTTAAGCCGAGTCTTCCGTTTCGCTGTCGCCACTGAACGGGCGAGCCGCGACCCGGCTGCCGACCTGCGTGACACCCTGCCGTCGCGCCAACCGCAGAATTACCCAACCATCACCGACCCGGCGCAGGTCGGTGAACTTATGCGCGCGATCGACGGTTTCACAGGCACCTTCGTGGTGGCCTGTGCGTTGAAGCTGGCGCCCTTGTGGTTCTGCCGGCCGGGGGAGATTCGTCAGGCCGAATGGGTGAATTTTGATCTGGAGGGGGAGCAACCCACGTATACCGTGCCACCGATCATCCGCAAGCTGCGCAAGGCCGAGAAGGAAAACTCCAAAACTCCTCCGCATATCGTGCCCCTCTCTACGCAGGCTGTGGCGATCCTGCGTGAGCTGCACCAACTGACAGGCCGCGGCCGCTACCTGTTCCCCGGCGCACGTAGCGTCAGCCGCAACATGTCAGATGGTGCAGTGAATGCCGCGCTGGCCCGAATCGGATACAAGGGCATCCTCACCGGTCATGGCTTTCGCCACATGGCCCGCACCCTGTTGGGGGAGCTCGGATGGAATCCCGAGGCGTTGGAGCGTCAGCTGTCGCACAAGGAGCCGGGGGTATCAGGCGTCTACAACAAGGCGCAGCACCTGCCCGAACGTCGGAAGATTATGCAGGAGTGGGCGGACTATTTGGATATGCTGAAGCAGCATCTTCCAGCGCCAACGCTCTAAGGCAAACAAATATGTCACTAACGACTGTAGACAATGGCCCTCAACCACCGAAGCAGACTGATTCGAAAATGCCGATGAACGAGTTTTTGGCCTTGCTCTGGGGCAGTGAAATTCCCAAAAGCTCACCGGAATTAGTGTCTGCAGTTGAGCTACTTTATCTGGAATTCAAACACAAGTATCTTAATCAAAACGAGTGGTTGGCGTGCGTCCGGACTGCTGTGCTTCCACTTGATCCGTCCGAGCAGCAAACCATCAAAGAGCAGCTGACAGTTTTGTATCTGTCAGCCAGTGGCAGCAAATCGCTTAGAAATAAGGAACGTGAAAAATTCGCCGAGGCTTGGATTCATGCCGCAGAGGCGAGAAGGGCTGTCGCTGAAGGTCTTGGTGATGCCGCTCAAGCACACTTGGACGGCGCCTATACCCTTCTCTCAGCAAATATGAAAAGCCAAGCCCACCGGAAGATGATCGACAACAAAACCAAGGGTCGGCAGGAATGCATCGAAGAGTTCGCCCAGGTAGTTCGAGTCGAGAGGCCCGTCAGTGGTTGGACAGACCACAGCGCTGTCGCTAAAGCACTAGACCAAAAGCTAGCCATCATCATAGAAAACAAAAAGTCCCAATATGGTCCCCTTTGGAATAGGGACCCCGCAGCGTTGATCATTGAGTGGCTAGCCAAAGGGAAAGGCTCTGTGCATGAGGCTTATCGAGGCAGAGGGTGATAGCCAGCAGGGAAATTCCGGTTCATGAAACGCCGGCATTTCGGGGCATGTGAAGTCAGCGTGCAGGTCCATGAGAGACCACGATTCCGGCGCGTGTGAAGCCTGTACCTCCCTTAGGATCCCGGATCATGCGACGCCTGCGCGCCCCGATTGAGGTGAGCCTCCCTCGTGGATGTTTCCGCGAGGTTCCAATGCCTCAATCGAAACTTCTCATGCGACAAATCCGCGAACTGCGGCACCTGCATTTTGAAAGAGGCCTCAGCAGCCAGCGCCTGATCGCGCGCAGTCTGGGCGCGTGGCGGCAGATAGACAGCCCTTGGCTGCATGATTGAGGCGACAACTACCTTGACACGCGCGGCTTGGCCGCCCGTACCAGAGTTGACCGCCGCCGAGCAGGAGCGGCGGCTGTATCGGGAGCGGCGCATACGGGCTCGGCCAAGACCGGTACCCGATCCCACTATCCAGAGGTGGTCCAACAACTGGCGTAGATGGGCGCGACGCGACGTCGGTGGAGCGAGTACCGCGACCTCGTGGACGGCACCGCCTGCAGCGATTTCTGCGACGCACTGGGCAGCTTTCAACCGAACGCTGGGGTGCGACCTGTCGTATCGGCGAGCGCTGACGCTGCATGCCATTGGGTAAGGGCGATGTCCGCCGCCTGCTGACAATGGCGTCGGTGCGGCCCCTGTTGGCGCTCGCGCCGATCACGCCCGAACACGTCCGCGGCGGCGATTACGACGCTGCCCATAGACGGGCGAACATCGAGGGGGGCAGGCGGCCGCATGCGACCGGCGTCTCCGCTGCCGTGGGGAGGTGCCCATGCTGCATGAACCGGTGCATCAGCAACTGGCGCGTCTGGGTTTGCGCGGCGCCGCCGACGCCCTCGTGCGCCTGCCGCTCCACGACGACGTCCTCGACCCGCTCGCCGTGCTGCTCCAGGCCGAAGGCCTGCGCCGCGACAGCCTCGGCCAAGCCCGGCGTCTCAAGCTGGCCAGGCTCAGCCAGAGCGCCCCCTGGCCGATGTCGACCTGCGTAGCCCGCGCGGCTTGGGCAATACCCGCTAGCAGCAGATTGCTCAGCTTCAACTGGTTCAAGCGTCACCAGCATCTGCTGCTGGTCGGCCCGACAGGAATCGGCAAGAGCTATCTGGGCTGCGCACTGGCCGAGGCGTTGATTGATCGGAAAAAGTCGGTGCGCTACCTGCGCCTGCCCCGCCTGCGCGAGGAGATGGCCAGGCTCCAGGCCCATGTTCGGATTGGCCAGTGGCTGAAAACGCTCGGCCGCATCTACCTGCTGATCCTCGACGACTTTGGCCTCGCGCAGATGAGTCCCAGCCACCAGCCGCTGCCGCTTGAACAACTTGAGGATCGCCACCGGCGCGGCAGCGTGCTGGTCACCAGCCAGCTGCCGATCAAACTCTGGCACGGCCAGTTCCAGGACCCGACCCTGGCCGACGCCATCCTCGACCGCTTGGTCCACAAGGCCCAGATCACCGAGCTGACCGGCGACTCGATGCGCAAGAAAAACCCACCCACCACCCTCACCGAGGATGACAAGCCCTCCCCAAAAATCTAGACTGCAACACCCACGCCCAAGCGGCCGCCGTCACTGGCTTCCCATGCTCCGGATCGGTGGCTTCTCATGGGGTTATCCATTGTCATGTGATCCGGTTGGAGACGCTGATTCAAACAACCCAAGCAGTCTCATCTGACCGCCCTTCGTCAGCTCCCAAACCGTCTTGACGCGAAAAACTGGACTTGAACCACGCCGCCCCCAGGTCAGCGAACAGGGGCGGACTTATTGGTTGAACGATAGCCTTGGTTTTGACGGACAGCCTGCGCTTCGTAGATGCCTGCTTCTTTCCGTTGGCGCTCGAAAGTAGCGTGGGCGGCACGAAGTCAGCGACTCGCGCCGACGTAAGCGCGCGAGGGCGACCACGTTTCTTTGCCGGTGCATCGGGCAGCTGACTGCACCCGAACGTCCGTCTTTTGGGCAGTACCATGCGGGCGTAATAGTCGACGCTGGTCAGATTCGCGGCAGCTAGTTCCCAGAGTGCCCAGAGTTTAGCCACGTCCGCGTGGTGGATCTTACCGACACCGCGACACGTTGATGGCTCGTAATTGCAGATGAAGTGGCATCCATTTCCTCCGGAAATTACGCGATTCCAATGTTGCCCGATGTGCTCGGCTATGACCAAGTCGTCCTGATGAAGGTTTGGGTCGAAGAACAACAGCAAGTGTGTATGCCAACCCGTGTGTTCGGTGAACTCCAATTTCCATGCGTAGCTTAGGGGATTGAACTTACAATCGCCCCGCAGATACTGGATCATTTGGGCGCACTGAGCCTTTGCCTCCGTCTCTGTGATCGGAAGGCTAAGCCGTGCGTTAAGCGGATCGCGGCGATAGCATATATCCATGCCCACCACTAAGAGTTGGCTGTAGTGGGAAAAGAGCCTGTCTATCAGCGTCAGCAACGTGAACGAATTCCTACCTACTAGCTCGTGGTGCTTGTCAAGGCGACGGTGAAATGCCTTCGTTTTGGCGTCAGCGCGAATGGCCTTGACACAGGCGTTCAACCGCTCGACGTCCTCTAGGCAAACTGGCCTGAAGTTACCCGAGAAGGAGCGCGCTTCCATATGCTTTTCGAAAAGCTCAACCAAGGGATGAAGGTGGTGGTTTGGGAACGCTTTTCGAACCCACCACAGGCTGGAGCAAAGAATACGTAGAAAATCCTCTGCGAGTTGTGGAGGTCGGTGAAGAGGCTGACGCTGACGCGTTACCCTCGGTTGCCAGTGGAAAAGCTGACCCTTCGTCTTAGTTAATTCGCGCATCGTTTTTGTAATCCGAATAACCTCCCGTGCAAGACCTTCGTCACTCGTGAGTATAAGGTGTGGTTGTAGATCACCCTCCACATGGAATTTGGTCTGCGTTGTGTACACGAAAGCCTCATCGGCTCCTTGAAAAAGCAACTTCTTTGTCGTTTTCATCTAAAATATTTCCTCATCCTGTCTGCTAGGTGCCCGCTAACACAGGAGGCGTCTGGCCATCCCGTCCGTCAAATGAAGCATGACCAAGTCACTGCGTGTGGACGAGTTATGCTCCGCAAGTGGCAACCGAGCCGCCTTAGATGTCACTTCTGAGGAGACTCCATCGCCTTTAGCCACTCAACGCAGCGTTGCCTATCAAATCGCGTGTTGCCGCCAAATTTGATGCGAGGCGGCGCTGACGGATCGAAGTGATCCGACTGGCAATTCGTCAAGTCCCAGAGCTTTGAAGTCGAGCATGTAGCCAACGCGGCGAATTGCTTGATGCTGAGGCGCATCGGTGTGATTTCTATCTTTGACATGATCGGCTGACGCTCGACAGTAGGCTTTGTCGGCGCACTGTATTCGACTTGAGAAGACCGCGGAATCCACAAAATGCCGGTAAAAGTTTACGGCGTTTTTCTGGTTCCTCATCCACGCCGAGCTGCCGCGGTTGGCGTGCAGCCAGTGCGGTGGGACCAGCTAGATCGAAGCGCCGGGGTGTTGCAAGGGGTTCGGCTTTTCGCTGACGATATAGTCGTGCATCGTTGCCCCTGTGCCGGGAGATTCCGGCGCGGGTCACGGCTCGCTGTGGGATGTCTCCGATGGTCGCTCCTAGTGGGTTCTGGAGGGTCAGGTGCAGCCGGTCCGCGCCCAAGCCGATCAGACGGAAATCGGGCGGATCGCGATGGACGAGCGCAGTGCACGTTGCGACCAGCGCTTCCTGTCCCATGTTCCGTGACCCCGATCAGCGTCGGCTGCTGTTTGCCACCCCGGACCGCGATGCCAGGATCTTTGCAGCCTCCGTCGGCGATCTCGCCGCGTACGGCGGTGACGGTGAACACGAGCTGCCCGTATCGCTTTTGAGTACTGTCTCTGGGCCACGACTCGGACCAGTAATGGGGCCCTGGCTTCGCGTCCACAGTTGTCTCGGTGGCTGCAAGAGAGGTTCTTATTCCTCATTTTGAGGCGGGTAAAGTTAGCGGCGTAAACTCCTCGCAAAGACAGCTGTTGTGAGGTTTTCCTACTGGAAAATTGAGGCGAAAAGTTCCTCCGCCTCCACCGCTAGCTAGCCGCCGTATGACTGACAGCAGAACATGTTCCGCGGAGCTACAAAGGTGCGACGTAATGCTAAAAATTGGCTCCAGCGCGTTTGTTGTGGAACGGCGGTGCCGAGGATGCGAATCATGCTTTGGGGCTGACCCCGCCGTGGGCGGTGGACAGGGTGTCGTTCCGTCCGGATGAGCGCGCGCGATCCATTTGCCGTGTCGTGCGCAGCCAAGCGGCTGGCCTGTCCGGCCTGCCGTAGTGCCGACCAGCCGGTGCCTGACCGGGTGGAGCGGACGTTGCAGCACTTGCACTTCTTCCAGTTCAAGGCGTTCATCCACTGCTGGGTGCCCCGGGTGGCGTGCACGCAGTGCGGCAAGACCACCTAGGTGTCGGTGACAGCGCCCCAGCTCGGGCTTCTCGATTCTGCTGGAGGCCTTCGTCGTGACGATGTGTGCCACGAGCCGGTGGCACATGTGGTGTGCCTGATCGGCGTGTCCGACGACCGGATCTGGCGTCTTTTGCATCGGCATGTGGCCGTCGCCAGCTGCCAGGAGGACTTTGTCGGGGTTCGTCGGGTGGATGTGGACGAAACTGCCAGTCCCTCGGCCACCACTGCGTAACGCTGTTCCATGTCATCGATGAGCGCCGGTTGTTGTTTGTCACGCCGGGGCGGGACCAATCGGTCTTTGCGGGGTTTGCCGAGTATCTTTGCGCGCAAGGTGCGGACCCAGTAAAGCTCACCGACTGGAGCAGCGACCTTCCCGCGGCTCATCAGGCCAGCGCCCGGGAAACAATGCCAGACGCAGCCATCAGTTTTGATCCGTATCATGTCGTCGTCCTGTCGCACCGGGCGCTGGACTAGGTGCGCCGGACGGACGTGAAGACCCACCCCAAACTCGCGCACAGCCGCTGGGGCACGCTCAAGGCGCCACAGGACCGGATTCTTGCTCAGATCACGACCCTACACTGGCTGCAGCGAAGCGCGTTCAAGACGGCTCACGCCTGGC
>Ga0307377_10007878_pt1 | contig 10898 bp, 13 predicted proteins | sample TR3MG_FD_202535 | JGI IMG/M metagenome (GOLD analysis project Ga0307377, IMG submission 202535) | Soil microbial communities from Risofladan, Vaasa, Finland - TR-3 | ecosystem: Environmental > Terrestrial > Soil > Coastal area > Acid sulfate soil | place: Finland: Risofladan, Vaasa | collected... | reverse complement strand
CGTTAGTGGTGCGAAAAAACAGCGAGGCTTCCAATGATTTAGAAGCCACATGGCTGGTGGAATTTTGTATCACCGATATGCGGGCGAAACTGATGAATGGGCAACTCCGCCGGGAACTGTGGGGGGACCCGAATGGAAATTATGTGACGTTAGCCGAAAAGATGAACGTCCGGAATATTGCAGTGATAGGGGCGGAAGTCTATGAGCCTAAAGTCTATCAAATGCTTAATTCTCTGATGCAAGAAGCCAAAGGGATCTACTGTTTCCTTCCAACAACCCCGGAATCTGCAATTGAGAAATTTTTTGAATTGATCCGCAACCCCCCCCCCTCAACAAAAGATTTGACCCCGAATGTGCGGAGTGGGGAACTTGGGTTTGGGTTGTCGATTGCAACATTAATCAAAGGGGTGACCCCGTCACTGGGGACCGAGTTAGCCGAGATATGGTATGATGAAATATCCGAATTGGAGATTACCGAGAAAGTAAATGAAGTTATGAATCGGGGTAAAGAACCCGACAAACACCGTAATTTTGCCGGGGTATCAAATAAAATCTATAACATGGTCCATGACACATATCTCCGTGAAAAACCTAAGCCGAATACAGATTAACATCCATTTCCAACGCCAAAAATAGCAAACATTTAAATAGGAATATCATCTCTATTATATTAACGGTTAGCAAAAGTTAACCGTTATATCTATTGGTGATTTTATCATGGGAGCAAAACCAGTTAATTTTGGTGTCGAAAAATTTCCATTAACTCTGGTCGAATATTACGCAGAGCGAAAAACAACTTCTAAGGGTGTCCAGAACAAACAGATTGTCAAGTTCAAAGGCACGACTGAAGATGGAATCGAAATAGTCATGAGCCTCAAGGGACCCGAAGCCGCCGTGCTTGCCCGCTTTGCTCATACTATATGGGGATTAAGTCTCGACCCCGCCACCGATGTTGTCGTAGAACTGAAGAGTGCCTCCGGGCAACTGCTTCAAGAATATGATGACATTGACACAACGCCGAATGCACCAACCGGTGCAGATGATGAATCCTTTCCAACTGATGAACCAGATGAACTGTTGGAAGAGTTAGAAAAACAACTTAATATGTAAGTTTTTTTCACTATCCTTTTTTATTTACCTTATTTCGGTGATACCATGTCAATCAATCAAAAACAAGAAAAGACTATCCGCAAAATTCAAAAAAATGAAATTCTATTGCGGAAAAGTTACGTCGAGCGAGATGAAGTATTTAATCTCCTCTTTATTGCCTATTTAGCGAACATGAATGTCTTGATGCTTGGGGCTCCCGGTTTAGCCAAAAGCCACATCCTCAAGAACTTCGCTCATATATTCGACGGGAAATTTTTCTTTATCCAGTTGATGAAATCCACCAAAATGGAAGAACTCGCCGGTCCATACCGATTAACCGAACTCCGTAATGATTTATTAGTTCGGAATACGGATCGCAAATTACCGTGGGCAGACTTCGCCTTTATTGATGAAGTTTTTCACGGATCAAGTCATATCCTCCAAGGTCTTAATGAAATACTGAATGAAAAGACTTATGAAGGTAATCCGATTCCTTTGAAGATTGCCGTCGGAACCACGAACTTCGTGACCGATGACATTGAAGTGGAAGCGTTTTATGACCGGTGGACTTGCCGCTATTTCGTGCGTGATATTATGAGTAGTAAAAATTTCCAGAAGATGTTTGACCTTCCAGAATTTAACCCCGTAAAAATTAATATGGGGGAAATGGAAGACCTCGCCAATCTTCTCCCCGCAGTGGATATTTCAAATATAATTCCGGTGGTTTCGGAATTACGAGATAATCTACGGGATATTGAAATTGAAGCCAGCCCTCGCCGCTGGATGCAAGGGATGCAATTAATTCGAGCATCCGCCTTACTCAACGAACGAATGGTCGCCACTTCAGAAGACATGCAAGTCCTCCGCCACATCTTGTGGGATACAGAGCAACAGATTGAACCCGTGCGAAAGCAAGTTGAATCCGTTGTGGACCCCACCTTAAGACAGTTACACGAATTTATCCTTCAAGGGAAAGAGTTATATGAGATGGGTAATTCACTCAACCCTCGGAACAACGCGGAATTACAAAGCATTGCCTCCAATGTGAACGCATTGGAAAGGTTGGAAGATGATATTGAAAGGATTCTTACCCGCGGTGACATCTCCCCGATGGTTCGCCAGATGGGAGAACAAACTAAAAACTCGATCCAGATTTACCGTAATCGGTTATTCAACCGGATGAGTTCTGCGGTATAAAACCGCTCATTTTTTATAGGCTGACCCCGTGCCTTAAATCGGGGTTTTTTTAGGTGACGATTCAAAGAATCGCCGGTGATGTAAAAAAACCATGAGAAAACGACAATTCTCCAGAGAACAGTTGCGGTGTCAGAACTGTGCCACCAGACTGCCGTCAAAAACGATGTATCGAGTAGATTTGCTTCACACGGGGGTATTATGCCCCGTCTGCGGAAGAGAAAATATCTTCCCGGAGTGTGAACTACTCCCCCCGAAAAAAGGGGAAAGCGATACGAGATTGATGCAATGGATCAAGAATTTATTATTCGGACCTTAAACACAACCTTCCACATTCACGGTGTGGTTTTTTTTCATGGAAGTGATAATATGAACATACCACCTACTAAAAAAAAAGAGCGAATCAAGACACACATCGCTCAAAAGGATACCAAATTTCGTATCTGTAATATTATGTGTGCCTTACTCGTTTCAGCCATAGTCTTTGTTATATTCTGTGTGCTGAAACTAATCCACGTTCTTGCGTGGGAGTGGGTGTGGATTACCGCCCCACTTTGGATGCCCATCAGTTTGATTGTTGGGCTTTTAGTATTTATCCTTGTGATGGTAATACTGATCGCTTTGATTCAGTTCTTCCAAAGCATTGCACAAGGATACCGGAAATAATTCCGACGGGTGCCATACCCCGTAAGTATGGCTTTTTTAGGTGACGGTGAAATACCGTCGGTGATTACTATGAATAACAACGATGAATTTACCGGAGATAGTATTTTCAATACCAAAGATTACTATCATAGCTTACGACCTCAAGACGAGATGTCGTATTCGGTTCCGGCAAGGTTGTTCGACTTGGCGCGGTTAAACTATGCCAAGCACGATCCGAATTTCGTGTGGTTTAGTGAGAAAATACCTCAAATGTCCACCCCCCTTCAAGTCCTCATAGATGACTTGTTTGTAGGGCTCTTTCGGTATGACCCACAGTTGAAAACAGAGAAGCAAATAAAACCTACTTTTCTAGAAAATCGAAAAGTGGTGCAGAAACTAATTGAATCTGATGAATTTAAAAATCTTCATCGGAGGACTCGGGGAGATCCCGTGTTTACTGCTATTGCGACGATGTCTGTGGTGCAACAGTTCTTGAAAGAGCATGCGCCACAAGTTCAAAAATGGGTGCAAAATTGGGACAAACAAACCGCATTGGAAGAAGATAAACAACAATTGCAGAACCAGAAACACCAATTGGAAAAGAATATTACCCTTCAAAAAGGGCAGTTATCTCCCGGTGATAAACAGCAGTTATTAAAACGCCTCCGTCAAGTCAATCAAGGCTTGAAGAAGAATGAAGAAGATAGACGAGAAACCTTCGGGGCTTTGAAAGAAGCCTCCGATGCTTTGACCAACAAGGAAAACTTGAAACAAGTATTCCAACAATCCGAAAAAGAAGTGGATGAACAAGACAGAATGGAAACCCTAATGCCGGGTATGAACAAAGGGCAAATAAAAGACCGCCCTCTGGGAGACCGAATGAAATTAGCACGAGCACTTCAGCAAGGTGGGAGGATCAAAGAAGTCTTTAAACTCCTTGGGAATTTCTCAGCGATTTTAAGCAAATCGTTTAAATCCAAATTGAAACAGCCCACGGGAATCTTTTCCGATGTAATATTAGGTAATGACCTCTCAGAGGTCTTCCCCTCGGAGTTTCTGTATCTAATGATGCCAGAAACGGAAATTCTATTTTTGAAGAATTTCGCCGAAGGAGAATTACTCCAATCATTGAACGAACAACGAGAGCCGCTGGGACGCGGTCCTTTTATCATTTGTGTGGATATCTCGGGTAGTATGGATGAAAAGAACCGGGATATGTGGAGCAAGGCAATTGCCCTTGCTTTTCTTTCCTTAGCACAATTGCAACACCGCCGAGTTTCTATTATTCTGTTTGAAAGCGAGATCCATAAACGCTTTGATTTGATGCGGGATGGTAGCAGTGATGACGCAATGCGAATAATGTTAGAAGTTGCAAGGACCCAAACCACGGGGGGCACCAAATTTGAACCCCCATTAGATGCGGCTTTTTCTATTGTAAAAGAAGAGAAAGCGTTCAAGCGAGCCGATATTGTAATAATAACGGATGGAGAAGCTAACATCGGAGAAAAGAAGATTTTAGAATACCAACACCTTTGCGAACATTTAGATGTATGTGTTATTTCGGTCTTAATTGCTCATAAAAGAGAACCGGAATGTCTGGCTGCGTTTACATCCAAAAGGATAATCGTTTCGGAGGAATTGGATAAAGATGTGGGTCGAAACATCATCGAAACAGTCATCTAATTTTTTTAATCACACCCCCCCGAGCCCTCATGTCATGCGACATGGGGGCTTTTTTTTTCCAATTTTTTCGGGTAACAAGATTAAAATACCACGGGCGAGAGTATTTAATTAATCATGGCAGCCGACACTTCGGATATCGGACAGCGATGTCAAGAGTGCGAAACCCCCCTCATTCTTGCATCGAATCATCTTACGTGCCCCGCTTGCGGGTTAGTTAGTGAATACTTTCAGCCATCTCCGGTAATTCTTGATAACCTCTCAAACCGGGGACGGTTTTTCGTCTATAATTTCAAACCGGGCGATGTCTGTGATCCGGTCGGAAGGCGAAAATATTATCACCTCCATCATGTGCAACGCACGTATGGTTTCAAGTTTGCAGATGACCACCGTCATCATCTCCTTTTCAACGATATTGCCAATAAATTCTCACTTCCCCCGCTGATCATGCAGACCGCTGTGTATCTTTTTATCAAGACATTACGGACTTATTATATCCAATCGGATGAGCATGTGCATATCCGGATCGCTGTGTCGTGTGTTATTATTGCGGCGGCAATGCACGATAAATCTCATTACATCCCCGCTAAGAGCCTCTACCCATTCATCCATAGTCTGGGGCACCGGCGTTTTAATGGAAGAGTTTTTTTCAATACGATGAAAGACTACCCGTTTTTATTCCAATTTTACAAACATACCTCATTCGCGGTGCGGATACGGAATCACCAAAATCTTATTTATTCCAAATTCATCACCTATCCCGGTGTGGAAGCCCGCTTCATCCAACGCCAATTCCCCGTATCGTTTTCGGAATATGGCAAACAGTTAAATTGCACCATGAATAATGTATTATGCGAAGCGAGACGACTGATAAAGTATCGAGCGGTCAATCCCCACCGGCTTAGTTGTGGGGCGTTGATTTATTCTAACATTGCAGTCACTAAAAAATATGAAATATCTCGCTTTTTGAATCAAGCCTTTTTTTCAACGGTGCTGGATGTCCCGCCCGCTTATATTCGAGATGGGTTGACTGAAGTTCGCCGTATTATTGGGAGGAATAATTATTGTCATACAAGAGGTTACCGTCAAAATATGAACCGCCAAATCTAATCGCACCCTATTATCGCATGTCATTTCACCACATGGCAGAGGCGTTACAGTCTCAATATCAAGTAGTCAAATCTCTTTTAGCTACATGGGACGCCTTTGACTATGGGATGATAGATTGGCGGTTAGAAAAAATAGAATATGCTTTAGAGACTATTCAAAAAACGCTGGAAAAGGTTGACACACGGCTCGCTAAATTAGAGCGTGAGGTCGCACAGATGAAGGGGAGGGTTTATCGACGTTGATGCCCACCTTAAACCCACCCACATTCTATCGGAATGCAGCGGGGACGTTTCCCGCTCTGGACACATGGGTTGATGATTTTTCCGAGTGGGCAATGGCAAATTTACATCTTTATTATGTTGGGGGGCTGAAAGGGACTTCCACCGTCCATAACGGAAGCTGGGTGGAATATGAATGGGGGGGAAATAGCGGAGTTTATTGTGAACGCCCGCTTGCTTCGTTAGAAGATTTAGTGTATGAGTGGCTGCGTGCGAATCAACTCACTATGTCTACGCATTTTGTGCGGGAGGGGCTGGCTCGCCTCCGCTCGAAGGTCTATGTCGAAGTGCAAGAGTTCGACCCTTATACCCCCGACGACCCGTATGTGGTCTGTGAATCGGGAGTGTGGTATCCGCTGACCCGGGAACTCGCCCCCCATACCCCGGATGTTCTGGTGATGAATAAGATCCCATGCCGTTTTGTTTATAGCCCTTCTCAACAAGCGGACCCTATCGCCCGTATGAAACAAGATTTTGAAACGCTGGTGCAATTAGAGAGTAGGATGCCGTGTTGGATGGATATGCGAAAGCATTACCCCAGACAGATAGATTTTATCGAGCGGTATTGCCAGATGATCATCTATCGGGATATTATTCACAAGATAGCAGTCTATGTTGTGGGGGGGTCAAACACGGGCAAAGGGACGGTCGGGCACGTCTTGGGGAAGATGTTCGATTCGGTCGCCTCTTATCAGCCGATGTCTGAATTGAATGAGAAATGGGGGTTGATGCCCCTTATCGGAAAGTTAGTGAATTTCGATTTCGATTCGGGGATGGGATACCTCTCGAAACTTGGGATGGGGAGATTAAAAACCATAATCGGTGACCCCGGCAAACCGTATTCCACCCCTATCATTTATGCGGGGGCGAAGGACGTGGTTTTCAGCCCCTTCTTTTTTACGTTTTCAAATCAATTACAAATACTCCCCGCAAATGTAGACCGTAAAGCATGGGGGAAGCGGGCGCTCTGCCTTATTATGGATCGAGTCTTTGAAGATAATCTGGATTTCGAGCGAGAGATAATGAAAGAAGTCGATGTCCTTTTCACATATCTCTGTCTCAAACCCTACTACCCAATTCAACGGGAAGAGTTCGGGTCCTTTGAAGAGTTTGTCACCCGCAATCTCCGGATTTGGGACGTCTGGTCGGACCCCGTGCGGAAAGTTTTATTAGAGTGTTTCGAGCGGTCGTATGAGTTGGAGGATATATATATGGTGGAGGATGTCGAGCGGGTTATATTAGAGATATTAGATGACCGGGAGATTGAACCCGGTAAGAATTATGCGTCCGCCATCAAGAAAACCCTCAAACGATTAGGCGTGACCCAGCGGAACCGTAAGGTGATGGGGGTTAAAAATAATGTATATATCGGGGTGCGGGTCAAATATCTCCCGCCCGGCTTGCCGAAGATTTATCCCGTCCACTTCTATGAGACCCGAAAAGAACATGGGGTATCTTTTGACGATTTGGAGGCGGCTCAATTCATGCGGCGAGAACCGGAGCCCGAAATGGAGGTCGAAGTGATTCGACCGATTACCCCCCATGAAGTGGAGGAGGAACCGAAACCCGTAGAGAGTGCCAAAACCTTTTTCCCCGCCGAGGGCACGCTCACGTATAAAGCCAACCATGCCGACCCTATCTTTGCCCAAATCCTCTCGCTCACCAAAGTGTATGAGCATTATCGGCTGGTGATGGATGACATCTTTGACCCCCTTTACACCAGCGGGGTTGTCCATGACAAAGGAGAAATCCGCACGTATGTGCAAGAGATGGAGAAGTCGGGACTCTTGAAAAAAGATGAGTTGACGAAACGGTGGTATTATGTGGGGGAGTTACCATGAGCGAAAAAATCAACATAGAGGGGTCAGAGATGCCGCCTAAGACCAAAATTGATCTGACCCGATCCGAGACTTACCTCCATGACAATACCGAATTTTTGCAGTTTTTACCCCCGAATAGCATCGACTGTTCCATCACCGATGAGCCCTACGGGATTAACTTTATGGGAAAAGGATGGGATCGCCTCCCGACCGCAGACCAATGGAAGGAATTATTGCGGGTCCTAAAACCCGGGGCGTGGAACTTGGTGATATGTTCTCCCCGCCAAGATGTCATGGGGGAGACGATTAACCGCCTAAAAGAAGCGGGGTTTAACGTAGGGTTCTCCTCTATTTATTGGACCTATGCAGAGGGGGCAGCAAAAGTGCAATCACTGGAAAAACGGTTGGGGGATGAATATCACGGGTGCTATCCGGGGATGCCGCTTAAACCCGCTGTCGAAGTCGTGCTGGTAACCATGAAGCCCCTTTCCGAAGATGCGTATTATAAACAAGCCGAACAAAATCGTAAAGGGATGGTCCACGTCGGACCGACCCGCATCCCGTGGAGAGAAGGGGAAACCCCTTCTGTCGGGGGGAGGCACTTCCATTCTATGACCTTCGGCGGACAGAAGGAAGGGGGATGGAAACCCCGTAACACCCGGGAAACAAAAAAGGTCGCCTACGGTAAGACCTCCTTGTTCCGAAGTGCGACCTATAATGATAACCCCACCGAGGATGCGGGGGAATATGAAATAAACCCCGATGGGAGGTTCCCCGCCAACCTCCTCGTGAGTAATGAGATTTTAGGGGATTTTAGTCGGTTCTATGATCTGAGTGCATGGTTCGAGCGGGAACTCCACCGGCTCCCTCCGGACATCCGGAAACAGTTTCCATTCCTCTATGTGCGGAAGCCGACCCGGAAGGAAAAACAAAAACACGGGTTAAATAACCATGAGACGGTCAAGCCCCTCGAACTCATGGTATATCTCATCCAACTGACCACCGACCCCGGAGATATTGTGTTAGATATATTTAATGGGTCGGGGACCACCACGGTGGCGGCGAAAATGTGTGACCGCATCGGGATCGGCTGTGAAGCCCAGCCCGAATACCATGCAATCGCCGCTTCCAGAATGCACAAGACCCGAATCCACAAGCGGTTGGATGGATTCTTGTAAAGATTTATTAGATAGCATTGCTTCTTTTTTATCTAATGACGGAGAAAATTAGAGTAATAGATGAGATTGAACCAATGTATGTTTCGACCGATTTGAAGGGTAATTTTACCTTAGTCTACAAAATACTAAAGGAGCATGAGGAAGATGATAACTGAAAAATGGTATTATTGGGATCGGTGGTCGTGGTGGCAAGCTGGACTTTACTCTTCCATTCCACTCCAAAGAAGCACCACCTATCAAGAACAAGAAACGGAGGAAGAATTATAATGAATAAAGAATGCGGGTTTATTCACCTTTGGTGATTATTATGCGTCAAAAACGATGGGAACGAGAACTCAAAGATATGGAAATTGTGATGACCTCCCGCCAGTTACTGGTCGGGTTCAGCAAGCACTACTTTTATCTCCTCCGGGAGGGAGAAGGGATTCTCCACCTCCGCCGAAAACCGAGGAATGAGGAAATCTATCTTGCGTGGATAGATAACGTCTCCGTAATATGTCATGTCGAAGACTACCAAGGAGGGTATTGAGATGAAAAAGGAAACAATACATGAAATACAACTTTCCATGGACCCCGATGAATGTAAAAAACTCAGTCGGATTCTACAAGCCGCATATCGAGAAGACCTAAACGGACTTCAGTTGCTGAAGAAAGAAATCCTTGATTTTAAAGAAATATTGAAGGAGGAAATATGAAATTATTTATCAGAAAATGTAAAAATTACTATGGTAGCATGAGATACTAATAGATAACATTTAAATAGTGGTGCTTCCTTTAGTTATTTAGTTGATGGAAGAAATCCATCAGCGGAACGGTGAATTACTATGTCTAAAACTAATTTAACAAGGGATTTAGTTTATCCTCCCGGTAGAGTTATATCGAGAGAGGAGTTCCATAATGATATGCTTCAATGGATCATAGCCGATATTAACAACCACGGAGATTTGATCTCCGCCGAACAAATTGTGCGGGAGATAAACCGCCTCCGCCAGCGACGATATGATAGTTTTGACCGCCGGTGGGAACACACGTTTTACACCCATTATTCCGCTCGAATTGGAGAACTTAGCCAACTCTTGCGGACGTTGGGGGTCGAACCTCCCAAACCACAACATCGGTCTCACGGATCTACAAAGCAACCCGAACTCCCTTCCAAGTCATTATACCAAGTCTACCTTGGATGGTATAAATCCGGACAAATCGACCGGGATAAATTTTTCTATTATACCCGACCGGATGGCGGTGTGCGCCCCTCTCCCTCCGAGTGGGACGAATACCAAGAAATTGTTATTGCAGATGCAGAAGAAGCAGAAGAATTAGAATTGACCAACTGAGTGGTGTCACTCCACCACTCTTTTTTTACCCCCTTAAAGGCGGATCGCTCCGGCGGTCTGCCTTTTTTTTTTCCAAAATTTTGCAAAAAATTACGGGAGGACTTTGGACAGTTTCTCCCGTAAGAGGGCTTGATTCTCCCGGCTCAGCGGGGGTTGCATGATATATTTCCGAAGTTCCTCGGGGATATATGCCACATCCCAGAAATTAAAGATAGCCACCTTGAGGTTGGGGCTGTAATCTTGGTTGATAAGGGCAAAGGGGATCACTTCCATGATGGTGTCCCGGATGGTGGAATAGGTTTTGTAGTCGCACTGTTCGATTTTGATTAGCCGCATTTTACTCCACCACCATATCCTTTTCGATTTGGGTGATGTCGGGGATATCCGCGGTGGGATATTTCTTCCGAAACCACGCGACTTGGGTGGCATACATGGTGCATTTGGTCTTCCATGCGCGCACTTGTTCGTAGAATTCATCCCGCTCGGTGGTGAGGGTTCTGATGGCGACCTTCTTCGCCAGAATCTCCTCGTCATGGAGTTGATTGAGGTTCTTATACGTCTTGAGGTGGT
>Ga0307377_10007875_pt1 | contig 10899 bp, 8 predicted proteins | sample TR3MG_FD_202535 | JGI IMG/M metagenome (GOLD analysis project Ga0307377, IMG submission 202535) | Soil microbial communities from Risofladan, Vaasa, Finland - TR-3 | ecosystem: Environmental > Terrestrial > Soil > Coastal area > Acid sulfate soil | place: Finland: Risofladan, Vaasa | collected... | reverse complement strand
TAATCTCATCAGCCACTATTCTTGCAATAGGAGAAAGGCGATTAAATAGTATCGCATCCATAAAGACATCTAAGGCATCCTGCTGTCCAAACTTTCCAGCCGATAAATTTGTCCATTTTCCTGTCGAACTTTTCATCCAACGACCCCATTCCCCGTTTCTATAAGTTGGCACTAATCGTGAAGCAAGAGTAACAATAGTTCTCATTCCACCTGTTATATCAATCCATTTGCCAAATATCTTAACCCTGCCAAAGTTAGTACTTCTTGGATCTTCATCAACCGAATCTGGATCAAGCATTTTAGCAATAAATAAAATACCAGCAACATGAGCAGCAATACTCAAGGTATTTATTGCCGCCTCTTTTCTAGCATATTGTTGCCCCTCTGTTCCTGTATCTATAACTTTTGCTTTTCCAGCAACATATTTAATAGGAGCTATTAAAGTATCTAAATTAGCCTTGAAAAACCTTCCTGAAAACAAAAACAAATTAATTTCTCTACCAACTGGCTCAAGTTTTCCCAAACTACCCCGACCAGTTAATGATCCAATCATATGTCCAACACCTCGTGCCTCCTCTGGATTAAGAGCATTTATACCTTGTTTCTCCATTTTTGAGATATGCAAATCAGCCAAATCAGCCCTCATTCTTAAAGCTCCACCATTAAAGGCAGTTTCAGAAGCCTTAAATAACCTACCAAGACCAGGTATCCTCTCTGGAATTGAAGTCGGAAAAGCCTCCTCACTTAAAACATCCAGTCTATACCCACCCGCTTTATACTTACCATTTAAAGCATTAGGCCGAGAATAAATATCAGCCCTTATCAAATCAATCGGTTTTAACCCTTCAATTTTCTTAGCTAACAACTCCAATCCAATATCCCTAAAAGATTTGATAAAATTTCTCGTCCAAATTTTCTTCTGCCCTCTTGACCCATACAAATTTTTAATACCTTGCCTGCCGAAAAAACTATCATCTAAAGAAGCCATCAATGATTTAAATATAGAAGGCACTGTTCCTATCGCATCAAGCGTTGCCCTAACTGGCGACTCCCTAAAAGATATTTTCCTTGCTTCTAGTTTCAAATCATTTACATAGTTTTCCAAACCAATCTGAGTAATTCCATACTTAATCCTGTCATTATCATTAATCCATTCCTTTCGGGTAGCGTGCGGGTCATCATTCCAACTCACATTCTTATTAACTTTTGCTTGCCAAGCATCACGAGCCTTAACTCTCTCTTCGGATAACTTATTGATTGTTTTGGCTTCCTCAAAAGTGATATTTAATCCAAGTCTAGTTCTAGCTAAATCTTCCTTAAATGCTTTTAAATCTTTAGGCTCAAGAACCCCAATCTCATCTAACCGCTCAATTTTACTTAACAAGTCCCTCTTCGCCTGTGGTTTCATGCCCAACGCTCTCTTGGCCCAAGTCTTAAATCCTGTTACTTGGTTCTTAAGAAGCAGTTTTGACTCATAAAGGGAGTTAATCTGGATAGCATTTTCAGGATCGACATATTTCTCAAACAAAGCCCGCCTCTCCTCACTAGTCATATCAGCCAACTTAAAAGGGTCAATCTTTTTATCTAGCAAAGCTTTTTTAAACCTTGCCTCTTGATCTGCTGTCAAACACCAGGCCATTTTCTTCTCCTTTCTTTCTCACCATATCCCATACAAACTAGAATAATCATCAAAACGACAAATGGTAACCAAAATAAGTCAATCAATTTATTTAAAAAATCTATCATGTTAACACCGAATACTTGCTAAGAACGAGTCCCAAGCGCCCTTACTAGGTTTTTCTATCTTTATTTTATCACTTTCCCTCTTAATTGCCTGTTTTAAATCCTTTCCTTTCCTTTTATAGCCCTCTATTCTAGCTTTGACCACATCCTCCATTAATGAAACTGGAGAATCCTTATCAATCTCTTTTAAAATATTTATCTCTTGGCCGAATCGAGTAGAAGCAAGCGAAGCAATCTGGGTGGCAATCTGGGTATCTGCCGATCCTAATTCTTTCAAAGCCACATAAACTGAGTTTTTTAATATACCAGTTGGCGGGTCTATTTCTCCCCTAAGAACTCTCAATGCCTCATCAGTATTTTCAGACACATATTTTGAGGCTTTGGCTATCTGGTTGTCTCTATTCATCTGACGAAAAGTTGACAAGCCTAATAATTCCTGTTCTTCTGGTGTAACCTTACCCAAAGCGTTTTTAACCCTCGCCTCAAGCCGTGAAACACGCTCTACGCCCTCTCCAACAGGTAATTGAGCCTCTGGTACTCTAATAAGCTGAGTAAGCCTCTCTTGAGCCGCTAAGACGCTTTCCCACTCTTTTGTTAACAAAGCACTCTCTTCAATTTTTAACTCTTTCTGTTTATCCCTTAATTGATCCAAATAATTCCTTAATTTTTTCTCTTTTTTCTCAAGTTGGATAATTTCAGATGTCCTTGCTTTCTCATCAACCTTTGTAGGCAAACTAAGAGCAAAATCAAAAGCTTCTTCCTCCCTAAAATTTGGATGTTTCTCTTGGATATTCTCTAAAACACGATTTAACAATGGTCCGCTTTTACTCTCCCTGATAGTTTCAATATCTCCCTCTTGAAATTTCTTATTAAGAGCATAAATCCGTTTAAGTTGGTTAATATCTTCAACATTCAATCCTGCTCTTTGCTCTTGAGACACAATCGCTCTACCTTCAGCCTCAGTAACAGCAGTATTTAAATCCTGACTGATACTTCTGATAGTTTCCCTAACTCCCTTAACATCCTTAGTTGTTTCAATTTTTTTTTCGATAACTTTTTCTTGAAGCTGAATAATCTCTCTTGCTATTTTAACTTCTTTTTTAGGTTTAACTACTACTCCCTTAGTGGCTTGGGTGTAAACAGAAATGAGATAACTAATTGGCTTAATTTGCTTTTCACTAAAAACTACTGAAACATCTGACCACTCACTTTCTGGTCTTGCCCCGGTTCCTTTTTCTGTTTCAACAGCATCAGCAACGTTTTTATAAATTACACCATCATAACCCTGTTTTTTAGCTTGTTGGATAATTTTATAACTTTCACCCTCATTAAACGCCCTCCCTTTCATATCAACCACAAATGGTTTTTTCATATCAAGATATGCTTCTCTAACATCTCCCTTAAACACTTTATTTTCTTCTGAATAAGCAAACTCCTCTAATTTTTGAACTGCTTTATCATAAACTGACCAATTTCCAGTAATATGTGCTTGTTTTTCAAGTCTATTTACTAATTCTTGTTGGGCATCTACCTTTGGCATATCTCCAAGATTAGCATACCCTTCTGCTATCTCTTTTTTATTCGTAAAGAAAATACCCTCACTTGCTGTTGGTGCTTTAGTAACTTGACCTCTTTTCCTTTTTTCAAAAACATCAAATGTATGTTTAGTTCCATGATAAACTTTATTCTTACTTACAAACTCCTCCGCACTTTTATACTTCCTTGCTTCTTTCGCTAGGGGTTCTATTTCTTTGGGTATTTTTGTTACTTTTTCCTTTTTGGGAGCTTCTGTAATCGGTTCTAACGCCTTTTCCATAGCAATCATGCCCTTTTCTACCTTTGCCCCCTCAAATATAGAATAACCTTGCTTTTCAAAGAACCCTTGCGACTCTTCAAAGACACTGATACGCATTTGCGACACATCTTTTTTGATAGCCTCAGTCTCCAATGCTTTGACTGCTTCAGCCCCGATCCCTTTACCACGCTCCCCCTCTTCAACCTCGACAAACATCCCTGCGGTTTTGTCTGGTCTGATAGTTACAATAGCCGACTTAACTCCCTCTGGTTTAGGCTCTAACTTAACCGCCTCTCTTTTTTTTACTTCTATTTCTGGTGGTGTTTTAACATCCTCTGGTTTAATATCACCAATCTCACCACCTCTTACATTATTAACAAAACTGACAGCTCCGCTTGCACCAATACCTCCAAATAATCCACCTAAACCAGCCATCGTGTTTCTCACCACAATCTCATCAAGCCCCAAGTCATCCCGCAAAGTAGATTCAACGAGAATCTGTACATCCTCTTGGACAACCTCAGTCCCCATTTCCTTAAGTCCTGTTTTTACCATCCTTTTCGCAAGCGTACCGACAAACTTTTTCTTTGCATTTGGTGAGAAAATTTCATCTGGCACAATCCGATCTAAAAACCCAACAACTATACCAGTTCCAAGTCCTAAAAGTTCAGCTTTTTTTTTGTCTACACCACTTTCTTTAGCAATTTCACTTACATCATCAGCAACTGAACCAGAAGATAGTGCGAAACCCAACATTGGATTAATAGCAAAAGCACCGATTGAAGAAACAACCCCCGGTCCGATATTTAATATAGTTTCTGGAAGTTTTGTTGTTAATTTTTCCTGAGTAGAAGCTCTCACCCATTCTTCAGAGGGACTAATAAACTCAACTTTTCTCAAATCTTGCGTTAAAGATTTTATTTTTTCTGTCGCCACTCCCCCAGTCTTTGAATAAAAATCCTCCCACTTCTTGGCTCTTTCACGCCCTTCTTGAGTCTCACCCAAAGTCAAACCGATAGATGGTTGTTTAAGTTTTTCTGATATTGAACTAGAAAGTAAATCAGCTGTAAAATCAAGTGTCGAAGAAAGAAGATTTAAAGCCTCAACCCCTGTTCTGGCTAGAAATTTACCAGCACCAATGGCTGCTCTTTTAAAAATCCCAGGCTTTTGTATAGGTTCTATTTTAGGAACTTCCGCTTTAGGAGCAACATATCTATCAATTAAAAGCGGTTTAGCCCCCTCAAGATCAATAGTTTCGTCTTTTTTTTTTATATATCTGTCAATCAGCAACGCCATAAATTATCCCTCTAAAGCTTCCCTATATTCTGCCTCAGTAATTTCACCTCTAGCCCATTTATAAAGTAGAGAAATTTCATTCGAAGATTCTCCTGGTCGTCCCCATTGTTCCCCCATTGAGCTTTTAGCATAAGCAGAATAAATTTCAGCTAAAGACAATTGATTGGCAAAAGAAACTACTACATCGGGAAAATTCATAGAACTTGCAGAAACTGTAGATGCTACCTCGCTCACTGACCTTTCAGAAGCTGTCCCTTTAGTCGCTGTTTTTGGTATCTTATAATAATGAATTTGACCTCTTGAATCGGTAAAACTCTTTAATTGATCGGCAGGAACTGTTGAAGGATCAACTATTGCCACCCCGCCTTCAATTGTAATAGCGTTAGACATTTCTCTTACCTCATTGGCAAATTGAGCTTGAGCCATTTTTACATTAATAGTTTCAACACTATCATTTAAACTAACCCCGGCCTGACTCATAAGCAAAGCAGAAGCAGGATCGAGCATTAAAGACTTAACCATATTAACTGTTGCCTGAGCATTGTCCATCTGTTTCTCCAATAATGCGGTTTGAGCATGAGCAATTTTTCTGCTTTCGGCAGTAAGTTCGACAATGTCCCGATTAGCCAAAGAAAGTATAGTATTGTAATAATTTAACCTGTCTTGTCTGTCCTGGGTAATGTTATTAATAGTCCTATCTATTGACTGATAGGCATTGGCAAGATAAGTATTCTGCAAAGCCACTACTGCATTGATAACCCCAGCTCTAGCAGCCACATCCTCCATCGTTTGTTGGATTCTTGGGTTTCGAATGGCTGCCAAACCAGTTACTTCTTTTTGCTGGCGAATAAGTTCGTTGCCTTCGGTTAAAAGTTGGTCTAACTCTGTAAGTAACTCTTTTTGCGAAGCTAAAACCTCTTCCGTCCCTAAACGCTCCCTTTCCGTTTTTTCAAGTTCTTCCCTAAAAGGTTGAGTTAATGGTTCTGCTTCTTTTAAAGTTGCTTCTTCTTTAGCTCTTGCTACTGCCAACTGCTCTTGGGTCTTTGTTTCTCTGGTAGCTAAGTTCTGCTCTAAGGCTTTTGTCGCCGCATTAAGTTCTATCGTTAAGCTAGATTGAGAAGGGGCCGGTAATAAAATATTTGCTGGGGCTTGTATCTGGTTGGCTTGAACTTGTTGTGTTTGAATATACTGCCAATTTTCAGGAGCAGTCTGCTGGACAACCTCTTGGCTGACTGGTTGGCCTGCACCTTGTTGAGCACTAGAAGGATGAATCATTCCAGCTTGAGGAGCAAAACTACCATTCCAATACTGATAACCCGAATACCATCCACCAGTCTGAAAACCTCCCGATGGTGCTGACTTACCTGCTGGATCTTTTGTTGGCATGCGTTGTATTTCTCACAACGCTTTTCTTTATTATATCACTTATTACTTACTTTTTGCTTTTTTACTAATATCAAGATCATCTTTTTTTTAAATCAATAACTTCTCCCTCATCATTCAATTTTAATTTATATTGATAAATGTCCGATGATTTTTTCTCAAGTCGAGAAATTTCCTTTGCAAAAGGCACATCAGGAATCATTCCACTTATTTCTTTAACTTTAATCTTTTTCTTACCAACCACTATTTGTTTAACAGCCGGCTTATTTTCATCAGGAAGAATATATTTTACCTTTAGTTTTTCGACTTCAATATACCTCGGCTTAAAAGGAACAACATACTTACCAACTTTTTTCTCATCAAACCCAACTGGACAAATTAATGCTTTCTTAAGTTGAAAGTCATCATGCACTCTCCCATCAATCGTGCCAAATATTTCGCCGGTGTCTTTGTTGTAAAAAATAATCATTACTCTATTTTATTATAATAAATCGTATATTTATAGTTGCAAAGATTATTATACTTCAAAACCTGCAAACAACTATTAGAACAATAAACACCATTATCTTGAGCTGTAGTTAAAAAAACTCCATTATCTCCTGTCGTACCATTATTATACACAAGAAAAGCCATTGCATTGGCAGAAGTCCACCCTCCTCTATTAATAATTTCATTAACAATATCGGTTACCGTGATTGACCAAATACTCCCTGCCCCCTGTGTGGTGCCAGTGGTAGAATGGGCACTTGTTTTTGATTCGGAAAAAGGATTGCCGAAAGAGCCAATATTATCAGTATCACACCCATAGACATCTGCTTTTACTTCATCACCACCATCCCGACTGCCAATATAAATTTTTAATTGAGCACTGATAACATTGGCGCTTTTATCTATTATTACTTGAGGAAACCTGATTGCCCCATCCTCATTCCATCCTAAACCAGGATCATAACCACACCAAAAAAGCCCATTAGCAAGCCCGCCGTTTTGATTGGCATAATCACCATTTTCAAGACCAGTGCTATAAAAATTATAGCCAAAATCATCACCTAATTTTATATATAAATTAATGTCATCAGCATAAGCATAAACTTGTCTCTCCATGTGGCAGGCGCCAGTTACCACTGGCACATATGGGGGAATTGAATAGGCACTAGACCCGCCGACTAAAGCAAACCCTATATCAGGAGTAACATGAGCAACAAAATAGGGAACATAACCTAAATTATGAGCAATTACAACCTGCCTTCCACCTGTTTGAGTAATAATGCCATTTCCTTGTGCTTTAACCCGCAGAGTTTTATATTTTGAGCTAAAAACCAATTCATTTGGATCAGCAGTTTTGACATCGTAGCCCGGTTTTGAAAATTTACCTCCGTAATCTAAACTCATCAAGCCCCCTCATCAGCTAAAATTGCATAATAACAAACGACTGTATGCTCACTGGTACCATTGTTGATAATCGGAATTGTCAAATAAGTTTCATCGCTATACGGATTGCAGTTGACATAATCAATAAAAGAACCTTGGGTGTTCATAAAAAACCATTCCCCACTACCATCAATCTCAAACCAAACTAAAAAACCAGGAGCAAAATCAAATCCATGTTCCAAGTTAAAAGTTGTTGATCCCCCACCGCTGGAAATGGTATCACTTACTGTACCTGTAAAAGCAATTTTAATACAATTTTTCTCACTATTAAAAATTTGGTTTTCAATTCCAGTAGATTTAACATCATACCCGGCTTTTGAAATTTTACCTCCGTAATCAAATGTCATGCTGGTTCATAAAGAATATAATATTTTGCACTAGTGCCAGTATCTAAAATATAGAGTTTCGTGGTATCAGCACAAGCATAGCCATAAGTTTTATGACCAGTAGCTATCCGACATTTTGAACCATCCCAAACATAAACTAAAAACTGAGGAACATAACCTAAATTATGAGAGATTTCCTGATTTCCATTAAGAGCCACTGAACCCGACAAAACCGCCTTAAGCATTGTCAAATCTGTTTTTAAAGCAAGATTAATATCTTCTGCGGTTTTTACATCATGACCATCCTCGGAGACCTTCATCCCCCAATCTTCTGACATACATTAAAATCCTCCCTCATCATAACCAATCAAAATCCGATCATTCATCCCATCATTAATTAAAATTCTAGCATTAGCGCCATCTATTATTACATTCCCAGCCCCCACCTGAATATCTCCAGTCAATGTTTGAGAAGAACCAGCTTTAAGTAAAGCATCAGCCGCTCTTAAATCATTTATTAACTCCCACTCTCCAGCTTTAATCTCGTCTGCACCAATAGAAGCAGCCCTATAAGGTTTATTACTATCATTTGTATCATACCAAAGATCGCCCACAGCAAGAGCCGTCGGGACTGAATCTTGAGCAAATACAGTAACACTAGGAGTCGCCACTTCTTCCCATTCACCAGCTTTAATTTCATCTGCTCCGGCAGAAGCCGCTCGATACATCCGATTATTATCATCAGAGTCAAACCATAAATCACCAACGGACACCGAAGTTGGAATACTCGCTTGTCTGAAAATGTTTATCTTCGTATAACCTGCTCCAGAAAAATCAGCAGAAGAAGCAATCACATTACCATCCATATCAACCTGAAAAGGCGCATCAGCAAAATCAGCCGCTCCCAACCATATCCCAAGCTCGCTAGAACCAAAAACCGCATCCCCATATCCTCTTTTAAAAACATTGGAAAACATTTGTGTCCCTCCTATGTTTTGACCAAAAGGAAGCTCTCCAGCCTGATATTCTTGTCGAAATTCCTGCTCGGCTGTTTTTAACTTGGTTTTAAGTTTGGGAGTAAGGTCTTTTATCTTTGCCATTCTACCTATCTACAAAATTACCTAACAACTCAATCTTGCGAATAGGACAAGCATTACTGGCGTGTCCATTTGATGAATCAAGCACCACTCTCACGTCTTGAGCTGGCTTTAAGTTTATACTTCTAAAAACGTGCCTGATTTTATTTGCACCTGTTATAGAAAATGTGTCAGAATCATCAAGGATTCCTTGATTGCCTTCTAAAGTTAATTCTGCCTTAGCCCCACTAGATAATGCTTGAGTAGAAACAATCACACAAGTAATCTTCCCTAATTTCCTACCATCAGTTACATCAAGCGACAAGGACTTCCAGTTAGAATCAACAGAGAGGCCACTAAACTTCGCTAGACGATAGTTTGTACTCCCATCAGTACTTGCCACCATTGGAGTACCAAAAGGAGCTGCCAAACCCCCTACAGTGGCGTATCCTGCATCTGCTAAATCACTTATCTGAATCGACAACTGTTCGACTGGCGCACCACAACTGAAAATATCCTCATCCGAAACAAAAAGAATCGTATTTTTATAAAGCGTTTTCTGTCTGTGGTCCGGCAAACTACCAGCAAAATATCTTAAAGGTTTTAATTGCCTTCCACTCATCCAACCAATAGCAAATGCCCCGGAAGTATTATCTTGGTAAGCAACATACACAATTCCATTAAAAACAAACAAAAATCCTATTTTCTGATTCCCCAATCCTGCCTCATCCGATAAAACATTACTGATAGCCGAACCATCATATAAATAAATCTGTCCTCTTCTCCCTTCACCATAATTAACCGCAATATACCAAACATTAGCATTAAAAACTATATCTGCTACCTCCGCCCCTTCTCCAAAATCAAGCTTCTGGACATCTAAAGTTGACGAACCCTCAACATAAATTCCTACATATCGGCCATTACCGAACACCATAATATCCTCTTTGGCCGCCACCGGATGTAAAGCATCCTCTAAAGCCTCGTCATTTGAACTTCCCCAATCAGGATCAATAACTTCAGTCGCAAGAGGCATTTGAAGAATATCCCCGCCAGAAGCCTTATTGAAAAACCCATATAAATTAGCTTTCAATCTAATCACACTCTCACCTTCTGTCATGTCTGTGACTGTTTGAGGCCAAGAAGGCGAACCCCCGCTAGTTACAGCGGTTGAAGATAATTTGAATAGTTTAGTCGTTCCTATGGCAAAAGTAGTAGTCGAAGCAGTCGGTTTGTCTAAAATAAAACGGATAAGTTGATCCACTACTCCCGCTTGTGTTCCATTAGTCAAATTGGCAAGAGCAGGACTTTGTTGAATAAAACCTGGATTGCTTATCACATCAGCCCTCATTGAACTAGCCTGCCCCTTTGATCCTAAAAAAGTCCGGCTATCAAGATGAGCCAATGGAGCAAGACCATCCGAAAATCCCTCTAATTTAATGCCGAAATCATAATCAGACATTTTATTCCCCTACAACTGGTGTAATTGCTTCTCTAATTCCTTCTCTCGTTTGAGTTTCCCTTTGTTGTGCAATGGCCTCTTGAGACTCAGGAGGTTGTTCTTCTATCTTAGGAGGGATATTAATACCACGAATTTTATACATCATGTCCAATAAGAAGTTAATTCTTTCTGGATCTTGTTCGAATTGAATAAGCTGTAATATATCCTGGACTGTCTCGTTATATAAATAACTCTCACCAGTAATAGTAACAAAAAGTCTAGGCAACACTCCCTGCCAGATTTCCTTTGAGTTATCGATAACTGGATCGGCATCCCTTAACTCATCTAGTTTTTCCTCTTTAATCCCCTCTGCCATCGCTCTTGTATGCGGACCGATTTTGACTAGAT
>Ga0307377_10007873_pt1 | contig 10902 bp, 26 predicted proteins | sample TR3MG_FD_202535 | JGI IMG/M metagenome (GOLD analysis project Ga0307377, IMG submission 202535) | Soil microbial communities from Risofladan, Vaasa, Finland - TR-3 | ecosystem: Environmental > Terrestrial > Soil > Coastal area > Acid sulfate soil | place: Finland: Risofladan, Vaasa | collected... | reverse complement strand
TTCATACAGAATGGAATAAAAAAGAACGGTTCGCAATCGGTTCGGCTGGCTATCCTTCCTATATTAATGAGTTTGGCAGGGCGGAACGGGTGAGCGAGTCATCGACATGGCAGCCGAAGGAGGCTCCAATTCGAATCACTGTAGCGCGTAATCGTGGCGCTGAAGCAATAGCGAAATCAATAAAATCCAGGTTTCTTCCAGAGCATCAGCGCGTCATGGCACACTTGAAAACACTGGCAAAAGAGAAACAAGCGTATTCTGACAAGCACAACAATGCAGGGCAGCGAGTGGCGGCAGCCTGTGGGCAACCGTTTAGGGAGGGGAGGCAGACTTATTACCCAAGGGGATTGGATGATGTGCGCGTAGAATATGACGGGCCAGCATATGTGACTCTGCGAATGAGCGCTGATCAGGCTGTATCTGCCATTGAATACTTGAACCGTTAGCCAGCTAATACGCCCCATTGAGACGGGGCGTATTGTCGGGCTAATTTTAACCTGTGGAGGGCAAGAGAATGAGTATCAAAATCATATCGAATTATCAATGGCGCAATTTTTTATATGGTCATGAGTTACCGGCAAGTGTGCGGGGTGATTTCGACTATATGAATGATGAGGAATTCTATTCTCATAATTTCATCAAGTACAAGGGCCACTATTATGATGTGTCCGAGTTCATGCTATATAAACATGAATGTTCTGATGAGGTGAAGAACCAGGATCATTCAAAATGGCAATGGCAGGGATACCAGAGTGACAGCTATTTTTCTGGGGTGCTTATCCGTTATTCGGATGACTGCGAACAATACCAGATAGCAACCTATTTTTCCTAACCTGAAGGATAAGACAATGCAGAAATTCAATATTGAAATTACTGATACTTTTGGCGGCGAAGCTAATTATTGTTGGGTTGAACGGTTCACAGTGGATGCGTCCAGCATACTTGGAGCTGTGCAAAAGATAGCGCGTGAACATGGGGCAGGGTGGCGCAAAGAATATGATACAGGCGATATGGCGCGCTATAACTTGCAAGGTGCTTGTATATGTATATTCGTGGAGTATGCGGGATGACCAAAAGCCAGGCAATAAAACGCGCTAAGGAATTAGCCAGAAAGAATGGCTATGACTACTTTGTAGTATATGACCCCGACTGGCAGTCGAATTATCAGCCGGTAAGGGAGGATCAACTTGATTCATGGTTCTATGGATGCCCTATCTTAGCGTGTGTTGAACCATGCGGGATCATTCATGAGTGAGTGTTGACATCTAGGAACACATCAGTCATAATCTAGTTACTACCAACCTGTAGGGAATAAGACAATGAAACGTATAAGCAACGATCCAAAATTAACAGTCATTGAATATGGCGAGACTTCGCCACTAGTGAATCATAGCAGCATGGAATTAGCGGTAGACACTGAAAACCGTGAATTCTTTGTGCATGAGGTAATGCTAGTAACTTATGGCACGGATTCAGTTATTAATGCCTGTGCCAATTACTTTGGGGGCTTGTCATGAGTGCCTGGCTTTGCAGTGAGAACCATATCGGAATGCTTGCCGCTTATCTGGCACACAGAAAGGATACCGGCAACCAATTACATAATGCGCGCCTGTTTGCAAAGACACTTGCAGAAGGTAACTTGCGTTCGCTCAATGTGCGCTACGGGGATGATCCGGTAGATGACATATATATTGATAACGCAATGGACAGGGCAGAGCATTATGTATTCAATCTGCCATCAAGACCGCCTGTATTCTGGCTCAAACAAGCTAATTGCCTGAATTATCAGTCATGCGAACCGGAAGACTGGCGCGAGACTCAAGCCTATAGCTTATGCGAACAGATCATTGCTCACGCTATCCGGTCAATTCCTGGCTATGACGATGAACCTTGGGGGGTCAACTGATGGACATCATTCTGGATTGTGGGCATACGTCCACCCCGACAACTGGATGCGGCACCGGATACGGCACAGATAATAAGGGCAAAACCGCCTGTTATGAATGCTGCGCTATCCATGACAAGAATAGAATGAGAGAAACCGGGCGTATAACCTTATATTTATGTGATAAGGAGGTCACTAACTGGCCGGGAACGTTACATTTCCCAATCAGGCACACAAGAGAGAGTCGGCACAATTGGGGGCTGATAAGGCGTGACTTTTGGTTTACCTGTGCTGGTGAATCATGGCATGGATACCAAATTGGCGAGAATACACAAATTGCCCATTGTCAGAGGGTGAAATCATGACCACTCATGACTGGCTACACTCGCTCCAATTTGGCAAGCGATACCATAAGCCAGCTAATATGACATGGCATGATCTGGAATACCAAGTCAATGAGTCAATGCAATACCGGCGCACTTTCGAGAATTTTCGAGTTAAGAAATTGCGGGGCGGCATGTTTGCCCTGCAATGTAAGCACTGTAAATCAACCACTAACCTGTAAGGAGTAATAAACCATGTTTAAAGTAAATAGCAAGGCACTGGCAGCGGCGATAACCTGCCAAGCAATCAAGGACGTTCGCTACTATCTGAACGGGGTTCTGATCGAACCTGCGGAATCTGGGGGCGTTCGGTGTGTTGGTACTAACGGTCATCATATGATTGTAGTCACTGATAAAAACGGCGAATGCGAAAAGCCGGTCATTATCGCTTTTGACTCTGCGACTGTGACCAAATTGCGGAACAAAAAGGCAACGGATGTTGCTGGCTCATACCTTGAAGATGGAACGGCAATAGCCAGGATTAACGGTCTTGGGCATGTTGCCGCTATTGAAGTCATTGATGGGAAGTTTCCCGACTATACTGCGCTGTTTCCACAATCACTACCTGAAATATCGTCGGCATTCGCGCCATTCAATGCCGAGTACATGCGGTCATTCTGTGACGCTGCCAAATACCTTGGTAATCGTGCTATTTCTTTTGTAAATAGTGCTACAAAGGACGAAAAGATATTTATTCTATTCGGAGCATCAACTAATGACGGTCTACATGCGCGTGGCCTGTTAATGCCAGTGCGCTATGAATTGTGTTCAATGCCTTGGTTGCCGGAATGAATCGCTGGCTCAAAGCAATTATGAGCGACCATGCGGAGAATTTCGCATGGATCGCAATCTACCTTGCCGTCCAATGCCTGGTTTATTGGAGGTACGCATGAGGACATTCTATCAGCGCGACAACATAGGCAAGGCCAAATATACCGTTAGTTACCATGACGGGGAAAGTACGCATAAGGACGGCAGCCCATTTTATGGCATTGCGATATTTAAGAATAAGCCGACACTGGCCGCATTCATTAAAGACCTGAAAAAACAAGGATATATACCATTATGAAAACCATGCTGGATGTAAGTATACGTTTTAAGCTACATAGCCCAAGCGGGGGGCACTATGCCCTTGACGTTTGCAATGACCGATTTGGCGTACTGTCCTATCAGTTATACGGCTGGAAAGGGCATACGCCTTATGCTTTGAGCAATGCGGGGATGAAATATGACTTACCTGCTACGGTTCACAAGTACGGCACCTTACAAGAATTGATGGCTGATCTGATCCTTGCTATTGACTCCGGATACTATGAGATTGAAACCATTGTTTTTCAACTGGCAAAAGAGGTTCCTAATGACAATTTATAAGGTAACAACTGAGCAATTAGAGGGTGACTTGAGTTCCATTGATGGTCTGTTTTCCGATCAGGATACCGCCAGATCAGTTGTCCTGGATTGCGCGGAAAAGTACATGAATGAGTTGCAGACGGATGACCTTGATCCGGATGAATTGGATTGGATGGAATTTCGGGGCGATCTGATCAATGAACCGGATGAGTTCTATCTAGCTGATCGGGTGCGTTGCTGGATTGAACCGATGGAGCCAGCATGAGAGTCCTTATTGGCTGTGAGTTTTCCGGCATAGTGCGCGATGCGTTCATTCGGCAAGGCTTTGATGCTATTTCATGTGACTTGCTGCCATCTGAATCTGATTTTGGGCCGCATATTCAAGGCGATATACTGGGAATCCTGGCTGATGGCTGGAAAGCCGCTGTCTTTTTCCCACCATGCACGTTCTTATGTAATTCGGGGGTGCGCTGGCTGTACAAAGGAGGAAAACAGGCAAACGGCAAGGATTGGGATCGGTGGATAGATATGGAGGAGGGTGCAAAGTTCTTTGATGCCTTGCTCAATGCGCCCATTCCCCATGTAGCGGTAGAGAATCCGGTCCAGCATGGGTACGCTGGCTTGCCTGAATTTACTCAGTCGGTCCAGCCTTGGCAGTTTGGACACGGGGAGGTCAAGCGGACATGCTTATGGCTGCGAAACCTGCCTGAATTAAGGTCAACCAACATAGTCAACGGGCGACACCCTAGGGTTCATAGAGAGTCTCCGGGTGCTGACCGCTGGCGTAAACGATCTATTACATACCCCGGTATTGCTGAAGCAATGGCTTTGCAATGGGGTAATTACCTGAAAGGAGAGGGAATATGAGACAGGAATATTTTGAAAGACTGAAGAAAATGGGCTTAAAGCCTGATCAAATATGGCGGCAGGGATGCCTTGAGAAGCTGAAGGGCAGGACCATTGTTGATGTGTGCTACCTGACTGATGGAGAGCAAGATGATCTGGGCTGGTCAAGAAAAAGCCTGGTTCTGATCTTTGAAGACGGCAATTACATTTTCGCAAGTTCTGATGATGAAGGGAATGATGCTGGTGCATTGTTCACTTCATGGGATGACTTGCCTACAATCCCGGTGGTTTGAAATGTATCATTTTAAATGCGAAGCAGGAAGTTACGATATACAGGTTTTTGCTAACAAGCGGGAAAGTCTGAAGCGATTGGTCCGCAAGGCAATTAAGATTTGTGTTGGACCAGAGGGCTTATCTTTTGTCATGCGGGAATATCCAAGTGATTATGACACCGATGGCGCAGAGGACTTTACCTGGCTTTCCGGTAAGGATTTCATCTTGCTGGATGGTATGGAGGTTGTTTGGGTGGAGGGGCAGAAATGAAAGGCAAAAAAGCAATTACTGATGTTGAGAGAAACAGGCAGGTACGGGCTAAAAAGGTTGCAGAGGGACAGCGGCAATACAATATCTGGCTGACTCCTGCTGCTCAACTGGCATTGAATGAAACGAAAGACAGGTTAGAGTCACGCGGGGTCAAGAAAACCTATAGTGAGATCGTATGCGATGCGCTGACTGATAGTTAGAAGCTATAACTAAAGCATTATCCATAGGTAAACTCTATAACTCGCCGCCCCCCTAGCCCCTCTCCGGAGGGGCTTTACTTTAACAGCAAGCCTATAATGATTTGCTCACCTGCCCGTTTCTCAGCCTTGAATCCCTTTTGCTGAAGCAATCCATTAAACCGTTTCTTTGATACAGCATATTCGTTGTTCAGGGATGCCCACGTACCGTAACGGGCGAACAGGAGGGCAGACTGTACCCGCTGGCTTGCGTCAACTTCACAATTTTCTTCCAGAAACCTACCTATCCTGTCTTCTGACTCCAGATATTCTGAGGTTGCATAGATCACTCGTTTCGGGGGCTTGAGCATGGTTTTCTGCCACTCAATACACCCCTCAATCATCCAATGCAGGATACCGCCAGCCACTTCTGGCTCCCTGATCTTGTCTGGGAGGTCCAGGTCTTTCTTTTCAGCGGTAACAGTGTACTCAAACGGGATAAGGTACAGTCTCCTGCGTATCGCTTCATCCACTGAGTTGAGTTGAGGCTTGAAATTCCCGGTGAACAATAGCTTGAACAGGGGTGCAAAAGTAAATGGATTCTGGTGCATATGGTTGGCTGTGATCGGATCGCCGCCGGTCATTGCCTTGATCCTGCCTTCTGCCCATCGTGCGCCTTCTGGCGGTTCAGTTGATGTCACCATTCTCGCGCCTTGGAAGTATGCGATTTCTGATGAATGCCTGGTGAACCGCTGGTCCGTAAAGGTATCAATGTTTGCTGCTCTGGCGTAGCTGTGTAGCATCCAATCGAGCATTTCCTTGTATATTCCCTTGCCATTACCGCCCGTTCCATAGCAAAAGAAAAAGGCATGTTCAGCGATTGATCCGGTCAGGCAATAGCCAGCAACACGCTTGAGATAACCTTCGAGTTCTGCATCACCGTCCGTTGCATCCTTGAGATAATCGAGCCATATATCCGGAACTTTGTTACGGGGTCCAACGGCAGTAATTTTAGAGACAAAATCGTCCCTTCTAACCGGCCTCAATTGCCCTGTACGGAGGTCAACGATCCCATCAGGGGTATTGAGTACCCAAGGGTCCGAATCAAATTCTGAGGGGATTACAACGTGCTGGCGGTCTGTTTTAGCGATAGCTTCAACATTTGCTATGGTTCGGCGCGTGGTTACGGCTGGTGCCATCTTTTTTCGTTTATCACCTAGCTCAGTGCGGTTGAGAATATCGTTTGACGCTTCTCGGCAGATTGTCCTGGCGTAGTGTAATGACAGCAGGGTGTCATCGGTTTTCCATTGTTTACCATCCCAGTGCAACCACTTTCCCCACGGGCCACAATAAAGCATTTGATCCGAATACCTGTCCGTAAACTTCATAGCAAGGGAATCTTCTGTAAATTCCGGGGGGAAACTAAGGTATTCTTCTTCTTCTGGCTGGCGCAATGCGCTGACGTTGTTATCGGTTGGAATCGGTTGCGGTACTGCTGGTTTCTCTTTGATTACTGGTTTCTTCGGTTTTGGCACAGACTCGACTGACTCGACATGGATTGGCGGAGGTCCATCCACCAAACGTTCCTGAATCCATGCAATAAATTCTTCTTTAGTGACTCCGGACTCGATCAGGTCGGCAGCATCGAAACCCTTCTCCAGCCCCATTGTGTCAATATGTCGCGGTGTCCAGGGCTTCCCCTCATTTTCAGCCATTTCGGTCCTTCTTATCGGTTGGTTGTTTTCCATTGCCCTTCTAATTCTGTTGCCTCGTTATTGCGGATCAGGTATATGGTCCCGTCCAGCAATTCCAGGCAATCGGTTCTTTTAACAATTATGGGTCGGTCCAGTACGAATTTTGCCATCAGGCTTAGTTCATCCCCCTGGATTTCTCTTATTTCAGAGTCAGAGTCGCTGACTCGAAACCTGAAGGGAATCACAGCCGACCTATTTTCTTTCCGGTGATCTTATCTTCTGCTCCGATCACTTTAAATGCAAGGGTTGGATTGGCTTTTCTGATTTTATCCAGCATTTCTGCGACATTGGGCATTTCCTCACGATTCTTACGTGCCTGGGTTGCTCTATCCTTGGGGAGACTCATCACTCCTCGTCTTTCCCTAATTTTTGTCTTAGTGTAGAAACTTCTTTTCTAAGGCTTTCAAGGTGAAAGGCGAGAACTCTTGGTATTTCAATGCGCCTTACCTGCGGTGGTGCCATTTCAACATCACACGGTAAATCAATGTAGTAGTGTTGTTTTTCCAAAAAACGGGGGTCATACTCTTGAATAATGGGAAATAGTTTCTCACTCATCGTCTTTCTCCTGCTGCGGTGGTTCAGGTAGTGGCATCCAGTAGGTTGGCATTTCATCATCAGACCAGCCTAACCAGCCATCTTCATTACCGGGAGTAAACCACTCATTAAAAAGCCAACCGTACATCCATGTATCTTGTTCATTTTCATCCAATACCGGATTGCCGGGGTATTCAACCCACTTTGCTACGGGTGCCCAAGGCCAGCCGTAGCGATAAATAAATATCTCGGTTCCATCCTTCGGCGCAGTCTCAATCGGTTGCCATTGGTGCTTGGCTTCCAGTTCGTCAATCTTGGTTAGCAACGAAAGCACATAAACGTCGCTCTGTACCCGGCCGCCAAAATTAGCCAGCTTGGCTTCCAGTTCAGCGATACGATCAGCGTAATCTGTATAACGTACCCACTCACCTTCCCTGCTCGGATACCAGACCACTTTCATCGTGCCATCCATTTGTATGCTTTGATCTACGTTTAGGTTGAATCTAGCTACCATCATCTTTCTCCGGGAGCAGGGCTTCCAGTTCATCGGCGCAGTCATCAGAGTCCATGTATTCAGTTGCTTCAGGATTATCAAATGAGTATTTACGCCACTTATCCGGCAACTCCAGAATGGTTTGCAGGGTTTCGGGTGGTATCCAGCCCATTTCAATAAGTTTGTCCCTGATAACACCCTCTTTTTGCGCTGGTGACATATCATACACATCGAAACCACTATGAATCCGTGGGAACGTCGCTATATGATTTTTACGGATAGCTTCCAGCTCATCGTTCAACCGCTGGTTTTCTTCTTCCAGTTGTTTGATATACGGTTCCCATCGCGCTATCAAGGCATCAGTATTCTTTTGTTTAAATTCTAGCCTTGCTTCCAGTTCCTCGATACGGTCTTTCAGAAGTTTAATCGTTAATTCTGCTTCCAGTTCCGCGATGCGGTCATCCAGAAGTTTAATCGTTTCATCACGCGCCTCGATTCCATCAACATCATGGTCTGGGCTGATTTCTAAACGGGCTTCCAGTTCAGAATTGCGCCCCTTCAACTTCTCGTTATGCTCCCGCAACATCCGGCAGCTTTTGATCAGTTCGGCAATGGTTCTGACTTTCTTTGGTTCACGCATTGGCTTGATCCTTAGCAGGATGCTCAAACGGCTTGAATTTTTGGTAATAGCGAACCGCCCAAGCTGCCCGTTTCTCCCGGTTGTCCATCGGACGCCAGGGGAAATCTTGCGGCTGTGAATAACGATATTGATTAGGTCGTGCAATGATCCGACTAATCATCATGCACACTCCGACTGAAAGCCTCAAAGATTTCGCCGGTATCATGGCATTTCAGACGACCAGCCACTTTCCGGAACCCAGGCACGACTTCTACCTTGCCATCCCAATCATTTCGCTCAGACAATGGCGTATAGTCCTTCTTTTTGTAGCCAGTATCTTTGTCTGCCCAAGAACGGTTGAACAACTCTCCGGTACGATTGATCTTCACTGTTGAATCCCCAATACCAAAACAACCGCAATCAGAATCAGTGCCAAAATCATTACATATTCAATCCAATACTTTTTCATACCTCAAACTCCCATTTATTCGCAGGTCGCGCCCTTGTAAACCAGCCTCACCAGGATAAACACCCAATAAAGAAAGCCGCCCCATATAATAGGCTGAAGTATTGGGGCATCCATAACGGCAGATAATTTGTCTAACCACTTCATACCTCAAACTCCATCATCATAGGACACATATTCAGCGCATTAATCGTCATTGCGTGATAGCCATAGATTGACTCATAAATGCATGTTCTGGTTGTGCCCTTGACGAAATCGTGCGAGTAGACTGCGGTAACAATGATAAAGGGCACTGCCCATCGGAGTAGCTGGCTGATCTTGGAGTTCTTCGCACATTCATAGTTATTGCGTTGCTTTCCAGCCCAACATTCTTTGCAGACCGAACGATCCTTCGGAAACATATCTTTGCGCCGATTGCGCTTGCAGCAGGAACACACTTTACGGTTCGATTGGCTCATCTTCTAATGCCCTCAATTTACGTTCTTCTTCTTCAAGTTCCAGGCGAAAATCAAGCAACTGCTCGTCCCTGGCTACCGGAGACTTTTCATACATCCTTTTTTCAATGATTGCCTCTCTCCGTTCAATCTCTTTTTTCGTCTGTTCCAGGGTTTTTGCATAGCGTTTGGGCTGTACGATTCGTGGCTTATTCAGTTTCAAACCGGACCAGTAGGTTAATCCACCAGACTTGCGGCTTTCAAAACCACGCTCTTTCATACGCCTGCCGAACACTACGCGCCCTGGAGTACGTTTCATCAACTGAGTTTCTTCAACAAACTCATTGAAATCTTCCAGCAATTCACCAGCATAATGCTCACCAAAACCAACGGTCACATTCTGGACAAGCCACTGGTCAAACGCTGCATAGAATTTCGTGTTGTCGTACATTAACCTGTTCCACTTTTCTCAATCAATTCACATATCTGTTTCATAGCTTTTCTCCCTGGCTCATCGTCATCTTCATAAAAAAATACTTTGCGTTTATACAAAGGACTCCAATCAACTTTCTCAATGGTGTTCGATCCACCCAACCATGTAACCGCAATAAATCTTGGATTACCTGATTCAAACTTCGGGCAGTTCTTATCAAATTCGACTTTACACTTCTCACCTTCAACCACCATGACAAAAGCATCAGGGTGTTTTGCTAAATCATCCAAGCCCATCAATGGGAGCGGGGGTGTGGGTCTAGTAGCACACCACTTCAGTATGCCTTTCGGTCCAGTGCAATAACTGACCGTTGGACAAGATTTTGCGCCATCCGGAAACCTTCGCTTCACTACGAAGAATAAGAGTTGGCCCTCGGCATCCCTGTAAGCGTCTACACGTTCTAAACCGTAACTGTAATCTTTTACCTTTCCATCGTTTGGGTTGATTGTAAACTCTGGATTATAAGGTGGGGCATCTAGGGGAACGGGTACAATTGGCCTCCAGGCTTTTGCTTGACTGGCAGGCAATGGTTTCGGCTTATAGTCACCCACATCCGGCAACTTGCCATCGACAATAATACTGACTGCATCATTTTTGGAGCAGCGTTCAATGGTTGAAACGAAATCAATTACATCGCCGTGTTCATCGCAGGCAAAGCACCGGAAACGTTCAATACCATCTTTTGCAACATAGACGTTGAAATTGTTTGGTTTTTTATCGTCGTGGAACGGACAAAGACCCCAATATTGCGGTCCTTTTTTTATAATGAGGACATAGCGAGAGACTATATCAACGCAGGAGTATTGTTCTCTGACGGTATCGAAATCAAGAGCCACGATCCAGCACCTAGCAGCAACAGCAGGAGAGAAGAACAACTGGATCGTGGCGTAAAAAGTACAGGATTGCTGATTCGACTTCCTGTGAGC
>Ga0307377_10007871_pt1 | contig 10904 bp, 34 predicted proteins | sample TR3MG_FD_202535 | JGI IMG/M metagenome (GOLD analysis project Ga0307377, IMG submission 202535) | Soil microbial communities from Risofladan, Vaasa, Finland - TR-3 | ecosystem: Environmental > Terrestrial > Soil > Coastal area > Acid sulfate soil | place: Finland: Risofladan, Vaasa | collected... | reverse complement strand
ATGTATAACATTAAGAGAAGATACAGAATGGGTTGAAACAGTTGATGATGATTGGAACATTCTTGTTGGATCAAATAAAGAAAAAATAATAAATGCAATAAATAATTTTTCACCAAATAATAAACAACGCAATCATTATGGAAATGGAAATGCAAATAAAAAAATTATAAATTTAATCAACAACAACCCAATTCATCCATGAATTTCTTATAATCACTTTCAGATATATCACACATTTTCAAAGCATTGATAATTTGGAAACGTTTAAATTGGTTTATGTTTTTTGATACGTTTATCATTTTTTTCACCACATGAAAATAATGTATATAGTATGCGATAACAAAGAATGGGTTGTCAAGCCATCAAATCATCGAATTTTGGGGAAAATAAGATAAGAAAATAGCATTCTTGACAATCCATTAGTATATATTATATCTTTTTTACTATATAAATGTTTCTAAAATACGATGACAAAACCATTAAAATTTTGTTGTGCATTTGATGTACAAATGTTGGGAATGGTTGACATATTTATAAATTCTTTTTCAATTCGTTATTAAAAACTATAATAGATATATTTATATACTTATAAATAACATATATTAATAAAGGAGTTGATAAGGGAAAATGAAGTTTAAGGAATTATTTGATTTGGTAATTAGTATTATAATAGCTTTAGCTTTTGTCGTATATTGGATATTTTGGTTTCAATATACTGAAAGGAAATTTATAGAAGCTAATCAAAAAGAAACATGGGATGAAATATGGAATTTTAATAAAGGATAATTTGTGGTTAAAAAATGAATTATAAATGTGATTGTGGAAACAATGAATTTACTATTATCCTTGATAATACTTATTTGATTAGTAGATGTAATCATTGTGGTAATGAAAAAACTTGGAATTAATAGTATGCAAATAAGATATTGTGTAAATTGCCAATTTCAAAAAAGAGATGATGATTTTGAATTAAAACACACAGGAGAAAATACATGTCCTGTTTGTGAAAGTTGGTTATGGTCATTGAATATAGAAAAAGATGGCATAATGGAAATTATGGATTGGGATGAATGTGGAATACACGATAAAGATTTATTAAAAATTCTTAAAAGAAGTATTGAAGTAATTGGTAAAGGAAAAAAGACAGGGTAAATAAAATCAGTCCGCCCGGCGGACTAAATGGTAAAGGATAAGATCAGGTTTTATTATGAAAAATAAAGAATTGTTGAAAAGATTCAAAGGCGAATTTAAAAATTTTTCAGAGAAAGATAAAATCGGAATGATACTATCTAATGCGATTGACTACGGCAGTTCTAACGGTGGTATGATTAGCGGTAAACAATTCGATGAGTTATCAGATACAATCATGGAGTTTTATAAATCTATATCCAGGTCATGTGCTTTTTATGAACAAAGAATGAATTTAATTCAAAAGTATCAAAACCAATTACCTGATCCATATAGAACATCTATTTGTAACATATTAGCAAACGGTAAAATTGCACCCTGAAATTTTTAATTTTATTACAGGTTTTTTCAATATTTCTTTATGTTATAATATTTAATCATTTCTTTTTTTAAATATGATTTCTGCAAAACCCTGAAATTATAATAAATAATTAGATTTTTTATTTTGGTTGATATTTACATAATTAATGTTGGGAATGGTCGACTTATTTATAGAAAGTTATTTAAGTGCATTTTGCTAAGTATTATTGAAGACATAAATTATATTATAGTGAGGTGATTTAATGAAAATACCAGATAAAGTCCGTGGAAGTTGGGATAGAGATTATACAACATAGACTGGAATGACTAATATGCAAAAATGGCATTTAACAAGAGAATATTTTGGTGGAAAAGTTGTTGATACTGTAGAAGGATCATATGCAAATGCTCTATCAAGAAAAAAAGAATTAGAAAAAATGAATGATGGATGGAACATTATAATCCGTCAAACATTTTAATGATGATAGAAAAAATGCAGAAGTTATCATAACATTTATTTAATGTTTAGATAATGCATCAAGTGTTTTTCTGTGACCATTTATTATTTTAACAATTTCTCGAAATTCTTCATCAGCAATTTTTTTTCTATTTACAGTTGGATTCATTGGGCATCACATATTTTATGGTGTTTACTTTACAAAAACGTTAATAGAAAGTTATATAAGTAGATTTTGCTAAATACTATTGAAGGTTGGTGATAGTTAGTGAAAAGTAAAAAAACTCGTTCTAAGAAAAAAAGCAGTTCTAAGAAAACATACAAAAAATATCGTCCTGCAAAAAAATTAAACATAAGACCAAATGGTATAGCATCATTTGGAAAACAATTTGGCGACGAATTTGGTAAAGTTTTATCTAGTGGATTTAGAACAACTCGAACTCCTGTTGTAAATTTTAATAAAAGAAAAAGAAACTGGTGAAAACTTGGCAAAAAGTTTGAGCAATAAAAAATATCTAATCAAAAAGAGAGATATAAAAACAGGTTTTATGCAAACCATTGTATATACAGGTAACATCAAAAACAAACCAAAAGGTTGGAAAATATCAAAAAGAATAGAATAAATAAAATTAAAATAAAAAAGAGGTGAAAATATGGGTAATGTAAAACAAATTATAGATGGAAGAAAAGTCATCTATGCTAAAGGTCAATATTGGGATTGGAACTCATCATATAAAGTTTACAATTCAAGAAAGAATTATGCTCAATTGAAATGGTCTGACTTAGGTATTAGAAGCTCTCCAAAAAGGAGGAAATAAAGGAGTCATAATAAAAATGAAGTATTTGGTTGTACAAAATAAAAAAATAATTAGTAATCATTTTAAAATAGAATATGCAAGAAAAAATGCAGAAAGCATAGCAAGTAAGAGAAAAGACACTTCAACCCATATTTATGAAATAAAAGAAAGTTATGTTCGTTAGGTGATAAAAATGACAACGATTTCTTCATATACAATAGATAGAAGTAAAAAATTTGCAATAATTGATAAAGGTAAAATTATATCAAAACACGTTGATTTTTATAATGCTCAAAAAGCTGTTGAACGACATTTACGAGATAGAAAAATATCAAATAATTATGAAATAGTATCAATTAAAAAATTAAAAATTAAGGGGAAGAAATAATGCAGTATTTAGGAGCAGTAAAAACTTTAAATGAAGCAAAAACAGAAGCCGAGAAGATAACAAAGAAAGAGAACAGAATTGTAGTAATTGAAAAAGCAAAATGCAAATCACCTGATGGGAAATATCATGTGTGTTACAGAGCATGGATGGATAGAACGATGAAGAAAAAGGAAGTTATTACATGGGATGAATGGAAGAGGAGGAAGAAATAATGGCTCAATATACATTGGTAAAAAGAAAACCAAAAAATGCAACTAAAATTGTAATGCGTAGAGATGATTATCCAAAAAAAGGATATGAAACTTGGTATTATGCAAACAAAAGTTTTACTAAATATTGGAAAGTTGAAAAAAAGAAAACACAATCAATAAAAAAAGGAAAGTTCACTTCAAAAGATAGAAAAGAATTAATGTCAAAGATTAGAAATGCATCTGAAAAACAAGATCATGATTCTTTGTTAAAATTATCACGGGAATATTTGTTTCGATCAGGTTAAGATATATTAGGAGGAAATAAAAATGTCATATAATGAAGTCACACAAAAAAGGACAATAATTACAAATTTGAAAAGAACAAAATTAAAATCAAAGATAGTAAAAGTAAATGGTAAATCGTATATTATGTTATTTGAAAGAAGAAAAGTAATTGGTAAAAATGACTCTTGGGTGTGGACTCAGATTAAACCATATGGAGTTGACCATATTATATCAAGTTATATGAGTGACAACAAAGCAGAAGGATACCAAAAAGGAATGAAATGGTTAAGAATGAAAGGAAGGAAAAATTAATGTCATCTTGGAAGTACATTGAAAAATATAATTTTTGGTCAAAAGAAACACCAAAGAGCCAAAGTGCATTATATCTTTTATCACCAAAACAAAATTTTAAAGATAAATGGATGGTCAGAAGTGATAGATATACAAAAAGAAGTCCATCTGGAAAAGGCACATTCCATGAATTTAAAACAAAAAAACAAGCACTTGATTATATAAAAAAGATAATTGAAAAGTAGGAGGTAGAAATAATGGCAGATACAGCATTTGTAAAAAAGATGAAGGAAAAATATGACCTTAAAGTACAGATTGTTAAAGCACCTAAAGGGTGGAAACAATGGTCTGTAATGCCAAATTCAAGTTCATCTATTAGAATAGTATGGGCAAGAATGAAGAAGGTGAAAAAATAATGGTATATCTATTCAAAGCAAAAACAACAAAAACAATAGAAATAGATGCAAACAATTTAGAACAAGCAAAAAGATTCTTTTTAAATGATTATATAATAATAAACATAAAAAAAACCAGGAAAAAAGGCAAATGAAATGGTGATATAAAATGGGTAGATTTAGTGTTGGAACAAAAGTAAAAGAAAAAATTAAAGTCCAAGGATTTAAAACAACTGGAAAAATTGTAAAAGTAAAAAAAGCCAGTTGGGGGAAAACTATCTACAATGTTAAATATCCTGGAAGTAATGAAATATACGAATATCACATAGGAGAATTAAAATCAGTTAAATATAAATAAAAAAGGTGTGGATAAAATGGCAATAACATATGGATCACTCATTCATGCTCAATCTAAGAGTAGGAAAGGATTAGTGACAATATCAGTTAAAGTAGGCAGGGGAGTTCATGGTGGATATGATACGATGTATCAGAACATAACACCAAAGATAGTAAAGAGGATGGAAAAAGAAGGAATAACATTCAAGATCCATAGTAAAGGAAAAATAAGAACAAAAGAAGTATTAAATCTTATGCGTACTGATCGAAGATATAGGTAGTATGATAAAAATGGATACGAAAAAACCAATTGTATATTATAAGGTCATAAAAGGAAAGTATATGCCAGAAATTCCAAAAGGACGTTATGGAGCACAATTTTCTTCTTATAATGCAATGCGAAAGGCAGTATCAAGTAAATTCAGATTAATCAAGAAAAAGAAATGGACGAAAGAGCAAATCAGAAGAAAACAAAATCGAATTAGAAGAGATTTTGAAAAAGACGAAGCTCCCATAGGATTTACTGTTGATGAATATGGCGATGCACATTATAAAAGCTATTAGGTGGTGAAATAAAAATGAGAAAAAAATGTCATATATGCAAAAAGCAAAAAGAACCAAGATATTTTGTAGACATTAATGGAAAAACGTACTATTATTGTCAAGATTGTGTAGATAAATATCCAGATTCAGATGAAGGACTTATGGAATATTGGGAAAGAAAAGGACATGAGTTAGGAGAATACGATGATTCGATGGTTGACAGTTATGAAAATGGTTTAAGAAAGTTAAAGAATAGTAGAATAAGAAGATGGTGAAACAGTATGACACATATTGTAAAAAAAGCAATTACAAAACACCAAAAGAAATTTTTTCGTAAATACGGATTCAAAAAAGGTCAAAAACATTTCTATTTAGTTAAGAATCGTGCTGGTGAAACTATCAATAGTTTCAATATAAAATCAGATGCATTAAAGTATTCAAAGAAAAAATATGGTGTATAAAAGGAGGAAGAAATAATGACAGTTAGGAAAAAAAAGACAATAGATGGAAAAATATATACTTCTTATGGTTCATATATTAACAAAAACATCCCACTCAGAGAAGCAAAACATTTAAGAAAGGAAGGTTGGAATGTAAGGATAATAAAAGAAGGAAAGTGGCACACATTATATAAGAGGAAGAAACAATGAAAGCCAAAGTTGTATATAAGCCCGATGGAAAAGTTGAAGGCGTGCTTTATGGAACTACAACCTTTATTTTGGATAATAAAAGAGACGCGGAATTTTTTGTGAAAGTTTTAAATAAACACAATAGACCATCATTGATTATGAAAGCAGTTTTTGCAAAATACAATGGCATCAAACGATTTAAAGAGAATTACAAAAAGTATCCAATGATTGAAGTTTATAAAAAACAAGGTGGTCCAGTAATAAGATTTTATGACAGGAATTTGAATATCAAATATGAACTGTAAGGAGGAAATAAATATGTCATGGGAAAGATATAGAATATGGCTTAAAAATGGTAAATATGAAGTTGCGGTAGCTCAAAATAGAGATGATGCTGTTGAAATTGCAATAAGAAATAAAGGAGTAAAAAGAAACCAAATAAAATTTGTTGGAAAGGCGACTTCAAGAGGAAGATTATTTAAATATCCATTTTAAAATCAATAACAAGAGGTGAAAAATAAATGGGAAAAATAAAAGGATGGGGCTTTAACAAAGTTGCATCATTTAAAAGAAAAAGAACAAATGAAGAATTGTTGGTTTGGCACACAGATAAAATAAACAAAACAGTTACAAAAAGTTTAGAAGGAATTGGTGTTTCTTCAACAGGACCAAGATATACTGTTATGGTTTTTGGTAAAATGAAAGAAGAGTATCCTTGGCATGCTCAGATTTCAGGTCATAAAGGAAAATATGACACAACCAAGTTTAAAACAAAAGATAAAGCTTTGAAATTTGCTATGAAGTATATGAAATCGCATGGGTGAAAAAATATGACTATGAGTGATGAATTGCTTGAAACAATAGAAGAAATGAAGGAATGGAAAAAAAGATATCCTAAATGGTATTCTGGGAAAGAATTTAACAAAAAATATAATGCAACTGTAAAAGTAATGCGTTCATTTGCACGTTATATTATAGCACCAGAAGAAAAGAGCGAAAGTGAATGGAAAAAAGGAATGGAAGGATTTAAATGGAGATGATAAAATGAGTTACCCATTTAGTAAAAGAAAAGAAGATATTGAAGATTTGTTCTTTGGTTCGTGGCAAAAAAAACTATCGCCAGAAGAACAAAAGAAGCTAAGAGATACAAAAAAAGATATACAGATTGTAAAAGTAATGGTTGAAGCATCACCAGGCAAAAAGAATACTGGTTGGCTACAAGCATCTAAACCAGGCATTTATTGGACATATAAAGTAAAAGGCAAACCGTTCAGTCTGAGAGGTGTAAAACTCTATAGAAAGAAAAGGAAGTAAAATAAATGGTAAAGTATGGATTTAGATATAATATCAAAAAGCATGGGAAAAAAATCATGCGAACAGAAGCAAAACCAGAATTTGAAACAAAAAGTTCAGCAAAGAAGTGGATCAAGAAAAACGATTGGCTGAAAGGTTCTAATCCACGTATCATCAAAATTAAAAAGAGTTGATAAAAAATGGAAAAATTCAAATCAAAAGCAAAGCCGCAAACAACATTTTCTGATGCAAAAGTAATCAAAAAAATTGGTTCGTGGACTATTGAAATTTTTACAGATTCATTTGGTAGAAAAAGATTGGTTGCTTGTGACGGTTATAACACATATTATCCAATCATATACGATTTTAATAAAGACGTAGCATGGGACCATCCACACTATGTATCAGACAATGTAAGAAAGTGGGTAAGAGAAAACAGATTTGATTTATATGACTTATTAAAAATGTGATAATGAGGTGATATAGAATGGAAAAGTGGAAAGAAGATGTATATAATGTAAAGAACATTCGAAGTGCATTTTCACATAAAGGTAATCGAGTAGAAGACACAAAAGCATACCAAAAATTAAACTCAGTTAAAAGAAATGATTTGGATATGATGGAACAAATATGGTATGATAAATTCATTAAACAAAGTTCTCACAAACAATCACTTCAGATAATCATAAATAACGTTGAAGGAGACTACAGTCAGTTAAGTACAAAACTTTCAAGAATAGCAAAATCAGAAGATAAAGAGTTAGGAATAGAAATGTGAAAAAAATGATTGGATTAAAGGTTCTAATCCATGTATCATCAAAATAAAAAAGAGGAACATGTTATAAAATAAAAAATGATGTGAAACAAATGGGATATAAGAATTTAAGCACAGCAAAGAATTTTGCAAGAATGTATTTTCATGATGCGAAAATCTACAAAACATCAGGTGGTAAATACGAAGTATTTCCTGCGTCTGCACGAAAACCATACAAGAGTTATAAATTAGTTGAAAGAATAACTGATGGGAAATGAAAATGAAAAAAAAAGTATATTGGTATGAAGTAATAGGAGTAGATATTGATACACCTACAAAAAAGAAGAAAATGACGACTGGTGAAATGATCAAATATGCAAAAAAGGCACTTCAAATAAACAAAAACGTTCACAAGTTGGATACACGTATCAAAACTCAAGATTTGAATGATACAATGAACGCTTGGGTTTATCTTAAAAATGTTGGGCAAGGATTAAGAACCAACAGAAAAGAGTGGTAAAATGGTTCAAATACAAACAATATATCATAAAGGAAAAACATTTTATTTGTTTCAAGAATTAGATTGGAGTGGAAAGGCTGAAAATGAATGGTTGTTTACAAGTGTTGAATATAGTAATGCACAAAAAAGATCAAAGAAATTCTTTGGAACCGTTCCAATGAAAGATTAGAGATAATATGAATTGTGAAGTATGTGGAATAAAAATAACTAAAAAGAATTTCTGGAATCATAAACATGATAAATATTGTTGAACATTTATGAATATAATGTTGAGAATGGGCGACATATTTATAGAAAATTATATAAGTAGATTTTGCTAAGTAATATTAAAGGTGGTGATAGAATAAGAATTTATAGTCCAATTAAACCAATGAGAAATATTTGGATCAATGAAGGACATGATACGGATCTTGATGGCGTGCCAAACTATAGGGACTGTCAGCCATTTAATCCAAAACGACAACACATAAGTAAGACAATGAAGAAAAGACTTATAGAATTTCCTATTTGGATAACAGATAAGCCTTTGATTTTTGGTGAAGAACCAGATGTGTCATATCCAATAGAGTCAAAGAAAGCAAGAAGATATGCTCCGAAAGCAAGGAAAATGGTTCGTGGTATGATAAAAAAGTATCCATCTGTTGTTGGTGAAATTGAAAGAACTAAACCAGTATCAGTTACATTTAGTTCAGTTCCAGTAGAAAAAAAAGAAGCTGTTGGTTGGGAATATAAAGGTCATGTTTATGCCAGACCAATAGGACCAAGTATTCTTGAATCACTTTCAGAAGCAGAAAAAATACTAAAAGAAGAAATACCATTTTTTGATGAATTGCCGTTGCAAAAGAAAAAAGCATTGATGAAAGAATTAAAGAGAGGATATCCTAAAATTTTGAAAGAATCTGAAATGCCTGAATTAGAAAAAGAAACAATACGTGAATTAGCTAGGACATTCTTTCATGAACTAACACATGCAAAGCAATACCAAAAAGTTGGTGACAAAAGAATGTTAGCACAAAAAGCAATGTCCTACAAAATACGTCCTTCTGAGATAGAAGCAAGAAGATATGCGAAAAAAAAGTTAAAAGAAAGAGAAAAAATTGGCGTTCGCCTTTCAGGTAAAGAGATCGCTAAAACATTACAATTTAGAAAAAGATGATGAAATGTGATAAAAGGAGAAAAAGAGAATTATGAAAGGAATCGGAAAAATAGATGGTTGGAAAGTAATTAAAAGAGAAGATGACGCTATCATATGGAAAAATGATGAAACAAAACAAAAAACAGGATTTTGGAAAGTCGGATTAGGTGATGGAGAAATTGGATATGAAGTTTGTTGGAATTATCCTAAAGGAAAAATATCTGTATTCGAAAAGAAAGATACAGCATTAACAAGAATAAAAAGTTATATGAAATCAAAAGAATCAACAAGAAAAATGAAAAAGTGGGGAAGAAAAGTAGCAAAACGTGCAAGAAAAATTATTTAAGTATATTTTGCTAAATACTATACAAAGATGGTGATAAAATGAAAAAAACACAAAATAAACATCCAATTCTTACCGAAAAAGAAAGAATAAGAATTTTAAAATCATTATTAAAAGGAAAAACCACATCAGATTTAACTTATTCTGAATATGTCACAGTAAATAAAGAATGGGCAAAAAAATTACCAATTATTCAAGTGGTAAAAGGTTATGGTATTTACGCACAAAAAGAAAAAAATGGTGAAATATTATATCATTGTGTTGATATGAAAACGGGATTAAATATTCTTAATAACAGAAAATCTTTAAATCAAATAATACAAGATATCAAAAAAGGTGATCCGCAATCATTAAAGAAAAGATTTCCAGAACAGTTTAGACTTAAAGATACTTATGAATCAATAAAACGTCAGAAACAAACGAAAAAGAAATATGGTAGTCAAGCAAAAAGATTTAGAAAATATAAAGGACAAATAGTTCTTGATATAGGTGCAGGTAGTCATCCAGATTATCGAGCAACACATGCCATAGATTTAGTGAAACCTGAAATAAAGGTTAAAGGATTAAATAACAAGTGGGGCTATGACTTTAATAAAGAAACAACCAATCTGCCATATAAAGATAATTACTTCAGTGTTGTTGTTAGTTACGGCGGATTAGGTAGAAATTTTGAATCAAAAAACATATGTAAAGAAATTTATAGAGTATTAAAACCAGGAGGACGATTTGAATTTAATCCTGATTCTAAAAAAAGTTTAAAATGGTTAAAAGATGCTGGTTTAAAAAAATTACATATGGAAAAATATTATGATGAAGCACTAGGAAAAAACATATCAGTTATAGTTGGTAAAAAATAAAAGATGATATTTATAGAAAGTTATATAAGTAGATTTTGCTAAGTAATATTAAAGGTGGTGATAGAATAAAAAATACAAAAATAATTCCTGTAAGATGGATCCCGGATAATTTCGATTCCGACTGGGACGGCGTGCCAAACTATAGGGACTGTGAACCGTTTAATCCGAATAAACAAGATACAGGTGAAGTAGAAGAAATTTT
>Ga0307377_10007870_pt1 | contig 10907 bp, 10 predicted proteins | sample TR3MG_FD_202535 | JGI IMG/M metagenome (GOLD analysis project Ga0307377, IMG submission 202535) | Soil microbial communities from Risofladan, Vaasa, Finland - TR-3 | ecosystem: Environmental > Terrestrial > Soil > Coastal area > Acid sulfate soil | place: Finland: Risofladan, Vaasa | collected... | reverse complement strand
TGTAGCCGTGAAACAAAGCCCGTCGCGCTCATTCTGGCGCCTCGCTGAGTTCCCATATATAGGGGTCAGCCTTCCCACCTGCGCCGGTCCTGCGGATCACGCCCTCTTTCTCTAGCTGCCGATATGCCTTGACGACGTTTCCGATGGACGGTTTGGGGGGGCCGAGGGCTTCTTGAAGCGCATCCTGTCGCATCGGTCCCAGGTCAAAGAGGTTCTTCAGTCGCCATATGACGTTGGCGAGGGTCACCACGTCCGGGTTCCCGAGGGAGTGATAACCCTGTTCGTCGTCGGAAATTTCGATCAGAAGCTCTTGGGGTGTCGTCGAGTCTGCCCGTCCAACGGAGCGCAGGACGCGCCGCCGTGGGCTGTGCGGGTCCCGTGTTAGCTCCGTCGCCACATCTACGGTCCCAACCCAGGCAGTCGAGCCGGAGTGCCTCGTCCCCTCCTCGCCCCCGCTCTTCCGGAGGTGGTGGGAGAGGATAAGCGGGGCCTTCTTCTCGCGGGTGACGGCTTGCAGGGGTGACACTATGGCGGTCACCTGTGTCCCGTCGTATTCGCCACCGGGAGGGAGTCGGAGCCAGTACCTCACCGAATCCAGCATCAGCACGTCGAAGTCCTGCGCCGGGAGCCAAGCGAGGGTCTTCGACCAGGGCGCCTCCCTCCCCGTGTAGACGCGGAAGACCTTGGGGTCGAGTCCGAGGGAGCGGGTCCGCTGTTGGATGATGTCTTCCGGTTCCTCGCTGAGAATGAGAATGCGCTTCCCTGCCCGCGTCCAGTCGAGTGCTAGATGCCAGAGGAGTGTGCTCTTCCCGACCTTCGGCAGGGAGGATATTAGCCACGTCAAGCCAGGCGCGACGTATCCATCGACGCCCAACATCGGGAGCCACTGATAGAGGGAGTCGAGGTCGAGTTCCTTCGTGAAATCCACCTCCGAGACGGGCGCCTCCGAGGGGTCGAGTCTCGCCGGTTCCGCTATCGCGTCCCGCAGGTGCCCCAGGTTTACCTCATCCGACACCTTCGCGAACGCGAGCATCGCCCTGCGGATTCGTCGATTTCGGGCCGCCGCGCGAATCGCCTTCACGTAAGATGGGAGAACCTGGGGCACCCCCTCCAGGGTGAGGAGGTCGTCGAGGTATTCTCTGCCGCCGACCGTCCCGAGGGTCCCGTTGAGTTCGAGCCGGTCGCGCAGCACGATCATGTCGCAGGGGAGGTTCTCGTCGGCGATCAGGCAGAGGGTGGTGAAGATTTCGGCGTTAGCATTCGAGTAGAAGTCGCCAGGAGTGAGGAGTCGCTTCCCCTCGGCGAGTGCGGCTCCGTGGAGAATCATGGTCGCCAACGCCGCGCGCTCGGAGTCGAGTGGAGCAGAGGGAGATTGAAGCTCGGTCTCGGCGAAGAAGTCATGAAGAGGATCGCCAGTCATGCCAATACCCCCAAACCCACATCAAGCTGCGCCTCTATGCTGCCGGCTAAACCGTCAACCGCACTTGACGGTTTGGGATCCTCCCGCATCATGCGACCGTAGAGGCGCGCCCACTGCAAGCGCCCCCGTCGCCGCGCCCACAACCGAACCTCCGTGCTATGTCCCGCATAGCTGGCAGAGTCCGGGTGTCGGAGGGTGCAGGGATGGAGGGCAGGAGCACTCTGGTGGGAGTGGAGGCGGGTCACCGCGCCCCCCCCCTCTGCCGCCCTAATCCGCGCTTCCGCCGTGGCGAAGCCCTCGGGGTCCAGCTCGATGCCAGTGAAGTCCCGACCGAACTCCACCGCTGCCACGTCCTTCTCGCCCGCGGCAATGTGCACACGACCGCCGCGCGCCGCCGCCTCCAGCACCTGCGGCAAGCGGTAGAGGACGCGGCGAACGCCCTTCATATTCCACAGCCAACCGCCGTTGCCGTCGGGCCGACGCTGCTTGAACCCCTTGGGCCGGTAACGCGCTACCTGATACAACAATCCGGCCGTCTCGTCGGTGTAGTCATAGGTGGCGACGATCTCGCTGGCCTGTGCCTTGGGCCGCCTGCCCTCGAACAAGTCGCCCGTGGTCAACCCGAGCGCGGCCACAATGTCCTCATTGGAACAGCCGGCGAAGCAGTGCAGCAGCACACGGCCGTTCTTCTGCGAGATCGACAGCGAGGGTTCGCTGTCATCGTGCGCGGGGCAGCAGGCCGTCCAGCCGGTGCCGGAAGCGCGGACGCCGTGCAGGCGGGTCAGAAAGCGTTCTGCGAGGGTCATGGCGCTCACCGCTCTCCCTCCCGTCGCCCCGCGGCCAAGGAAACCAGCGCGTCGGTGCAGATCCGTTGGGCCTCCTCGACGTCGATACCGGCGGGCAGGGCGATCTCGATCATGGGTGGGGGCTGGTGGCGTCGGCGCTCTTTCAGGTGTCGGCCATGTCGCTTGGCCCAGCGCCGCACTTCAAAGGCATGGGGCCACGAACTGGTCGAATCGTTGGCGTGCAGCTCGAGGACCGAGTGAAGATCCGGTCGGCCGCGATGCCGGTGCAGGCGGGGCGTCATGGTCGCCGCCCCCGCAACGTCGCCAGGGCAGCAAGGCAGGCCTGCTTGGCCTCTTCCTCCGTGCAGCCCTTCGGCAACTTAGTCTCGATGATCAGCTGCACAGGAGCTTTGCGGCCGCCTCGGCCGTGACGGCGTCGCCAGCCTTCCATCTGGTGGCGGAGATTCGCTTCGCCGAGAAGAACGTAGAGGAACGTCGGTGCGGTCCGCTGGCCCGATACGTAGCGGGAGACCGCACTGACAGTGCAGGCGAGCTTCTGGGCGATCTCCTCGAGCGTCAAACCAGCGGCGGAGATACTGGCAGCAAGGGGACTCGGATCTGCGGCGTCGGTGTGAAGCGTGGAGGGCGTTGAAGCGGGGCCAGACATGAGCCGACCTCGACATCGAGATCGGCCCGGACCACCGGGAACCCGAGAGCTAGCACCGTGAGGATGGTGCCCTTACTTCGTGCGTGCCTCGCTCTAGGCACGGTCCATCAAGATGATCATGCCATACTTTCGTGGTCTGTGTCAACGGCCGGCCGCTTTTTTTTGCGTGCCTTGCCAGATGCTGGGGGTGCGCATCTCTTCATGAAGAGCACGCCGATCATGCCGGTGCAGTCGTGATGAGGATCACGCTCATACTTCTCGGCCTTCCGGTGTGCCTTCTCCAAGAGGGCGGCCTCGCTTGGCGCCCTCACCACTCCGATGTAAGACCCCTCCTCCATTTCGTAGCGATGCCGCCTGCGCTCCTCAACAACAGGCCATTCCGGAACGAGGTGAAGCCGCCCCACGCTCCACCCGGCTTGGGATCTCAGCCGGATGCGCAGGCCGGGTGTGGATTTCACGTGCACCCGCACGATGATGTTTGTGTCGAGCACCGGCACGGTGATGGTGTCGACCAGTTTGCCCGACCGACTCATCTCGACCGGATGGTTCTTCCTCTGCGATGGCCAGTTTTGCACTCGGATGCGCACGTGGTCGGCCTCCGTTGCAGCATGATGCCTCGGCAACGGCGCTCTGTCAACGCCTCCGCCACACACAGAGCGAGACTTGCCAGCCGGGGCTCATCGCTTAAGTCACACTTGGCCATGGAGCATGAAGTCGCCGGGCTCCATCTCTTGGCATACCTGCCTCCACTGGTTGGACATTCCGCTGCCACCATTGCCCCGCGCAGGCGATATCGCAATAGGCCACCCCATCTGATGTGATAGCCTACCCCGGTTCCAGGGATTGGGAAACAAGGCTAGCCTGACGATCGTGAACTTCATCACCGTCTCGCCCTCGCCAGGTCAACCCTGGCCGCCATCTCGGCCCCTCCAAGCTCCCTCACGAAGGGCGCCAAGGCGATTCGAGAGTCCCACGGGACTCCCGGGCCCCAAGCAGAGCGCCTCACACCGCGCAGCAAACTGGGACAGGTAAGCTGTACGCGTGGGGTACAGGGCGCGGAACACCTCGTCGATGCCCTGAATCTGAGCGACGAGCACCGATGCCTATTGCGGATATCGACCGCCCCTGAGACCGCTTTGAGGGCGCTTTGGGGTGCGGATGAGTTCTTGGACAGGACGGGCTCTTCGACTCGGACCGCGACTACTTCGAGCAGATCGAGGCGTACAAAGCCGCCGAAGGCGAAGGGTCGTCCGGAGACGATGCTGGTTAGCTTAGTTGGTAGAGCTTACAGCAGAGGCTACGTAACAACACTGGTACCCCCAAGAGGGGCGAGGGTGGGCAAGGTACAAAGGGAGTTATGTCTCGTTCAGGGGATGGGAACTAGGCAGCAGCGAATGCGCTGAGTGTTCGGTGGTGAAGTCCCATCTCCCAGCCAGCGGTTGCGACGAGGGCGAGCCCATGGACAACCCCATAGTCGCCATCTGGCAGCGAGCGGCGACGGTCGGCGATGCGGCTGCGTTGGAGCCCGTCATGGCCGCTCAGATAGCCGCCGGCGCGATCACGGCCGCCCATATCAGGGAGATCTTGCCCGTAGTCTTTGACGACCCAGGTGCAAGCGACAGCCCTGATAACAGCTTGCTCGTATTGGCGGCTCTGCTGTTCCGGGCCGCACACCAGCTCCCTTGCGCTGGCCGGGAACTCCGGTTCTGGGCCTCCCTGGCCCTGTGGCGGACCGTGCCTTTTCCTGACGGGCGACGTGACCGGCTGCGCCTGGCCGTGGATTCAGCCCACGGCGCTCTGGCATCTGCGCCCGACGATCTGGACATGGACCGGCGCGCGACGCTACTCTTCAGCGCTGGAATCGGGCTTGCCAAGCTTGCCGAGTCGCGATCCGCACTCGGATACCTAACCGCAGCGCTCTCGATCTACCGTCAGCTTGCTCAAGCCGACCCAGCGTCGTTTCAGCCCAGCGTCGTGTCGACACTAACTGCCCAGGGCAATGTGCTACACGATCTGGGGCAGCAGAAGCAGGCGGAAGCCAGCTACGAGCAGGCGCTGGCAATCTGCCGCGGGCCGTCGGACACTCAGGTGCGCTCTCCTGACGCAGGTGAGGCTGCTGCGCTCTACAACCTGGCGACGGTTCAGCGCGAATCGGGGCGCCGGCAGGAGGCCCGGAGGAACTGCGAGGGTGCGGTTGAGATCTACAGTCTACTGGCGGCGAGAGAGCCAGCGGCCTATGAGCCGGAGTTGGGCACTGCGCTAGGCAACCTTGCCCTCGTACTCCGGGACTCTGGACAACGACATGATGCGCGGACGTGCTACGAAGAAGCGCTTGGCATCTACCGGCGCTTGGTGCAGGTAAGGCCGGCGGTCTTCGCGATGGACCTGGCAATGACGTTAGGCGGTCTGGGCCTCGTACTGCGTCAGTTGGGGGAATGGCGCGAGGCGCGGAAGAGCTGTGAAGAAGCGCTGGCGATCTCCGAGCAATGGGAAGCGGCCGAAGGAGCGGCACCTGAACCCGACATCGCGATGGCACTGACTAGCTTGGGCCGTGTGCTGGATGAACTAGGACGACACAGGGAAGCACGGGCTGCCCACGAGAGGGCTCTGACGATCTACCGGCAGCTCTCGAACGCAGCCCCCGGCGCGTTCCAGCCGCATGTGGCTATCACGCTCCTCTACCTCTCCAATACGCTGGGAGAGCTCAGGGAGTGGCGGGAGGCAAGAAAGGGCTATGAGGAGGTAGTTGATATCTACCGTCGCGTGGCGGACTCTGAGCCGGAAGCCTTCGCGCAGCAACTCGCTGCCGCATTGATGAACTTTGGGCCTGTGCTTGCTGAGCTAGGAGAGCGGGAGCTGGCACAGAGAGTCTGCGAGGAGGCTCTGGCAAAGTACCGTGGGCTGTCACAGGCAGAGCCCGGCGCTTTCAAACGGGAAGAGGTAGCTGCGCTTCAAACCCTGGGGACCGTCCTGCGCACCCTTGGGAAGCGGGAACAGGCTCGCAGCGCGTTAGTTGAGGCGTTGGCAATCTGCCGACGGTTGGCGAAGACGGAGCCCAAGGCCTTTAGCTCCGCTGTGGGTACCACGCTGACCACGCTCGGGCTTGTGCTGCACGACGTAGGCGAGTGGGGGGAGGCTCGTCGTGTGCACGCAGAAGCAGTCGGTATCTATCGTCGGCTAGAGAAAGAGGAACCAGGTGCGTTCGAGCTCGACCTCGCCATGGCGCTGAACAACTTGGGGAACGCGCTGACGGAACTGTGGCAGCGTGACGATGCGCGCGAGGCCTTCGCGGAGTCGCTGGCGCTCTTCGAGCGGCTGGCACAGGAGGCCCCGATCCTGTTCGAGCCATACCTGGCCGGGGTGTTGAGCGACGTGGGAACGTTGCTCATCGATGCCGGGGATCCGACTACCGCCGCCAACGCCTGCGGCGAGGCACTAGCTCTGTACCGTCGGCTGGCCGTGCGCGAGCCGGAAACCTTTACGCCTCACGTCGCGAAGACGTTACTCAACCTGGGCCTCGCCATGGAACATCTGGAGAGGCGAGCGCAGGCTCGAAGCGTCTACGAGGAGGCACTCGAGGCGGCCCAGGTAGCGGGCCCGTCTGTGCGATCTCGGATAGCTCTCACTCTTGGGGAGCTGCTGTACTCGGATGGGGAGCGGAGTCGCGGGCTCGCGCTTGTGCGCGAAGCTGTCGAAACGCTTGAAGCTTGGCTGGCCGCGAATCTCGAAGCGAGCGAAAGATTCTCATTCAAGGGCGAGATCGGGCGAGGATACCGGCTCTTGCTAGGCCAGGACGAGTTAGCTCAGGAACCAGAGCGAGCCGAGAAACTGATGGAGGCACTGCGTGAAGGTGAGCTACTGGCCTCGGTAGGACCAGGCGAAGTTGTCTCAGGAGCGTGGAACCGGCCGGAGGCGCGTCCCGGCGTCGCCGTCCTTTCCATCCAGCGAACCCACGAGGGCAGTGCCTTTCTGCTCCACTCACTGGACGGCATGCAGTATGGGAACAGCAGCGGCCAGTGGCAGGTCGTCGCTGATGCCTTGCTCACTTCAGTCATGAAGGCGGAGGCCGGAGCAAAGGGGAGCGCTTCGGACATCGCTGCAGCGGGGAAAGCGTTGTGGGATGCCACTCCGGAATGGGTGAGGCACGTTCTGTCATGCCCTCCGTCCACCGGAGTCCTCCTCTCGCTAGACCCCAACACGGGCCTCATACCGCTGGAACTCATGACGCCGAGCGGTGATCTGAGCGACTGCATCTGCCTTCGTGTGGAGACGGCGAGGGTCCCTGGAAGGCGGCTACTATGCGCCTGTCTGCAGCGAAGCAAGATCGGCGCTACGACTGCGCCAACAGCAGTGGTGGTGGGAAACCCGGTCCATCGCCCCACCGGAAACTATCCGTTGCTTCAGGGGGCAGAGGACGAGGCTACCCACTTGGCCTCTCGTTTGAGGACGCTGGGTTTCGGGCCGGCCGGCCGTGGATCGCTGCCCGGCATAGGTGGCCTCGTGCGCTCAGACACTGTTCTCGCTGCGCTTCGCGCTGATCCCAGTATCGTGCACTTCGCGGGACACGGAGATACAGTGGGCGCAGAAGAGTTCCTCATGCTGGGAGGCGCCGATATGCTGGCCTCTCATACCCTACGCGACCGCGCCGGGGTACTGACGCACTCGCCACTAGTGTATCTTAACGCCTGCCGTGGGGGGGTGTTGCGCGCATATGGCGGAGCCTTCCGGGGGTTGCCGATTGCCTTTCTGAACATGGGCGCGGCTACCGTGGTTGCTAGTGTACACTCACTATCGGACTCGGGTGCGACGGCATTCGCTCTCGCTTTCTACGAGAGGCTGTTCTCGGGGGAACCCGTCGGTGATGCAGTGCTCCGTACGCGTCAGGCGATGCAGCGAGACGGGGCCAGCTGGCTCTATTGGGGACTGCCGGTAGTCTACGGCAATCCGCACGCGCAGCTGAATCTGCCGCACACGGGCTGATCGCCGTCCAGTGGATCCCGAACCTATCTCGCGGACAGCGCTCGAGGGAGGGCCACGTAATGCATGGTGCACCTCGCGCTGTCCAGAAACTCATCTGGCTCCCAGGATGCTCGTGGAGCATCTCTCGTGGTATTCTCTCCCCCTCATGCATGCCCCTGCGTTGAGAGGCCCCGAGCATGAAGGAAGCCATCGAACGATGACCGGAGTGGCCGGGTCTGCCTGTTACGGCCTCAGTGGTGCGGTTCCCGTGTCGTGCCACGTTGGGTCGAGAACACCGGTTTCGGACCCACATTGAAGAGGTCGGTCAGGGTGCCGGGGTAGCTCAGTTGGTAGAGCTTACGGCAGAGGCTAGCATACCTATATTGAATAAGGTGCTGGGATAGCTCAGTTGGTAGAGCACTGGACTGAAAATCCAGGTGTCGCCAGTTCAAATCTGGCTCCCAGCACCAAGACGAGATTGGGCGACGGCTGAGAAGCCGTCGCCTTTGCGCGCCAGGGGAAACGACCATTGCGCCGGGGCAATCGCGGGTTCGAAGCCCCGGCGGGATTCGAACGCTCGTAACAATGCAGACGCCGCCGCAGGAGTACAAGCTGGCAGGCCGCCGCTACCGATCCCGCACCGCCGTCTCTGCCCAGCGACAAGCCGCGTACGCCCTCTAGAGGCTGGTTTGGTCGTGTGCCGGGGTAGCTCAGTTGGTAGAGCGTACGGCAGAGGCTAGTATACCTAACTGAAGACCGTGCCGGGGTAGCTCAGTTGGTAGAGCTTACGGCAGAGGCTAGCATACCTAACTGAAGACCGTGCCGGGGTAGCTCAGTTGGTAGAGCACCGGACTGAAAATCCGGGTGTCCCCAGTTCAAATCTGGGCCCCGGCACCAGGAACAGATGAGGCGATGGCTGAGAGGCCGTCGCCTTCTGCGCGTGAGGACTGGTGCGCATGTCGACCGCCCGTGAGACCGCTCTGAGAACACTTTCGAACACGGATGAATTTCTGGACAGCACGCCCAGCTGCCTCCACGTGGGTTCATCCTCCAGCAAGATAGAAACCCCACGATACAGCAGCAATGCCCTCAGAGCAAGGCTAGGGCGGTCTCACAGCGAAATAACCACTTCAACCGGCATCGAAAACTGACCCACCATCGGCGTCCAATACTGACCCACCCCGGGTTGGTGAAATCAGTTCGAGGTTGCCTCTTAGAGCCCTTCAGAGACGTTCTGCCATCGCGGCCGGTGGGTCAAGTTCCGACGCCGATTTCGCCCGAATGTGGGTCAATTCAGCACGCCGACCAACAACTCAGGCTAGACCGATCGGCAGCTCAGACCGGCTTACGCTTCGCACCGACCGTTCGTGAGGACGAGGCGCCTGTTCGGGCCGGAGGCTGACCAGCCACTCGAAAGGGGAGAGTCGCCGGGTCAGTTGCACTGACGATAGAGGTGAAGTCATCGAACGAGAAGGACCTTGGGAAGTAGGTGAATGACTTCAGGTCATAATAATCGCGATCAGTCATGAACTGCCTGGAGAGGATCAGCGCAGTGGCTCTGGCGCCGCTGCCGTCAAGTGATCGGCTGAGGTGCAGTTCCGAGTATCCCACTCGTTCGAGAGCGTCTTCGTCGACAGGTAAGGCACCGAGAGGCCTTAGCGAGTCCAGATAGCGACGTGTTTCCTCAGTGTGGCCGAAAACCACCAGCGGACCCACTGATACCCCTTTCAAGCATTCCTTACGCTCGCCGAGCCAAGCCACCGTTTCGCTAATCGATTCCTCCGTTTCACCTGGGAACAGTAAGATGTTTGCTTTGACCCAGACACCGAGAGACCGGCACGCGTCGAGCAGAGCCGAGGCGCGTTTCAGGTAGGCGGCTGGATTCGTTGTCTTGCCCATTGCCAATAGCTGGCTCGAGCTTGCGGACTCAAGCCCCAGGTCGATAACCTTGAGGCCCGCGTCCGCGAGAATGGCTATGGTGTCCGGATGCAGGGCGTCGGCCCTCGTCTCACATCGCCACCTGGTGGTGATACCTTCGCGCCTGAACAGGGAGCGCAACTCGTGTGCCCATGCCCTCGTCGGGAAGAAGAACGAGGCCTCGAAGTAAGGATGGAAGGTGTTTTCACCGTAGACATCGCTGCAATGGCGGATTGCCCTGAGCACTCTCTGTACCGGTCGCAATGCGCTGATTCGGCTGCGGCCCTCTGCACAGAAGTTGCAGCCTCGTCCGCAGCCCCGGGAGATCTCGATCGAGGGCTGATAGTCTCTGTACCCGTCGAGCAACCTATAATCCAAATCGGGCAAGGACCGAAGTGGCGGCTCAGGCTCAAATGCCCCTGTTCGATCCGTATAGGGTATCCTGTCCCACCAGGTCGGCGACAGCAGCGACTCTATCCGCCCCTCGGCTGTCCCATATACAACCAGATTGGCGTCGGGAATCCTACACTTGATCCAAGACCCATCCAGATCCACCACCCAGCGTCCCCCTACCACTATCTGCACATCCGGCTGCAATCGCCTTAACGCAGCACAGAACAAGCTGGCCCATTCCACGGCATAGTAACTGGGGATGGATACGAAGAATGGGCGCGCCGTCGGTACCACGCGATCCGTGCACAGCCGCTGGACGATGTCATCCGGGTCGGCAAACCCGCCGTGGTAGACGCGAGCCTTGTGGCCTCGCTGTGCCACAGTGGTCGCGAGGCCTAGCAATCCGTAGTTGAGGTAAAGGTGCCGGCGGGCCAGTTCATGATCCCCCTTCTTTGGCTGAAGCATGCCCGACGATAGGAACACGGCCATGTCGCCATTCACAAGACAACCGCCTCGCCAACTGGCGTTGCCGATCCACCTTGGCTCGACTGGACGACACAACAGATGTCGCTGTTAGCCAGCAGCTTCTCAATGTGGTCGACAATTGCTCTACCCACACCATGAGTCGCCGAGCACCACACGGTTGGGTTATTGGTGCTATCCGGGCCCGACAGAAACGGGAAGAAGAACACGTCGTCGTCGACGATCATGCAGGTGAAGTTCGTCACGCACGATACATTAGCAATTCGCCACTGTCCCTTCATCG
>Ga0307377_10007867_pt1 | contig 10912 bp, 11 predicted proteins | sample TR3MG_FD_202535 | JGI IMG/M metagenome (GOLD analysis project Ga0307377, IMG submission 202535) | Soil microbial communities from Risofladan, Vaasa, Finland - TR-3 | ecosystem: Environmental > Terrestrial > Soil > Coastal area > Acid sulfate soil | place: Finland: Risofladan, Vaasa | collected... | reverse complement strand
TATTTCAGGAATTTCTTGTTCTAATCTTTCTCGAAAATTTTCAAGAATTCCCGCAAGAGTTGCATCATATTTAGCTTCTTTTTCTAATAAAGAAATTACAGCTTTTCTAACACCTAAATGTTTAACTGAATAAACTCTTTTTTGATTGTTAAGCCATTCTTTAACTATTTTATCGCTTTCAAATTTATTTAATTCTTCAAATAAATTTGTCAAAGCTGCTCTTTCAATTTCTAATTGAGCATCAGAAGTAACATTATTATAAATAGCTGAACTAATTGCGCTAATAGCTGTTTCACATAATGACTTAACTTCAGTAATAGTAGTTTGTGATTTTAGTCGGTTGATCTTTGTTATCATATCATTAACTTATTTTGATAATAATTGTTTTATTTATATATTTTATTCTTTTTGAAATTTTTTTCCCATTATTACACTATTGTGACATTGTTAATAACACCAAATGCACCACCTTCATCTGTTGTAATTAATGTAGTATTATAGCCGGCTACAGAATTAACAATATATATATCAATTTCTTTGTAATCTATTTCTCCGGGAAATATTACATCGCTTCCTGGAACAGAAAAACTACTTAATTTATTTTCGCTCAATGTAAAATAAATAGATGTATCTCCAGTATATATAACTTTATTATTTGCGTCTTTCATTTCAAGAACAATATATTCTGATGCATCTGGTGTTGGAGATAAAAAATATCCTTCATCTATAATATGAAAAGATGAAGCTGATATTTCTCCGGTACTAATATCGGGTAATATTCTTACAATAGGATAACGATAAATTGAAATACTTGAGTCAGTTGGCCATATAAATAAGGGGTGTTTAAAATCTGTAAAAGTTTCAGGTATATTCCAAATATAATATTCATTATTAAGTACGCCCTTTTCAATTACATTACGGTTATTTTCTCCTACATCTGACCATAAAATATCTACGCGATTAATTATTGCGTTCTCATTAGTATAATCCCATTCTATCATTAATGGATAGCCTTTAGGAATAATAGTATTATCATATTCCGTAGTTATTGTAATTATTCCATCATTTTTTGGTGCAGGTTTTGCTATAATGCGATATCCTAATCCAGTCATATATTCATTTGTATTTACTTCAGTTGTAGGATCAAATACTGGTTGATAGGTTTCAACCTGTAATGAGAACGTAAGTTTTATTTTATTACTAGATTCAAATGAATAGTTAATATTTTTTTCTAAGTTATAATCTTCAGGAAATCCAACAGTAGATCCTACTCTCATGCCTTTATAATATACATAAAATGTAATAGTTTTATAGAATAATTCGCGAATAGCTTGTTCAATTTTTAATGCAGTTATTTGAGTATCTAACCATAACTCACAATCAAAATTAACATTTAAAGGAATTGAATAGAGAAATGATCGATATGTTTGTAATTGTCCATTGACTTCTTTTAAATAAGTACCCTGAACATATCTCGAAGTTATTCGAGTTGTATCGATAGGAGAACCCATGTAAGTAAGAATTCCTCGTGGAATCATATCAAAATTTCCATCTATAGGTTTTGGTGGAAGACAATGGGCATAAAAGGTATAAAAATCTTGCATAAATCGCTCATCTCCACTCATATTATAAAACCACGGAACGTTTATAGTTTCAATATCTTCATTATTCCATATTTGATCATAAGTAATTTTATTATTAAGAATATTTAATAAACCGGCAATTATTGCTCTAGAAAAAATATTTTCGTTATTATATCTTTGATGTAATGCCATTATACTTTTATTTTATTTATTCGTCATTATAATTTTTTATGAATTTTATTCCATTCTTCTCTTTTTTCTTCAATATATTTAATGGTTTTTTTTTGATTACATGCTGATGATGTTACCCAGTTACCTATAAATGCATGATTAGGATTTGCTCCGGCTTTTAATAAAATATCTATCATTTTTATGTTATTTGTAGAAATTGCAACTCTTAACGGTGTTCCTATTTCCCACAGTTCTATACGTGTATTATTAAGTTCACGTTGCCCGTGCACATCTAATTTTTTAATAAATAAAAGATAATGAACGAAATCATATTCTAATTTATATATTGCTCTTATTAGCGATTCTAAACTATAAGGAATTACGTTAGTTTCTTCACACCATTTTTTATATTGACTTGATAATCCTATTTCTAAATCAGATATTGGATCTGAATCTTCAGTAAACTTTTCATTGAGATTTTCTCTAACGACTTTGTTCTTTTTTTCTTTAGCGATATGATCTTTAAGAATCTTAATAATTTTTGTATGTTTGTCGTGTTTTGCCCAATCTATCGCTTGATTATAAAAACTTGTTTGTGTATTAATTTTATTTGTTGAAAGCAAATATTTAACAATTTCAATATGTCCGTTACCAGCCGCATAACGTAAAGGATAATCAAAACAAATATGTATATCAGCATCTTTAGAATCAATTAAATATTTTACTAATTCTAGTTGCCCATATTCTGCCGCATATGCTAAAGCTACACTATAATCTATTATTTTAAATTTTTTCATAAATCTTATAAGTAATTTATTCATACCAATGCCTATATCATCTATTGGATCTGAATCTTCACTAAATTTTTCGTATATATGTTCTCTGATAATCTTCAAATAATGAACTTTATTTTATTTATTCATTTATTACTTGAAGTCTCTGTATAAATTCAATAGGAAATGATTTACGAGAATTATGAATTAAATCAACTAAGCATGCATCTAAAAAATATGTTACAGCCCAATCAGTTTCTGAACGAACTGATCTTCCCGTTCCTTGTAAAATACTCATTATAGTACGTTGATTATACCATTCATTGTTTATTTTTAATTTAGTAGCTACAAATTTATCACTAAGAGATAAATAAGGAACTTTTGCAAATATCGCAAATCTGCTCCAATTATCTTTAAGATCGAGTCCTTCGAGTAAAGATGGCCCAATTAGTACTTTATTTTTATTTACTTTAAGAATATCGAGTACTTGTCGTTTTTCTTCAGTGCCACTATAAACTAAAATTCTTCTTCTATGCTTTTTTGATATTCCGCTATGTATTTTCAGAGCTAAATCATAAGATGCGGTATGAATAATTCCACTTTCGTTTGAGTGTTTATCAAGTATTTCATTTATCTTTTCATATAACCAAGGAAGATTACCATTTATTTGATTCCATGACATTCGTCTTTTATTATAAAAATAAATAGGAGATTTTTTAAAATCAAAATTAGATGTCATTTTAATATATTTTGCTGTTCCTAAAGCAATACTTCTTAAATATTTAGAAGGATCTGCAAACGTTGCGCTCATTAATAATGTAAATCCCGTCCATTGATGAAAATATCGATGCATCATATAAGATTCCTCTAAACAATTAAAAGTAAGTTCATCTTCTCCTGATGGATTTTTTACTATATTTCTTGTTGATGTTTTAGTAATAATATCATTAAAATCTTCTACTTTACAATGAAGATCTTTTAACCAATCACATAAATATAATGCTTCTCTCCATTCTTTAGGCGGATCGTCATGAGGATAATCCTCATCAACTTTTTTCTTTAATTTATTAATAGCAATAAAATATTCTTCAAAAGATTTTTCAATTTCCGATAATATTTTATGTAATATATCTTGATTTTCAGTTTTAAATAATTTATCAACACTATGTTTAATATCACCATAATCCTTTATATGATCATGAATTTTATACAAAGCAAAAAATTGTGTTAGTTTTTCAATTTTTTCAAGAGTTTTAGAATCAAATCGGGGTGAATAGTGATTTTGAATTATATCAAGAATTTTATGTCCTTCGTCACAGATGGAGAAATCTCTTGGGCTAAATATAGAATCTTCGCCCATTCTTGTATACACATAATTCATCATTATAAGCCAGTATGCATAATTTAACAATGATGAAGGTGATTGTGAAGCTGCTTCACGAGCCATAAAATATGGACAACTATTATAACAATGCATAGATCTTGGTTGTTTGTTTCGTATACGGCAAGTTCCTAAAGAATTTTTTTCCATATTATCTATACAAATATAGTTATCGATTCCTTTAATAGATCCCCAATTTAAATTAAATTTTTTAAAATCTCTTTCATATTGTTCTTGAAGAGATAAATCGGAAGCAAGAATATAGCCCTTCTTATTTTTAAAATTAAGAAGCCAAGCAACTGCCATACCTACAATAGATTTTCCTGAACCCACAGGAGCGTCTAATATAACAGTTTTAACATTATTATAATAAGCATTAATAATTTCTATTATAGCTTCCTTTTGACCTTTTCGCCAAATGAAATCTTCACCTAAGAATGTAACTCGAAAATCTTCAAGATTTTTTTCTATTTCTATATTCATATGTTAAGTATATGAATATTCTATGAAATTATAAATATAAAGTTTTATGAATTTTAAACATATGTTATTTTCCCTTTTACATGAGATTTATATTTTTCGATAGAATCTTTGTGTTCAGGATCACAATACACATTACCGTATACAATGTCTGGAAAAAAATCTATTTCGTGTAATTTTTTATTTAAATTTATACAAAAGTGCCCATAGATTATTTTTGGGCAACCTCGTAATGATTCAATTATACTTACGTTAAAATAACAACTTCCGTAACAATTATTAAAATTTATAAATTCCGGCAATCGTTTAATTACTTTTCCTCTTATGACAAGAGTATCAGTAAGATGATTACCTGTATAATCACTTGCTCGGTGAATAATTTTATGCTTAATATCTCCTACATCAATGGTTCCATCTAAGTTAATTTTATACGTATCTATCATATTTCCGGGTTCATGAAATTTACCCATATTATTTTTTGTATTATTAATATAATTTACCCAATCTTCTACCATTTTTGCGATACCTATTCTCATATCATGGATAGGATCACTATTACTATCAGCAGTAAATTTTTCAAATAATATATGTTCTTTAACTATTTTCATAATTCAATATAAAATTTATTATTTATATAATATTAATCCCGCTAAATCAAAAATATCTTGGTATTCTTTTTTAAGTAGTAAAGTATACACCATCTTATGATAATTTGTGTATTCTTTATGATATACAATATTATGTGTAAAATAATCGCCTAATCTCACTTGTTTAAAAATATTATTTAAATAATTTATTATTTTTGTAACAGGCCAATTTGGATTATTTGTTGTAATAATACATGCCAAAGAATATATTTCTAGTTCTCTAATTATAAATTCTTCTGATTCTTTTCGATTAATATCTAATATTTTTTTTAATTTATTAATAATAATATTTTTAGGTAAACCTATTTCAAGATCTTTTATTGGATCTGAATCTTCTGTAAACTTTTCGTTTAAACTTTCTTTAACGGCTTTGTTCTTTTTTTCTTTAGCGATATGATCTTGAAGAATCTTGACTACATCATCATGTTTATAATTAATTGCCCATTGTAATGCTTGATAACCAGCTGCATGCACATTTGCTCCAGCATCTAGTAAGAGCTTGACTACATCAGTATGTCCATTGTAACTTGCTGATCGTAAAGCATGATCATTATCTGCATGTACATCTGCTTCTGTGTCTAATAAATATTTAACAAACTCGATTTTTCCTTCTCCAGCGCAAATCCACAACAGATCTTTTTCTTTATATTTATATCCAGTTTCTGTTTCAATCCATTTCTTTATTTGATGCTTCATACCGATGCCCATATCAGTTATAGGATCTGAATCTTCAACAAATTTCTCGTATATATGTTCTCTAACTATACTCATTTTTTATTCTAGAACAATGTCTCTTAAGAATATTTTTTTCATATTGCCATCCTTTAACTTAAATAAAAATGCATTATCACCTATTTTTGCCATAGGAACACCATGTTGAATTTTTTCGAGATTTCCTTTAATTCTAAATTTAAGAATTCTTCTACTAAATTCTGGTAATTTAACTTCTATATTTAATGTTTTAAATAATTGATCGTCAAAAATATCTTCTTCAACTTCAATTTCTTCAACGTCAGCCATATCACTTATGTCCACATCAATATCATCGGTAACTTCTTCTTCATCATCTAGATTATTCCAAGAATCTGGAGCGTCGATTCCTCTTAAAGCTTTTGATCCTTTATCTCTTTTTTTGGGTCTTCCTCGCTTTGCGAATTCATCTAAAGACTCTTCAATCATAAATATTTTTTTCATATCTATTATTTTTTATGTTTTGATTCATTTACTACTTTATGTCTTATTCTTGAACTTTGTCTATGAATATTACCAAATCTATCTTGCCACAATCCTTGATCTGCACATTTTTTACAAACTCCATCTACAAAACCGGATTGTGTATCTCTGCCGCATGCTGGGCACGGCAACGGCATATCCCAATCATCTGGATTGGGTTTATCTACATCCTCATATTGTATTTTATTTAGAGGATATTTCCCTTTAAATTGATTATTTCTTGGTGAACTGAGCATAGCAAACGGTGTTCTGAAATTTTGATTTATAAATTTAGCTCTCATTAAATTTAGCTTTATTTTATATATTTAAAAAAAGAAGGGAGAATTTTTATTCTCCCTCATCAAGTTTTTTGATCTCCAAATCCGAAAATCCCGCGTTTTTATTTATTTCTATGCAGTAATCAAACGATTCCATTGGCAATGTGCTGTGATTAATTACAAAAATATTCATATTCATTTCTTTCGATATCTTTTGTAATAATCCAATAATATCAAATATTCCATCTCCATCGATAGAAGATAACACTTCGTCTAACATAAATATATTTAATCCAGGATATTTTCGTTTTAACATTCTAATAATTGAGATAAGAACCGCAAGATCAACACGCTTCTTTTCTCCTGTCGAAAGAGTATCTACTCCCACTTCAATTCCTAAATGATGCAATTCAGGCTCAAAATCTGAATTAAATAATAAATTATAAGGAAAATGTAATTCATTTAATGTATAAGCAATTTCTTTATTTAATGTAGGAAGATAACTTTCTAAAATTTTCTTTTTAACACCAGTATCAGAATATAATTGTTCAAGAATTGCAAGATATTTATAATCTTCATCAAATTTAACTTTTTCTCCATTTTTATCTGTAAGATTTGTTGTATTTTCAGATATAATATTCTGAATGCTTAAAAATTCCTTTGGTTTATCAATTTTTAATTTATTCATTTCAGATTCTATTGATCTATACGTAGATTGAATACTTATGATAAAATTATTAATGGTTGCTAGTGCTTCTTTAATTTTTTGTAATGCATGAGTATATTTACTTTCATCTGAATTTATTTGTAATAAGCTATCATTTTTTTTATTAAGATCTTCTTGTAGTTTACCTTTAATTAAATCAAATCTTATTTCATTAAATGGTGTTGCGCATGTTGGGCATTTTTCTTGTTGATATAATTCTATTTGTTGTTTTAAATGTTTTATCTCTTGATTAATTCTCATTCTTTGCTCTTGAAAAATACTATATGATTTATTTATTTCATCTCGCTTATTTTCATATATTTTTTTTTGTTCATAGCCCTTTTTTAATTTAGGTTTATATGATTCTAATTGTTTGCCAAGTTGTTTAACTTTTGTTGTGTTATCTTGTGTTACTTGATCTTTTAATTTTTGTAATTCTTTTACCGCAATATCGATGTTATTTTTAAGTGTGTATATCTCTCTATCAAAAAGATCCATATTTGTCTTAATTTCTCGTAAATCCCTTTTAACCAATTCATTCATTTTATTGATAATTTCCATTGCGAATAACTTATCAATAATAATTCTTTTATCATGAGGAGTCATTGATATAAAAGATTTAAAATCATTTATACTTAATGATATAATATTCGAGAAGATATGATATGGTAGTCCAGTGACCTCTAAATCTATATAATCTTGATAATTTAATATTCCAGATTTTCCAATGTCATCGTCTTCAGTATGTTGTTCATTAGAATTATGCTTATATACAATTAGATTTCCTGGTGAAAAATTTCTTTCTATAGTTACACATGTATCCGGAGAAATTTCGTCAACTAATTTAATGTATCCGTGTTTATTGAGACGATTTGAAATTTCATCTTTTTTGAATTTTTCTAGTCTCCCGTAATATGCTATTTTTGGGATATTAACAAAAAAACTTTTACCATTTCCATTTTTTCCGGAAACCATCCATAATCCACCCTCACTTGGTAAATCAAGAGATTGTAACTTATTACCGAAAGGTCCGATATTTTTCCAAAAAATAGTTTTTAGCTTCAATGTTTCACGATTTTAAAATTGTTAATTTCATTTAAAATATCTTTAATATATAATAATATAACAAAATAACCAATAAGTTTTTATATGAAAGATTTTAGAAAAAATGAACATGGATTATACATTTGTGAAGAATGTGGTCAAATTTTTTCATGTAAAGAAAATGTTTCAAAACATGTTAAACATCATAATATTACAACAGATGAATATTATAATAAATGGTATAAAGAACCGGGAGATGGGTATTGTAAAGAATGTGGAAAACAAATTTCCATTAAACAAAAATATTGCTCAATAACTTGTAAGCGCATAGGTGCTGGAAAAACTCTATCAAGTGCAGTAAAACTAAAAAATGATATAAAATACATAAAAATATCAGAATCGTACAATTTTACATGTTTTGAATGCAACAAAAAATTTGAAACTTCTGTAAAATTAAAAAAACATGTTACGCGATATCATAATATAAACAATTATTATGATAAATGGCTGAAAAAAGAAAATGAAGGTGTTTGTAAAATTTGTAATAAAGAAACTAAATTTACAGGTAGATTTAATGTTGGATATGAAATGTGTTGTTCGAAGCAATGTAGAGAAAAATATCGCTTACAAGAAAGAACTAAAACGAATTTAGAAAAATATGGTGTAGCTAATGTGTATCAACGAAAAGACATAAAAGAAAAAATTAAACAATCTTTTATTGAACATTATGGAGTTGATAATAATATGAAATCTGAAGAAGGTAAACAAGCATACTCAAAAAGTATTCGAAATAAATACGGCGTTGATTGGCCTCTACAAAATAAAGAAATTTTAGAAAAAGGCCAAAAATCCGCAAAAACCTTAAAACAATTCAATGATAAACTTTGGTATCAAGGAACTTATGAATTAGATTTTCTTAAAAAATATTATAATAAATATCCAGATATGCAACGAGGGCCATCAATTAAATATGGAAATAAAATATATTATCCCGATTTTTATATTCCTTCATTAAATTTAATCATAGAAATAAAAAGTACATGGACACTTAATAAAAATGAAGAAAAAGAAAAGAAAAAAGCCACTATTGCTAATGGCTTTAATTATCTTATGATTTTAGATAAAAATTATTCCGAAATTTGAGTAAATCCAATAGGCACATTTAATTCAAAATCATCAATAAATAATCTATTTTTAATTTGATCAGCTAAATCTTTTAAACTATATACAATTTTTACATCTGGTCTAGCTAATTCTGTTTGTACAATAACGTCTCGTTTTCTTTCATACTCAGTATCCATTCCTATAAAGATTATACGATTGTCCGAATTCCCGTACATACCTAATTCATAAAGTACAATAGGATTTAAAGATCCTTTAGAGAACCAAAAAGAAATTATATCACATTTTTTAAGATAATCATATTCCCATGTAATTTGTTCTTCAGCTGCACCAGAATCATGAATAGGAAGATTTTTTCTTCTTGGATTATAAATTACTAAATCATCTATATCTTTAAGATATTTAATTAAATCATTTTGCCACTGTGGGCAATTTGTGATTCCTCCAGCTAAAAATAGTGATGTTAATTTTTTGTTAAAGAATCGTTTTGGCGCCTCAATTACTATTGCCATCTTTTTTAATTTTATGTATTTTTATCTTTTATTTTTTTATCTTGTATATTTTTACATTTTTTACATTTAATAACAGCCTTTGCCTTAGATATAAGAACCGATATTGATTGTTTTTCATATCCAAATCTTGCATCGCCTTCCATTAAGATGTATAGATCTTCTCCAATTTTATCTGCAACATTTTTCAAGTTATCAAAATCTAATGTTATATTTAAATCTCCGTACCATATTTTTCCGCGTTTTTTGGTTATAACATTAGCATTAAATATAACTAATTCTTCTTGATGTTCTTTACAATATGTGCTCTTAGATGCGGCAATCATTCGTCCCATTATAAGACCATTGGTTGCAAATATAACATAACAGTCAGGATCTTCTTTGAACTCCGAGGAGTGTTGCATATAAGGTGGTATATAATCTTTTTTTGCCATTATTCTATGTCTTCTTTTGATGATTTTTCATAATATATTTTATTTAATACTTTTAATTTTACTAATACTTCCATTTTATGTCCTAAATCTTGTATACTCATTTCTAATAAAGTAAGAATATCTTTTGTTTCAACACCGTTTAATACATCAGAAAGTTCATCTTCAATTCTTCTTCTTTCTCCTATAGTCTCAATCTTTTTGTATTTACAGTCTTTTAGTATATCTATAAATTTTGTTAAATTAAATAAGTGTATATATTTATCCGGAACAATTATATCTGTATAGTTATTATTTAATAATTTTATAGTATCATTTAGTGTAAGTTCTAAAATATTTTCTAAAAATACTCTTTGAAATATCGGTGAATATTCATTTAAAAAGAATTCATATGAATCTGTTGAAGGATTAAATAAAAATACTCCCTTGCTATTTCCAATATCTGATCGTTTTGTGTGATAAGGAGACCCAATGTATATAAAATTTCCTTTTTCTTGTCTTTTGTGAATATGCCCTGAAAATAATTTTTTAATATTTTTAAACTTCGTAAAATTTGCGCTAGTATTTTTTATGTC
>Ga0307377_10007866_pt1 | contig 10913 bp, 14 predicted proteins | sample TR3MG_FD_202535 | JGI IMG/M metagenome (GOLD analysis project Ga0307377, IMG submission 202535) | Soil microbial communities from Risofladan, Vaasa, Finland - TR-3 | ecosystem: Environmental > Terrestrial > Soil > Coastal area > Acid sulfate soil | place: Finland: Risofladan, Vaasa | collected... | reverse complement strand
CCCATCAAAAGAAGTCGAAGTAACTACAGAGGATACTTGAAGTGGGACATGTATTTGTTCATAAGCCCATACTTCAATTAATTGGATATTGGTTTCAGTAGATGCCATAGTTAATTCTCGCCTTAATAGTTCTCTTCATTATACAGCTTGATTTTTCCATAGGTTGGGTTATAATAGGAATAACTGGGGGCGACTTGGAATCGACTGGTATTGATGACAATTAGCCGCATGTAGAGGATGATCATCGGCCTCTTAAATCATTGATTAAAAACATAACTGCAAAAGTTATTAAGTTCCCTGTTGCGAAGCAATTCGCAATTGCTGCTTAAATAAAAGCGAACGTCTTATTCAGGGTTTACCTGTTTGTAACTGGAAAGACGGAGTAAAGACCGCATTGGCGGAATCAGGTTGACGGCGAGAATAGAACGCTGACAATAGGAAAGACTGCTACACTTTGGTAAGACTAGCGAGAAAGGGTGTTAGGCTCCGAGTCCATCGATAACGGAGATGCCTAAATAAACATGTAGACGCTTTTTTGAGTTTATAGCAACAAGAGGGTTCGAATCCCTCCGCCTCCACCAGTTAAGGGCGGTTAGAGAAATCTAGCCGCCTTTTTTCGTGTATAATATCCTCATGAAAAGGAACCTTATCTATTTTGTTTGTCCGCTAAAACATAACAATGTTTGGCTTCAGAATGTGCAAAAACTTGTCCCCTACTTAGATCAGTTCAATGGGAAGAAAATCGTCACCATAGCCCAAGGCGAGAATTGTGTCCCTGTTCGAGAAGTTTTTGAGCAATTTCCAGACGACAAAAATATACAATTTGTTATCTCTCGAAACAATAAAGAGCTGGGAGAGACACCCCATTTCGTCCAGATGGCAAAAATGGTAGAGTCTATAGATCCCAATGAAATAACTTTTTATGCTCATGCCAAAGGCGTTTCTTATAATCATCCATCAAGTTCTATTAGAATATGGTGCGACAAAATGTATCATCACAATTTGGCATGCATGGATTTGACAGAATATGTTTTTTCTCTGGGGTATGACTCGATGGGCTGTTTTAGAAGGGTTTCCAATAGAGTCGGAAAGGACAAAGGGGAAATCTGGCACTTCTCTGGAACCTTTTTTTGGTTTCGCCATAGTTCGGCATTTTGCAATCAGTGGGAAGATGTCATAAGAAAAGATTGTAGATGGGGAGTAGAGGGGTTTCTTGGTAAAATGATGCCAATAGAAAAATCATTTTGCATTTATGGCGAGAGAGTAGCAAAAATTGGTAAGCGAGTCCATCTAACGACTCGAAAAGAAATGTGGAACCAAGACACTCATTTTTGTCGAACGCTTGATGATATTGGATGGAAGAAGCCTTTTCCACCAGAGCTTACAATTGGGGATATGTTGATCAGAATCTCAAAAGATGTGTTCGGTAACGATATAGGGCTTGATAGATCAGATAGCGTAATTTTTGTTCATTCGAAGTTAAATCCAAAAAACTTTCAAGAAAAATTTGATATTGCTTTCATATCTGGTTATACTTATGAAGAGTCTAAATTGAACTGGAATAAAGCATTAAGTTTATTAAACCCTAACGGCATAATCATTATGAGAGGGGTTTGGACTTGGACTAAAGACAAATGTCAAGGAGACGCCTATAAAACGGTTGTTGAAGCCCTTTCTAAGGGAGATGTAAAAGGCATCACTATCAACAGCGATAACGGCATCTCATTTTTTTGGAATTTAAAACCTTTGAATGGTGAGTCAGTTTCTATCTCTTACGAAAAACTAAAAAAGAGACCACATCTCATGCATCTCATAGATTGCTGTGATGTGAATTTATTTATGAAGGAATTGCAACGATACAATGAAGATAGTAATCATATCTGACACTCATAGCGCTCATAGAGACGTAGATCTTCCAGAAGGGGACGTTTTGCTTCATGCTGGAGATTTATGCCAATCCTTGGGAACAAATTTTTTCCAACAGCGAGCACATATTAGAGATTGTGATGATTGGTTTGGTGAGCAGGATTTTAAGAAAGTAATCTGCGTTGCTGGTAACCACGATTTCCCTTTTGAGGAAGGGCAGATTAGTCAGCTTAAAAACGCGGTTTATCTTCAAAATGAAACTTATGTCTACAAGGGAGTGAAGTTTTTTGGATCTCCTAACCAGCTTCCTTTTTATGGGGCGTTTAACGCTCGCGAAGAAACCCTTGAGCGAATTTACGAAAAGGTTGATGACGACACAGATGTTATAATTAGTCATGGCGCTCCTTACGGGATTTTGGATCTTCCTAGGCATAGTGGACATACGGGATCACATGCGCTTATGAGTTTGATCTCTCGTGTTAAACCTAAGTTGGTCGTTTTTGGACATATCCATGATAGTTATGGTGAATCGGAGTGGAATGGAGTTAAGTTATTTAACGCTTCTCAAGCTGGAAAAACTTGGACGAGTATGGATAATAAGCCTTGGATATTTGATTTGGAGAAAGAAGATGAAGTTTAATAAGCAAGATCTAAACGATTTGCGTAATCGATATCCCAATCATGGATATGAGGTAATTTCCGAAGTCCCGTCAGCAGGACTACACGATATGCTGGACCATATTGAAAAATTGACCGAGAAAATTAAAAATTGCAACGAAGCTTTAGAAGAAATCGCATATGGTGCTCCTTGGGGTGGTCCACAGGCAGATCATGTTCGATTTATGAGAGGATTGGCTTGTAAAGCATTGGAGAAAAATGACGATGGAAGAAACTGAAATTAGGTTATTGACAGACGAGGACGGAGTTTTTGAGCCTGAGCGAATCGCAGGGAAAAGAGAAGGCATAGAGAAACTTGGTATTGAGATTCTTGGGAAAGAATCTGAAGATAGTTACATGTGGGATTTTGAAGGTGTTGACATAAAAGTCCCAGATAGAACATTTATGGTTGAACTCCATTTTGACGAAGGTGGGTATCATAGTAATGATGAGTGGTATGGAGATATCTCTTTTGAGAGTTTCGGTCTTGGATATGTAGAAAAAAGTCAATTTGAAATAGTTAGTGGCCATAATCCATTTAAGGAGCTAGTATCGAATAAGTGAAGAATCTAAAACATATAATCCACGTTAATCAACATAAGATTAAGTCGAATCGGAAGACTGGTGAGAGAGAACCAGTAATAACTGTTAAAAACTACAAAGAAAATCGATATGGGCATGAGGCGATATTACGTGATAATAATGGCGAAATAGTTGCTAAAGTGATATATCGTCCCGACAACCCTTTATCTTGTGGGGCGACTGTATGGATCGAAACGAACAAGTTAAGTATAGACGTAATTGATAAAAATGCCAAAATGGAGATGGAAGATGAAAGTAATTAATTTTCTATCAGGTCCATGTGCTGGAAAGTCAACTTTATGTGCTGGACTCTTCTATGAGATGAAGAAAACCTTGAAAGAGGCACAAGCGATAGACTGTCAGGTATTAGATCTTTTAGAAAGACACAATATTCCTTTTATGAGAGTTCCTTTCTCAACGAATCCCGCTTTCCTTCTGAGCAAAATTTTGAAAGAAGCGAATTAATGGTCTTGTTTTTTTCTTACTCTCTGCGTAACTTAATATAAAAGAATTTTAACCAATGGAAAATTTATGAACGAACAGAACTGGCATGTACCGATGGTTGTAGAAAAATCTGGTAACGGAGAACGCGCCTACGACATCTACTCAAGACTTTTAAAGGAACGTATTGTTATGCTTTGCGGTCCAGTCACTGAAGAATCTGCGAATGTTATCATTGCACAGTTTCTATTCTTGCAATCTGAAAACTCAAAAGAAGACATCAACCTTTACATCAACTCTCCAGGCGGATTAGTTACTGCTGGACTTGGTATTTATGACACTATGAATCTCGTTAAATGTGACGTTTCTACTACTGTCGTAGGTCAAGCCGCATCAATGGGCGCATTTCTGTTGTCCGCTGGCGCTAAAGGCAAAAGATTCGCCCTTCCTAATGCTAGAATCATGATTCACCAACCTCTTGGTGGAGCATCAGGTCAAGCAACAGATATCGAAATTCAAGCGAAAGAGATTCTTCGTCTGAAAGATGTTCTAAGTAAGCATCTTGCGAAACACACTGGAAAGAAGCTTGCAACGATTCTGAAGGATTGTGAACGAGATAACTACATGAGCGCAGAAGAAGCCATGAAGTATGGACTCGTTGATGACATAATGGGATCTTAAATTTAAAATTGAAGTGAAAAGTTTTTCTTTTTCACTTGATATTGATTAATTTATTGACAGCTCTATAATGGGCTTAACAAATTTTGAAAACGGAGAGAATAGAGCATGTTTGTAATTGTAGAGGGATCGAATGGCGCAGGGAAGACGACACTAATCGATAAGTTGAGAGAGAAGGGGTATGAAACTTTAAGTAGCCCTAATGGGACTGATTTAGCAAAACTTTTAAGACCAGCATGTAGAGGGGTAGAGCCATGGGAAGGAATCCACAAGAAGGTTCAGTTTCTGCTCTTTAGTGCGGCGAGATTTGACGAGTACGTTAAATGTGTAGAGGGGAAAGACCATGTTGTTGTCGCAGATAGATGGTGGACGTCAACTTATGTTTACCAATGCGTCCTGCAAGGCATTAGTATAGACTTTATGGAGCATACAATTCATGACGAAGAAAAGATAGACCTTGTTGTTCTTTTGGATGGGGAAGATGAAGTTTTGCTTGATCGTATGAGAGGCGAGCGCGAGAAGAATCCTAAACACGGAAAGTGTACTTGGACGAAGGACGAAGAGATACTCAAGAAGTTAATGAAGATCTATAGAGAAGACCTACCTGCATATCTTAAGATGAAGGGCATTAACTGCGTTGTAGTTGACACAACGAATTTCGACGAAAATGAAGTTGCGGAATTAGTTTTCAAAACGGTAGAGGCAAAACGAGATGAACAGTGAGATTATTGAAAAGATTTCTAAATCGATTGGCGAGAAGCACGAGAAGTTCCTGGAGAGTGTAGGGGCGATTCCGTATAAAGTTTCTGCGGATTATATTCTGCTTTTGACGGATATCACTAGCAAGATAAACTACATCAATTCTTTACTGAAGCAGAGCGGGGTAGTTGATGACGTTAAGTCCGAAAATTTTGGCGACTATAACAAGATGGTTTTGTCAAAGATTGGGCTTGATTTTAGGGTAGAGATACTTACAAATGGGACTTCTATCTGTATTCGAACGGCCAATGGGATGATGGGGTATGATACCATGACTCTAGCAAGAACGTGGTTCTATTTAAAAGATGGATTAGATTGGGAAGAGTTTACAGACAAATTGGTGGACTTTATTCATTGGGAGATGTACAAGAATCAAGAGTCAGCAAACATTAGTTTTGATTATGTCATGAACAGAGAGGACGGGGTATGACAGACGAAAAATTTTGCCACCTCCACAACCATACGTATTATTCTCTTCTTGACGGACTCTCTTCGCCAAAACAAATGGCTAGAGAAGCCAAAATGAAAGGATTTAAGTCTTTGGCCATCACGGACCATGGGACTTGTGGAGGTTGGTTAAATTTTCAAAGATCGTGTCGAAAAGAAGACATAAAGCCGATTTTAGGTTGCGAAGTTTACATCTCAGACGATATGAAGTCAAGAGATAAAAACCAGGAGATATATCATTTAACTCTTTTGTCTAAGAACTCTCAAGGTCTTAAAAATCTTATGCATCTTAGCACATTGGCAGAAACTCAAGGGAAGTATAAGAAACCAAGGATTGATTTTAACCTTCTTTCACAATATCATGAGGGGATCATTTGTAGCTCTGGTTGTCCTGCGGGAGAGTTAGCTCATGCGGTTACAGATAATGATTATAGTAAGTGTAAGTCAGTTGTTGGGAAGTATAAAGATCTTTTTGGAGATGATTATTATCTCGAAGTAATGAGTCATGAGTACCAAGGTGTAAAATCTGAATGGCAAGCGACAGAGAAAAAGATTGCAAAGGGGGTCTTCAACTTAAGTAGAAAGTTGGGGATAAAAGCGATCTGCACTAATGATGCTCACTATGCCTCAAAGAAAGACGCATCTTTCCATGACACATTGCTCTGTGTTCAGACGAAGAAGAACATTCATGACCCAAAACGCTTCTCTTTTAGGAGCGATGAGTTCTACCTAAAATCTTATGATGAGATGTTTAAAATTTACCATAGTGCTCCAGAGTTATTGTTAAATACTGTTGAGATTTCCGAAAAGATTGTTGACGAGGATCTTCTTAAGTTCGCTCCAGACCTTCTGCCACACTTCAGCGTTCCAGAGGGTTTTAAGGATGAACTCGATTATTTGAAGACGCTAATTAAAGAAGGGATGATCGCGAGAGGCTTTATGAACAAACCTGAATATCGCGAAAGAATTAAGTTTGAGATGGGCGTTATTGCAAACTGTGGGTATGTTAAGTATTTTGTTATTCTTTGGGACATTATCAATTTTGCAAAGAACTCAGATATTAGGGTCGGAATTGGTCGCGGAAGTGCGGTTGGAAGTCTAGTCCTTTATATTCTTGGGATAACTAAAATTGACCCTCTAAAATACGATCTTCTGTTTGAGAGGTTTTTGAACCCTGAACGAGTTAGCCCTCCTGACGTTGATGTTGATTTTGATTATTATCGTCGCAACGAAATCTACGACTACATCTACAGAAAGTATGGTCAAGATCACTGTTGCAAAATAGGGACATATAATTCGCTACAATCAAAAGCGGTTGTAAGATATTGTGCTAAAGCTTTGGATATTGGAAATGACTGGAAAACTTATCAGAAGTTGAAGGCGGCTCACCCCGACGAGAGGGTAGAAATGCCAAAGAACAGTTTAAATCTTGCAGATCTTATCTCAAAGCAGATTCCAGTTAGCCAAATCGCAGACACATCTATCGAAGCCCAGTTGAAAGATAATGCTCAGTTTCGAGGGATGATCTCAAAGTATCCGAATCTTTTGAGTTCTGTTCGTCATTTGGAAGGCGTTCTTTCTTCTTCTGGTGTTCATCCTGCTGGAGTTGTTATTTGTAAAGATAGAATTGATAAATACATTCCTCTTCGTGATTCAAAGGGTCAGATTTGCTCTCAGTTTGATGGACCAGAGGTTGAAGCATTAGGACTTCTTAAGTTTGACCTTCTTGCTTTGAAGACATTAACTGTTGTTGACAACACTTTGAAGTTGATTAAGTTACGTCACAACAAAAATATCCCAATTGATGACATCGAGCCTAATGATCAAAAGGTCTTTGATATGCTTAATGGGGAAATTAAGGGAGTGGATAACCGAGGGGTGTTCCAGTTCGAATCAGATGGTATCGGAGGATTGTTGAAATCCCTGCATGTTGATTCGTTCGAAGACATGGTTGTTGCTAATGCGCTTTATCGTCCTGGGCCTCTTCGTGCGAAGATGCATATCATGTATGCAGACTATAAGCATGGAAGAAAGCCAATTAATCCTTTACATCCAAAGATGAAAGAAATTCTTAAAGATACTTATTCTATCATGGTTTACCAGGAGAATATAATGAAAATCTCTCAAGAGCTTGCAGGCTTCACAAGAGGTCAATCTGATAATTTAAGAAAAGCCGTGGGCAAGAAAGACCAAAACCTTCTCGACCAACAAAAAGAGCTTTTTGTTAGTGGGTGTGAAAAAAATGGGATAAAGGCAGAAACCGCTACAAAAATCTTTGAGCAGATTGAGTATTTTGGAGGCTATGGGTTTAATAAATCGCACAGTTGTGCATATGCTTTTTTGGCGTATCAGTGCTGCTACTTAAAGATTTATTACCCAATAGAGTTCATGACATCCTTATTGTCGTCTGAAATAGACAATAGTGATAAGAATGTTAAGCTTAGGTCATATATCGCTCAAGCGCAAGCGATGGGCATAATGGTTGGCAACTCTAGTGTCGATCAGAGTGGAACAAAGTTTCGTATTGAAAAACGTGTTCACAAAAAAACTGGAGAAGAGATTGAGTTCATTAGACAACCAATTACGATGCTAGATGGCGTCGGGGCAAAAGCGTCGGAGTCTATTGTCGAGAGTCAGCCATACAAAGGACTGGAAGACTTCTTAAAGCGGGTAGACACTAGTAAAGTATCTTCAAAAGTTTATACGTCCTTAGTTAACGCGGGGGGAATGGACGCTTGGAAAAAAGATGGCGAATTGAGCAATGACGAGCACAGAAGCATGTTACTCAATAGTTATGAGCCAGTTAAGAAAAAGGTTGTCAAAGAGAAGAACGAAATTAAGAAGCAAAAGGCTTATCGGGAGCAATTTAGCGGATCTCTATTTGACTCTTTTTAAGTGTTGTCACTTAATTGTATAATAATTAAAACTAAATCAGAGTTTAAGATATATGAACCTTAAAGAAAAATTCTACAAGAAGCTGGGAGAGAGAGATTTTACCTCTTCTAAACCAATTCGTTTTTTTTATTGTGAAGTAAATGAAGACTATTTGGTGGTTCCAAAATCGTTACACGACTCTGTTCAAATCCTTTCAAGGAAAGGGACGATATTTGATGTTGTTAGGGAAGGAACTGAAGTTATCCTTCCCCAACTTGAGGAAGAGCACTTGGAGTTAAATATTGACGACATTTTTGAAGAAATAGACAGGATTTCAAAAAATGAAGGGAAGAGGTTGTTTAGAAGTTATTTGTATCTATATTATAATCATGGGACGGATCGCTACGGTTTGCTTTTCTGCCCTGTTTTCTATAGTCAACCTAGCCCATCAGAGCTAAAGGCCCTTGCCGAAATCATTAAGTTTTATAACGAAAAGGAGAAAGAACAATGAGTAATAAACGAGTAATTTCTGAGTGTATTAACATCAGAATCAATGTTGGAAACTATCAGCACATCGAAATCACGAAGCAGGCTTCAGAAGAGATTGAATATTCAAGCGAAGCAGAAAGATTGACCCTGGAAGAGAATCTTACCACAGATCTCGTTGACAGCATTGTCAAGACGATGAGAACTGTTCCTACTCGTTTGGGAAAGGGTATTGAGAATGCTCAAGAAGTTGAAGAGGCTATCTCTAAGGCGATTCCTGAATGGTTGGAGAACAACCCCCCTAATCTTGCTGACAAGCCCAGAGAAGCGGCGAATAGGTCAGCAGCAGAAGCCAAGGAAGTTATAGACAGAGCTTCTGAAGACATTCTTGATGTTGACGAAGAATCAGTCGACGAAGAATCAGTTGACACCTTAGAAGAAGATCTTTTTGAGGATGATGAGCCGCCAGCAAAGTCTGAAGTAATTGAAGATGAGCCAGACCAAGAGATTGAAGAGGCCAAAACCTCACCTTCCGAAACTACCCCTGTTGAGGAAGAGAAAAAAGAAACTGTCAGTGCAGGAAGCGAGGATTTCGACTTCTTTGACGATGACGATATGGATTTATTTAACGATTAAAGGAGATGAAAAATGAGCGACATACCAAATATTAGAATGAATACGGATACCATGAGTGACACAGAGATCTTGGACCTTTTTGAAGCATCTTTTAATGAACAGATTGCTGGACCAAATGATTTTGACGATCCAGAATTTGAAATCGAAAGACTTCTTGGATCACCAACTATTAGAATTTTTGCCAATCTTTACGGAATGGCTGGAAGTCCAACTGTTGACACTTATTCAAGCGCCGAGAACATTAGAAGAGTTCAAATTTCAAGAGCAGACAAGGGAGTAATGAGCTTCAACTATGTTCCGCATGAAACAAGAGCACTTGGCGGAAACGAATATCAAGTTGTTTACGATTCTGAGTAGAATCTTATGATTCTGAGTAGTTTTCTCAACGTTACATCTTGTTTTACTAATAACTACGTCTATATTATTACCTATAGACGATCATCGAAGTAGCATTTATGGACGACAAAGAAATAGAAGATATCCTGAGTGAAGACGAAGACTTCTCTCCAATGGATCTTCAAATGGAACAGGCTGAAGAAATATGTGGGGACATTACTAGCGTAAGACCACCTCCACAGGTTTTTCTAGAGCTTCCTCAACCTCTCGGATCTGAGTATCCTTTAGAGTTCACTCATATGGTTAACAAGGTTCATGCGATTTATCGCACGTTCCCTCAATTTGATCATACGACAATCTACGAGGAACTCGCTTCCTTAAGCGTAAAAACCATCCCAACCCCAACTCTACAGTTGATAAGTCAAGAACTTCACAAAATTCAGGCTGTCAAGGAGAGGTTGGCTGAGATTATGGTTGTGATTGGGAGAGTCCACACCTTTAAAAAGAGACAAGTGGACATCCTAAAAGAATCATGGATTAATTTTTCCAAGGCGGGGTCGGCTGACAAGAGGAAAGCTGATGCGATTTACAGGATGAGCGAGTTCGAATCGGACTTCGTTTCTCTTGACTCCCTTTGGAAAACTGCCAACCACATCTTGCATAACTTGGACTCTTCTCAAGAGATTTTGTCTAGGAGAATTACAATCATTGGGCATGAGCTGAGAATGTATGATTTAGGTAGGACTAGCGTACCTGATTTTAACTTTAGGGGAGAGTCATTAGGGGACGAAGATATTGGAAATCCTATCGGGGTTGACGAATATGATGAAGAATCGCCAACGGAAGCTGAAGAACTAGAATTTTAGAAGAAGTATGAGTTGCACTCATAGGCCGAATTATCGTAAAAAACATTAAAAAAACATTGAAAATTTTTCAAAAAGACATTGATTTTTGTGTATTCTAATGTATAATAGTTCTATAGGCAAATGTTTTGCCTACTATATACTAAATACTCAAAACTGAAAAACAGGAGAAACTAAAATGAGTGAGATCGCAGAAAGCGGAAATTGGGACGAAGATTTCAAGACCCCAGAGCAGAAAAATGAGAACAATAACGAGGACCAGAAGAAAGTTCCTTGGATGTTGTTTGA
>Ga0307377_10007865_pt1 | contig 10913 bp, 15 predicted proteins | sample TR3MG_FD_202535 | JGI IMG/M metagenome (GOLD analysis project Ga0307377, IMG submission 202535) | Soil microbial communities from Risofladan, Vaasa, Finland - TR-3 | ecosystem: Environmental > Terrestrial > Soil > Coastal area > Acid sulfate soil | place: Finland: Risofladan, Vaasa | collected... | reverse complement strand
TGCCACATGGAATAGAAGGTATGCAGAATCTGCACTTGAACATTACCTCCTAAAAATAAAACCTGAAGAGAACAGAGAAGTTACTGGGAGCTGGGACAAATGAAGAAGATTTTTGATGTTGAAACAATGTACAAAGGTATTGCACACAAAGAAACTGTGCATGCTGATACAGCTGAAGAGGCTTATTCACTTGTCGAGAAGAAATATTCGCAGGAAAGAATAACAAGAATAGTAGAACGTAAAAATATAACAAATTAAATGTAGGAAGGTAGTACTGAACAGGGTTTACGCAAATAAAAACACGAAAAAATTTGAAAACATTTCCATCGTGAACGGTCCACTACCACGTAAGCCTATATATAAAGAATATAGATCCTACTAAATAAAACAATAAGAAGTAAGAGTAAAGAATACCCAAGAAAGAAGAGTGTCTTGTTATCCATAGCCTATACCATAAAGGCGGCGGCGGAAAAAGATGGTGCAGCTTAAAAAAATGTAAAGAAAATGGGGCTAGCCACCACAGCCAACCCCACGTGCTCTGCACACGTTGTCAAGCTACCAGCCACATGCTATTCTTTGCAAGCAATCGGGCCGATGCCCCTTGCACGCACACCGCCTACTAACCATGGCACCTTTTAACTTCCACTCGATCCAGACTCTGGAGATCAGTCAAGCCGACAGCCCCATCATTGACGTTAAGGATGGCCGCCTTGTCCTTACCGCTACTCGTGGTGAGGAGCGCATCATGATCACAGCCCCGCTCACAAACAGGTTCCCTGTAGCAGCGCAGACTGTGGTCAAGTCCGTTCGCCCTAAAGTTAAGCGGCGTCACTCGCTGATTCCTGTTCTTCCTATTGGCGATAAGAGGGTTGGCGCATCCAACCATCTCGCCAAGTTAAACGATGAGAAGGTTAAAGAAATCTTGTTGTTTCTTGGCGACAAAGAAGACCGTAAGAGCTACCCAAACAGGCAGCAGTTCTACACCGTAATTGGTGAGGCATTCGGAGTTGGTTATCACACCATTGCCAACATTGATCGTGGTGTCAGCTGGAAACACGTCGCACGCTGATGAAGACTTACAAGGTCGTCGTTGCTTTCGGTGACGGCAAGCCCTTGGAAACTACCATCACAGCGAAAAACTGCCAGGATGTCCAGGATGTGGGATTTCGGTCCCACCCTGGCGCCCGGTCAATTCGCCTAGTTAGTATGCTTTCTGAAGAGCTTTCTCCAGTCCAACAAAGACTGCCTCACCCCTTCTTTGATGATGCTGCTGTCATTACTTCTAAACCTAGAGGTAATGCACGGTTTACTCCAGGAAGAGAAGCCACTGTTGAACAAGCAATCAAAATGCGAAAGGGCGGCATGTCCTATTCTAAGATTGCTACGGACCTTAATGTAGGCAAAACTACAGTTCGTAAATGGATGTTCGACGCTAAAATACCGTAAGAATTTACGGTATGACGTGCGCCCAAAAGTAGAACGGAGTGAAAAAGACGGTCTCGTTGTCATTATTGATGACGAGACCGACACTTTGACCCTTGAATGGGATGACGAAACCCATCCACAGTGGAACTTCCTGCGTGAGCTAGGAGAAGAAGGAGTCAGTGAATTAATCCTTACACAATGTCAGCAAATTCTTTCTGAACATGAACTTAAAGATTACTCTGACTGACGAGCGCGGTCAGTACAGCTCCATTGATGATCCGGGTCCCACCACGACAACATGGGACGCGACCATGGAGGACTGTAGTGTCCACGCCTGGTTTAAAGTGTTTGAGAGTGTGCTGGCGGCTGTTGGGCACACTGAACGATCAATCATGACCGGCGCCTGTCGGCTCGCTTTTAACGACTGCCGCGACCCTAAAGCAATGAAAATCATCGCCAAGGAATACGACCTTACGAACTGGGATGACTAATGAACAAGAAGCTGTACTAAATGCAGCCATAGAACTTGCTAATGGTGGCCTTGATTTAGAAGAATGTCTGCATTGTTATGCAGTGATCAGTAAGTATGTAATGGAAAATCCGCCCCGAGAACTTGAAGAAGCATATAACCATAAGTTAGACAAGATTAAGAAACAAAGCAAAGAAGTTGCTGATTACATGAAAACACTGGCTGAGGATGAACTATGAAATGTCGTTCTTGCAACAGTTTAAATACCAAGGTTACTGTTACAGAACATAAACTAACTGAAACTTGGCGTTACTGCCGCTGTTTAGATTGCGCTACTCGTTATAAAACAATTGAAAAGTACGCCATATTAAAACGTGGTTCAATTCCAGGAGTGCCACAACATGTTAACTGTAGAGCTAGAGGCGAAAAAATAGGTAGCGCTGTATTAACTGAGTTAAATATCCTTGAAATCAGAAGACGTGCCGCTGATAATCAAACATATTATGAGATTGCTAAACATTTTGGTGTCCATAAAGACACTATTTACAAAATAGTCAACCGCAAATCTTGGGCCCATGTCTAAAGCAAAACCCGTTGTTAAGTTTCAAGAAGGTGATCGAGTTGCTGAAAAACCAAAGGCAACTTACATCCAAGTCAACAACCCAAGGACCCTAGAGACCATTAAGAAAAACCGTACACAGCGGTTTGGTACCGTGCTCAGCTACGTTTACCAGGCAAATCGCAACGGAAGGAAATCTCCCTACGTCCAAGTGCAGTGGGATCATCTAGAATCTCCTTGCTTGCACGCTCAATCCAGGTTGTGCCTGGAGTCTGAGCTTGATGAAGTAAAAGCTGATTACTGCAATTCCATCGCACCATGACTGTCGAACTTGTCCACGTCACGCCAAATGCTGAGGAGTTGATTGTCAAAATGGCGCGGGTTTCAGCGCCGGAAAATCAATCCAACATGGAAACAGCTCCACGCTTGTTGCGATACCTACTCAAGCACAGCCACGTCTCACCCTTCGAGATGGCAAACATGTGCGTCGCAATTAACACAACACGAGGAATCTCTGCTCAGATCATTCGCCATCGTAGTTTTTCCTTTCAAGAATTCTCTCAAAGGTATGCGGATGTAGCTGCCATGGGATCGCCTGAGGTACCACAGCTTCGGCGCCAAGACTTGAAGAACAGGCAGAATTCCATCGATGATCTGACCGCTGATGAAAAGGGCGCATACTACCGGCGCATCTGTCAGATCTTTGAAGATTCTGAACACCTATACCGTGAAATGGTCAGTAATGGCATCGCTAAGGAGTGCGCCCGCAACGTACTGCCTCTGGCATCCAGAACCCGCCTCTACATGAATGGCACCCTGCGGTCCTGGATTCACTATATCCAGTTGCGTGAGTCCCGTGGGACACAGATGGAGCACCAGATCATTGCCAAAGAAATCAAGGCCATCTTCACGGAACAGTTCCCGATCATTGCTGAAGCGGCTTTTGACGTGCTACCTTGAACAGGTCTTGCAAGACCCAGTGGCCACTGGTTTCAAATCGAACCCATTGGAATTTCCAGGGGGTTCACAACGCAGTTATCCGCGTCAATGACTGCGTCCTACCCTTCGGATTGAAGGCCCGAGGGGTTCCATCAACGCAAGGTAAGTTCCACGCCGCACGTGGTTAAGTTCCTATTGCGGAACGCCTGCCTTGCACCCCATTTAAACCATGTAGTGGGCTAAGCTCTTAGAAGAACAAAGAACTAACAATGACTGACAAAAAGAAACCCGGTTTGTATGACAACATTAACGCCAAACGCGAACGCATTGCTGGCGGCAGTGGTGAACAGATGCGCAAACCAGGTGAGAAGGGTGCACCCACAGCAAAAGATTTCAAGAACGCCGCAAAGACCGCAAAGAAGCCCTAGACTCCAACCAGCTGTCACAAATCAATGACCACACTCGTTGCAAACGTCCCACCAGTAAAAGTGTGGGTGCGACGAGAGTATCTGCGTGACTTGCGCGATGGCCACGGGGAATACACCCCCGGCTACTGGGTTACGTGTAAGTCGCTCAGTGGTCGTGCCTTGTACTTTGAGACGTATTTAACGGAGTACGGCGCACTGTATGACAAGCTCCCGATCAGCGCGTTTTTGTCCTGGGAGTCAGACCATCCGGACAAACCCAACCCACCGACTCCAGATCTGGAGTTGACTGATCTTCAATTTTGGAATGGATTTGACACAGGTTTGACGGTCATTGAAAAGAACTTGATATACAACATGGAGATTCAAGTGATGACACGTAGTGCCGGTGTACACAAAGGGTCGTATCTATTCACGGTTGATAACTATCACCCCCACAGGAATGAACCTGACTTTTACTTTGCAGAGTTTCCTGATGAGCACAAGTCCCACAACATTGTGGCTCTAAACAACGGTCAGATTGGTGCTTATCCAAACAATCGTTGCCGCATGTGCGACCCATCATTGACCAACCACAATCTTAAAACGCCAGACTTCAAAGTATCTACTCGCTATTACGATGTCGAGCACGCGCCGAAATGGGGCAGGCTCGGGGAAGTAGATGACTATTTCTGGAAAACGCCTAGTGAAACTTTAGAATAGTGGGGTGGGGCTGCCCCGTGATCAGCGGCACAGCCCTTCAGTTTCCAGACAGGGGAAGCGATAAAAACCCCGTCTCCCCGGCATAAGGCCCTGACATCGCTCTTCTTTGGGCCAAAAGAAATCTAGCACAACATCAACAATGGAATACGCCAGCCCGCAAGCAAATCCTACGGTTTGGTTAACTGCTGTCTTAATAGATCTTCTAGAACAAAACACAGAAGAATCCAAAGCTGCACTAATGTCAGCAATTCAGACACTGGTTAACTATTTAGAACCTGGCCTAATAGACCAAGCGTTTGCTCCATGGATAGAGCAGTACATGGAACTTTTGGCTCAACACGAAAACAATCAAAATAACGTTCAGCAAGAGTATTTGCAAGTGGATCCGCTGGAACCACCGGATGAATCCGAAAATGTTGACGAATAACATCATCAGGATACGGCGGCCTGTACCAGAAAATCTTTTTCTCGTTAACATCAACAGTCCAATCTTGGTGCCGTTTAACCCAATACCAATATGCGCGGAACTGCTTATCAGGTTGCCCTGATGTGCAATCGATCATCACAATATCACCGGGCTCGACATGCCAACGAAGGCGCAACATGTTCTGCACACCTTTTGAAAATGCTTTCATACCAGTGGTTCCAGTGATTCTGCCGTCTATTGATTTTTTTCTTTTGTTGTTGCGCCGGTTGTACCAGTCATTCAACTGACGAGGTGACTTGCCTACGGCATAGCCTAGATTCCAGATCCAATATCCAGACTGATACTCATACATCGGCTCCAAGAAAAGCTTGCACAGTTGGTCGCCAACCGTAAATGTAGAGGTAGTAAGGTGTCGGGAAATTCTGTAGGTCATTATTTGTATGGAGGAGCTTATCTCCATGATTCAACAAGACCCTAAATTGTGGGAAATTGTTGAACACCTGAAACATCAAGACGAAGATCTCGACGACTTCATCTTAAGCGTTGCACAGATGTTGTCCATCGAATTCGATGAATTACATCGCAGCGACTTGAGTGATAAGCTGGATGCACTGTTCGGCGGCCTGCCTGACCACGCATTCAAGATGGTCCCCCTGTTCTTGCACATCGCACTGGAGCTGTTCCTGCTGCGGTCCATCCCCCAACCAGGCGCAGCAAAGGTATAGGGCGATGCATCGCGGATACGTTCTTTCGTCCAGTGACCTGGATGCAGTGCTATGCTTGGGCAGCGACAAGCAAAGCTTCGTCATGACACCAGTGGACAGCACACAGGTTTTGAATAAAGCCATGTGCCTCCACGACTTGACAGAAGCTAAAAACATTCTTAAGCGCATCCAAGCAACATCAGAATATAAAGATGTTATTAAAGATGTGGAGATCAACAATGTCGCCAGGCTCTACAACAAATTCTTTTGATGGGTCGGTACATCGTCGATGCAGAAACTAACGGACTGCTCCACGAGCTGGATGTAGTCCACTGCATTGTCTTAAAAAATATTGACACTGGGGACATCCTCAGCTGTGCTGATCAGCCGGGCTACCCGTCAATTGAACGGGCGCTTGATTATCTAAGCGAAGCAACGGAAATCATTGGCCATAACGTAATAAATTTTGACCTGCGGGCCCTGAATAAGGTATATCCCTCCCTTGCACTAGACCCTAACTGTGGCATCTATGACACACTGAACATGAGCCGGCTGCTGTGGCCTGAGCTGGAGCCAGTGGATCGTGCCAAGTTCAGTCACATTGACTCCAAGTTCATCGGGCGCCACTCCCTGGCCGCCTGGGGTGAACGGTTAGGCGTAGCAAAGATCAAGTTCAAAGAAGAAAGCAAGAAGACTACTGAGAATGTTTGGGCGCATTGGTCCCCCAGCATGAGTGTCTACTGCGTAGGTGACGTAGCAGTCACCCATGAACTGTACAACTACCTCCAGTTGCAGGAGGCTGATCCGCGTTCTGTTGAGCTAGAGCATGAATTTGCTAAAGTCATGGCACTGCAAGAAAGCTTTGGCTTTCCCTTCAATGAAAAAGCGGCCTTTGCACTGGTTAATACCCTTAAGGCTGAACGTTCTGAGCTTGACGAGCAGCTACAGGAGGTATTCTTACCTGTTGTCGAAAACAGAGTCTCCGCTAAGACGGGGAAACCGCTTAAAAGTAAAGTCACAGTCTTCAATCCAGCTTCCCGCCCACAGACAGCCAAACGGTTACAGGCTTGTTATCCCGAAATTGTTTTCAACAGTACGGAGAAGGGAAACGTCAAGGTGGATGACGATGTGCTTGAACTCCTTGGAGAAAAGTATCCAGAAGCTAAAATACTGGCTAGGTACCAACTTCTAAACAAACGAATTGCCCAGATCGCAGACGGAAAGGAAGCGTGGCTTAAGCATTGCCAGCTTTATGGAGACGGTCGCATCCACGGGTCGGTGGTTACAAACGCCTGCATCAGTGGGCGCTGTAGCCACAAGAGGCCTAACATGGCACAAATTCCTAGTGTTGGTCATGCTTACGGCGCTGAGTGCCGCAGCCTGTTCTACGCTCCTGAGGGCTGGGTTCTAGTTGGCGCCGATGCATCAGGATTGGAGCTCCGGGCACTTGGTGCCATGCTCGCCCACTTTGACGGAGGGGACTATGCACGACTTGTTAGCAACCCTGATCGGGACGTTCATTTCCATAATGCTTGTTTGTTCGGTATTCATAGTGCTGATCTTCCTATAGAGAAAGCAACGAGAGATCTCAGCAAGCGTTTGATCTACTGTGTTCCAGTAGATACTACTCAAGTGCTAACCAAAACCGGTTGGAAAACCTATGAGCACCTCCAAGTTGGTGAACTTGTTCTCACTTACAATCAAGAAAAAAATATAAAAGAATGGAAGCCAATTTTACACATTGTTGATGCTTACGAAGACGAGGTTTGGGAGATGTCCCATAACCATTCCTATAAAGTACAAGCAACCGCTGATCACCGTTGGTATGTAAATAAAAGAACTATGTCTAAAACCGGTAAGTCCTGGTCTTTGAAAAATGGCAGGTACATGACTCCGATGGTGGAAACCACCGCTGAAATAAACACGGAATCAAACATTATTGTTAATGCTCCACTTGTTGAGGAAGATTATGAAGGCATAAGTGTTGATTGGGACTGGCCAAAGTATGGTACAAACTGGACAGAAAAAATATTACAAATGAATTCCACCCAGCGTAGAGCTTGGCTTTCAGGTTTTATGCTGGCTGATGGTCATCAAATTATTAAACCAAATCAAAAAATTCGTTGGGTTATTTCTCAGTTAAAAAACGAACATTACGAAGCGGCTCTTCTTGCCGCCTATCTTGAATTCAATGGTCACCTCCATGTTTCACAGGGCCTCCAGTCGAATGGAAAAACAAAGATGCAAATTACAATATCAACGAGAGGTCACGTAACCGGACAGAAACTGAAAAAAGAATATATTGGCAAGAAAAAAGTTTTTTGCATCTCTACTGAAAATGAATCTTTTGTTATGCGGCAGGGTGAGACAATTACCATTACAGGTAATTGCATTTTGTACGGAGGCGGTGCAAAGAAGACAGGATCAATTGTGGTGCCGAATGAAAGTGAGCACACACAGTATGAAATAGGTAAGAAAACTATCGATACTTTTTATAAAAATCTTCCCGCAATTAAGCAGCTTAAAGATTTAATTGATAAGCGAATTACCGAACGGGGTTATCTTATTGGTATTGATGGTCGTAAATTACAAATTCGCTCCAGGCATTCGGCATTAAATCAACTACTGCAATCAACAGGAGCTATAACAGTTAAGAAGGCTACAACAATTCTTTATACTGATTTGACTGATAAGGGTTTGAAGTGGGGGAAAGATTTTGGATTTGTTGCGCATATACACGATGAAGTACAGGCTTTAGTTAAACCTGACTATGTTGATCTTTATAAGGAGTTAGCTATTGATTCGTTTCGTAAGTCTGGTGAGTACTTTAACTTGAAGTGTCCAATGACTGGTGAGTCCAGGGTAGGACAGAACTGGATGGAAACGCACTAGCGACCAAACACTAACTCAGAGAATCCAAACTCACCACGACTTGGATTGAAACGTTCTTTAAATAAGTCGACTCGTTTCTGAAGCTCATTACGGTTTTGACGCTGTTCCATTGTTTTTCTTTGTTGTGGACTCAGAGCTGTGACTTGAGGCGTTGTTGTTTGCGTTGTGGTTTTAAAATCAGAGTTTGCATATCCTGTTCTAGGAGCCGTACCTAAGGTCTGCCTAAATTTTGAGATAAGTCCTTCTCCAGTCTGTCTACGAGATGCTTCATCAGCAGCGTTTGCAACCCGAATCGTGGTAAGACCTGCCGCAATTCCTGGAACAAAAGGAGCTAATGCAGGCGCAGCTGCAACAGCGGCGCCTGTTGCAAGTGCTGTAGGAATTCCACTAGCAAAATCACCTGCCATCCTGCCAAATCCTTGTAGAGGTTTCCCTTCGTAGAAGTCTCGAACTGCTTCACGAGAAGGTACCAAATCTGCTGCACCAACACTTACAGCACTTCTAAAACCTGCTCCAAGATTTCCGCGTCCTTCTAAAATGTTCTTGCCAATTAAATAGTTTCTAGTACCAACAGTTTTTTGAAGGGGTGTAAAATCAGGTGCCGGAGTAGTACCCAATGCACTCGGTGCTGTAGGTTCACCGGCACGTTGGAAAAATTCTGCATAAGGCTGTAATGGAAGAATTTCTTTACTCCCTGTGACAAAACGTTGAACATCTTTTGATCCACCACCGTACCCACTTGAGAAACTTTGTGAACTTACCGGACCCGCTAACCCTTCTTTTTCATATAAATTGGCTCTCCAGTCCGGATTAGAAGCAGATCTTTGCTCAACGGGCGTGAGCGTAGACACCCCCCCAAACGGTCCTTGTGTTTCAAAGATTTTATTTTTAAACTCACTCAGCACATTTTCTTTAAAGCCTGACGGTTTCTGTGTAATGTACCCACGTTCTTGCCAGGTTTTAGGTGTTTGTGGTTGACCACTAAAGTCGCCAATATAGTTTGATTGATTCTGTATTTTATTAATTTTGTCTTGTAGTTTTGCTGGACTTCTGCCGTAATAAGGATCATTTTCTACTAACTGTTTTGTTTCTGTTTCAATTCGATCTTTTATATTTGGCCCAGTTGCAAAACTATAATCGTTTCCTGCATTAATTGGAACTCTAAAGTCAACAAGAAACTGTTTAGCCGCAGGAGTTAAGCTTCCTGCACCAAAATCTTTTGGTAAGGCACCAAAAGTCATTTGCCAAGGGCGTCCTGTGTCCGGATTGATAGCCCCTGGAATGTCCCCGGTTTTGTAATCGTATCCTATTTGTTGATCAATCCCACCAACAGAAAACTTCTGCCGACCTGTATCTGGCCTCAGTGGAGATTGATTTAAGTCACTAGATTTTTGAACAGTATCAAGCAATTCTTTATCTGTAGCTGGAATTCCTTTGCGCCCTACAATATTTCCTTCACCATAAAAATCACGAATCTCTTGATCGGAAGTCGTATTGCGTAAATAGTTAGTGAAAAAGTCGTCAACTTTCTGACGAAGTCCACCTTGCTGCTCTGGCACTTTACTTAATACTTTCTTCTCTTGCCATTCTACTAACGTCCCATCCATGGGAACCGTCCTTGCATAAATTGCCCCAGGGCGTAACGTGCCTCATTACCAATTGCCTGACCCATCCTCCGCCCTACATCGGTCTTTGGATCTGGACGCAACCCTGGGACTACATCAGCTGCTTTGTTGACTATTGTATTAAGCGGAGATCCTTGCTTGCCTTGCATAAATAAACCAGCACCAACTGCTGCTGGAACTGCTACATTCGCAGCCCCACTAAATGCAGGAATAACTTTGCTGGCTAACTGAGGCGCCGCACGCTGTAACCCTTGACCAGCAGCTTGGATTGCTAAATCAGTTGCAGCTCCAGCAGCTATGTCCTGTGCAACACGTGTAGCCGCCTTTCCGTATTGGCCTTGTTCCACTGACTTCGCTACGTCAGGAGACAGCGCACTCAAGGCTGCTCCACCAGCAATCCCCCTCGGTGCAGAGCGGAGCATTTCACCCGCACCCTGGATTCCCGCTGTTACTGGATCCTGTGAGAACAACAGGTTACGTTCTATAAACGATTGAGGGAATAACTTCTGACGGCCTGCATACTCAAGCTCATCATCTAAGAAATCCGTATTCCTTACAAGCCGTTGAAATGCAGCGGAGTTGCCCATTACTCCAGGATCAACACCACCTGGTACTTGAGCATTAGCAAGATTTGTGAAACGTTGCGTTGCTGGATCTAAATACTTTTCCCTATATAGTTTGCCTAATTTATGTGTTCTTTCTGCGTCTTTATAGTTTGCTGCTCCAGTTCCATATTGTTGATTCCA
>Ga0307377_10007864_pt1 | contig 10915 bp, 27 predicted proteins | sample TR3MG_FD_202535 | JGI IMG/M metagenome (GOLD analysis project Ga0307377, IMG submission 202535) | Soil microbial communities from Risofladan, Vaasa, Finland - TR-3 | ecosystem: Environmental > Terrestrial > Soil > Coastal area > Acid sulfate soil | place: Finland: Risofladan, Vaasa | collected... | reverse complement strand
GTTTCAGGGGAATTCAAGCCTTTGGAGAACCAAAAAAACTAAAGTAGCCTAGGCGAAATAGGGTTCTATGAAGAAGGAAATTAATTTTTAAGCTATTTATAGCTTTTTATAAATTTAATATAACGGTTATAACATGAATACTGAAGAGTTTATATCTAAATGGCTAGACATTAAAGAATGGGATAGCGAGATAATAAAGGAAATAAAACGACTTGCGGATATTGGAAATAATTTTGAAAAATATACGGAAGTTGGATTTAATTCGATAGAACTTAATAGGAATCATAATATCTTAAAAACTCAAGAGTCTGTGGTTTGTGAAAAATGTAAAGTTAGTTTATACGAAGGAAGTAATCAAGAGGATATGCAAGATTATTTTGAAATATTAAAAACAGGAAAATTTTATTGTAGCAAATGTTTTGCAGAGCTTTTAATTAAAAGTGATGGTTTACTAGACACTGTTATAAAGCTAGACTGATTTTTGATTAATTATTAACATTAAAGTAGATAAAGTATATGGAAGGATTTTTTATTTTTTGCTGTAGCATAGCTATAGTAATTTTAGCGACAAAACTTTAACAACATTTAAAAAATTAGGTAATTAAGTATTAATAGGCTGATTACTTTAGGAAAGATAATAGAGTAGGGGGAGCAGGAAAGCGTTTTTAGGTTTGGTGCTCCCTCATAATCTACAAATTTTATAAATTATTGATTATTAATGTAAAATAAATAGAATTATGGGACTAAATAAACTTAAAAAAGGATTTTTGGATATGGAAAAGGCTAAATTATTTTCTAAATCAATTATATTAGTTGATGATAAATTCAATGGATTGCCACCTACTAATACTACAGAAAAAATACAGGTTGATAATCCGTTTAAATCTCTTTCAAATATTTTATTTTTAAAAAGCATTATTGGTAAAGATGGTTTTAAAACACCCCAATCTAATGAGTTTACACAAACTTTTATTTTTGGTGATTTTATTTTTACATATGATTTATTCCCACCAAAATTTAAAATAGAACATAATACTTCAGATGAAAAATCAGAAGAATTAAAAGAAATAGCAAATAAAATTATTTCTTTTGCTGAATTAAATAAAGTTATAGGTGCTATAGGGATAAACTATGAATATTATATAGAAAATGAGGATAATCACATAATTTTAAAAAATGAAATATGTAATACTAATATATCAAATGCTTTTAGTAGACTAAATACTACTCTTGTATATGATGGAATTGATGATTATACAACACTAAATTTACAAATAACTGACGCGACTATAAAAGGAAAGAAATCAATATATATATCTTCAAATTTTCATAATAAGGTTGAACCAACAAACAGAATAGAAGATATATTTAAAAAGGATTTTAAAAAAAGACTAGATGAGAAACTTGAAGTAATTTTTACAAAAAAAAGTAAAAAATAATGGAAAGAGATTTAGCTGGACAGCCAAGAACATCGCCTAGTAGAATACAAAATAATCCAAACTCGACAGGTAGGCAAGAAGAAAATACGAGCATGGATATTTTGGTCAGACAGGTAGGAGAATTAAGAAGAGATGTTGTTGATATTGCAAAAAACGATAAAGCTCTAAGTGTATGTTTTATTTTGTTAGTTCTTGATATGGTCTCTTTTTTTAAATTTACAAAACAAATTTTTATACCATTTACTATTATGTTGTTTATAGCAACTTTAGTAAGATACATTATGAAAGAAGACAAAGCAGAAGTAAAAAAAGAATTTAAGGAGAGAATGGATGAAAAAATAGAGACTATTACTGGACAACAAAAAGTAGTAGGACATGTAGAAAAATCTACAGAAAATCAAGATACTAAATTTTAACTAATTCATCAAACAATTCCCAACCAACCTATCAAAAGCCGTAGAATCATCGTTATTATACCTCCAACAAAATTCATCAACATACTTTCCTATGTACTTCTTGCTTATATGATGAAATTGTCCCTTAATTCCTCGTTTTAATAAACTCCAAAACCCCTCAATCGTATTCGTATGACAATCACCTTTCACAAACTCTAAAGCTGAATGACAAACTGTTTTATGCTTATAATTAACATATAAGTAATTGTAGCCTGCGTACTCATCTGTCATCATTTCAGAACCACATTCAACATTTTGATAAACTTCTTTCATCAAAGTATTTCTCTTGCTATCCTCAACTTTAACAGCCTTAACCTTTCCGTCTCTTTCTACCATACCAAAGATACACTCTTTTTCTTTCGTTCCACCTGTACCACCTGTAGAATCAGAATCATCATCATCTTTTCTCTTTTTATGCTCATTCGCTCTTGGTTTACCACTGATGTAAGTTTCGTCAAGTTCTACAATACCGCTTAGCAATCCGTTATCATCTTTCATAGCCTTTCTGATACGATGTAGCATTGACCACGCTGTAGCTTGTCTTACGCTTATATCCCTTGCTAACTGACAACTTGATAAGCCTTTCTTAGCATTAAGAACAAGACTGATTGCTAAGAACCATTTTTGTAATGGAATATGTGAGTTGTGAAATATAGTGCCTACCGTAGGAGTAAATGACTTACTACAATCTCCACATTGGAATCTTGTTTTATCCTTCTCTTTGTGCTTATAAACCTTGAAAGAACCACAATAAGGACATACAGGTTCATTCCCCCATCTTTTTTTAGCTAGATAGTCTAAACAAGCTTGTTGAGTAGGGAACTGGTTAATTACTTCTAATATATTCATAATATACCTAAATGTTGTTATCTAAGTAGTATTATAGGGGGTTGTTTTATGATGTCAAGCCTTAGAGTGTATAATTACCTTAAAAGACAGGAGAAAGCTATTGACAAACAAGCCTATCGTTAATATATTTCTCCAATCTGATATTTTTCTTTCTTTCGTTTGCTAGTTCAATCTTTGCCCAGATATACTTTTGAAACAGCATAGGAGGGGTTTTCATCCATTTACTTAATGTAGCCTCTGTTATCCCAATTTGCTTTGATAATTCTTTTTGAGATTTAAAGCCCGCTTGTTCAATTTCATTTTTCATTTTATACCTCATTTTCTTTAATTTGGTCAATCATAGCATCCTGCCAATTTTCCATATATTGCCAACAATCAAAGAGCTTCTCGCCATTTGTTAAATAAATACAGTAAGCATAGACCATCTTTTTATCATCATCATTGTAATAATTACCATCTCTGCCTTTTGTAAGTCCATCTCTATATTTTGCGAGATTGGTATAAGCATATGTATTATTATGTAGCTCATCTTCGCCAATGTAACCGCCTTCAATCGATTCTACTTCATAACCCTTGCTTTTTAAAAACTTAGTTACATTTTGTTTTGAAAATTTCATAATTTACCTATAATTAATTTAAAAATGTCTAACTGACAATATACAGTATATTATAGCATTTATAAAATGTCAAGCATTTATTTATAATATTTATAATTATTTTATACATAAGCGAGAAGCTCCTATTATCTTGACAAACAAGCATAATCATTTATGATTATAAAAGCAACAATCGGTACGATTATAATTTAAATCTCAGTTATAAATTAACGATATATCATATGCTACCTAAATTTTTTAAACTTATCACAGACTCTCAATATAATGTAATAGAGGGCAAGCAAATATTAAAATTAATGATAGAACATGATATAACACGAGAAGAGTTTGCTATGTTTTGTGGGAAAGAATATAAACATATTTGTGGTTTATTAAGCAGTAAAAGCAACAGATATAAGAAGAATGATGGAACTGGTAAGCTTTATGAAAACTCACTATTACTTTTAATCAAATTAAAAAAAGAAAAGAAACTAGAAGCTGAAGAAAAACAAAAAGTAAAGCAGTTAGCGGTAGATGAAAAAATTATGGAAATAGATGGCGTTCCAATGGCTATTAATCATAATGAAGTTCAAAAAGCTGAGACCAAATCTAAAATTATGGAGGCACTTACAAAAACTACTAATATAGACCAAATTGTTTTAGAAACTAAGCTTAGCAAAGTAACTGTATATAAATATTTTAATGAAGATAAAGACCTTAAACAAGTATTAAAAGATAAAAATAATGCTATTGTAGGAGAAATATTAGATAGGACGACAGAATTAGCTCTCGGAAGGATGAGAAAGTTAGATGAAAACGGAAATATTATAGGATATGATGACATTTATCCTGATGATAAAGCTAGAAAAGACGCATTAAAATATATAAAATCTGACTTTAAAGACACAGCAGAAGACGGAAGTGGTAATAAATCTCCCGTCTTTAGTTTTAATCTTTTATCTAATAACAAAGATAGTCTTAAAGATGTAACAAAATCATCCCAAGACGGCTTAATTATTCAAGACGGCTAATCATTTTTGCATTAGATACATAAAGTAAAATATCCCAATGGGAAAACATAGCGGAACAAGTAAAGCTAACACTGTCCCACCAAGAAAATTAGCTATAACAACAGTATTACCGCTATCGTCCAATATTATATCACATAATAATGGTTTGTAAGATTCTTTAAATTCTTTTTTGCTCATAGTTCTGAAACTAAAAAATATAAACGCTATTATTCCACATAATATATATCCCCACATAGCTACCTATTAATTTCATTAAAAATCTTATCTGCTATTTTTTCATTTATATCAGCTATAATAAGCTTCGTAAAAATCACCTCTATTAAAGCTATGGAGCAGGGTATAATCGGTAGAAAAAACCAAGATATTAAAAAACAAACACCTATTATATGCTGTCCTAAATAGAAGTGATGCATACCAAATCCACCTAAAAACAATCCCCATAATACAAAAGGTAGTCCTTTCTTTTTTTGTGAACCGTACATAGATAAAAATATTTCTCTGTCTTTTTTGGTTTTTAATCTTTTTTGTAATTCTAAATAATACATTTTTTTCTCCTCTAGTTATTGATATTTCTTTCTTTTAAAATATCGTTTAATTTTTCTATGAAATCTTCCATTCTTTTAATATTTCCACCATTAAAGAATATTTTAGTTTTATTTTCTACAGGATGTTTCTCAAGAATTTTTGTCATAGTTCTAAGGTCTTTTAATTCGTCTTCAGTATCTTTAATGTCCTGTAGAATTTCTTCTGTTGGTACTTCACACATATTTATCCTTCATTTCCTTTTATCTCAAGTATGTTTGTTATGTTATTTGGCATTTTCTACCTCTTCTAAATCATTAAAATACTTTGTTAAAATAACCCTTGCTGTGTTTGAAAGGCTATCGTGGTCTAAAACTTTTTGCTTTTCTTTCAGCTTGTTATAAGTATCTTCATTTATTCTTATGTATAAAAGCTTAGTTTTATTCTTTTTTTCTCTTGGCATTTTCTTCCTCTATTTAATTAATTGTTATTAATTCACTTTTAGGAACATCTTCCTCTTTTAAAAACTCGTTGTACTCTTCTATCTCTTTTTTTGAAAAAAGCTCATTCAATGTTTCATCTTTTTCAATTTTATAATCTTCTTCTGTAAATTCAGGATATTGTCTTAAAAACTGTTTTTCAGCTATTAAGAAAATATCATTTATATTGTTTATATTCATAATTAACCTATTATTTATTTAAAAACTTTTCAAGTCTAGCCTCGTCTTCTAAAAACCTATCTAACATCTTTTCGGAATTAAAAACTTTTCTACTCATATCTTTTCTAAAGTCTGTAAACTTTCTATAAACTGTAAATTTTAATCCTTTCCAATTATATACAAAAAGCGATTTACTTTTATGTATGTATTCTTCTACTGTTTTATTCCCAGTTAAATATAATACTCTTTTTTGAATCATTTTTATTACTGTTTTGTTAATTAATAAAGTACAATATATATTGTACCATACAGTTTATTAATTGTCAAGTGGTAATATTATCTATTTTTTACATCTTCAGTCAAAGCATATACTTTTTTAAGTTTAACTCCTCCAATATCAAACTCTTCTCTTATATCTTTTTCTTTATTCCAACCTGTATATAGTCCTTTAGTATTTGTTCTATCCATAAAGCCTTTTACAACTGTATCTAGCTTATAATAATCGCCAGATTCCCCGTTATAAGGCAACATAACAATTTCTAAATTATCATCTAATCCTTCTAATTTCTCTTTTAGTTGTTTTACTTTCATAATCTTTTACCCTTTTTAATTATTAATTTACTAAAATTATTGCTCTTTTATAGTCTTTACTTTCTTTCCTTAGACCATCCTCTTCTTCTTCATCCTCAATCCCAAAAACTTCACCATCAGTAGTAAAAAAAGCATTATCATCAATATTTTCTACTTCTTCATACACATCATATCTACTGTTGGTACAGATAATAACTTTTGCTTCTTGCGGACAGTTTTTTAGTTCTTCTATAAGTTCTTTTACTAACATTTCTTGCTCCGTTTATTTTATTAATAATGAAATCCTTTTAAACAAACACCGTTTAAGTCGTTTTTTATCATAAATTCTAGTAGCTCAAGAGCATAATTTATGAAATCATTATCTCGGTTCTCTTCTTCAACTCCTCTTTCATTATCTATTTGTTCCGTTAAATCTTCATAAGTAATATAATGGTCAAAAAGACAATGTCCCTCTGCGTGATTTAATAGAACTTCTAAAAGTTTCGGATTAACATCGGTTATATTGTGAATTATAAAGCTATCTTCTATTTTCATATCATTTTCTCTTTTTTTAATTAATATTTAAGATAAAAGTATTCTTCGCAATTATTCTCTAATCCAGTTTTCAAAACTTCAATTTCTTTTATTAAAGGCTCACTTAAACTATCTTTGTTGTCATAGAAATAATCCGTCAAATCTTCTAAACTATACTCTCCGCCATCTTCAAAATCATCGTGTTGTAATAAAGGACTTTCTGTTTCACAAAGTTTTTCTTTTATTATTAGTTTCAGTTCATCACTAACTTCAACAAAACACGGCATAAGAACCCTAATTTCTTGCGAAATACCTTTTTTAGCTTTATGGTATTAAAATTATTTTTTAATGACTCTAGTGCTTCTAAAAGCGTTTTTCGACTAGGGTTAGTTAAATGATTATTTAATTTTTCTTTTACTTCTTCATTCGTATACATAATTACCTCATTTGTTATTATTCTAATTCTGCTTCAAATTGACAACCGCCTTTTTCTTTTATACAATCTCTTATTTTTACTCCTAGCTCGTATCTAAAATACCATTCTAAAAAAAATCTAATTTTAGTTTCTTCAATACCTAGAAAATTACTAAGCATTTTATCATTGTAGCTATTATTTTTATCAAAATACTCGTCAAGCTTTTCTTTATACTCTCCTAAATTCTTTTCACACTCTTTTAACTTTTCTTCTACTGTTTCTAAATCTTCTTCTTCATAATTATATTCAAGTGTTGCAGGTTGATAACCTTCCACCCCAAAAAAATCTGCGTCATAAGAACTTTGTACCGCAAAAGCAAACTTTCCTTCAATATCCCCAAAATAGTGTCTACCCATATTAAATTACCTATTTTTTATTAATAACTTTCATAAGCATTTTCATTTTCTACAGAGATTTTAATAAAAGCCTTACTTTGTGTTATAAAAGTTGAGGCTAAATTTCCTGTATTCCATTTATAATTTGTCATTAAGCTGTATCCATTGTCTTTAAACAAATTTTCAATAGCTTCTGCCTTTTCTAAATCTTCTTTGTACCAAATCTCTAAATATTCCACGGCATTTAAAACTTTTTTACAGTTAAAAGGGGCATGTATCGTTACATAGTTAATATCTTCATTGCCCGCAAGAAAACAATAACTTTTACTGTCGCAATCTAGTAAGAAAACACCATTATTATTATCGCCTTGGTCAAGAGAATAATAAGAACCATCCCCACTTATGAAAGGAAGTAGTAAATCTTTTATATTCGCACCATCAAAAAGTCCAGCATCTATGATTTTTTGTACATCATTCATCATATTATGCCCATAACCCCATTGGTTATGAATAACATAAAATTGTTCGTCTTTTTTAATATGTATTTGCGTTCTTTGTCCCATAATAAACCTCGTTAAATTATTAATAATATTCGCTTGTATCTTCTAAATCGGATAAAAACTTCTTTTTTGTCGGTAAACTCTTCAAATCATATTCTTTTATTAATGCACACGGATAATAAGCTAAATCATCTTCTTTTAGATTGTTTGAATATCTACCCTTATCATGTTTTTGTTTTTGAAAACCTTGATATATTTCAAGTTTGTTTGTATCAAAATTAACAATATATCCCCATTCACAAAATAAACTATTGTTTAAAAAGTCTTTGCTGTCTATAATATAGCCACAATCTAATATTGCTTTTAAATCACCTTGCGTTTTTCTTAATAAACAATACCAATTTTCTAATTTTCCATCTGATACAGTCAAATCAGCATAATTTTTTAATAATTCAATTTCTTTCTTAGTCGGAGTTGCATTTTCTTGAACTGCTTTTAAAGATTTTGCTAATTCCTTGAGTTTTGATATATCGTTCTTTTTTAATGCATTTAAAGTAATTATCCCAACTCCTGAAGGATAACTATCAAATTGTTGATAACCTATCTTTTCAATTCCGTCTATAATTACTCCTGTTACTCCTCTTGTACCCATAACTTTACCTTTTATTAATTAATAAATTAAAAACTATCACAAACCTTCATTTAATTATTAATATTAATCTTCAATCCAATCTTCTAGTTTGAAGTCTTCCTTAGTTCTTTCGTGCATAGGAATTGTATCAACATCCCCACTTATACCTGTAACATCCCCCCTCATATCTGTAACACGCCCACTTATACCTGTAACATCCCCCCATATACCTGTAACATCCCCACTTATACCTGTAACATCCCCGCTTATAGTTGAAACACACCCCCTTATATCTGAAACATCCCCACTTATAGCTGAAACATCCCCCCATATATCTGTAACATTCCCGCTTATATCTGAAACATTCCTGCCTATATCTGTAAGTTCTTCTATATTTTCTTTTGTAATGATAATCTTAATTCCATTTTTTATGATGTAGATTTCGTTCTTGATTCTTTTTAACATTTTAACACCTTCATTTAATTATTAATATTAATCTTCAATCCAATCTTTTAATTGGAAGTCTTCCTTAGTTCTTTCGTCCATAGGAATTGTATCAACATCCCCACTTATACCTGTAACATACCCCCTTATAGCAACCCACATTTTCCCGTCTTCAAGCCTAAACTGTATTAGCCTTTCAATAGGTATATTGTGCTTCATACTAAACTTTTGTATAGTTGAGTCGCAAAAGTAGTCTATAGGCTGTTGTTCTCTTATTTCCCAACCAGCTTTTATTAAAATCTTCCTATCCCACATAATTTTCTATTATTAATTTTCTATTATTTTATATTCGTCATTAATAAATCTAGTGTGCGCTTCACAAATTTTATCACAATGTTTAATGCATGATAAAGAGTTGTAAAAAGTACCTACACTATTAGCTACTCCGCCGTCTCTTGCTATATATTTCTCATTCCAATTTATAGTATTTATCGCCCCTTTTAAAAAATCGTGCATCTGTTCATGTAAAAAGTTTGTAAAAGTACCATTTTTTATATGATTTCTAACGCTTTCACAATATCTTTTTGGCTGCATTGCATTATCACAGTAAACTCCATCAATAGTTATCTGTCCCCTGTCTTTTTCGTTAATTTCCATTATATGCTTGCCATTCCATTTTGTAGTTTCTATTTTCATTCTTAAACCTCCAATAGTTTTTTGTTATCTTCTAAAAAGTCTTTAAAGTCTTGTATTGATTCACTAATAGTAAAATTGTTCTTATAGTCTTGGTCTTGCCTATACATATCTATTTCGCTATCTATATCAAAATTATCAAGATATTCTTCAAAATCCTTAATGATATTATTTTTGTCAATATATATAACCATTTCAACGCCACCGTTCGTATGTTGAGAACATTCAAATTGTCCGTCCTTTAAATCATAAAATTTCCAGTTTTCTTTTATTTTATTTATTATTTTTTTTGTCATAATTTTTCCTACAATTTATTAATAATTCCTTTACAAATCCTTTAGTTTAGTGTATTCTTAACAATGTTATTAACATTGTTTATAGTATTAAAAAATCCAATCATCAAGATACTTTTCTTTCATATCTTGTAACAAACAAGCTTCCATAGTGTCAAAAAATCCATTTTCAAATATCTTATTGGCTTTTTTATCTGTGTAAGTTTTTAAAGTTTTAGAGTCCCACTCTTTATTTATATTGTAATAATTAGCGTCATAGCCATCAACAATTGCTTCTTCTAAAATATTAAATTCTTCATCTGTTAAGCATAAAAAAGGTTTTTTATGACTCCATTGCCACAAAGGCTCACACCAATGCTCTATTTGCGGACTACATAAATTTGTACCAATTTCTTCACAATAGATATAAGTTTCAAAAAGCTCTATATTAGCTTTATTAAGCTTTGCTTTTATCACATCTAAGCCCTTACAATCGCCTAGATTATTGATATAATCAAACGGTATTGATATTGCCTTAATTGTTTTCATTTCTAAACCTTTTTATTTATTAATTTATATGTTCTTAATTAACTTCATCAATATTAATAAAGGGTGGAAGTATAATATTATTATCTAATTCTATTAGGGCATCTATATGTTTATAACCATCTACAATATTCTTGTCATATTCGTTTAAATCACTTTGTGAGTTACCAGCTTTAAATAATATTAATTCCAACTCATTCTTTAAATCTTCGAAGTTGTCAAAATTTAAGTTTATATTATTTATATTTAGTATTTTTTTCATTTTAACCCTCTTTTTATTATTTATACGCAAATTGCGTAAAGTTATTATACAAAATGTATACTTTATTCTTTAATAGCCTTTAAAGTAAGGTAGTCAAACCTC
>Ga0307377_10007863_pt1 | contig 10916 bp, 4 predicted proteins | sample TR3MG_FD_202535 | JGI IMG/M metagenome (GOLD analysis project Ga0307377, IMG submission 202535) | Soil microbial communities from Risofladan, Vaasa, Finland - TR-3 | ecosystem: Environmental > Terrestrial > Soil > Coastal area > Acid sulfate soil | place: Finland: Risofladan, Vaasa | collected... | reverse complement strand
GCACGGGGAGCGCGCTCGGCACGGGGAGCGCGCTCGGCACGGGGAGCGCGCTCGGCACGGGGAGCGCGCTCGCTCCGACCCCCTGGTCTTCGGTACCGGCCGTCGCGGGCGGGGCTCAGGGTGCGCTGGGCGACGGGGCGTATAACTCGACCTACTATGTGGAAGAACCCTTCCGCGCCTGGAAGGCGTACCGTTCGGGGACGGTGGAGATCGACCAGACGGCGAGACTTTTGAACCCTTCATCGTCCAGCGGCATCTCGCTCCTGACCGATGCACCCGACGGGAGCTCGCCTCCCGTCATGAACCTGGGTCCGGGCGCCACATCCGCGAGCATGCCGGCCCGACAGTACGCGGTGAACGCGGGGGATCGCTTCTACTTCCATGCCGACGCGGGGGCGCTCGCCAGCGCGGCCCAGGAAGCGGCCGACGCGACGAACTGGAACATCAAGATCCGGTACACAAGCATACGGCTCTTCGAGAGCCTGAAGGAAGGCGCCGTCTTCGAGCCGCCCAAGTCGAGTCAGGACCAGTATCCCAGCGACGATGCCAATCTCGCCCCGATCTATTCCGGGACCACGAGCGGTGGCGGGAGAAACGGTACGTCGACCACCACCTATACGCTCAAGAGCGGCTGGCAGAGCCTCGACGCCACAACGCTTGCCGGCGTGTACACGGCCCTCATCCATGACGGGTACTTCGTGCCGAGGAGGGCGCCTCAGGCCCTGTTCCAGGCGGTCCTCGCAGCGGCGGCCCGAGGCGAGGCCTTGATCCTCTCGACTCCCCTGACGATCAGGCGCCCGGACGGCGCGACTGCTACGGTAACGAGTATCACTCCCGACCAGCTGCTGCTCGAGGGCTTCAGCTACGAGGCCGAAACCGACTCCTTCGTCAGGGACGCGGCGCCCGCTTCGGTCACCACAGGGCTGTTCCCAACCACGATCACCAGTGACGACGTGTTCATGCAGTACGCCGTCGACGCGTTGAATGATAGCGAGAAAGCGAGCATAGCGCTCTGCGCGAGTGTCGACGGGACCTCGCTCGTGCAGGTGCAGCAGTTCGGCGACGGGTCGGTGGGCTACGATACCGCGGCGCCGCAACTGACGCTGGGCGCCGCCATCACGGCGCAGGGCGGCCAGGGCAACATGCTGCCGGACAAGGGACTCCTCTTGGAGACGACCTACGATCCGGCCGGGAAAGCGCTGGAGCGCCTCTGGCTCCGACAGGACGCGTCCGGCCAATGGACGGTGCTGGCGCGGGAGAGTCAGGGTGCGGCCACCCCGGGACAGACGACACTGGAGCCGGGCGCCGCCTCGACGACGATAGGCACGGACTCGATGTCGGTGACGATCGACGATCGGGGCGTGAGCCGGAGTTTCGCCTTCTCGGGCAAAAGTATCGTCCGCGAGCTGCCGGCCGCCTTATATGAAGGCGTGGTGAGCGACCGCATACTGGCTGGGCAGGTCTTCTCCGCGGATGCCTATGCGACGATACCAGCGGCTTCCTGGGCGACCTTGACGAACAAGGGCGATACCACGAATGCCACCTACCAGGCCCTTCAGCCCTGCTATGTCCAGGGCAGCGACGGGGATTACCACCTGGCCGATCCATCGACGTACACGGCTAAAGACTTCGACACGGCCCTGCTCGCCCTGCAGAAGGCCTCGGCGCAGACGGGCAGTCTTTTCGACCTGTATCCATCCGACCCCGCCGCTGCGCAACGCCTCATCCTGCTCAGCGCGGATCAGATGACGGCCTTCCTCGCGGCAATGCCGAACGCCGAACAGGCGGGGCTCGCTGTTTGCTTCTCCCAGTTCACCGACAGCGCGAGCTCGACGACCTATTATTACGAGAGTCCCGGCCTGAGCTCCGACGAGCTCGGGCTCGTGCTCACGGCGATGCGGCGCTACCGCCGCGATGTCGAGCTTTTCCCGTACTACAGCTTCCAGCCGGCGACGGGCAGCTGGACCCTCGACTCGAGCGTTACGGTACCGAGCAGCGCCGCGGATGCAGTCAATTCGATGATGGATGCCTGCGGGATCCAGATCTGGACTATTCTTAACCGCAGTATCCGCTACAGCTCGGCCGATGCGCTGAGGGTGAGCGCCCATCTGCCCCTGCCCCTCGGGGCGCGCGAGGACGCCATTGCGCCGACAGGAAGCCAGGGTGCCTCATCCGGCGAGACCGTGGGCCTCGTGTCGGTGCCGTCCTTCGATCAGCTGAGCGGCAACACCGTCGAGACAGATCACTACCTGCACGACTTCGATTCGCTGGCCGACTATTCGGCGCAGAACCTCGTGAACTTCCCCACGGATGCCGACGGCGGAGCCTTGTATAACGGCGATGCCACCCTGGACGGCGGCGTGTACGGCTGGTATTTCGGCCTCTGGTCGGGCTACTACCCCTGGAATCACAGCCTCATCGGCGCGAACTCGACGACGAGCACGGGGCCCTCGAAGCCGCCCTATGCCGCCTCGATGGGGCCCAACCAGAAAGCCGACGGTACGCTCGGCATAAGCACGAGCGGCAGAGAGTATCAGAGCCCGGTGGCGAGCGATGCGTGGATCGGGAATGTGAGCAGCTATTCTGACGTCAGCATGAACGCCGACCTGACGACGACCACCACCCCGTATACCTTCGCGGTCTCCATGGACAGGGACGACTTCAGGGTCGGCAGGAACGGCGGCGACGCGTACTACCGGATACCGCGGGGAAGCGGGAGCGGGGGAGGCAGCCTGCCCTTCATACGAAGCAGCCATTCCAAAGGCACGGACTGGAACGGCGGCATCAGCTTCACCGGCATAGGCGGCGTTTCCGGCAGCGAGAACACGAGCAGCTCCTGGCAGTACCAGGGCATCATGGACCTGAACGGCGACCGCTATCCCGACCTCGTGTCCTTCCCGGACTCCGAGGGCGGCGCCTCAAGCTTCAGCGTCACCGCCGGAACGGGCGGCGGCTTCTCCCAAGCCACCACCTACAACTTCTCCGAGGGCGGCCACCACATGGCCAAGTTCGACACGACGAGCTACGGTTTCGGCGCGTCGATGAGCGCCTCTTCGGGCGGGATCTTCGTCAAGGTAGATCCCAAGGGAAAGCCGACCTCGATATCCATCGTCAAGCCGGATCCGGGCTCAGGCTCCGGCGCTCCGAGCGGGAGCCTCTCGGTCAACGGCAGCTTCGGCTCTTCGGTGCAATCCGAGGGCTTCTACGACATGAACGGCGACGGCCTGAGCGACCATGTAACGCGCTCGGGCACGGGCGACTACTACGTCGCCCTGAACCGGGGTGATGGTACCTTCGCCCCCGAAGAAGACTGGGGCTCAGGCCTGTCGGAGAAGATCTTCCCCCTGAGCTTGGACGGCATGGCGAACACCACCTCGGGCCTCTCCACCACCGGAACGGGAAGCTTCGGCGCCTCGGGCGGCATCTCGGCCGGTGTGGCCACCTTCTCCGTCGGCGTATCCGCGGGCTTCAACGGAACGGTCAACCAGACCTACTCCGAGCTCATCGACGTGAATGGGGACGGTCTGCCCGATCAGGTGGTCAAGCTCAAGGGCGAGGGCTTCTTCCGCGTCCGCTACAACCTGGGCGACCATTTCTCCGACGAGGTGCTGCTCTATCGCCCGGACTGGAGCTTCTCGGATTCCGGCTACAGCGACAAGATCACGAAAGACCTGGGCACGCTCTCGGGCGGCTTAAACGGCGTGAGCATACCCGGAGGCTTCTCGCTTCCCAGCATGACAGCCCTGCCCAGCTCGAGCCAGAATCCGCTGGCGACAGCCTTCGATCCCTTCAACATGGACGACGACCTCGAGTACTCGACCGGCGCGAGCTTCAACCTCGGCGCCGACGTGAGCTTCGGCTTCAGCTTCTTCCTCCTCTCGCTCACGATCACGCCGGGACTGAACGGCAGCGTGGCCACGACCTCGGCGAGCCTCAAGTTCGTCGACATCGACGGCGACGGACTGCCCGACCACGTGCTCAAACTGCCCGGCGAGAACTTCCTCCGCGTCAAGCTCAACATGAGCGGCAAATCGGGCCTCCTCAAGACCCTCCACCTCCCCCAGGGCGGAAGCTACAGCTTCGACTACGAGCGCGCGGGCAACACCGTCGCCATGCCCCAGAGCCGCTGGGTCCTCTCGAGCCTAACCCGCGACGACGGCACTTCAGCCCTGGCCAGTCCGCCCACCGACCGCGGCCTGCGCAGCTACACCGAGACCTACAGCTACTCACGCGGCTACTACGACCGGAGCGAGCGCCTCTTCTACGGCTTCGCGAGCGTCGCCGCCACCAAGGCCGACGGCTCGACGGCGACCACCACCTACCTCAACGACAGCTACTATACCCGCGGCATGAGTTCGGGGAGCGAACTCCAGGGGCAGGACAGCCAGGGCGACCTCGTCACCTACCAGCAGAGCAGCATCACGGTCAACACGAGCCTCGTCACGAGCGTCACCGAAGCCTCGGGCCGGATCGTCGACATCTACTTCCCCTACGTGCATGCGGAGGCGGATCGGCAGTACCAGGCGGGCAGCCCAAGCTATGTCGAGACGACGAAGAGCTACGCGTACGACGAGCACGGCAACGTCGTCACCTACGACGACAAGGGCACGACGGGAGACTCCGGCCAGGAAGTGATCGCGACCATAGCCTACGACTACAACATCTCCGGCGCCGACTACCAGATGCAGTGCCCGACCGACATCACGGTGAGAGACGCTTCGGGCACCGTCCTGCGCCATCGAAAGGGCAGCTACGGTAGCGACAGCGAGCTCCTCGAACTCGACCAGTACGAGAGCGCGAGCAGTTCCCACGCCTACACGATGAAGTACGACGAGTACGGCAACCTGATACGCCTCACCGACCCGCGCGGTCACAGCCTGGCTTGGACCTACGACGACCAGCTGCGCACCTACGCCACCGCCATCCTCAGCTCCGGTTCGGACGGCCTCAGCCTCAGCTCCTCTATGAGCTGGGACTGCGTCCTGGGCGCCAAGCTCTCCGAGACCGACCCCAACGGCCAGGTCATGAGCTACGGCTACGATACCTTCGGTCGATTGAGCTCGGTCAAGAGTCCCTATGACACAACAATCCCTGCGGTGAGCTACCAGTACGAGACCATGAGCCTGCCCTGGAGCGTGCTCACCACGAACAAGCTCCTGTACGATCCTTCGGACACCCAGACGATCCAGACCCTCGTCCAGATCGACGGCCTGGGACGGGCGCTGCAGACGGCCAAGACGGGCGAGTACCGGAGCTCGGACGGGATGCGGACCGTAGGCTGGAACCTCTCGGGCGCGATCGCCTACGACGGGAACGGACGGACGGCGCAGGAAGGCCAGCCCCAGTTCGCGGCCGGCTCAGGCCTCCCCGCCCTCGCCGCGATGAAGAACCCCACGACGACGAGCTACGACGCCCAGGACCGGGTGATCGAGCAGGACCTGCCCGACGGATCGAAGCTGACCGAGAGCTACACCATCAACAGCGCGGGGACCCGACTCGTGGAGACGAGCATCGATCCCCTTAAGAACGGCGAAACGCGCGAGCGCGACGGACGGGGCAACATCACACAGGTGAGCCGCCTGGACGCAAGCGGGAAGCTCCTCATGAGCGAGAGCTACCAGTACGACCCCTTAAGCGAGATGCTCGCCGCCGTGGACTCCAAGGGCAACAGCGTCACGTCGGCCTACGACCTTCTGGGGCGGCGCACGAGACTGTCGGGCCCGGACTCAGGCACCGTGGAGTTCAGCTACGACGAGGCCGGCAACCTGGTCCAAAAAGTCACATCCGTCCTCCGGAGCAAAGGCGAGGCCATAGACTACGAGTACGACAGCCTCGAGCGCCTCGTGAAGATCGACTACCCCGAGAGCCCCGACGTGAGCTACGTCTACGGAGCCGCCAGAGCCCCGAACTACGGGGTCGGACGCCTCGTGGAGCGGGACGACGAGAGCGGCGTCGTGAGCTACCAGTACGGGAAGCTCGGCGAGACCACCCGGATGAGCCGGAGCATAAACCGCCTGAGCCCCCTCTCCGATCCGGTGAGCGCCACCTTCAGCTACGTCTCCGACTACCTGGGGAGAATGCAGAGCATCACGTACCCGGACGGGGAGGTCGTGAGCTACGGCTACGACTCAGGCGGCCAGGTGAAGACCGTCACCGGCGTGCACTGGGGTCAGACGACCCAGTACGTCACCGATATCGCGTATGACGAGTTCGGGCAGCGGACCTACATCGCGTACGGCAACGGCACCAGCACGAGCTACGCCTACGACCCACAGAGGCGCTGGCTGGATAGCATCAAGACGCAGACCCAATACGGGAGCGTCCTGCAGAACATGAGCTACAACTTCGACCTCGTGGGGAACATCACGGGCTACGACAACGCCGCAGGCAGCTACGAGACGAAGCAGAGCTACGGCTACGATGCCCTGTACCAGATCACGAGCGCGACCGGCACGAGCACCTACAAGCCCTACGGCATCAACGACTACGTGAGCACGTACAACCAGAGCTTCGCCTACGACCAGATCGGGAACCTGACCCAGAAGACGAGCAGCTGCAGCGCAAACCCCTCGAAGAGCGTGGGAGATGACCTGAACTATGGCCAGAGCTACTCATACTACGCGGGGAAGGCCCACCAGGCTGAGATCATCGGGAACCTGTACTACCGCTACGACGCGAATGGTAATATGATAGAGGAGCGTCAGGGCGGCCACGGCACGGGGACGGTCCTGGCCGGTACGGTGCAGAAGGAGGGGAACCTCCGGATGACCGACACGGGTTTCGGCCTGGTGCTCTCCGGCGGCACGCCGACCCAGAGCGCGTATTGCCGACAGTATGTCTGGGACGAGGAGAACAGGCTTACGAGAACTGCGGACGGGAACATCACAGTCGACTACCGCTACGGAGCTGACGGCCAGCGGGCCGTGAAGTACTCTGCCAAAGGCGAGAGCCTCTATTTCGATTCGATGTGGGAGTGCCAGACGGACTACCCTTCCTTGCGGCAGATGAAGAACATCTACGTGGGCCAGAGCCGCGTGGCGACCCAGCTGAACATAGCGGGCGACGACAGCCTGGGCTACGAGAACGTGAACACGTACTACTACCACCCTGATCACCTGGGGAGCTCGCAGTTGGTGACCGACTACCAGGGGAACGAGTACGAGCGGATCGAGTACACGCCTTACGGGGAGAGCTGGATCGACAAGGAGAGCAACAGCGTCACGACCCTGCCCTTCAGGTTCACGGGCAAGGAGCTGGATAGCGAGACGGGGCTGTACTACTACGGTGCGCGGTACTTCAACCCGCGGACGAGCATGTGGGTATCTGCCGACCCGGCCTTGGGCGACTACATCCCGGTGGCGCCGGTGGACGACCAGGCGCAGAAGCACAACGAGAACCTGCCGGGCATGGGCGGGGTGTTCAACCTGGTGAACTTGGCGGTGTATCACTATGCCGGGAATAACCCGGTTAGATACCTGGATCCCATGGGGTTGGCGGATGTCGGGGCTGACGTGCCTGCGATTGGATGGTTCAAGCAGGCCTATTTTGAACGTTTGCTTGGCATTGAGCACAATGAATTCTGTGTTGGGACGTCAGTCTTGAACGCATACAAAGCGAAAGAAGGTTTAACTCTCGGAGACGCAGTAGTCGCTACAAAGAGTGCTCTTAAAAGCGGTTCGGTGAAGTCAACTGGCTCAACGGTCGTTAATTCCTTTAGTGCCACTATTGCCGATACTGCCAAAACAGACAAGGTGTTAGTTGCGTCGGCGCCTACAACAAAGAGTGGATTCGCAAAATCATCAGCAGATATTGCGCTTGTGCGTATGTCGCCAGCACATACTGAACTGGCAATCAAGGGGCAAGATAGCCTTGTTAATCCTGGAAACGATGCCTCCGCGAATCAGTATGACGTTCGATCCGGGAATGCTTATCGGCCGCTGCTGTCAGTTCCAAGGATTTCTCCGATGTTGTTGGTAAATCAGTGAGGCATATATGCTAAGAAAAATCGTATTCTGTGCCATGGTCATAATGTCTGTTGCCGCAATGGCGGATCCGTCTTTGCTATACGTCAAGGGAGGGGTACTGCCTTCTACGGGCGGTAATGGTACAGGTACCAAGATTGAAAGCCTCTACTGGGCCAGGGACTTGGTTACTTACGGCGAATGGATGCTGTTTGTAAATGCAAGCTATAGGTCGTTCGATGTTGAACGAATTGGTATGGACATTTACCAAATGGATCCGGGTTCCAAGATACCCAGTGACTTTCCGATGTTGGGCGTAACATGGCTTGAAGCCATCAAGTACTGCAACTGGAAAAGCGAAAAGGATGGACGAAAACCTGTCTATACAATCCGTGGTGATTTCCCATTCGTCTTCACCCCGGATGTGACGGCTCAACTGCCAACCGTTCTTGAAGACAAATACGCAAATGGATATAGACTCCCTACGTCTGCAGAGTGGGAGTATGCCGCGAAAGGCGGTTCAAAAGGGATTGCGAATAAGTGGTGGAAAACGGCCGACCAATTAAAGTATGGTGTGTTCTATGAGAACTCGTCGGGGATAGTCAGACGGGTCAGAACCTTGGCACCGAACCCTCTCGGCCTGTTTGATATGGTTGGATTAGCCAAGGAGTGGTGCTGGGATTCAAAGACAGAAGGCGCTCTTGGTGTTAGCTCGCGAGGGAAGGAGGTCAGAGGAGCTGATTTTGGAAATAGTCTTAAGGAGTGGCCGGACAGGGTAGTAGATGGCAAGCTGGTGTCACATCCTGGCGTTCCAGACTACTATACGGCAGAAATGGCAATGGACGGTCTGGCTCGTGATACTATCGGATTTCGGCTTGTCACAAACTCACCATAGCACTGCTTTGGATCAAATCCAAAGCAATGAACTCCGTGAGGGAAAGAGCTCCGCGAACTCCGTGAGGGACAGAGCTCATCTGAATCAGGCGCAGTGCCGGTGCGCGTATGGGAGTCATGAGAAAGCCACGAGAGCTTAGGACCGGCGCGCGTTATCACGTGACAGCGCGCGCTAACCGCAAAGAGATGATTCTGGACACGAGCGCGATGAAGGAACTATTCCTTTCGGTGGTAAAGCGGGCGAAGCCTGAGTGGGGGCGGCTGTTATTTCCGGAGCGCATGCAGCTGCTTCTTCTTGGTTGCTAGGTGAACTCCGCCGTTAGGGACAGAGCTCCGCGACCTTCCCTCGTCGGTCCGCGACCTTCCCTCGTTGGTCCGCGACTTTCCCTCGCTGGTCCGTGACCTTCCCTCGCTGGTCCGTGACCTTCCCTCGTTGGTCCGCGACCTTCCCTCGCTGGTCCGTGACCTTCCCTCGCTGGTCCGTGACCTTCCCTCGTTGCTCCGTGACCTTCCCTCGTTGGTCCGTGACCTTCCCTCGCTGGTCCGCGACCTTCCCCCGTTGCTACATGACCTTCCCTCGTTAGTCCGTGACCTTCCCCCGTTGAACTCCATTGTGGACAGCGCACACACTGCGACGAGCAGGGGTGACGGAGCCCGCCGGAGCCCCGAAGAGGCGAGGAGTTCGGTGCGATTCGATGAGCGCCGAACGAGGCAGGGGGAGCAGCGGCGCAGAAGTGCGCGATCGCGATGAGCGCACGAGGGGCGCCCCATGCGACGCTAGCGGCGAGGCTCATCGCGATCGCGCAGACTTTAGACGATGTGCTTCCCTTGCAAATGCTCTGAGTCTTCGAGTGGCGGTCCGCGCTCGGTGCGAAGGCTCGCGCGGTCGCAGGAGCATACCGCTACAGCACCGCCTCGATGAACTTGCCGTTCTCGTAGAAGAGCTCGCCATCGGCCTTGATGGTCCCGCCTTTCCTCATGTCGCAGAGCATGTCCCAATGGATGGATGATTTGTTGCGGCCGCCGGCCTCTCCCATCGAGTCGCCGATCGCCATATGCACGGTACCGCCGATTTTCTCGTCGAAGAGCATGTTCTTGGTGAAACGGTCTATGCCGTAGTTGGTGCCGATCGCGACCTCGCCGAAGCGCGAGGCGCCTTCATCGGTCTCGAGGAGCCGCCTGAGGAGCTCCTCGCCCCGCTCGGCCTCCGCCTTTACGACGCGTCCCTTCTCCACTTCTAGCCTGATCCCCTCGATCTCCTTGCCCAGGTAGATGCCGGGGAAGCTGAAGCTGATCGCGCCGTCGATGTCGTCGTCGACGGGGGAGGTGAAGATCTCGCCGTCGGGGAAGTTCAGCTTGCCGTCGCAGTTGATCCATTTCCTGCCGGCGACGCCGACCCGGATGTCGGTGCCCTCGGAGACGATCCGGAGCTCCGACTTGCCGTCGAGGTAGCGCACCCAGCGTTCCTGCTCGGCGCTGATCCGCCGCCACTCGGCGACGGGATCGTCGAGGTGGAGGAGGCCGGCGCGATAGACGAAATCCTCGTAGTCGCCGAGGCTCATGCCCGCTTCCTGGGCCTCGGCCTGGACGGGAAACATGGTGCCGCACCAGCGGAGGCTGCCGTCCGCCATCCGTTCCGAGTAGATGCGCCGCCAGGCCTGCGATCCTCTCGCGGAATACATGAGGCGCTCGGCGTCGATGCCCGCGTTGGCCTTGGTGTTCGCCGAGCCCCAGGAAGTCAGCCAGACGTCGATCCTCGGCATGACCGTCTCGCGGATGAATTTCTCCCCGAGGAGCTGCTCCTCGGTCGAATACTTGAGGATCGTCTCCGAGATCTCGGTCGAGCCGATGAGGGTCTCGACGTGGGCGCCCTTCTGCAGCGCCGCCCTCACGACTTCCCTCATCCAGGGGATCGTGACCTCGTCCGCCTCGACCAGGACGAAGTCCCCTTTCTTGACCTCGGTCGAATAGTCGACGAGGAGGGAGGCGAGCTTCTCCAAGCGGATGTCTTTCATGAAATGCTCCTTGCGTCCTGGGTTCGGGGTTACAGGCCGCGCGGCC
>Ga0307377_10007862_pt1 | contig 10916 bp, 12 predicted proteins | sample TR3MG_FD_202535 | JGI IMG/M metagenome (GOLD analysis project Ga0307377, IMG submission 202535) | Soil microbial communities from Risofladan, Vaasa, Finland - TR-3 | ecosystem: Environmental > Terrestrial > Soil > Coastal area > Acid sulfate soil | place: Finland: Risofladan, Vaasa | collected... | reverse complement strand
CTGCGAGGTCATCGGGACTCAATTCGCGAATAGTAAAGCCTTCATTGCGTACCCGTCCTACGCGCTCGTCAATGATTGCGAGGTCACTCGAATTATCAAGTCGAAGGTTAGCGCCCCACGAATATCCAACGACCTCGTATCCCTCGGTCTCGAGTTCGGTGCAGCGAGGGTCGTCCTCGCGCACAATGATCACGTCACTTCTCGTCATCGCCTCAATCGCTCAGGACGCGATTTGGACTACGGCGGCTCGAACATGCGGTTCAGGAATCGACTCGCCCATGTCACGAAGCATCTCGATGTGCAGTGCCAGAGCTTCTTCCATCAGCTGCAGCGTCTCTTCGGCAGTTTCGCCAGCCGCGACACAGCCTGGAACGTCCGGAGCATAGGCCGCGAAGTTGGAGCCGGCGTCTTCAATGATGATCGTGTATTCGGTCATTTCATCCTCCGACTAATTCCCGCCTGTTTCATAATGCTATTCACAATCCAGTCCGGCAGATCCCGACTCGGATGGCCCGCTACGGTGACGCATCCTCGATGAGTTGGATGGTGGAACTGTCGATGACTACCAGTCTGGCGAACCTGATACCAGCCTTCAGCCTCAATCGCCTTTACGATTTCTCGGACCTTCACGACACTCAACGGTCGCGCGAGGTGTTGCGCTTTCGAGATTTAGGCGATACACATTCGTCTGCCGCCCTGACGGGGACGTAACCGGACAGTTCCTGAAGGTCGCCGGATCACCTGTCGAGCGACGTCAACGTCGACGCAATCGCTGGCCACTCCTCCTCGGTGATTGAGTACATCGCGGTATTGCGGTACGCCGATTCCTCTCCGGCCACTTGCGATGGCTGCCAATGACGCAAAACGCCTTCGAAGGATGCGCCGAGACGCGCAATCGCCTTCTTCGCTCGTTCATTACGATCATCGGTCTTGATGTCGACTCGAGCGACATTCCAGACCTCGAACGCGTGAGTCAACAGCAGGAATTTCGCCTCGGTATTGATTCCCGAGCGTTGGGCCGAGGCCGCCAGCCACGTGCCACCAATTTCGACGGCGTAGGGACCAGTGTGGCCCGTTCGCCAACGCAGCGTCAAGAACCGAGTCATGCCGACGACGCGATTGGTCGTAGCGTCCACCTGCGCGAACGGCACGATCAGACCGGAGTCGAAGTCTCGCAACAGCTCCTCGACCCTGGCGGCCATTGCCTCCCGTCCTTGGGGAACCGACGTAAACGTGTACGTCGACCGATCCTCACTCGCAGCCTCGACCAACGCGGCGACATGTCCGCTCGTCAATGGTTCCAGACGGACCCGTCGGCCCACCAACGCTGGAACTGCGACGCCCGCAGTCATCTACTGCTCTTCGGTGGCCTCTACCGAAAAACGGTAGACATTGGTCTTGCGCAACTCAAAGCCCAATTTCACGTATAACGCATTCGCCGCTTCGCGTGACGGCCGGCTGGTCAAATCGATTGAGCGCACCCCCAATTCGGTGGCGTGCGCAACTGCCGCCGTGGTGAGTGCATCGCCGACGCCGAATCCCCTCGAGTCCCGATCCACCACGACGTCTTCGATCCACGCTCGTAGGCCAGTCGGAATAGGGAAGATCGCCAACGTGAGTGTGCCGATGACCCGTTCGTTCTGACGGGCCACGAAGAGCGTGATCGCGTTGGACGACAACATCTCGTTGAGAGTCCCCACCGTGAGCGGCGCGGCAGACGATGACAGCTGAGGCAACAAGTGGTTGAGGTCGTCGACGAGGCCCTCAGACGCGGTCCGCGCAATGTGGACGGTGATGCTCAACTCTCACCCCGCCACACTGGTCGACGTAGGTCGTCGTAGTAGACGTCGCGCTGCTCACCGTCAATGGCGGCGAACACCACGTCGGCCCAGCGATCAGCGCCGAGCGTGGGGGTCGGAAGATGGTCGCGCGTGAACCAGCCCGCGTCCGTGCACTCCAGGGGATGGATGTTCAACTCTCCGCCGACCGCGCGACAGAAGAAGAGCAGGGAGTAGAGGGGGATGCGCGAGGCGCCGAGTCGCATGCCGTCGAGCACACCGATGAGCCGCACGGGCTCGACCTCGATACCGGTCTCCTCGTGCACTTCCTTGACGACGACCTCGGGGGCGGAGTAGCCCACGTCGCACCACCCGGTCGGGTAGAGCCAGACACCCGAGTCGGCCCTCTGGATGAGCAGCAACTCGCCCTTGTCGTTGGTGACGGCGGCCCCCACGGCGACCTTCGGGGTCTGGTAACCGGGGATCCCTTTGCCGAGTTCCTTCATCCATTCGGTCACGTGACCATCGGCGTCGAGCACCCCCTCGAGTCCCGCATCGGCGGCCATCTTGATGTCGGCGGCGATCTTCAGGACTTCCTCGTAGCGTTCGCGCTCGTACTGACTCTCGGTGAAGCCAATGCCGGTGCGGGCGACGCCGGCGAGCGACTCCGCCCAGCGGCGCAAGGTCTTCTCTGAAACGGGTTCCACGCTCATGACGCTACCAACGACCGCTAGGCCAGCGTCGCGTCAAGTACCTCATCGACGGTGCCGACCAGTCCCGTGTAGAACGCGCCGAATTCGGCGTAGAGCGTGGAGGCCTCGTCGAAGCGCATGGTGTAGACGCAGTCCTTCAGGTCGTCGACGTGCACGGCGAACAGCGTCACGCCCCACTCCCAATCGTCCAGACCGGTCGAACCGGTGACGACTTGGAGGACCCGACCCTTGAAGTTCCGGCCGGACGCACCGTGTTGGCGCATCAGTTTGTCACGCTCCTCGAAGGGCAATGCGTACCAGTTGTGTTCCTCGCCGCGGCGCTTGGACATCGGATAGAAGCAGAACGCCTTCATACCCTCGGGGGGCAGATTGGGAAAGAGTCGATCGTTGATCATCTTCTCGGGCATGCCCGCCGCGTATTCGCTCACTTCGGTGACCGAGACGTAACTCTCGGCCACCTTGAAGCCGGCGGCTTGGACCTTCGACTGGAACCTGCGCAGGTCCCAGAGGTTCTCACCCAGGACCATGAAGCAGGTGTCGGCCTTGGCCCCCATGATCGCGGCCGTCACCACCTGCAAGCCGGAGTCGACGGCCTCGTCGACGGCCTTGCGCACCGCGCCGGCGTCGACCTGACCCTCCGGGTGGCAGAAGAGATGAACGACATTGAGTCCGCGAGCGGGACCGAGCGGGGATGGCGACGTCATGGCTCAATGCTACGGGCTGGCCCATGCAGCGTGTCCGCCCGTACAGCAAGAAACCGTGGGGACGAGCCCCACGGTTTCTTGCAGACTGAACGGCGTGCCGCTTAGTAGTCCTCCATGCCTCCGTTGGGCATTGACGCGCCAGCCTCTTCAGGCTTGTCGACGATGACACACTCGGTGGTGAGGAACAGCGCCGCGATGGACGCCGCATTCTGCAGTGCCGAGCGGGTGACCTTGGCCGCGTCGATGACGCCAGCCTTGATGAGGTCCTCGTACTCGCCGGTGGCGGCATTGAGGCCCTCGGTGGGCTTGGCGAGGTTACGCACCTTGTCGACGATGACGCCACCCTCGAGACCGGCGTTGACCGCGATCTGGTTGAGCGGAGCCTCGACGGCCTTGGCGACCATGCGGGCGCCGGTGGCCTCGTCACCACTGAGCTTGTCAGCGGCTTCAAGGATACGAGACTGGCTGCGCAACAGGGCTACCCCACCGCCGGGCACGACGCCCTCTTCGATGGCGGCCTTCGTGGTGGAGACAGCGTCCTCGATGCGGTGCTTCTTCTCCTTGAGCTCGACCTCGGTCGCGGCGCCGACCTTGATGACGGCCACGCCACCGGACAACTTCGCCAGGCGCTCCTGGAGCTTCTCGCGGTCGTAGTCCGAGTCAGTGTTCTCCATCTCGGCCTTGATCTGGTTAACCCGGCCCTTGATGTCCTCTTCCGATCCGGCACCCTCGACGATGGTGGTCTCATCCTTGGTCACGACGACCTTGCGGGCGGTACCGAGCATCTCGATGCCCGCGGCGTCGAGCTTCAGGCCGATCTCCTCGGAGATCACCGTGCCACCCGTGAGGATGGCGATGTCCTGCAGCATGGCCTTGCGGCGTTCTCCGAAGCCCGGTGCCTTGACGGCCACCGACTTGAAGGTGCCACGGATCTTGTTCACGACCAGTGTCGCGAGGGCTTCGCCCTCGACGTCCTCGGCGATGATCAGCAGCGGGCGACCCGACTGCATGACCTTCTCGAGTACCGGTAGCACGTCACGGACCGACGTGATCTTGCCCGAGACGAGCAGGATGTAGGCGTTCTCGAGGACCGCTTCCATGCGCTCGGTGTCGGTCGCGAAGTAGGGGGCGATGAAACCCTTGTCGAAGCGCATGCCCTCGACGAGATCCATGTCCATGCCGAACGACTGGCTCTCCTCGACCGTGATGACGCCGTCCTTACCGACCTTGTCGATCGCGTCGGCGATCATCTCACCGATCTCGTTATCCGCGGCGGAAATGGACGCGACCTGGGCAATCTGCTCCTTGGTGTCGGCGGGCTTGGCGAGGTCGTGCAGGGAGGCGACGGCGGCCTCAACGGCAGCCTCAATCCCCTTCTTCAACGACATCGGGTTGGCGCCCGCAGCCACGTTCTTCAGGCCCTCTCGGACCATGGCCCACGCCAGCACCGTCGCGGTCGTCGTGCCGTCACCGGCCACGTCGTCGGTCTTCTTGGCGACTTCCTTCACCAATTCGGCGCCGATGCGCTCGAACGGGTCCTCGAGGTCAATGTCCTTGGCGATGGAGACGCCGTCGTTGGTGATGGTGGGCGCGCCCCACTTCTTGTCCAGAACGACATTGCGGCCCTTCGGCCCGAGGGTGACTCGGACTGCGTCGGCCAGCTTGTTCATGCCGCGCTCGAGCGCCCGGCGGGCCTCTTCATCGAAAGCGATCAGTTTCGCCACTGTGATTCCTCCTAGAGCGGATGCACCTTTTGGTGCACTGCGATATTAGCAGTCTAGGGGGGTGAGTGCTAATGGAAGTCAGCCGCCCGCGACGGCCGGCACCAGCGACACCGTCTGACCGGCTTCGAGCACCGTGTCCAGGCCGTCGAGGAAGCGAACATCCTCGTCGGCCACGAAGACGTTCACGAAGCGACGCAGCGCGCCACGGTCGTCGAGCACCCGAAAGGCGATACCGGGGTAAGCCTCATCGACCGCGTTGATCGCCTCGCGTACGGTCGTGGCCTCGACGGGCACTTCACCCGCGCCACCCACGAGGGTGCGCAATTGACTGGGGAGGCGGACGATGACGCTCACGATGCCGCCACCAATACGTTGAAGCCCAGCACCGCTTCGGCTTCGGCGAGCGAAGGTTTGATCGTCGCGGTCACCGTCGCGGTCTCGACGACGGCGTCAAGGGTCTTGAGGCCGTGGCCCGAAATGATGGCCACGATCGACTTCTCCGGGTCGATGGTGCCACGCTCAATCATCTGACGCAGGGCGGCAATGGTCGCACCACCGGCGGTCTCGGCGAAAATACCCTCAGTCCGTGCCAACAAGCCGATGCATTCGAGCACCTCTTCATCGCTCACCGAACCGCAGTCCCCGCCGTGGGCGCGCAGCTCGTCAAGCACGTAGGGCCCGTCGGCCGGGTTACCGATCGCGAGCGAACGGGCGATGGTGTTGGGCTTCTGGGGGGTGATGACCTCGGCGCCCTCGCGAAACGCGGTGGCGATCGGTGAACATCCGGTGGCTTGGGCACCGAACAGGATCGGGGCGTCACCGTCCACCAGCCCCAACTCGATGAACTCCTTGAAGCCCTTGGCCACCTTGGTGAGTTGACTTCCCGAAGCGACCGGCACGACCACCTGGTCCGGAGTTCGCCAGCCCAACTGCTCGCAGATCTCGTAGGCGAGCGTCTTCGACCCTTCGGCGTAGTACGGGCGCAGATTCACGTTCGCAAACGCCCAATCCGAGTGTTCGGCGACGAGTTCGACGCAGAGTCGGTTGACGTCGTCGTAACTGCCATCGACACCGATCACGGTGCCCCCGAAGATCGAGGTCATCGCAATCTTGGACTTTTCCAGGTCTGACGGGATGATCGTCACACTCGGCCAGCCGATGAACGCGGCGTGCGCGGCGACCGAAGTGGCCAAGTTGCCGGTCGACGCACATGCGGCGGTCGAGAAGCCCAGACGGCGGGCGCTCGACAGGGCCACCGAGACGACGCGGTCCTTGAACGACCCGGTCGGATTGCGCGTATCGTCCTTCAACCAGAGTTCCTTGACACCGAGCACCTCGGCGAGGCGGGTCGCACGGCGCAGCGGTGTCCAACCCGCACCCAGGTCGACAGGCTCGTCACCCGGATCGGGCAGCAGCGCACCGTAGCGCCAGATGGAATTGGGACCCGCGGCGATGGATTCTCGGGTGACGGTGCCCTTGGCCGCCTCGAGGTCGTAGGCGACCTCGAGCGGACCGAAACAGAACTCACACGAGTAGCGGGCTTCGAGAGGGTAGGTGGAACCACACTCTCGACATTGAAGACCTGTAGCGAAACTCATAACTCCCTTTTCATCGTTCGGCCTTTGGCACCTGGTGTGACGAGCGGGTTGCTCATGGATCACACTGGTTGTCGCGACTTCAACGGGGCCGTCCCTCAGTCGCTCTGGATGACCCTTCAATTCTGACGGTACTTGGACGATTTGTCAAGTGCGAGTCGGGACCTCCAGGCTCTAACCTCTGGTGGGTGAGCAGCCCCGAAGTCCCCTGGACCCTCAGTCGCGAGGATTTCAACCTCGAGCGGGTCGTCCAGATGAAGGCCCACGCGAGCGTGGCGGTCGTAATTCCAGCGAAGAACGAGGCGGCCACCATCGGAAGCGTCCTCGACGCCGTCCTGGTGCACCGTGAACTGATCGACGAGATCGTCGTGGTGAACGACTTCTCGGTGGACGACACGCCCACCGTCGCCGCCCACCACGGGGCTCGGGTCGTCAACCTGAGCGGGCCGAGTGGCAAAGGCGAGGCGATGCGCGAGGGGCTGTCCGCGACAACGTCAGAACTCGTGGTCTTCCTCGACGCCGACGTGTTCAACACCACCGCCGACTTCGTGGGGCGACTTATCCAACCGTTGCTCGAGCAGTCCGAGATCCAATTGGTGAAGGGGTATTACGAGCGGCCCTTGCACAACATGCCCACCGGGGGCGGCCGCGTCAACGAGCTCGCCGCGCGCCCGATTCTTTCTCTCCTCTACCCGGGCCTGGGCGAAATCCGCCAGCCGCTGGCCGGTGAAACGGCCGGCCGTCGCAGCGCCTTCGAGGCCATCACCCTCGAGAAGGCTTACGGCGTGGAAATCGCCCTACTCATCGACATCGCCAGGAAGTTCGGCGTCCACAGCCTGGCCCAGGTCGATCTCGGCATGCGCCGACACCGCAACCGGCCCCTCGAGGAACTGCGCCCCATGTCGATGGAAGTGCTGCGCGCCGCACTCAAGCGCTACTCCGTGCGGCTACCGCCCCAGGCGTGATCAGCCCTGGATGATTGCGACGTCGGGACCCAATACCAGGATCACATCGTCGCTCGAGGCTCCACTCACCGGGGTCTGACCGTTCAGGGGCTGGATCGCGCTCGACTTCACGTGGATCTCGGTGGCGATCTGCTGGGCCGCCCACTTGAAGCCGGGGTTGTAATACAGCACCGTCGCATTTACTCGCGGGCCATTGGTCTCAGGGAGGGCGTCCCAACCCGAGGTCAGCAACTGCTGGGTGTACGCCCGCGCCAAACCCGTCGTCAATGTGCCGTTGGCCACCTGCACTCGGACCTGTGCCTTGGTTGGCACCGTCGTGGTCGGACCATGCGTGGTAGTTGACGTCGTACCGCTACTTGGACTGGTGGTGGAGGTCGCGGGCGACGACGATACCGGCCCCGACGAACGCAGCATCAGGAAGGTGGCGGCGATGAAGAGGGCCACGATGATCAGGACCGTGCCGATGGAAGGTTGGTAGTGGGATCCCGGCGTCCGCGGCTCTGACTGGGAATGTGATGATTCGCTCATTGGGCCAAGCCTAGAGCGATGGGTCGAAGTTCACTAACCTAGGAACCTCACCGCCGGTGTGGCGCAGTCTGGTAGCGCAGGCGATTTGTAATCGTCAGGTCGTGGGTTCGAATCCCTCCACCGGCTCGAAGGAGGAAACTGTGAAGGCAGTCACCACTGTCGCGTCAGTTCTTAAGGAATTCCGGGCATTCGCTCTCCGGGCGAATGCCGTCGACCTCGCCATCGGCGTCGCCCTCGGCGCGGCCTTCACCGCAGTCGTCCAGGCCATCGTCGCGGGACTATTCACCCCCTTGATTGCCGCCCTGTTCGGCAAGCCCGATTTTTCGACCCTGTATTTCACGGTGCACGGCAGCCAATTCAACTATGGCCTCGTCGTCAATGCGACGGTCACCCTCACCATCGTCGCGGTCGTTCTCTTCTTCCTCGTGGTCAAGCCCCTGAACGCGCTGCGCCGCCGACTGGGCCTCGATACCAATTCCTCACTCCCCAAAGCACCTTGTCCCGCATGCATGACCGAGATTGATCTCCGAGCTCGCCGCTGCCCTGCGTGCACCGAAGCATTGAGCGAGAACTGGACCGAGTCCTGATCAGTTGACGAAGACCTCGACCCTCGAAAAGGTCGACCCACGTTCACCAGAGACCGCACCCTCGCCGGACGCTTTAATACGCACGTTCTTCAGGCGCATCGAATTGAGGCGATGACGGAGGTACGTCTCGACTCTGACCGCCCGACCACGGCTGAGCGAGATATTGAGCGAAGCGAGACCGGTATTGGCGGTGTAACCATAGAGCGTGATGACCGAGTACTTCCTGGCCTTGATGCTCGAGGCCAACCGGTTCACTTCAGCCTTCAGCGACGGCGTCAATTTCGACGACCTGCCCGGGAAGACTCCCACCGCTCCGTACAGGGACGCGGGGGTGCGCCCCGACCACTGAGCGAACAGTTCTGCCGATCCAGTCAGGTTCAATTGCTGACCCGGTACAAATGATGTTCCCTTCCCTTTCGGCAAAGTGTTCCACCGAGCCAGCGTGTAACCCGAGCGGAGCATTCCGGCTGAACCCGGAATGGTGACACTCGAGCCCACCAAGCCGACAATTGGGGCAATCGATCCGCTGCCACCGTTGGCGCTGAACGAGAGGGTGTAGGTGGGAGTTTGAGTCCACCGCGCGTAGAGCACCGTCGAGGCGCTCGGCACAAATGCCGCGGTGCTGGTGCCGACCAGACTGCCTCCCGTTGCCGCGGTGAACCAACCGTCGAATTGGTTGCCAGCGAGCGTCGGCGTTGGCAAGATCAACGGTGTCGAGCCATATGTGAAGTCAATCGTCGACTGGGCGATCGTTCCTCCGTTGGCCGAGTAGCTGACGACGTAGACGTCCGGGGTCCACCGTGCGTAGAGTACCGTCGAGGCGCTCGGTGCGAATGCCGCGGTGCTGGTGCCGACCAGACTGCCTCCCGTTGCCGCAGTGAACCACCCGTCGAATTGGTTGCCAGCGAGCGTTGGCGTCGCCAAGATCATCGGTGTCGAACCGTACGTGAAGTCAATCGTCGACTGGGCGATCGTTCCTCCGTTGGCCGAGTAGCTGACGACGTAGACGTCCGGGGTCCACTGCGCGTAGAGCGTGGCGCTATTACTCAAAATGTACGTCGCTCCTGCCAAGTAAGCGACTCCGCTGCCGTTGGCATTCGTGTTCCATCCGGAGAAGGTATAGCCGGACTGACTCATACCGGTACCGGAGGGAAGTGACACGGAAGAACCCACCTGGCTTGACAATGGTGCAACAGTTCCAGTTCCTCCATTAAGAGAGAAACTCGTGACTGCAGAAGGAATGACTTGCCACTGCGCATAGATCGCAAGATCAGAAGAGAATGAAAATGAAGCGCCATTCGCATATGTCATCCCAGTTCCATCTGCTGCAGTATTCCAGTCGACAAATGACGAATTGGCCTTCGCAAAACTGGGATTGAGGCTTCCAAATTGAGTGAGACTGGCCAAAATAGTGCCGTTGTCGTACGCAACAACCGGATCGAGCGAATTGATGTTTTGGTAGAAGGTGACCGTGTGCACGACGGGTACCAAAGCCCACTGCGCATAAAGAGCAAGGTCATTAGCGAATGAGTATGACGCACCATCTGCGAAGGTTGTTCCCGTCCCGTCAGTTGCGGTGTTCCAGCCAACAAATGTGAAGCCAACATTCACAAAAGCTGGATTTAAAGAATTCTCCATTGTGAGATTCTGTGCAGTGTCACTGCTCTCAAACGTAACAACTGGGTCGCCGACCGAAATGTTCTCGTAGAAAGTGACGACTTGTACTGTCGGGAGACTGGCAGTTGTGGAAGCAGAAGCAGGCGTACCTAGTCCAGCCAAGAATATGACCATCATCAGGCCACTCAAAAAGCAGTTTCCAAGGCAGCGCCAAATCTGCCCCTGCCAAAGAGTAGGAATTCGTCCATTGAATTCTTCAGTATGAGAATCTAGGGGGCTATTGCGCACGTTCAGTCCTTCATGAGTAGGGAGTGCGTCTGGGCAACAAACGCATCTACAGCTACTCGGACCTCGATGGACGAATCTTGCCTCGAAGAAAAAGTGTCACATCGTCGCGGCGAAACGTCGCGACGCAGAATCCGCGCTACAGGACGCTGACAACTCGCTCAGCCTAAGAGTGACCCTCAAGAAACTTCGTGGGGTACAAAGTCCTAAAGACGTTGTGCGCTACCGGTGCACGTGACGTTGACGTGCGACTTCAAACGCGGCGACCGAGACCGCGACACCGGCGTTGAGAGAACTGATCTTGCCCAACTGAGGGATCGACACAACGGCAGCACAACGCTTGCGCGCGAGAGTGGACAGTCCCTTCTCTTCGCCGCCGACGATGAGCGCAACTGGCACCGATCCGAGATCGAGGTCGTA
>Ga0307377_10007861_pt1 | contig 10917 bp, 7 predicted proteins | sample TR3MG_FD_202535 | JGI IMG/M metagenome (GOLD analysis project Ga0307377, IMG submission 202535) | Soil microbial communities from Risofladan, Vaasa, Finland - TR-3 | ecosystem: Environmental > Terrestrial > Soil > Coastal area > Acid sulfate soil | place: Finland: Risofladan, Vaasa | collected... | reverse complement strand
TCGCGTGCGTGGCCGTGGCGTGGTGTCCCGGTGGACGCACCAGCGCGAACCCGTTGGCCACCTCGCCCGCCAGCACCGCCTCCACCGCCCGGACGAGCCCGCCGGCGGCCATCAGCGCCGCGTCGAAGGAGCGGGGGACCACGTAGGTATCTGGGTCGAGGTAGCCGCCGCCGGCCTGGGCCACGCGCTGTACCCGTTCGACGTGCGCGGACGTGTGCACGCGCTGCAGTTCCTCAGTTGTGGCCGGGCGGGGCTCCAGCGGCCTCAGGCGGGCCAACATCCCCTCGTGTTCCAGCGTGCTGAGGATGCGCTTCAGGCGGCGGGCGTTCTCAGGATGGGAAGGCAGGTCGTGTTCGAGATAGACTGGATCGTAGACGTAGGCTGTATCCATACCCTTTCCCCCCCTGGCCTCAGTTTCTACCTGTCATTATACCCGCCCACGCGGGGGTGTCAACAGAGGGTGGGGCAAGCCACCTTCCCGAAAGCTTCCACGACCGACCTGACGGACATTTCGGCGCTTCTCGGCAGCACCCCCGGTATTGCTGATCCGTGCCCAAGCAACCGCCGCGGTCGCCGCTTTCGGGAAGGTTTGCACGCTGGACGGGCGCTCACCCGCGCCGGCGGGTGGCCCTGCGGCGCGGGACGCCGCCCCGGTAGGCGGGCGCCAGGATAGCGAACGGCGTGCACCGGCTCACGTCCAACATGCGCGTCGCCAGGCGGGGGTCGAGTTCCTCGATGGTGGTCGCGGTGGTGATGACCGTCGGCAGCCGGGCGTTGTAGCGGTAGTCAAAGATCTGGTACAGTTTCTCCCGCGCCCACGGCGTGGCCGATTCGGTGCCCAGGTCGTCGAGGACGATGAGCGGCGCGCGGCGCACCTCCTCGAACCGCTGGTCGAAGGTGACCGTGCTCTGGGGGTTGAAGGTGGCTCGCAGGTGGTCCAGCAGATCGGGGACGACGACGAACAGGGCCGGATGGCCCCCTGCCACGCGGTGGTTGGCGATGGCGGCGGCCAGGTGCGTCTTTCCACAGCCGTATATCCCGGTGAACACCAGCCAGTCGTGGGGCTCCTCGGCGAAACCACGGGCGATGTCGAAGGCGCGTTTGAGGTTCTCCTCCTCCTCGCGCGGTAGCTCCCCCTTGCGCGGGTCAAAGTTTTTGAACGTCTGGTGGCTGTGCAGGCTCAGGCTGCTCAGGTCTGACTGGTCGTGCGGGGCGCTGGCCAGCCGGTAGTCGGGGGCGGTGATGGACACGATCTTGGCCAGGTCGGGGTCCACCAGGCGGGAGCGAAGCCGCAGGGGGATCTCCTCCAGCTCGTGGTTGGTGGTGATGACGGTCGGCAACTGTGCGTTGTAGCGATAGTTGAGAATCTGGAATACCTTCTCCAGCGCCCAGGGGGTGCTGCTTTCGGTGCCCAGGTCGTCCAATACAAGAACGGGGGCAGTGCGAATTTCCTCAAAGCGGGCGTCGTATGCGGTGGGGCTGGAAGGGGCGAACGTGGCGCGCAGGTGATCCAGCAGGTCGGGGACGGTGATGAAGAGCACCGGCTGGCCGCGCTCGACGCAGGCGTTGGCGATGGCGGCGACCAGGTGGGTCTTGCCGCAGCCGTAGCCCCCTTTCAAGACGAGCCATCCCTCCGGGTTCTCGGCGAACGTGCGGGCCTCCTCGTACGCCCAGCGCAGGTTGGCCCGGTTGTCGGGTGGCAGGCCGTGCCCCTCGGGGGCAAACGTCTCAAAGGTCATGCGGGACATGATCCCCAGGTCGCCCAGCGTGCGCAGCGCGGCCACGCGCCGCTCGGCCAGCCTGGACAGGCGGCAGGTGCAGGGGACGAGCTGGCCAAAGTCCGGGTGATCCGGCGGGACGTTCAGCCGCAGGTACCCCAACCCTTTGCAGATCGGGCAGACCTCCTCTGCTCCCTTGCTCCCCTGCTCCCCTGCTCCCTCGTCAGTGCTCGATGTATTCGCCATATTCCCCTTCGATGTAGCGCCGCCGATCCGCCTCGGCGGGCCGCCGCCCCGTCTCATCTCCCCTTCCCTCGGTGCGCCAGCGCTCCAGAATCGCGCGGATGTACTTCCAGCTCCGCTTGTTCAGCGACACCGCCTCGCGGAACGCGTCCTCGATCCACGCGGCCGGGTAGATCTGCTCCGCCTCGCGCAGTTGGTCGGCGATGAGTGGCGTGAGCAGGCCGATGTTCTGCTCGTACAGCGTAAAGACGTTGGGCCGTGTGGCCGACTCGAGCTCGTCCGGCCATTCGCCGCGCGCGATGGCCTCGACCGCGGCGCGCCCTATGGGCGTGTTGGCGAAGTAGAGTGGCTCGGTGGTCTCCCCGGTGGTCGTCTCGACCCGCAACAGCGTCCCGCGCTCGACGGCGCGCTCCAGCGCCTCGCTCAGCGCCTCCGCGGGCGCGTCGCCCAGGCCGGCGAGGAGCACCTGGTCGGCGGCCAGGTCGGCGCGGCGCAGGTAGCGTACCTTGCCCTGCTGTTGCCCCAGCCGCCACAGCACGTGCAGCGTGAGCTTGAGCTCGGCCAGGTCGTCGATGAGCGGGATGAGTTCGGTGAACACCGGCTCCGGGATGCTGGCGTTGCGGACCTTGCCGGGCGGGAACCCGCTGAAGGCCATCACGCTGGACGGTCGATCCGGTCGATCGTGTTTATCCATACTGCTCATCGCCAGGCCACTCTGCTATCTCCATCTCGTCGACGGTTTCGTTGTCAGCTTTGAACGTGAACCTCGCCCGGACGGTTTGCCCTGCCAGGACGAGCGGCAGCCAATAGGCCCCATCCTGCCACATGTCCTCAAATGGAATCTCGTCGATCTTGAACCACACCGGTTTCATCTCGTCGCTCTCCACCGGCTCGCCATCCCATGCCTTGACCAGGAAGACGTGGACCACCTGGCCCCAATCCGGGTGCGCGGGAAACAGGAACGTCAACCGGCCCACTTTCTGGGCGTCCTGTTCCGAGATCCTGATCCCTGTCTCCTCTTCCAACTCCCGGATGGCGGCCGCTTCTATCGTCTCGCCCGGTTCGATCTTGCCGCCAAAACCCCCATATTTCCCTTGGCCAAAGCCTGCCTTCTTCAGCCCCAGGAGGACCTCGCTAGGCGGATTACCTCTTCGCAGGATACAGAGTGTCGCGTCTCTCATCGGTTCTTCTTGACTCGATCTGCACAGGGAACCTGCCGCGTGGTGTGCGTCGCCCCCGGCGGTCCGGTGCTGCGGTGGATGGTGGGTAGCTCCGATTATAGCCCAAGGGTAGCGCTTGCACAAATTGCGACCATGCGAAATGGGGCGACCTGCCTGGTCGCCCCGTTTCGTGGTTGAAGCCGGAGCCGCGCAGAACGCGCACGCCCCGATTCGTCTCACGACGGTTTCAGACTGGGTGCGGCAGCGCCTACCTCCGGGTGGGGTACAGGCGGAGGGCCATGCCGCCAATGATCAGCACTGTCGCCAGTGCGACGAGCGTGATGGCGGCCATGCGGTAGGGGTCTGTCCCGCCTGTCGCGGGCAGCAAGGGGGTGGGTCCGAACGCGGCGTCTAGACTGGGCACGGCCATCAGAGAGGGCGTGCCGCCTGCCAGCCCCATGGCAAAGATGGTGACCACCGAGCGGTCGGCCAGCTTTACCCCCGGCACGTCCAGCTCCAGCCGTTTCTGGGCAAAGAGCGAAAAGACGGTCTGAAAGACGGTAAAGGCCAGGCCGTAGAAGAGGCTCACGTGCAGCAACGGCCGACGCAACGTCGGGCCGACGCAGGGGCGATTCAGCGCCTCCCACAGCGCGCGGGCTGTAAACGCGGTCCTGGGGCTGCGGGCCATTTCGGCGCGTCTCTCCGGGGGGAGCGATTCTGGAGGAGCATCCACAGCGAGTTCGCCAGGCCCAGCATCAGAAAGCTGGTGACGGTGCCGTCGCCCGATGATCGGTGCGCCGACGAGTTGGGCCGCTGCGTTCGCGCCCGACAACAGGCCGACGACGGTAGGCATCGCCGCGAACGTCTAGGCGTAGTATGCCAAGAGCGGCAGGATCAGGCTGAAGCCGACCACGTCGATGAAGACAAAGATCAGGGCCAGGCTCTTTCGCACAGTCATTCCAGGTCATGGCCGTACTGGTGGATTGTCATGGCAAATTGGACATCAACCTCACTGCATCGAGTACTCATGGCCACCAGCGCCCCACGTCTTGGATGGCGCGGAAGGCTTCCCCCAGCGCCTCCTCCCCGCCCATGGCGGCGATAACGGGTGCCAGGGCGACGAGATCCGCGAGCAGGTGAGGGCGAGGGCGGTGAGCCAAAGCGTGGAGAAGGCTGGCGCCATCCCAGTCCTCCAACCACAGATGCATCAGGGCCGAGCCAGAGAGCTCTGTGAGATTGGGCGCTAGATCATACAATACCTGTGCCCGCTTTTGGGCGTCCCCAATCTCGCGCGCGGCCGTCAATGCCTGCCCCAGCAGTTCAGCCGAGAGATGCGGGGCCAGACCACTCAGCGCGTCGGCACGTCCCCCCTCATGCTCAATCTCCCGCGCCGCTGCCAACGCCTTCTCCAGCAGTTCAGCCGAGAGATGCGGGGCCAGACTACGCAGTGCCTTGGCACAGTTCCCCTCATACTCAATCTCCCGCGCCGCTGCCAACGCTTCTTCCAGTACCTGCTCCCGCAGTGGCTCCGGCAGGTGCAGGGCCACACCAACCAGCACCTCGACGCGCACCTCGCCCCGCTGAATCTTCCGCGCGGCCGCCAGTGCCTCCTCCACCACCTGACGCTGTAATGGCACTGGCAGGTGTGGAGCCAGACTACCCAGCACCTCGGCACGCGCCTGATCCCACCGAATCTCCCGCGCGGTCACCAACGCTTCCCCCAACAATCTCTCCGGCAGGTAAGGAGCCAGATTACTCAGCGCTTGTGCTCGGCTGCCGAGTTCCGCAATCTTGCGCGCTGCTGTCAGCGCCTTTCCCAATACCCGCTCCCGCAACTGCTCTGGCACGTGCGGGGCTAGTGCGCTCAGCGCCCGCGCACGCAGTCGACTGACTAGAACAATGACATCCATAGGCACAAGCGACCCCCACCCAGTCGATTCCACATACGTTGACGAGGTCGTCACTTTCGATGTCTTCGATTTTCCGCGGAGCGTATGGGCAGACCTCCGCTGTCGGCTGAGTCCCCGCGCCCGCAGCGCGCGTGCTCGGTCATCGGCATCCCCAATCCTCCGCGCGGTCGCCAATGCCTCCCCCAGCACTTGCTCCCGCAATGGACTCGTCAGGTGCGGGACCAACCCCACAAGGGCCTCCACTCGCCACTTTTCGTGCTTGGTCTTGCGCGCAGCCGCCAATGCCTCCTCCAGCAGCCTGTCTGGCAGATATGGGGCCAGAGCACTCAGTGCTTGTGCTCGACTGCCAGCGTCCCGAATCTTCCGCGCGGCCGCCAATGCTTCCTCCAGCAGCCTCTCGGGCAGATATGGGGCCAGAGCACCCAGTGCTTGTGCTCGGTCGTTGGCGTTCCAGATCTTCCGCACGGCCGCCAGTGCCTCCCCCACCGTCTGCTCCCGTAATGGCACTGGCAGGTGGGGGGCCAGAGCACCCAGTGTTTGTGCTCGGTCGTCAGCATTCCAGATCTTCCGCGCGGCCGCCAGTGCCTCCCCCACCATCTGCTCCCGTAATGGCACTGGCAGGTGTGGGGCCAGACTACCCAGCACCTCGGCACGGGCCTGATCCCACCGAATCTCCCGCGCAGCCGCCAATGCCTCCCTCAGCACTTGCTCCCGCAATGGATCCGGCAGGTGTGGCGCCAGACTGATCAGCGCTTCTACTCTGTCATCCGCGTTCCGAATCTTTTGCGCGGCCGCCAATGCCTCCTCTCGTAGCCTCTCCGGCAGATGCGGGGCCAGATCGACCAGGACCAGCGCCTCGCCGCCTCCCCACCTACTGGCAATCTCCCGTGCTGCTGTCAATGCCTCCCCCGGCACCTGCTCCTGTAATGGCCGCCATGGCCCCAGCCGTCCACCTCTGTGGACCAGTGCCCAGCCCTGCCAATGCCCATCCTTGATGTCCTGTGCCGCCGCCAACGCCTCCCCCAGCACCTGCTCCCGCAATGGCTCCGGCAGGTGCGGGGCCAGACCGACCAGCGCCTGTACGCGGCCCCCGGCGTCTCCAATCTCCCGCGCTGCCGCCAGTGCTTCCTCCAGCAGCCTCCCCGGCAGATGTGGGGCCATTTCAGTCAGTGCCTTCGCAAGTCGCCATCCATCGGCAATCTCTGGCGCTGCCGCTAACGCCGCCAACTCCATCCGCTGCCACGGCGACGCCACCGACTGCCACGGCGACAGGTGCAGGTACCGATGACTCGGTGCCCGTGCTTGGTCATGGGCGCCTCCAATCTCCCGTGCTGCCGCCAGCGCTTCCTCCAGCGTCTCCTCCCTCAACCACGCTGGCAGATGCGGGGCCAGTTGGACCAGTGCTGCCACGCGCTCCCTCTTCTCTGGCTTGCCCCGCGCGAGGGTCACTGCCTGCTCCGGCCAGAGAAGACGGTGTTCTGCCGCGCGCGCTAGTAATGTCCCCGGTAGATTGGCACTCAGGGAAGCCACACTGCTGCGGCACAGGGCACACCTCACCTGCATCCCCACGTCCTTCGTCGCCTCCGCCTGCCGCCACGCGCGGGCCACATCGGCCAAATAGCTTCCTAGGCCACCCGTTGCTTCTTTCGCAGCGAACCACACGTTCTCCCACCGCTCACTCACCGGCCGATCCAGGCGCAGCAGACGGTGCAGGTCATCCGTGCGACCGGCCCCTTCCAGGTGAACCGCCAGGTGACGCAGGCCGTAACCGCCATACATATCGCGCTTCTCCGGCTCCTGCAATCTTGGCAGTCTGTCCTCTACACCCCCCCATAGTGTAAGGTAGAAATTGGCGATGCGCGCGTGACCTTGCCGCTCGTCGCACCAAAACTCCCCGGCCCGCTTTCGGTCAATCAGAAAGTTAGCGACCGACCAGTGATAGCGCCAAAAGAGTTCCTGCTGCCACAGCGTCAGGTCCAGCAACTGGCTTACCTGCTCCAATCGCTGACGCGTCCGGCGCTCCGGCCATTCCAAGTAGGCTGCTATCTGTTCCAAGGAAGCTGGCTCCTGCAAAGCCAACACTATCTCCATCAGGTCGGCACCCCACTGCCTCCACTCCTCTGTCCTCACACGAGTGCCGAGCAAGTACTGGTAGTACCCATCCAACCCGCGTGGCAGCGCATCCTCTCCAAGAAGAAAGTGCCCTGCGATGATCTCGGGTAATACCAGGCTCAAGTAGAGGAAATTCCATTCACCCATGTCCCCTAAATCCCTGATAAACTGGGCTTCATCCCATCCCGCATTGGCAAGGGCATCCTGCAGTTGCTCGTCGCGTTGCCGAAGACTGCCCAAGTAGTGTGTGATATCCTCCTGATTCTCAGGGTTCTGGGCCTCGATGGAGATGTGAGGTCGGTCGGCAAAGCTGTTCAAGACACTCGGCTCGGGGCGGCTGGTCAGGATGAAGCGGATCTGGGTGGGCAGATCATGCGCCTGTCTCAGGATCTCCACAATACCAGGACGGCTGACGTGGACAACTGCCTCGTCCAGAGCATCCACCAGAATAATGGTCGCCGGCAGATTTCCCTCCTCATCCAGGGCTCGCAGCGGGTGACGGATGAGGCGGTCAAAGGCTCTCTCTGGTGGCAGGCCCTGGATCTCTAGGTGCTGGATGCGCACCCCGGTGATATCCCCTCCCTGCACCGACCGAATGTGTTGGGTGGTATGGATAATCACGCTTCGATCGGCAAACGTCTCCTGCGCTTTTACCAGGGCCTTGGCAAAGCCAGGTACGCGTCCGGCCAATTGCTCCGCAATGGAGTGGACAAAGCCCAGCGGTTCAGTCGTGCCGCCTCGCCCACCAATACAGAAGTGGACAGCATCTGGTATTTGGGCGCGCTGCCAGAGGTAAGCAGCGAACGCGCTCTTGCCGATCCCTGGCTCGCCGATAATGAGGAGGAAATGCGGGGCCTGCGGATCGTCCAGAAACTCCCGCACCTGTTGGATCAACCACTCTCGCCCCGTGAAATCGCGGAGCCACTCCTCAGCGAATCCTGCAAACTCTTGCAGAAGACTCATTCCTTGCACCTGCTTCCAGTGTTGACCTGCTTCACCGGCCACTGGCGCCCGTGACCACCCTCAGCAAATGCCCGCTCGCGGCTGGTGGAGTCGCGGATGAGGGTAACTGACGGAGGTGCACCGCTCGGAAGAATTGCAGCGTTTCGGCAGGGGCTACTCCCGCTCCACCCGCAAATCCCCGCCGCAGTGGGGGCATTTGTAGACCGGCGTCTTGACGCTGAACTCGCCGCCGCAGTAGGGGCAGCGACGGGTGACCTTGCTGGGCTTGAGGCCGGGGAAGACGTAGAACTCCCGCTCCCCCCTCCGCTCGCGGTAGCACTGCCCCCGCCGTTCGAGCAGGTTCAGGGCGGCCACGGCCGCTTCGTCGGGCACACCCAGCCCGGCCACGACGCCCGAGAGCGTCACCTCAGCGTCGCCGGCGCGCGCCAGTGCGGTGATGCGGTCGCTGAGGTTCTCGGGGTCCAGAGCGCGCAACCGGCGCAGCGTGGTCCCGCCCCAGGCGGCCAGCCCGCCCCCGACGACGACCAGGGCCCCGGCCAGCAGGAACCGCGATGGCTGGCGGGTCGCGGCGCACAGGAACAGCAGCCCCACGGCCAGCAGCACGGCGGAAATCAAAAGCACGACGATAGCAGCAGTCCGGTTCATCCATCACCTCCATCGTTGGGTCGCGTCGTCCAATGCCCGGCCCAGGCCGTCGAACATGGCCTTGATCTTGGCCTCGCTCAGGTCTTGCTCCATCACCGGCCGGACGATGGCCAGGAACTCGGTCGGGTTGGCGCACAGGCGGCCGTCGTCCCGCACCTTTTGGGCCAGGCCGTCCCATTGCGCATGAAAGGCCCGCACCTCGTCCGGCACGGCGACGTCCAGCTTGGGCAGATGCGCGCTGTGCATGCGCTGCTCCTCGATCAGGCCACCCACGCTTTCGTTGAAGCGGTTCAGCCCTTCGGTGATCCCGTCCAATATGGACAGCAGGCTGCCCACCGAGCCCAGTCCCTCCTGGTAGTCGTCGGTCTGGACATTCAGTTCGACCATCTTGTCCAATTCGGCCTTGATATCGCCGGCGGGGCACGGGATCGGCTCTTTCAGGTTGTCGATCACGTGGCGGATCGCCCGCCTGAGCGCCAGCGCCTCGCGGTTGGTCTCGGCGTCCAGGTAATCGAGCTCTCCCTGGAGTTGCGCCAGCTTTAGCGTCAGCTCCTGCCATTGGGCCTGCAGGTCACCCTGCTCAGACCGGCCCAGCGCCTGGAACTCCTGCCACTCGTCGCGCACCTTCTTGAGCTCCTGCTGAACGACCTTCAACTGGCCGATCGCCTGCTGCCGCTGGCGGTCGAGTTTGCCGATCTTGAAAAAGTTGAACACCACGCGCAGGCAGCCCGAGAGGCGGCGGATCTGTCCGTTGAGCTGATCCAATTCGCCCTCCAGGGCCGCCCCCTGGGCCTTGAGCTCTTCCTCGCGCTGGTCGAGGCGAGGGTTCAACTGGCGCAGTTCGGCGATGAGTTCCTGGCCCTGTTGCAGCGTCCGGTCGGCCTCGGCCTGGGTCTCGGGGACGAGCGTGTCCCGCAGCTCCTGGCGGCGCCCGGCGATGGCACGCTGCTCCTCGCCGATCCGCTCCTCGGTGCGGGCGCGCAGGTCCGGGCCGGCCTCGTCCAGCCGGCCGGTCACCGCCTCGACCAACTGCTCCAGCGTGGCGTCGTGCCCGGCCTTCCACTCGACGTAGGCCGAGTTGAAGCCGACCTGGATCTCTTCCACCTCCCGGCGGACCGTGCCGATGCGCTCGACGTTGTCGGCGATGGTCTTGGAGAATTGCTCCAGAGAAAGACGGTTGCTCATCTCAGTTTCCTGTCCGAGTTCCTACGAGGTTGGGGCGGGGGTGGACCGTTTGACTGGATTCACCCTCCCCCATCCCCTCCCTCCAGGGAGGGGCGAACGTTCACGCCCGTGACCTGGCCCAGGTAGCGGCGCTTGAGCCGCCAGGCCAGCCGCTCCCAGGCCGACGTTTCCCTCAGGTGCGGGGCGATTTCGGCGAACGACCCCTGCTCGTCCCAGTAGAGGGGACACGCGCCGCAGCAGATGTCGACCATTCGGCAGTCCTTGCAGCCCGGCGGCAAGAACTCTTTGTCCCGCCAGTAGCGCGCCGTCCGGCGGTTCCAGATCGTGTCGAAATCCTCCTCGACCAGGTTGCCGACGCCCTGCTCAAAGCTGGAGCAGGGCAGCACCTGCCCATCGGGCGCGATGGACAGCAGCCCCTCGGCGGCCGAGCAGGATTGGGAGCCCAGGCCGTGGGCCGCGGGGTTGAACAGGCAATAGGGCACCGGCGAGTACCACACGAAGCGCATGCCGCGCTTCTCGGCCCGTTCCTTGAGCGCCAGCACGATCCCGCCGATCTGGTCGTAGCCGACGTCGGGCACGCCCACGGCTCCGCCGGTGCGGATGACCATGTTCATCGAGAGGTATTCCTGCCCCATCCCGGCCAGCAGGTCGACGAGCGCCGGCAGCACGTGGTGGTTGCGCGCGTTGATGGTCGTGTTCGTGTGGGTGTGGATCGACGCCGCCTTCAGGTTGCGCACGCCCTGCATCGTGCGCTGGAAGGCCCCCGGGTTCGCCACCACCGCGTCGTGGGTGGCCGCGTCGCCCGCCTCCACGCTGACCTGGGCCGAGTGCAGGCCGGCCTCGGCCAACTGCGTGACGTACGCGTCGTCGGCGCAGCGGATGCCGTTGGTGATCAGGTTGGTCCGCAGGTCCCGGTACCTGGCGTAGGCGATCAACTCTGGCAGGTCGGCGCGCAGCGTCGGCTCGCCGCCGGTGAAGGAG
>Ga0307377_10007859_pt1 | contig 10918 bp, 16 predicted proteins | sample TR3MG_FD_202535 | JGI IMG/M metagenome (GOLD analysis project Ga0307377, IMG submission 202535) | Soil microbial communities from Risofladan, Vaasa, Finland - TR-3 | ecosystem: Environmental > Terrestrial > Soil > Coastal area > Acid sulfate soil | place: Finland: Risofladan, Vaasa | collected... | reverse complement strand
TGTTAAGGTAAGATTTAATTGCAATTGCATAAAAGGTTTTATCGATTCTCGTGAACGGATACTAGAATATATCAAATTCGCAAAATGGGCAGGTGCCGATAGCGTTAGATTCGCAGAGCTAAAAAACGATAGAGATGAATTTGTTAACCTGTCCGAACTACTTGATATTAATATAGATAATCCTTTTACACAGGGATGTAACCACAATATTGTTATATCGGACATGCCTGTAAATATACGGCTCATGTGCGGTTTCCAAACACCTAATAGACCCAAACCAAAGAATCCACCTACTGTGGAAAATAAACAAATTTTGTATTACAATGGCCAAATATATAATGGCTGGCAAGAAAAAGGAGATAAGATGGAAGATCAAATAAAAGAGATATTAAACAAAGTAGCAACCGGAGAATTAACTCAAGTAGAGGGACTGGCACTAATTAAAGAATTGGGGGTCTTAGACGAAGAAATACCCGTTCCCAGTTCATCTGGGTATTGTGCGTATTAATTATGGCTTATATTAAAATAGAAGGCGAGTACCTTCCAATAGGATCATTCCGGTTAAAATCCTCCGGCGGAGGTACTTTTGTTAGTCTACTGGGAGAAAAAACACTCCTAGTCGAAACTACGGAAACGGCGGAGTCTATCTACGGGAGAATTAAAGAAATAGAAGCAAAATCAGATGGATACAAAGAGAAGTATAAAAACTTGAAAGCTATAATGGAGGAGTTTGTACTATGAAAATATGTTCCTGCGGAGAGCCTATGACAGCTCTAAGTAATATTGTGTTCTATTGCTCTTCTTGTCATTATATTATAGCACGTTCTTTTATTGATTTACCTAAATTCGACATAGAGACGTCTAGCGACGGTCTAAAAACTACTATTAGTACAGATCTCAATAATGTTGTTAATAGAGTGTTAAAAATAGTAGAAGAGCAAACAGAGGGAATACTACTAGAAGCTATTATAGATAACAATTTAACAATTGATGATAAAGACGTTGTGCTGAGTATGGGTTCAGGAACTTTTAAATTATATCACAAAGACAAACTTTTAGTCGAAATAGATAGATGCCCAGATTTAGATTTCAGTGATTTGAATAATGTCACAGCAAATGTTAAGTATAGGAAAGGAGGAGAACTATGACTAAAAAAGACTTAGAAGTACTAAAAGAGAAATTGGACATGCTAGACGGGAATCCTCCCCATGACGTACCTGAAAATATTCTCATAGGAGATCCAGAGTATGTTGAGTACATAGAAATATTAGCCGGTGTCAATATCGACGAAGTGCGGAGACTGGTAGAAAATATCTAGACTATTCTTTTAAACAGTGTTAAACATAGATTAACGGAGGTTATTTATGGGAAAATTTGATCCAGATAGACATGGTAAGATCATTAATTTCTTTGTAGAATTAGTGTTTAAGATAGCAGAACGTATTAGAGATCGTCGTAAAGCACGTAAAGCAAGACGTAAATGTAAATAGTGATGTCTAAGCAGACTTGAACATAAGTGAAATAGTGAAGATTTTGTGTTGCCCTTTGTTAAAAAATAAACCGTTCAAGTCTGCTTAGACACCATTAATAGAAGGAGAAAATATGGATTTACAATCTATAGTACCAATAGTTCTAGTGCTGGCATCTTTTGTATGCATGTTACTCAGCAGCAAAGATAAAAAGAAAGTCCAAATCATGTGCTCGCAAGTAGCCAATGCTATGGAGCAACTCCAAAAAGTAGCTACTCCTACCCCCAAAAAGAAAAAACAAAAATAATGTTTTTTTATCTTGATTCAATGTGTTTTTTGTTGTTTAATGGATGACATAGTGCTCTTAGTACATTTTATTTTCATAGCCATGATTATTGTTGGCTTTTATTATATTAGTACTAAGTATAGCAAGTAATCTGGAGGTGACGCAATTGGTAGCGTACTCGTTCATCATACACACGAGCTGTAGTAGGTTCGAATCCTACCCTTCAGACAAAGGAGCAAATAATTGAGAGAGTCAATGAAATTCAGTGCTTGGTCTATAGACAGAATTAAGTCTGGTAAAAAGATCCAAACCAGAAGACCTGTCAAATTTAAAGGCTCAATAAAATATACAGAGTATGATTATAATGAGTATATGGGATGTTGGCAGTTCCACAACTACGAAAGAGGAATGTCCACAGCTCGTGTTGATTTCCCGTGGCAAAACGAATTAAATATTATTGGCAGACCTAATTATACTCTGTACGGTAAAATACTAATCACCAAATTCAGTGTCGAGCATTTACAGGATATAAATAGTTACTATGCCGAAGAAGAAGGCTGTAACGAATTTAACGACGAATGTACATGGTGTCATGGCAGTGGTATAGTTAGTAGCTCTATAGATATTAGACAATCGGAATGTCCTTGTAGACACGAAGACGGAGCTATTGATAATTTTAAAAGATTGTGGAGTTCTATTCATGGAGAAGGAAATTGGGAGACTAACCCTCTTGTTTGGGTTATTGATTTTATGCCGGTATAGCTCAATGGCAGAGCACCTGTTTTGTAATCAGGATGTTGCGAGTTCGAATCTCATTACCGGCTCAGATATTCTAAGTTAGCTTAACTGGTAAAGCGTTCGACTGTGGATCGGAATAACAAGGTTCGAGTCCTTGACTTAGGACCAAAAGGAGCAAAAAATGACAACAACAGGAAAACACAATCATGTGGCAGGTTTAAGACTTATTGGCAATAAGTTAGATTTAGGCAGTTTCAATTACGCATTAGCAGATTTTGTGGTAATAGGGCCAGGAGTCAGAAACGCTACAGTAGAATCTAGTAATGTAATGTTACTAAAGGACTGGGACGGACCCAGAGAGAGGATATATCATATTGATAATAGCACTTTATCGGCCTCTAACGCAGATGAATTTTATTGTGCTGAGTTACCTGATGCAGAGTTCCACATATACCACAGGGAAGAAGCTATCTATTGGATGGAACATATTAAAGGATCAGAATTATTAGTATCTATTATCAATAAGGAGACTTTCGAGGAACGTAAACAATTCAAAATTAACAAATAGCTTGTTACATGTCTTAAAAATTGTTAAGTTACAGCATAGAGAGGCTAAACTCTATGCTATTACAATTAAAACACCCTTATATCGAATCCTCGGCAGTTACCAGACTCCAAGAATTATGTGATTTAGCTGGTTGTGATACTGGAGATAACGACGGAATTTTCGGTCCCAAGACAGAAGTAGCTGTAGTTTGTGCCCAACAGAAATTAGGTCTCGAAGTAGATGGAATAGCAGGTCCTATTACCTGGGAGGCCCTCAATAAATTAGCAGATTTAACTGGAGAAGGTACCTCGTGCCGAATTAAAGACAAAAATTTTGTGGATATATCTGGTACACACCAAAAACCTCGTTTATATGCATATCAACGTAATTTAGGAGATATACACGGCATAACACTGCACCAAACAGCTTGTACTATGCCGAATACTCCAGAAGGCTGGCACAAACTAAATGCGCATTGTGGCATAACTCGTAACGGAGTGGCAGTTATTGTCAACGATTTCACTGACATGATATGGCACGGCCAAGGACTTTCAAAAACAACAATAGGAATAGAAATAGAAGGCAACTATCAAGGTATAGATGGCAACTCCCGTACTCTTTGGAAAGGCGGACCGGCAGCAGCTTCTTTAACAGAAGACATGGAAGACGCTTTTTGGGATCTAATGATGTACATAAGAATGGAGTGGGGGATTAATTTCAAATATGTTCATGCACACAGGCAATCTAAGGACACACGTATGGGAGATCCAGGTTCCGAAATATGGCAGAAGCTTGCTATCCCATTGAAACAGAAGTATAATTTAAGTGACGGAGGCCCAGAGTGGTGCCGAGGAACAGGCAAACCTATACCAAGAGCCTGGGACGAAAACTACACAGCTAGTTACGTCTAGGAGACAACATGACAGAACAAATATTAACTTTCGGTGATAAGGTAGTTAAAGCAGTCAATAGATCAGATGCTTGGACTAATGCAATAACAGGACTCGGTACTACAAGAGATAAGTCTACATCTAATCAGTTTTTAACAGGCGATAAATTAGACGATGATACTGCTGATAATCTATATGCCGATGACGATATGGCGTCTCTCATTTGTGATACAGTTCCTTACCATAGTCTTAGGGAAGGGTTCTCGGTTAGAATACCTTTAAAAGACGAGGAAATGTCAGAGGATATAGATGACGCTGCTATATTACTTAAAAAACAGGCCAATTCTATTAGCGAGTCTGTAGCAGATTTAGGTGTCATAAGGAAAGCAGTAGACGGTCAGGTGTGGGGAAACGTCTTCGGAGGTGGCATATTAGTACTAGGCATAGACGACGGCAGAAGTCTTAAAGAGCCTCTAGACGAAGACAACATAAAAAGTTTTGATCATATAAATGTAATAGATAGAAGATACGTAAGACCTAAAAAATGGTACTCAGATCCCAAAAAACCTAAATTAGGTGAGCCAGAGACTTACGAACTAACTACGCAAGAGATAAGCCAAGCCGACCCTATTACAGCAATGGTAGAAATACACGAAACTAGATTAATTATTTTTGGGGGAGTTAGAACATCTGTCAAAAAGAGAAGAGAAAACGAAGGTTGGGAATTTAGCCTTTTACATAGAGTCAATCACACTCTCACTCAATTTGGAATATCGTGGGACACTTTAGGACATTTAATACAAGACGCTAACCAAGGCGTCTATAAAATGTCCGGTCTTATAGATGCTATTGCTAGTGATAACGAGAGTGTAGTAGTTAAACGTATGGCTATGATAGATACAGCTCGTTCGGTAGTACGTGCTCTAGTATTAGATGCTGAGACCGAAGATTTTGAGCGCCCTGCTTTTAATTGGTCAGGTATCGAGAAGCCTTTTGAGTTACTTATGATGAGATTAAGTGCCTCTAGTAGAATCCCTGTGACTATACTAATGGGCAGAAGCCCTGCCGGAGAAAACGCTACAGGAGATAGTGATTTTAGGGCTCTCTACGATAACGTACGTTCCGAGCAAAAGTTCAATCTGGAGCCAGCTTTACGAAGAATAGTTAATGTATTACTTAAAGCTAAAAATGGTCCTACTGGAGGAAAAGTACCAGAGGGGTGGAGTATTTATTTTCCGCCTCTGTGGCAGCCTACTCCTAAAGAGTTAGCCGAAATACACAAGATGCAATCGGAGGCAGATAAGAACTATGTCGAGGCAGCTATATTAGCACCTGAAGAAATAGCTTTATCTAGATTTACTGCTGATGGTTGGAGTATGGAAACCAATATAAACTTAGCCAGTAGACTACTGCCTACGGAACCTCCGCCAGTCCCAGAACCAGTCCCAGAACCAGTCCCAGAACCAGTCCCAGAACCAGTCCCAGACGAAGAGTAAAATAAATGCCTCTTAACTTACTAGAAAAAAAGCAAGCGGAAGATAGAAAAAAACTCCTTGAAGAACGAGGAGTTACTCTAGATAAGTTAAAGAAAGACATTAACTCTGCCGCGACTAAAGAACCTACAAAAGAGGAATTAGCTTACGAGATACAGCTCTCCAAATTACAGAAGAGCATTAATAAGGAAATAAAACGTAATATAGATACAATAGTAGAAGAGGGAGCTACTAATGATAAGTTAGACTTCTTCTTAACAGTAACACTAGCTGCGATTGTTACAGACTTCGCTTCCAGAATAACCTTATTTAATGATACTTTATACGATAATACTTTATATAATACTTTAGGTATTAATAACATACCTAGCAATATTACTAAGGAAATGAGCGCTAGTTGGATTAAAGAGAATGTAGATTTGATTAAAGGCGTGAACCAAAGACAAGTATCTCAGATACAGGCGTCGATGCTTAGGGCGACTCGCACCGGAGCCTCTACTAAAGATTTACAGTCAGAGTTAAATAAAATATTTAAATCAGGACGGAATAACGTAAGCTTCATAGCCCGTGATCAAGTAAGTAAATTCAACGGACAAATAGATCGCGTCAAACAAATGGAAATAGGCGTTAAACAGTATACGTGGATAACTAGGGGTGACGATAGGGTCAGGCCAGAACACGCTGCTAGAGAAGGTATGACATTCGACTGGGATAATGCTCCTTCTGGAGGACATCCAGCACAAGCTCCTGGGTGTAGATGCAAAGCCAAGCCAATTTTAGATTCAATTATAGGGGTAAAAACCACATAAATTATGTTATTAAGCAAATAAAAACGTAATAAAATCGATATTTAAAAGAAAATGTTTGACGTATCACTTTAAGTTTTGTAGCGTAAAACTATGAGTGAACCTAAAATCAAAAAAAGTGATACAGTTAGGCGTTATGATTATGAACCTTTAGGAAAAAATGTTAAAGTTACTCCTCAAGGTTTTATCAAAGTTCCTGCCAATCTAACTAAAGTAGGTGTTTTTTCGTACACAGAAAGTGACGGTACTATAGTTAAAGAACTTAGGTCACCGGAAGAGGTACTAAACGATGTCAGTTTAGCATCTTTGAGAAATGCTACTTTAACTGTTGGCCATAGGGCTATGATTGATCCAGAAAACGTAGGAGACTTATCGGTTGGTTTTGTAGGAGAGGCTATTAAAAAAGCTAAAAATTTAGCTTCTGGAGATTTAACCATACAGCGAAAAGACGCTATTGAAAAAGTTAAGAGCAGAGAATTAGTAGAAATATCTCCAGGGTACTCATGTATAATCGACAACACTCCAGGTGTTTTCGAAGGCGAGAGATACGATAGGTCCCAAACTAATATTATTTACAATCATATAGCATTGTTACCTAAAGGACATGGCCGACAAGGTTCCGAAATAACTATTAAAATGGATGAGCGAGATGCTGTTGCGTCCCGTCAAGACGAAAATAAAAAGTCCCCAGAAGAGGACATTAACAGAAAAGGTGAGACAATGGAATTTGATATTGTCAGAATTACGCTAGACGGTATAGCTTACGAGTTAAGAGTACCAAAAGGCAGCGGGACAGCACTCGATACTGCTATAAATAAATTACAGCAGGAACGTAAAGACGCTAAAGAAGAAGTTAGCGCTCAGTCAGGTACTATCCTAGCTACTCAAAAAGAAGTTCACGAACTTAAAACAAGAGTTGGTGATCTTGAGAAACCCGAAGCGATTCAAAAAAGGGTAGACGAGAGAATGGAAGTTTTAGAGAAAGCCTCTAAAATGGCACCTAAATCCGATTTCTCTAGCAAGTCTATTTTTGAAATCAAGAAAGAGGCGCTAGAAGCTACTGGAGTAGAACGCGCTACACTCGACGGCAAAGACGAGCCCTTCGTAGCTGGAATGTTCCACGCTACTCCAACCCCGAAACCAGAAGCTAAACCTGAAGACAAAAAATATCCAGATCTATCTCCTAATCCAAAAGCCAGAGAAGACGAAAAAGAAGACAAAGAAATAGACAAATATGATTCTCTAACAGCTAGAGATCGTATGCTGGCTCGACAAGAAGCAGCTTGGGAGGAAAAATAAGATGCAATTAACAGTAAGCACTAGCCCTACACAGGCATATGAAGGAAAAGTACAAGACAAAGCGGACCGAATCGAATCAGCAGTAGCTTCCGAGCTAATCTATTTCGGTAAGGCACTTAGTCAAAGTAACACAGTAGCTATCGGGGAAGTAACTCCCACTGTACAAATGTACACAGCAAGTCAAAAATTTGCTGGCATAGCGATAGCAGATCCATCAATCGAAGCTATTTCGACTTCTTACGGAGGTTATATAGCTACCGATACAGTCCCTCGTATTATGAAGGGGCGCATTTGGGTCAAGTCCGGGGATACTGTAGATGATTTATCTAAATCAGTATTTGTTAGGTCAGCAAACGCGGCAGGTACAGCAGGCTATCAAGCAGACTCTACTACCTACCCGGTAACTACTCAAGCAGGTTTGACATCATTGATGACAATTGATGGTGGTACACAGCAAACAGTTACTTTCACAACTGCTATCGACCAAGGTAACATCACCGACACAACTGCATGGCCTTTAGGGGACCAAGTAGGTTTGACCGTTGTTATAACTATCGACGGCGGGACGCCTCAAACTCTCACAATCGCAGGTACTACTACGACAGCGGCACACATGGCGGCTGAAATAACAGCTCTACTAGTTGGTGGTTCTGCCGCCGTGGTAGGTGGTCAAGTTGTAGTCACTTCCAATTCATTAGGACCAGCTTCAGCAGTAGCGGCAACAGCAGGTACAGGCGGAACGTCTTGGGCCGCAGGTGCCACGGTAAACAACGCCGCAGGAATAGCATCTGAGATGAATGCACAATTGGATGATTGCGCAGTTTCAGTAGCAACTAGTCAATTGTTAGTAACATCGGATCTAACAGGTAGTACTTCCAGCGTGTTAGCCGCAGCCGGTACAGGTGGATTAACTTGGGCCGCAGCAGTTGCAGGTACAGGCGATTTAACTACTCCTCCAGGAAATTCACGTGGTTCTTTTAGAGCAGTAACAACAACTGGTTATACAGATTTGGGCGCTATCGCAGACGTTAAGTGGGTAGCTGGTGCAACTATCGGTGGATCATATTTTGGTCTTATCGCAATCAACGAAGGATAATAAAAATGAAAGCGTTTGAATTAATATTAACTACACTAGGACTAACTAGTGACCGACGTTGGGATGCTAAATTCACAGCAGTATTGGAAAAAGCTCTCGAATACGTCAAGACCAAAACCTATGATATTGTATATCCAGATTTCAAATCTCGTTTACTTATTCCTGTAAGTCACGATGCCGATCCCGGTGCCGAGACTATCACATACAGGCAATGGGATGAGTTCGGAATGGCTCAAATCATAGCAAACTACGGCGACGATCTACCTTTAATCGATTCCTTGGTAGAAGAGTACACACAGAAAGTTAAGAGTCTAGGAGCTGCATATCAGTATTCTATTCAAGATCTTAGACGTTCTGCAATGTCCGGCGCTAAACTAGATCAACGTAGAGCCAGAGGATGTAGACGTTCCATCGAATTTAAAATCGATGATATTGCTGCACTAGGCGACACACGAACGGGACTTAGAGGATTAGTTAAACATCCTAACGTACCGTTGGTATCTCCTACTACTGGTACTTGGTCTACCGCTACAGCACTACAGATAATTGCCGATATGAATAAACTGGTCAACTCTGTTGTAGTACTAACTAAAGAAGTATTTTTACCTGATACACTTCTTTTGGATCTCACTAATTACAATCATATAGCTTCTATGCCTATGACTGTTACGGGTGACGCTGCTATGACAGTACTGAAGTTTTTTCTTACTTCGAATCCCTATATTACTCAAGTAGGGTCTTGGAATAAGCTAACTAACGCTGACGTAGCCGGTACCGGTCCTAGAGCAGTTTGTTATAAGAAAGATCCAGAAGTGCTAACACTCGAAATACCTCAAGAGTTCGAGCAGATGCCAGCACAGACCAAAAATCTAGCTTTCGTAGTACCTGCACACGCACGTATTGGCGGAGTAATTATGTATTATCCTATGGCCGTAGCCTATATGGACGGACTGTAAAAACAACTAAGGAGCAAAAAAATGTCTGAAACAGAAAAAAAGGATAAAATTAAAAAATTAATCATATTGGTTAACGAGCCTAGAAGTGTAGAACTTCCAGCAGGAGAAAGTGAGCTTCCTGAAGAAAGCAGAGGCTTACTTCTACTTCCTGGAGAGAACGCAGTTACAGAGGCGTATTGGAATAACGTCAAAGGCAACCCCGGTGTCAAGATATATTTGTCTGGCGGGGTAATTGAGAACAAAGGTACAGGAGAAGCACGTCCCCTGAATAAGAGTTTAGATTCTCTGTCTGCTAAAGAGGCTCAGATTCGAATATCTAAGATAGACGAAGTGAGAATACTTCAAAATGTCAAAGAGAATACTAAAAAACAAGCAATACTAAGACTCATAAATAAACGTATTACAGATTTAGTAGAATCAGAAAAAGGTGATGTTAAATGAGCGTAGTCGCTGTCAATAGATTTAGGAAAGCTTTTCCTGAATTCCGTGAGACGAGCGACGTATTAATTGAGCAAAAGATCATAGCTGCTGAGTTACGTATATCTACTGAAGTTTGGGGCAACAGAACCGAACAAGGCATCATGTATTTAGCAGCAGATCTTATTGCTATGTCTCCTTCAGGAGAAAAAGCTAGGTTAGTTTCAGACAAAGGTAAGACTACTTATAGAGTTACTTGGGAACAGATGAGAGTAGAAGTATCAATGGGTGTAGGGAGGGTAAGTTGAAAAATAGAGTAATTGTTATAGATAAAGGATATGCCCGAATACAGACCAACATGAGAAGAATGGAAAAAGGGATGACAGTAGCTATAGGTCTAATGCCCCAGAACGAAGATAGACGTAGCGGCAGAAAAACTAATACAGCAATAGGCTACTACCACGAGTTCGGTACAAGTCACGTTCCCAAGAGGTCTTTTTTGCGTGATCCACTAGAAGACAATTTAGAAGAATATACAGGTTATATTAAAAGTAAAAGTTTCAACATGTTGTGGGGAAGTACCAAAAGAAGCGACGTACTAATGAAAGTAGCTGAAAAATACTACAATGACGTAATAGATTACATTGATAGTAACATATCTCCTTCTCTTGATTCGTCAACAGTAGACAAAAAAGGACATGATTTAGCTTTAGTAGATACTGATCAAATGAGAGACGCTATCGATATAGAATTGAGGCCTTGATGTCTGAATTCTCCCACCCAGATTTACCTGTTCAAATGAGAGCCTTTGCTAAATACGTAGAGTGGGCAGCAGGGTGTGTAGCGGTGTGGATAAACACTAACGAACACGGACTGGTCAGAGAAGACGAAGGTGCTTGGTGTGAATTATCTTTATCTAGA
>Ga0307377_10007857_pt1 | contig 10919 bp, 17 predicted proteins | sample TR3MG_FD_202535 | JGI IMG/M metagenome (GOLD analysis project Ga0307377, IMG submission 202535) | Soil microbial communities from Risofladan, Vaasa, Finland - TR-3 | ecosystem: Environmental > Terrestrial > Soil > Coastal area > Acid sulfate soil | place: Finland: Risofladan, Vaasa | collected... | reverse complement strand
GTTCTGTTTTTCTGGTGTCCAGTTTTTCATAGTGCTGCTCCTTCTTTTACTTTTTGTACTGCTTTATATGCTATGAACAGAGCTGCTGGTCCATATTGGAATTGACTCTTTGACTTTTTGTTCTGTTCCTAAGTTCAGTTAGTTAGTTGTTGTTCTCGGTGCTTTTACAGTAGACCTTGTTTTTCGAGTGCTTCCATTTTCGCCAGTTTTGCTTCAAGCTCCTCTTGCGAACCTGCTCCATATTTAGCGACCATGTTGTCAAGCTTTGTCGCCTTGGACTTGATTCCTTCGCCAGCCTGACGCGCTCCAACTTTGTAGTTGTCTGCCATGGCTTGCATGTAGGTATGGCCTTCGGGTTTGAGATTTCCGTCTGCATTAAATCCAACTGACTTGTAATCTGGTCGTGTTGTGAGTTGACGGACTCCGCTCTCAATCATATCAACCAGAGTACAATCATACCGCGCCTGGCACTCGTCACTCAAAGCGATTAGTTCGGCCTTGATGTCAGTAACGGGGAGTAGCCAGTATACCTCGTATTTTGTGTCCGCTGCTCGATTAAAACCGATATTAGTATGGAGGTATTCTTTTCCGTCATCTGGCTTTTCACCAGCAATATGCTCGATCTCACGGACTGGTGTCTTTTCCGTGTTTTTAGGTGTTTCTTTTTCTTTCTTTCCCATAATGTTACTCCTTTTAATGTGTGTGATGAAGTAACTTAGGAACAGAACAAATTGTCAAAGAACATTTTTCTTGTTGTGTCAAGTCTTTCGGTCAATCTGGGAGACTGGCCGAAAGAATTGGGACTACAAGGATTTTAACAAATGGCTATTGTTTGTAATCTGTTTTGTTTTCACGAGTATATCAATAACGGCTTGGTATGTATGTAGTGACATAAAGCCCATTAGCATTGCATACAAGTGACCTGATGGTATACCATCTTGACCGGCATCTTTGATTGCTTCTCGGATTGCTTCAGTGATTTGGATTGCTTTTTGTGTTTTCATTTGTGAGTTCCTTTCGTGTTTGAGTGTTTTTGTTTGTTGTTATGTTTATTATTGCATATCTGATGCCAAAAATCAAGATTTAAAGAAATTATTTTAATTCTGTAACAAATTCAATGGTTTATATGATGGGCATTCTGTATTGATTCATTTAATGATGCAATGTAGATTGAATTGCAAGGGAGGAATGGGTAAACTTTTACCAGAAAGTGGTAAAAAAGAGGAATGTCGTGGAATTTCAATAATTTAGCGGGAAGAAAAAGGGAGGCTGAAGTGGTAAGTTTTTACCTACTTGATTAATTCATTTAATGATGCATTGTAGTTGTGGTTGGTACATTGAAAATAACAACGATTAATTGATTGATTGACGTGCCCCATTAAAATTGTTTTTTAAAAATTGAACTTGTTTGTTTGTTTTAGTTTGTTTGTAGTTTTCTGTTTTCTTAAAAAAAAAAAAAAAAAAAAAAAAACTACAAAAACAAAAACAAGAAAAACAAATTAAAAACAAGAAGAAAAAAAAAAAATCATTTTAATGGGGGTCATCAATCAAACAACAATTCGTTGAATTTTTGGAATCACTTCAGTGACTACAATGACAATGACAATGAGACAATGACAATGAGAGGAGTGACGCGACTGGTGGGCGGACTGGTTGATCGCGAGACAACGAAATTGTCTTTGGTACGCCAGAGTGACGTACTTCAGATTGATCCAGTGGCAACAAAGACTGGGCTATTCTGGGCCAGATTTATTAAAGACTGGGCTAAATTGACCCCCCTTGGGGGGATTTGAAAACTGCGGGGGGATGGAAAGACCCAAAGAATACTCATACCACTTTCCACTTCTCCCTCCTAGTTTTTGTTAATGTCCACTACATTAATTCATTTTTTGAATCAATCCAGTTTTGCTATTATATTCTCAATTTAAAGGAGAGCTACATTATAGAATCCCAATCCCTTTTTTCTACGTAAAAAACTATATTAATTCATTTTTTGAATCAATCTAGTAATTATCTGGTAAGAGAACTCTCTCGTGGTGGAAAAAGTGTGATCCTGGAGGGCCATCAGATGTTGACTCTGCCTCCAATATATGGTATAATACATAGAATAATGGAGAAAAATGCCCAGATTCTCGCAAATGTCGTTCTCTAGACTTTCTACTTGTAATCCTCTCTTGCAAGTAATTGCAGAAGAGGCTATAAAGATGGTGGACTTCTCTGTCCTTTGCGGCCACAGGCACAAGGAAATGCAGGATAAAGCCTTCAGAGAGGGAAAGTCGACGAAGAAGTGGCCCTCGAGCAAGCACAATTGCTGGCCTTCGAAAGCTTTCGATGTAGCTCCCTATCCGATAGACTGGGAGGACGAGAAAAGGTTCTTCCAGCTAGCAATAGTTATCCTCTTTATCGCTCTTAAGAACAATACTTCTGTGAGGTGGGGTGGGGCCTGGGACGGATTTCCTAACAGAAAGGGAGAATTGAACGACTTAGGACATTTTGAATTACTTGATTGATTCATTTTTTGAATTAATAGAGAAGGGAGAAGATGGCAGCAATATTTAGACAGACTCCAGAAACAGAGAAAGCAGCTTCCTATGGGTATGTAGATTTTCTAAAGGATATTGTCCAGAGGACTGTCGCTGAAACGACAAGAGGATTTAAGAGGCCACTGGATTTCTCTGACGAAGAGATAATGCAGATGGCTTTTGCAGGAATTGGAGGAGGGACTAAGATTGCTGGAGGACTAGGAAAAGGGAAGTTTCCTTTTAACCTGAAAACTACTAATATTCCTCTGTGGGACGCCATTCTCAAGAAACCCGGTTACTTTAAAAAAGAAATGGGACTGGAAAGAAGTATTGACTTTATGTCTCCTGAGAAATATTTTGAGAAAGTCGAAAGAAAATTAAGTATAGAACACGAGACAGGAAAACTTCATAGAGATTGGGCCGATCCTGAGCTTGTTAAAAAGTATGCTAGGGAGATGGAGGAAGGGGCCAAGTTTCCTATGCCAGGACTAGAGTATGGGAACAAGGCATACTTTGGTCAGGAAGGTAGACATAGGATGTTGGCTGCTGAAATGCTAGGAATAGATAGGGTTCCAGTACTCAACATAAGGACAGCAAAGAAGCTACAAGAAGCTGTCGCTAAAGAGAAGGGAAAGTGGAAGATGCCTATTACGAGACCTCAACTTGCTACTGCAGAGGAGATACCAGACGAAGCAGCAAAGGTTATAGAGAGGTATAAGAGTGAAGGATTAACGTATGATGCTTTCTTCGATCCTTTTCCAGGCGAACCGGAATTTGCTTCTCATCAGTGGACCTTTAGAGGAAAAAGTGGTACTCTACGAGGAGATACCTTAATGACAAAAGGAACTAGTCTTGACGAGTTTGAAAAGAAGGTTGCTTCAAAGATAAGAGAATATTATGGGGACTTATCAACTACTTGGAAGCCGGCGATTAGAAACGATTAGATTGATTCAATTAATAAATTAATGTAGAAAAGGAGAAAGAAGGAAGTGGGAGCTCATTCAAACAACTTAACACCTACAATAAGCCAGTTGTGGCCCCACCACAGGTCTATGGCCAGGATGTTTCTGGAGGGGATGCAGCCAAGCGAAGTAGCTCTAGTTACTGGCTTTAGCCCTGGACAGATTACTCGCATTCTCCATTCTCCTCTCTTTGAGGCAGAACTGGCAAGGCTAGAAGGACAAGCAGAGGTGGAGTTGATCTCTGTAGGTAACGAACTAAAGAGAATGGCTGTAAGGGCTATTGAGGTACTTGATGAGAATCTACAAGCAGAGAATGTTTCTAGAGAGTTGAAGACAAAGACCGCATTTGATGTTCTCGACAGGAGTGGGCACATTAAGAAGGTTGACCCCCAGAGACACTTGCACCTACATGCTCATGCTCACAAGAAGGTACAAGAAATGGAGCAGGTAGAGTTGTATGATGCTGTGGAGGATATGCTTAATGAGGACGAGGAAGTGATGGGGGTGGAGGCTTCGGAGTGAAAGAGATAGAACTAACCCAAGGACTAGTTGCGTTCGTGGACGACGAAGACTATGAGAAGCTGAGTAAGCATAAATGGCGAGCGGAGAAACGCGGAGATCTATTCTATGCTTATAGATCAGCTGGGAAGCATGGCGGATATGCTATGCACAGAGAAATTCTGCCTATTCCTCTGGGAAAGGAAATAGATCACACTGACAGAAACGGACTTAACAATCAGAAAAGTAATCTAAGAATCTGTACAGTGTCTCAAAATCAAGCAAACACGAAGTCTCGAACTGGAGGAACTTCGAAATTTAAAGGAGTTGGTTGGTTTAAGTCAAGTAGAAAGTGGCGAGCACTGATAAAAGTCAAAGGTCAGCTTGTCTATTTGGGCCTCTTCGTGACAGAAGAAGATGCTGCTATAGCCTACAATAACGCTGCTCTCAGGCATTTTGGAGAATTTGCTAGGCTAAATTCTGTGGAGGCTAGGAATTGATTGACTATCCTAAAGACCCAGTTGAGAATCTTAGGTGGAGAACCAAAATTCTTAGAAAGGCAAGAGTCAATCTAGAATTCAGAGAGGTGCTCAGGAGACTCTACTATGAAGATATCCTCTTTGCTTTTAATGCTTTCTTTTATACTCTTGATGTACGAAGAAGACCTTATCATCATCAACCTTTTTGTACTTATCCTTATCAAGATGTAGAGATTCTAGCGCTTCGGAGAGCTATAAATGACGGAAAAGATAAGTGTCTTGAAAAATCAAGAGACATGGGTGTTACTTGGATCATTTTAGGAACTATGTTCTGGTTTTGGTGTCAACCCAGTGGAGGTGCTGACTTTCTCCTTGGTTCAAGAATTGAGGATTACGTAGACAAGAGAGGAGATCCTAGAACCCATTTTGCGAAGTTGCGATATTTGCTTAATCGACTTCCTAAGTGGCTAAGGCCAAAGGGTTTTAGTTCACGGACTCATGATACTTTTATGAAGCTGATTAATCCTCAAACGGAAAGTAGTTTTACTGGAGAGAGTAACAACCCAAATTTTAGCACCCAGGGAAGGTATCTCGCGATTCTTTATGATGAGTTTGCTAAATGGGAGGGCTCGGATGAATCAGCTTGGACTGCTGGCGGAGACGCATCACCTTGTAGAATAGCGGTGTCAACTCCTTTTGGTGCAGGAGGGCAATTTTATAGGCTGGTTACCGATGGAAGAACTCAAAAGGCTACGCTCCACTGGAGTCTGCATCCAAGGAAGGCAAGAGGACTTAGCTGTGTTTGGCCAGCCCCCAATGAGCATGAACGTGTCGATAGAGGGTTACTCTACAAACCAGAAGAGAAACTGACAAGTCCTTGGTATGAGAGCGAATGTAAAAGACGACTACCGAGTGAGATTGCGCAAGAGTTAGATATTGACTACTTGGGAGCTGGACGTCCTGTCTTTGAAGGAAAGGCATGGGAGATGCTGAAGGAGTGGCACAAGAGGCCAGATGAGCCGTTGGAGTTTCTGGTCCCTCATCTTTATGATTTCACTAGTGAAGCTATTGTAAGCCCTAGTGACTGGGAGGGCTATATAGTTGTCTACGAGAAACGTCAAAGTCTCCATAGCTATGCTATTGGTGTTGATGTGGTTGAGGGAGTCGAAGGAGGAGACTACGCATTTATTGTCGTGCTTGATAGGAGCACTAAAAATGTCGTTGCAATCTACTTCAGCAGGCTTGATGAGATTCAACTTGCTAGTATTGTTCTTATTGTTTCTAGGCTATACAGTGACGATGAGGATAGCAACGTTGAGTCTTGGGTGGGGATTGAGACTACTGGCCCAGGTCTTGCAACTTTTGATAAAGCGGTCGAGTTGGAAGTCAGCAATTTATTTATGGCTCCCCGCTATGATGTCACAAAGGGAGCAGTCTCGTTCAGGAAAGGATGGAGAACAGACACAAACTCGAGAACAGAACTAGTTGGAGGAATTCGAGAATACTTGCTGGACAAGGCAGGCAGGCTAAATAGCCAAAGACTAGTTGGAGAGTTAATGACCTTTGTCTATAGCAAGACAGGGAAGCCAATAGCTAAAAGTGGCTGTCGAGATGATGGAGTGATGTCTTTTGGAATTGCTCTCCAGGTAGACCAGATTGCTCCACTAGAGGAGAGAACTAGGAAAGAGAAGACAAGAGAATTGAGAGAAATTTTTGAACAAAGAATGAGAGAACCAGAGGAGATGCCTTCTCCTACTATTGAGGAATGCTGTCTTCAAACGATAGTAGAGAGAAAAAGTTTTGCTGAAGAAGATCATTATTGGGAGGAGGATATGTCATGACAATGAGTAGATTCGAAAAGATGGGAGGAACCCCGATGACTCCCGAACAAGAAAGAACAAAAGGTCCTTTGATTGGAAGAAGTAAAAGTCTCGGAGAAATGGACGAGCTGCAGAAGCTTTTTGAAGAGTTGATGGGAGGGGAAACTCCGGATATTGGAGAAATGGAGAATTTTGACTGGGAAGGACTGTGGAATAGTCTTATGGGAGAGGAAGAGACAGGAAAAGTGGGAGAGGAACCTTCCCAGACTTCTCGGTATCCTACAACTGGTGGTGCTTCTAATGTACCGCTTAAGTTTAATTATTACTAAAAGGAGGGGAAATGCCTAGATTTACACAACCTATGGAAAGAAGACTTGGAGCTCTTGAGGAAGAGTATGGAATGACTCCTCCACAGAGACAAGAAGAGGAAGGAGGTTTCTTTGGCTCTAGAGGCTTTATGGGGAATATTCAGGACTTCTATAAGACTGATAGTTGGGGTGACTGGTGGAGAGGTCTTTTTAGTAAACAACAGCAAGAGAAAGAACAATATACTGTCTATCCAGAATGGGGAGAAGGTAACTTAAGAACCTTAAGAAGTATTATGGAGAAAGATTAGAGATGCCTGCAGCCTTTGAAAGATGCCTTCGAAGAGGAGGGAAAATTAGGACAAAGAAGCTGGATGATGGAAGCTACATGAAAGTCTGTGTTCTCCCAAAGGGAGAGAAAGGACCGAAGGGCGGAAGAACTGTGGGAGGAGAAGTTCACAAAAAGAAAAAGAAGGAGACTTAGAGATGAAGAAAAAGAAGATACTCGAGAGGCTAGGAAACATTGAGGACAAGCTTGATGTGTTGTTGGCTGAAGGGACTATCAGAGAAGTCCTAGAGATACAACTGGGGAAAGCTTGGCAGGAGAAGAAGGAACTTCTCGATAGATTGATGTCTCGAGATTTTGAGACTTTCAAGACTTACTCTGCCCCAGAGAGGGAAGAAGTTGTTGGAGAAGACTTGAAGCCAGAAGAAGATGCTGACATGGCAGGAGAAATTTTTAATGTTTCTGAGACAAAAGTGTGAAAAACTAGATTGATTCATTTTTTGAATCAATAGAGGATGAGAAGATGCCGCAGTTAAGAGTAATGAAGAAGCTGCCTAGTCAAGAAGCTCTGGAGGCTTATTTGCTTAATAAGTTGAGGGTAGAAGCGGCTAAGATGGCTTACCAGCAGGCATGGGATATTGGAAGGAAGAAGGGTCTTAAGGGAAAAGAGTTAAATGATGCTGCTTGGGATGCTAGCCAGCAGGCAGAGAAGGATGCTGTGCAGATGATGAGGGAAATCTGGAATGAGTCTGGAATTCAAGAGGCTAGGTAGGAGAGATGGAATTTCAAGAGTGGTATGATTTGTATAGTAGAAGCCATGGACTAGATTCTGATCCTTTTGATTTAAGACATCAATATGACTACGAAGAGGCTTTTAAGAGTGGGATTAGAAAATCTGTAGGAGGACACCTTCCCTCTACTTTCAAGGGCATAGGACATCCTCGAAGATTTATAGATGGAGAGGATACTGCTACAGGGAAGAAGGGAAAGACAGAAGACATAATTAAGAATATCCAGATTCAATTACTTATTGAGGAACTCTTCAGGAGAGAATAGAGATGGCAACAGAGGACTTAAGGACTGACAAGACTACTGTTAAAAAGTGGCTTACAAAGAGGAAAAGTAAGGAAGAGAAAGAGAGAGATCTCGACTGGGCTTTTTTGAAGAAGAAGTATGATCTTGCTATTACTCTGAGGAGACCTTTTGAGAGAAGATGGCTTATTAATCTTGCTTTCTTGGCTGGTAGGCAATATGTCTTCTATAACCAGACTGCTGAGATGCTCCAGCAAGTGCTGTTGAAGAAGGGAAAAGTAAGGATTGTAGACAATAAGTTGCTCCCGAAGTATAGGAAACAAGTCTCTAGGCTTATTAAGAATAGCCCAAGTATGACTGTTGTTCCCTCTACTAATGACCAAGAAGATATAGAGGCAGCTAGGAAGGGGACTAAATTTCTGAAGCATTTTTGGCGCAATGCTAAGATGAAGAAGAAAGTCAGAGAGCTGGGTGGCTGGATCTATGCAACAGGGAATGGATTCTTGAGTGATGCTTGGGATCCTAAGTCGGGACCTACAAGGCTAGACACCGAGACAGGAGACTTGGTGTATGAGGGAGATGCAACTTGTGGAGTATGGAGTCCTCTTGAGGTAGGGTTTCCGGTGGCAGGACTTTGTGATGTTGACTTACATGAGTTTCCCTGGATGGTGAGGATGAAATATAGAGGTCTAGAGTATTTGGCTAGCCACTATGAGAGAGGAGGAGAAGTGTTGAAGGAGCAAAGAGCTCCAGGGACACTTGATGTGGCTATGCTTTGGAATCCCTCGGGAGGAATGGCCAGTGAAGTGGAAGGGGCTACGCTGATAGAGCTGTATATGAAACCTAATATGGAATTCCCAAAAGGACTCTTTCTTGCAGGAGCTAATAAAGTAATACTGGAAAAAAGTATTTATCCTTTTGACCATTACCATATAGAACAATTCAAGGATATTGAAATCCCTGGAGTCTTCTGGGGAATGGCTACATCGGAAGCAGCTATCTGGCTTCAAAAAATTCACAACAAGACACTGAGTGATATTGTAGAGTTTAACAAGACTATGGCTAGAGGGAAGTATCTTGTTCCTAGAGGGAGTAAGATGGAAGCGGAGCCTGATGATACTCATGGGCAGAAGCTACTCTATACTCCTGTGATGGGACACAAGCCAGAGATAATGGACTTGAAAGGACTTCCTGCTACATACGAGAAAGCTCTTATGCTAGTAGCCCAGGGGCTAATGGAACTCTACCATCAGCATGAGGTGACGCAAGGGACTAATAAGAGTGATATTAGGAGTGCAAGTATGGTAGAGTTGCTCCTAGAGAATGATGATATGGGGAATATTCCTACCCATGCAGTCTTTGAAGAGTCACTGGAAGCTTCTCTTCATAGAATTCTCCTAAGAGTACAAAAAGGCTATACAACTGAGAGGATGATAAAAATTAGTGGAGAGGGGAATAGCTATGAAGTGTTGAGTTTTAAGGGAGTAGATCTGAAGGATAATACTGATGTCTTTGTGAAGAAAGAAAGTAGTCTTCCTGACTCGAGGGTTGTTAGGAATAGCAGAGTCATGGAGAGATTTAAAGAGACACTGTATGGAGATCCTGCTGATCCGGAAGTGAAGAGGAAAGTGCTGAAGATGCTGGACGATGCTATCGTGGAGGATATCTACGGGGAGACTCAGTTGGATGAGCAGAATGCTAATGTAGAGAATAGAGCATTGCTTGCGCAGCCAGGAATAGTGATGCCTTCTAATGACTATGATAATGATGCAGTTCACTTGCAGTGTCATGTGAATTTTAGGAAAGGAAGGACTTATCAGAAAGCGAAAGAGGAAGACCAGGAGAGAGGATTAGTCCTGGATGCTACATTCCAGAGTCATGAAGCTTTTCATAGGAAAGTTCTAGAGGAGAGGATGAAAGCACAACAAAAAGTAGTTAGTCTTGAGAAAAGGAGGAAAGGATAATGGCAGTGACTAAGGGAGAAATTAGTAAGATGGTTAAGGAGCAGAATGAAACTCCAGATATTAATTATGGAGAAGGAAAGTATCCACTGGCAAAGAAGTGGAATGAACTCGTAGGGTGCTTTGACAAGGCGAGAGGAATCTGGGACAATCTTCAGAATGAACTTAATCTCGTTAGCTCAAGAGAGCTGGAGAGCATCTATCCTGTAGTTGCTCAGAAGCATCTTGGGAGGTTCAGAAATGTTAACTTTGAGTGGATGGTAGGTATGTTTGTTGACTATTATCGAGGAGCCGGAGGACTCGATAGTATGTATATAATACTTCCTCCAGAGGCAGAAAAAAAGAAGGAGGCGGAAAAAGATGGAGATCAGAAATATAAGTGAAGAGGCAAAGGCTTATTGTAAAGAGCTATTTGCTAGTGCAGAAGAAGGGGTAAAGACAGTTTGGAGAAACGAAGTTAAAAGAGAAGAGGAGAAGAAAAATGCCGGTACAGATTAAGGAAGGCGACCACTCGGGAGAAGAGAGCAAGGCTGCCGGAAAAGTCGAAGTTGATGGGAAGGAATATTCTGCAGAGGATATTCAAAATCTTATTAATCAGGGGAAAACTGCAACTCAAAAGACGCAAGAGGTTGCGGGAATTTTGGCTGCTGCGGAGAAATATGGGGTAGATCCAGAAACCTATATCTCCCAAGCAGAAGGTGCTTTCGGCGTCATGAGTCAACTAATAGCCGATAAAGTGATTGATGAGAAGGGAAATATTCTGAAAGTAAAGGCAGAGAACCCTCCGGCATCAGAACCTGGAGGAGATGATGATCTAGCAAAACTCTTTAATTTGTCTATGGGAAATACAAGTGACCTGAAGGGAGCAGAAAAGATAGCTGCTATAGTATCTAAAGCTCTAGGGCCTCAGTTTGAGGAAATTAAAAAGCTGGGGGAACGAGTAGCTGCTGTGGACAAGACACAAGGGGATATGATTAGGTTGAATCTCCAAGAGAAAGTGATGGGAAAGTTTCCTGTACTGAAACCAAGTGATATTTCAACCTAATCATATCCC
>Ga0307377_10007855_pt1 | contig 10924 bp, 6 predicted proteins | sample TR3MG_FD_202535 | JGI IMG/M metagenome (GOLD analysis project Ga0307377, IMG submission 202535) | Soil microbial communities from Risofladan, Vaasa, Finland - TR-3 | ecosystem: Environmental > Terrestrial > Soil > Coastal area > Acid sulfate soil | place: Finland: Risofladan, Vaasa | collected... | reverse complement strand
CTCGAGCATCTATGCTATCGTAGGAATTGTCTCCGTTATTTTAGTGGCTATTCCCAGCCTCCTCTACCTTGCTATTACTAAAAATCTTTCGAGCGGGGAGGTGTATGCATTTACTGGAATAGTCGCCTTTGTTGCCCTCTTATATTGGATTTTTCGATCGGCCATTAAGGGACGTGTGGTGTATCGAATCATTGTTCGGTTTAGTCCTCAGTTTGCGTCGGTTATTGAGGAGGTACAGGCTCAGTCGTTCAAGGTAAAGTCGTTTATCTTAACCATCATCACCTCTGTCTTTATTGAGTTTTGCGGAATAGGTCACCTATGGATTGCCATGAAGGCATTGGGTTTTGTAGGTAGCTGGGAGGCTGCAATAATCGGCTACATCGTATCCATACTTTTTCTCCTCCTCTCGCCATTTCTCCGAGGTCTTGGAGCCATAGAACTCTCGTTAGCTTTTATCCTCACCCGGTTTGGCTTTTCCACCATGGAGGCTGTTTCAATAACATTCCTTTACCGGTTCTTCGAGTTTTGGCTCCCGCTAATTGGAGGTGCCCTCAGCTTTGTGCTTGTTCGCAATAGTCTCGTTCTTCGAGTAGTACCATCGCTTCTAACTTTCTTTTTGGGTGTGATAAACATTGTGTCGGCTGTTACACCTGCCATTCCAGAGCGTTTTGCACTTATCCGAGATTTTTTACCCATGTCCGCCATCAATGCATCGGTTTACTTTACCCTTGCGTCCGGAATATTCTTGCTAGCCACCTCAGCCTTTCTGCTAAAGGGATTGCGCATAACTTGGAATGTGGCCATGGTGCTGGCCATCGTTTCCATTGCCGCCAACCTCACCAAGGCTATCGATTATGAGGAGGCAATGTTTGCCATGCTTCTTGTGCTGTCGCTGTGGTTAACCCGAAAGCAGTATTATGTTCGTAGCAATCCCTCGCTGCGAATTCTAGGAGTCAAGACAGCCCTGTTCTCGGCGGCGGTGGTTATGCTCTACGGAATTGTGGGATTCTACTACCTCGATAAGAAGCATTTTCATCATGATTTTAGTTTGAGCCAATCGGCTTACTATACCGTGCAGGGATTTTTTCTGCAAAACCCTCCCGACTTGATCGCCCATGATAAGTTTGCCAGAAACTTTCTTCTATCCATCAACTTTGCCGGTATTAGTTCAATTGCCTTTCTGGTTTATACCCTATTTCGCCCTTATGTGTTCAGGGATGAAAAGGAGGAAGAGGCACTGTCTCGGGCAACAGGTATGGTGCATCGCTTTGGAAATTCCTCACTTGACTACTTCAAATATTCAACCGATAAGCTTTTCTACTTTACCACTTCGGTTGATGGGTTTATTGCCTACCGCATTACCGGGAATTACGCCGTAGTGCTCGAAAATCCGGTGTGCCAATCAAGGGAGGATATGAAGATGGCCGTCCATGAGTTCGATAGGTTCTGCTACCAAAATGGACTTATGCCACTGTTTTATCGCGTGCCGGAGGAGTACTTGGAGACCTACCGGAGTATTCATAAAAAGGCCATGCTAATTGGGCAGGAGGCCGTGGTCGCACTGGATGAATTTACAATTGAAGGTCGATCGAGACGATCGATGAGGAGTGCAATTAATCGCATGAATGATGCAGGGTGGAGTTTCAAGGTGTATCAACCACCACTTAAGGCAGGACTAATGCAAAAGTTGAAGGCCGTATCGGACGACTGGCTTGCCGACCAAGGGTATACCGAAATGGTATTTGCCCAAGGAAAGTTTAACAGTGATACGTTGAAAAATCAAACCGTAGTGACCATCGAAAATGCAGAGGAGAAGGTTATCGCTTTTGCCAATATTATCCCTGATTATGTTCCAGAAGAAGCAACCTATGACCTAATCCGCAGGACATCCGATGCCCCTGATGACACCTTGGAGTTTCTTTTGGTTAATCTTTTTTTTCACTTTAAAGATTCGGGATATAAGTATGTGAACATGGGCCTTGCGCCAATGTCGGGACTGGATCGCGCCAAGGATATTTCCGAACGAACCATGCGGTTTGCATACGAGGAGATACGAGTGTTTTCAAGATATAAAGGACTTCGAAATTTTAAGGAGAAGTTCTTCCCAGAGTGGCAAAATAGATATTTGGTGTATGAGCATGGCTACGACTTACTCCAATCGCCAGTTGCCTTGTCTAGGGTTTTTAAACAGTAATATTTGGTCACCATGAAGAGGTATTTAGCACTTATCGCCTTTGTTTTTATAACAATTTCGGGTTATGCTTGGAGTAAAGCCGATACACTTGTTTATAAGCCATTTGGAAGAGTTGTAGTGTTGAATCCTGGTGCAAATCCCGCGGGCGTTGCCATAATTATTTCGGATAAGGGTGGATGGACAAGTGAAATGGATGCAATTGCCAAACGGATAACCGACCAGCACTTAATGGTGGTGTGCGTTGACCTGCGCCACCTGATGACGCTATTTGTGGAGTCGAAGAGCAAATGTCTCTATCCTGCATCAGACTTTGAAAATCTGAGCATATACATTCAGAAAAAGTTTGGATTAAAAACGTATCATAAGCCAATTTTGATTGGAAGGGAGGCGGGTGCTACGCTAACTTATGCATTAATAGCCCAGGCTCCAGCCAATACATTCAAGGGTGGTGTTGCGCTAGGTTTTTCTTCCACCATTGATCTTAACAAGAAGTTTTGTAGAGGATCGGGACTACAATCGTTGCTGAATGCAAAGCATAGCAAAGTATCGGTGATGGCCTCTGCAAAGTTGCTGGCACCTTTTGTGGTGATCCCTTTTGGGAAGGAGAAGGATGGAGAAATTGCGGCGTGTCAAAAGTTCTTTAAGGGTATGGAAAACGCCGATGTGAGCGTTCCCGAAAAGGTTGGCGAAGTAATGGATTGGGAAAAGGTGCTGCTCAGCTCAGTTCAGCGTATTCAAGCGGCAAAACCCTTTGGTGGTTCAGTGCAGCCATCCGAGCCGAACATTGCTGCCTCGGAGATTGCCGATCTTCCATTCTTGGAAACAGATGCTACTAAGGGGAGTAGCCCTTTGATGGCCTTGCTTATTTCTGGCGATGGCGGCTGGACCGATTTTGACCAATCGCTGGCCAACGAGCTGGCTAGTCGTGGAATTCCATCGGTTGGGCTTGATACGCAGAAGTATTTTTGGGAGAAGAAAACACCGGAGGAGACGGCTGCTGCCGCAGAAAAATTGCTGCTGTTCTTCTCCAAAAAGTTTGGGCGCGAAAAGATTTTGCTCATGGGTTACTCCTTTGGGGCAGATGTAGTTCCATTTGTGGCTAATCGGCTTTCGCCAAGTTTAAAAAGCAGGTTAGTTATGGTGGCCATGCTCTCCCCTGACGATAAAACCGATTTTGAGGTTACCATCAGCAGCATGCTCAACCTCGATATGGAGAGTGGTTACGATGTGGCGCCTGAGGTGAAGAAGATGAGCTATGTGCCAAAGATATGCATATACGGCTCCGACGAAGATGAGGAGCAGGATCAGGAGCTGTTTCGTAAACTGGGTGCACAGATCTTGATTCTGAAGGGAGGCCATCACTATGGCGATAGCTACAAAGAGATTATCTCCGCCGTTCTCGCTCCACTAAAAATCAGGTAGCGGCTTCTCTTTTATCAATTCTTGTGCAATCGATTGGCCAACTTTTTCTTGGTGAAGATTGATTTGGCCTGAGTAGTCATTGTCCTGTTAATGTTGGTGGCGAATACATGGAGTTCTTCCGGTTCAGCATGAACATGCACCTCACACCGCGGGATGGCCTCGCGGATATCATCTTCAATCTTGTCGGTAATCATATGCGCTTCACCAATCGAAAGTTCGGGGTCGACATGAATATTTACCTCCACAAACGTATCAGCGCCAGAAGTTCTTACCTTTAAGTCGTGAAAGGCGGTGATTTCAGAAACCTTTGCCATAATTCCCTCCACTTTTCGCCTTGTCTCCTCCGGCACCTTATCGAGAAGCACTTCAATCGACTTCTTCCCAAGCCTAACTGAAATGTAGATTACAATGGCGGCCACCGCTAAAGCGGCAATGGGGTCGGCAAGGTAGATGCCAAAGCTGGCAAAGATTAGGCCAAATAGAACCACCGTGGAGCTCCATATATCGGTGGAGAAGTGTAGGGCGTCGGCTTCTAGCGCTTGGCTATTGGTCTCCTTGGCCACCTTAAGAAGTGCCCTCGACCGAGTAAAGTCAATGGCAATAGAGGTTAGCACCACAACAAAACTCCAAACGTTAATTTCGATAACGGTATTTCCTGTAACCAATCGATGAATGGCCTCATAGATAATCCAAACGCAGGTAATCAACAGCAGAATAGTTTCTAAGAAGGCCGATAGGTTTTCCACCTTTCCATGGCCAAAGTTGTGGTCGTTGTCGGCAGGCTTATCAGAAACTCTTACGGAAAAGAAGGTAATAACGGCCGCAACCAAGTCAAGGGTTGAGTGCAGCGCTTCGGAAAGAATACCCAAGCTGCCAGTCAATACTCCAATAACTATTTTGAAGGTGGTTAAGAATATGGCTGCCAATACTGAAATAAAGGCGACACGCATTTTTTTCTTTTCCATAAACAAATTTTGCTCATGCAAATGTAGCAAAAGATTGATTTTAGAAACAGAATCTGCGTTAGGTTACCTTGTTTTTGGTAGAATGATGAAGGTAGGAATATCGAGAAGGTGCATGGTAGGTAGTTCGGGGTTTAGGTTGTAAGACTATTAGGGAAAAGGCTGTAGGGTAGGCCATTGGCTGAAGATGCGCTACTGCACAATTTCGATCTCCCGACTCAGGGCCCCTACATTTTTCACTATTCACATGTCACTATTTTACGCTTTTCGGCCAACTAGCCAACCATCTAAATCCACTTTTTTATGCGGATTAGCAGCACGCCAACAACCGATAGAATAATAGAGAATGCAAGAATGCTCACAAAGGCAAAGTGGCTATTCTCAAACATGTTGGGCACGTTCATTCCAAAGAAGCTGGAAACCAATGTAGGTATCATTAGGATGATGGTAATGATGGTGAGCTGCTTCATTACGATGTTCAAGTTGTTGGAGATAACCGATGCAAAGGCGTCCATCATGCCGGCCAAAATGTCGCTGTAGATGTTGGTGGTCTGTAGTGCCTGATTTATTTCAATGGTGATATCCTCCACAATATCTTCCGGAATGTTGCTCGATGGAAAATACTTTGGGTTTTTGAGCTTGTTCACTAGCATGAGGTTCGACCGAAGTGATGTATTAAAGTAGACTAGGCACTTCTCCATGAGCAAGAGCTTGTGCAGCTCCTTGTTTTTTGTCGACTTCTCCAAATCTTTTTCAATTTGGTTGGTCTGGTAGTTAATCTGCTTCAGATACTTAAGGAAGGCAGAGGTGGAGTGGTTTATGATGTTGAAAAGGAACTCAACCATGTTGGTATATTCGCTGGTTTTGCGAATGGTGCGCGAAAATACTTCGGAGAGCACATCGTTGCCGTGCTGCGAAATTACGATGAAAGCCTCTTCGGAGATTATAATACCCAGCGGCATGGTAGCGTAGGGAATGCCATTCTCTGGGTTGTAAAATGGAACGCGGTATATGATGTAGATCTTATCGTCCTCAACCTCTATGCGCGATCGCTCATCAATATCCATGATGTCGGTTAGGAAGTCTTCCGAAATGTTGAACGTGGTTCTAAGACTGTTGAGTTCATCCGCCGTGGGAGCTACAACGTTTATTACACTTCCGTTAACAAACGACTGCAGGGGCAGTAAACCATTTTTAATGATTTGCCAGTAATTAATCATTTTCGCTACCTCCATAAATTAAGATCTACAGAGGTTGCAGTTGGCAGTACCTCTCTAGAGCTAGTTTAACCTAAAATTCTCCGCGTGGTAATCGTCCATTATTTGGATAATTTGTTTGATGGCGCAAAGGTATAAAAAAATGGGGCAGATGGTTTAGCTGCCCCATAAATGGTGTTTATTTTTACAACCCCTGCTAATACTAGCCTGCTATTCGTTGAGTTATTTCCCGTTGAACTTTTTCGGCTAACGAATCTGGAGTGTTACCTTCTGGATAAACGGCCGGTAAAAATTTGATATGAACTTTGGTGCCAATCTTCGGAAACTTTGATCCGTGCGGAAGGGCGTCGAATGCTCCTTCAATGGCCACGGGCACCACCGGAATATTTAACTCGGTGCTCAAAATGGCAAATGTCTTTTTAAATTCACCTACCTCGCCTGTAGTGGTACGGGTGCCTTCGGGGAAGATGATGATGTTTCGGCCATTTTTAAGCACCTCTGCCAACTTTTGAATGGACTCCAGTAAATCCTTATTGGTATCCATCACAATTACGTTGTTTGTGTTGGCCATAAATCGCAGAAAACCATTGTTCACGTGTTTTTTCTTAGCGTAAAAATAGGTCTTCTTCATAATCTTTCGTCGAAGAAAAGCTGCCACAAAAAGTCCATCGAAAAAGCTTTGATGGTTGGGTGCAATAATACAAGGACCCATCGGAATATTCTCCATGCCTTCGCCGTGGAAGCGGAAGTAAAGCTTGAAGAATGTTTTGAAAACGTTTTTGAGGAAGTTTTGTGTGGGCCAGGTTTTGGGTAACTTAACGTCCACCTTCTCTCGAAGTGCCTCCGACCAGTTGTGGGTACCCTCCTTAAACCATTTCTTTTTCTCGCTGATGTATTCCGAAATATCCTTTACCGAAGGAAACTTAAGAAGTCGGTCTTCCTCAATAGTTACGCCAAAGGTTTTTTCGATGTAGTCTATCAGGTTCAACTTTCCAAGTGAATCGAGAGCAATGTCGAATTCGATGTGGTCGTTGGGTGAAATGTCCATGTCGACCTGGCTTTCGATGAATGTCTTAACGGCTAGGTATTCTACCGTAGTGGGTTGCGCTACTTGCTCCTTGCCTCGTGTTGGCTTTTCGGCCATTTCAGAAAGTTTAAAGCGCTGAATCTTTCCCAACTTTGTCCTTGGAAGCTCTTCCCTTATGATGGTAAACTGCATTATTCGTTTGTAGGAGCTCAGTTTGCTGTTTAGATCCTGTATAACCTCTTCTCTGAAATATTTTTCAATATCCTTAATCTCTTTCTCTCCAGTGACTTGTAGGTCCGGAAGAATAACCGCGTGAAGTTGGTCGTTGCTCATGAAAACTCCTGCTTCGCGAATGCAAGGGCTTGCCTTTTCGAGCTTGGCTTCCAACTCCACAGGATTAACGTTTTTTCCGTTCGATAAAACAATTATCTCTTTCTTTCGTCCGGTAATGTAGAGATACCCTTTTTTGTCAATGCGGCCAAGGTCTCCTGTATAGAGCCATCCATCCTTTACCACCTCAGCGGTTTCTTCGGGGCGGTTGTAGTAGCCTTGCATTATGTTGGGACCCTTTGCCACAATTTCTCCGTCACGGATTTCAACCTGCATATTGGGCAGTGGTTGGCCGGGGGAGCCAATATGCAGCTTGCCCGGTCGGGTGAAGGTAATCATAGGAGAGGCTTCGGTCATGCCATACCCTTCGAGCACATCGAACCCGAGGTCTCTGAAGAAGCGTCCAACTTCCTTGTTTAAGGCAGCACCACCAGCAACCATTATTTCCAAATGACCTCCAAACCCGTCGTGCACCTTCTTGAAAATTTTTCGTGAAAGCTTTGGGCTGTGAAGCCGGCGAACGATGGCAAAGAGGTTTCGTGCCACAAAACTCGAGTCAAGTTTGGCTTTTAGCCCCTTAAATAGTAGTTCGTAGAGCCGAGGAACGCCAATCATGATGGCTACCTCGTTTTGCTTTAGAGTTTCTAGCAGATCTGATGACTGCATGGAGGGTGCAATAACTACCGATGCACCAACAAAGAGCGGCGCTACTAAGGAGCCGACTAGTGGGAAGATGTGGTGTAGTGGCAGTAGAATGAGAACCTGCCTGTTGGCATCGAAAATCTTAACGTCTTTGGAAACTGCCTCAATGTTTGCCAGCAAATTCCTGAATGAGAGCATTACCCCTTTTGGGTTTCCAGTGGTTCCAGAGGTGTAGATAATTACGGCAGTGCTTTCAATATCCGCTGGCTGATTGACACCTGTTTCCAGACTGTTTTGTGAGAAAGTTTGCTCGTTGAGAAAAGCAATTTCAGGTATATGCTGAAGGTTGGGCTGAATCTTCTCTAGGGCCTCTTTTGTAGTGTTGCTGGCGAAAAGCAAGTCGGGCTTGCAGTCGTTAATGATGTAGGCAACATCATCGGCAGCTGCCGAGAAGTCAATGGGAATAACGGTGCATCCATTCTTCCAAGCTGCATAAAACGCATAAATCCACTCTGGCCTGTTTTCGGCGTAGATGGCTACTCTCGTATAGCCTTTTCCAGAAAAGGTTTGGGCTAATTCCGCAATATGTCCAAAAAGTTGACCATAAGGAATTTTCTCGTTCTTCGAAACGATGGCTACACTACTAATGTTTTCTGCCTTTATCATTTGCAAAATATTTTCAGGTGTTCATCCAATGGCCGAAAAATTTGTGGTCAAAATGTTTCCACAATTACTCTTTCACGAATCACCCATGGTTGGCAAAAGTAGCTTTTTTATTGCTTGCCTATTTTTTTGGTGGGTTGCTGTTTTATCGATGGTCTCATTTTACCGTGCAAAGGCGTTTTTCAAGTGTCAAATATCGACCCTATTGGAGGCATATCCTTATTAAAGGAAACGGTATAAACCATTGTCTGCATTACCTTAATATATAAACAAACAGGCTTGCATTCTGTTTGTTAACTGGGCAATTTTTTGAGGACGATTGCCTCGTAAGGGTTTAACTTAAACTGTAGTTTTTCAAAATAGGTACCAACAGGCAGGTGGGTGGCTGCAACCACAGCCCATTCAATACCACTCTTTTCTGGAATTTCTGCTTCCCTTTCCTGCCCAGAAAAATTGAGTACAACAAGCATCTTCTCACTGCCATAAATCCTTAGGTAGGCGAGTATCCCATTTCTTCCGGTTTTTACAAACTGATGATCGCCAGCTTGAAGCGCCCAACTTTTTTTCCGAAGTTGAATGAGTTTTTGGTAGGTATTCAACAAGGAGTGGTGGTCCTTTTGTTGATCTTCGACATTCACTTTTTTGTAGCAAGGGTCCACCTTAATCCAAGGAGTGGTTGTTGAAAATCCGGCGTAGCGCTCGCTGCTCCACTGCATTGGTGCTCTTGACGGATCTCTTCCTGGATAGATAGGCCAGTAGCGTTTGCCCAGCGGATCACTGATTTGACTTTTAGGTAATTTTAAGTTGGGCATTCCAATCTCTTCCCCGTAGTAGAGAAACGGTGTTCCTTTGGCGGTTAGAATTAAAAATGCGGCTACCCGTGCCTTTTTTGTCTTTTCTCTTCCTTTGCCATAACGACTAATAGCGCGAGGCATATCGTGGTTGGAGAGTACCAGTGCCGGCCATCCGTTCTCTGGAATATGATCGTACCAGCGCTTTAAGCATTTGTAAAACAACTTTGCGCTCCACCAGCGGTAAATGAGCGAGAAATCGAATGCGAGATGCAGTTCGTCATTGTTCTTTCCCAGATAACTCGCTGCAAGTGCTGGATTACCGGGAGGAAAGACAAATACCTCCCCAACGAGCAGTTTGTCTTTGTGCGCATCAAGTTGCTTGCGTAACCGTTTAACCACCTTGTGCGAGATGGCTCTGTTACGGTCGTATTGGTGCTTCTGAATGCCAAGAAGTTTAAGCCAGAATGGATTGTCTCGAAACTTTTTATCTTTTCCAATCCAGTTAATAACATCCAGTCGGAAACCATCTACGCCAAGGTTGAGCCAAAAGGTTATCTCCTGAAAAAAGGTGTCGGCCATCTCCTCGTTGCGCCAGTTTAGGTCGGGTTGTTCCTTAAGAAAGGAGTGCATGTAGTACTGCTCGGTTGATGAATCCCATTCCCAAGCACTTCCGCCAAAAGCTGAAAGCCAGTTGTTGGGCGGCAGAGGTCCCTTGCCATTGGACCAGATATACCAATTTCGCTTTGCATTGCTCCGCGATGCCTTCGATTCCAAAAACCAAGGATGCTGGTGTGAGGTATGGTTCATCACCATATCCATTATAATCCGAATGTTTCTATGATGAGCCTCTTTCAGCAATACCTTAAAATCGTGGAGAGTGCCAAAAATTGGGTCGATGTTCCGGTAGTTGCGGATATCGTAGCCAAAATCGTACATGGGTGATTCATATACGGGAGAAAGCCATACGGCATCGATGCCAAGAGAGGTGAGATAATCTAACTTTTGAATAATTCCAGGGATATCGCCAATGCCGTCCCCGTTGGAGTCATAAAAGCTACGGGGGTAGATTTGGTATACTACCCCATGCTTCCACCATATCCAATTCTTGGATTGCTTCCCTCCTTTGGACATTCTAACCTATGCTAGCTTAACATCCTGAAGTAGTTGGTTTACTATTCTATCGGTGCTGAAGAACTTAGCTCGCTCCAATGCTGCCACTTTAAATGTTTTTTGTAAGTCTGGATTTTGGATGAATTGCCCTATCTTTTTTACCATATCGGTCCTGCTAGGGGAGAGATAGCCGTTTTCACCATCCAGAATGATATCCTTTGGCCCTTTTGTTTTGTAAGCAACAACAGGTAATCCACAGCTTAAGGCCTCGAGCACTACGCATCCAAATGTGTCGAACTTTGAGGGAAGAATGAGCAGATCTGCTGCCGAGTATACATCCACCAATTCGTTATGATCTACCCAGCCAAGGTAAATCGCTTCGGGCAAGGCTTCTTTTAATTCAGGTTCCGCTGGGCCTGTTCCTGCAATGGCAAAGCGAACGGATGGGTATTGTGCTCTTACTTCACCATAAATAGCAGGGAGTTCCATTACTCCTTTTTCGTTGCTAATTCTACCAGCAAATAGAACTACCGTTTCATGCTCTTCAACTCCAAAAATTTCAG
>Ga0307377_10007853_pt1 | contig 10925 bp, 16 predicted proteins | sample TR3MG_FD_202535 | JGI IMG/M metagenome (GOLD analysis project Ga0307377, IMG submission 202535) | Soil microbial communities from Risofladan, Vaasa, Finland - TR-3 | ecosystem: Environmental > Terrestrial > Soil > Coastal area > Acid sulfate soil | place: Finland: Risofladan, Vaasa | collected... | reverse complement strand
CTGCCGGAGCCGGAATGGCAATCCAGCTAAGAGCTCGGGGCATTCCGCAGGGCGTGGCACGCCGCGTGCTCGGTCGGGTGACCCGCAAACCTGTCGAGGAGGCAAGGCGTTCGGATTACATCCGGGTCGTGCCGCGCTCGGCTGTCCCGGAGGAATCGCTTTCTGGCTATGTAGCCGTCTTGTTCGAGGAGCCCGCCGTTTCCGCTACGCCGGAGGGCTTGCGCGGCTATGAGACCCTCGCTTTCCTGCAGGACGGCTATGTCGCCGCGGTAGAGACACCTTCCGCGCAAGTGCACGTCTTATATCGGCCGGACTCCCCGCACAACACGCTTTTTGCCACAGACCGGTGCAATAGCAATTGCCTGATGTGCTCCCAGCCGCCCAAGGATGTGGACGACAGCGGCAATGCGGCAGAACACCTGCGAATAATCGACCTTATCGAAGCCCCACCCCAGCAAATGTGCATTACCGGCGGGGAGCCAACCCTCCTGAAGGCCGGTCTCGCCCAGGTCATCGCTCGACTGAAAGAACGTTTCCCGGAGACCGGGGTACTGATGCTATCCAACGGCCGGATGTTCGCATACGAGAATTTCGTGGTGAAGCTCGCCGGCGTATGCCACCCGAATTTCCTTACTTCAATTCCCCTCTATGCGGACAACGCCGCCGACCACGATTACGTGGTGCAGGCCAAGGGTGCCTTCGACCAGACGGTGCAGGGGTTCTATAACGCGGCCAAGCACGGGCTCGCGGTCGAGGTACGGGTTGTGCTGCACAAGCAAACAATTCCGGGCCTGCTGCCTCTAATGGAGTTTATCTATCGCAACCTCCCGTTCGTGCGCCACGTTGCCTTGATGGGACTGGAAAACATGGGGTATGTGAAAAAAAACTGGGAGCTGCTGTGGATAGACCCGGTGGATTACGCCTCCGAGCTGGAGGCAGCCGTTACGTACCTATTTCACCGGCGAGTCCGAGTATCCGTGTACAACCTGCCATTGTGCGTGCTGCCAAAATCGCTGTGGTCGTTTGCGCGCCAGAGTATTTCGGATTTCAAGAATATCTACCTGGATGAGTGCGAGGGCTGTAGCGTGAAGGAGCATTGCAGCGGTCTCTTCCAGTCGTCGGAGACGCGACACAGCAGGGCTATTGGCGCGATTTCTGATACACAACACACCATATAAGCGGATAGACCAACGCGCATCCCTCCGTGGGCAGGTACCTGCCTACGAGATTAGAGGTTCGCAGTTATATCCAACGGTCAACAACACAAGCGACAGCATTGGACTTGCATCTTACGACATACGCTAGACCTGGCACGGGGGCGTAACCCGATGTCAAGCAGACAGTCCCCATCGGCCTGGGTAAGGAGAGGGTTGGTGTTCGGCCCCGCTCACCAAAACGGTAAGAATTAGAGTGAACAGGGAAGTAACTTTTTGTTAAGTGTTCTTGGAGGATGCTATGAAGCTACACGCAAAGCTGTTTGCTGTCACACTTTTGTCGACTGTCACTGTCTCTGTTGCTCAAGCGGCGTTCATGTGTCCGGATGGCAGCTATGTTTCGGAAGGACCGTGCACTATGTGTCCTAACGGAAGGTATGTGGGTGGCGGTGCTCAGTGTCAAATGGCACCTGATGGGAGCTATATCCCGCGACAGGAAAGCACTGCTCCGCGAATGGCACCGGACGGTAGTTACATTCAAGGTGGCAGAGGCATGACGATGTGCCCGGATGGCTCGTATGTTGCTGGTAGTCGCTGCGTCATGACCCCAAACGGCGGATATGTGGGACGCTGAAAGAGAACATCTAACATCGCGGTCAAGCGCCTTTACTGCGGCTAGTGGAGCGCTGCGCTCCGCGATGAAGCCCAACACGGTAAGGGCAACGGCGCACTAGGTGAGGGGCGCGGCCCGAATTAATTGGGTAGTGGTTCCCAGCTGGGCGGCATCGGAGTCGCCGGCAAGCCGCGGCCCTTGAGAATTGCAGGGTCATTTGTAAGGATTCTGCTCCCGTTTGCGTCCCTGCCGACATACAAAGGAGGCGGTAAAACGTTGAACCCTCCTACAAATAGAAGAGGAGGCTCAGTCTTAGAGCGAAACTCGTCGAGGGAACCCGTGTATTTAATGTTCCGCGAGCAGTTGGCACTCTCCACTTTATAGCCTGCCTGAAACAGCCCGATACAAAGCGATACCCATGCCCGAGCTAATTCGGGATTGTAGGTAACCGCCTTCTCGAATGCATCAAGCGCACGTCCTTTTGATGCTCCGGACATTTGCAATTCCAAACCCTTGTAATACCAGGCAACGCCACTTTCTGGAATTTGTCGCAACCAGTCTGCAACATATATAGCCAAGACCTTTGTCTTCTTTAAAGCTACTAACTCATCAGCAATGGCGCTAAACCGGTCATTGGCCTCAGCCTGCTCCTTAGCTGCTTCAATCAATCGGCGCCTCTTGGTTTCCTGAGCAACTACACGTTCAAGCAGGGCGAGTCTTTCGTCCCAGCCAGGATGGGAACTGAAGAATCCTGAAGGACGATTGCCCTCTTGCGAGTACGCAATCATCAGCTTAGCGGCTTTTACCGCGCCGGCTGGGTCGAAGCCCGCTGCCAATATAAGCTGATATCCAATCTGGTCGGCTTGGAGTTCGAGATTTCTGCTGAATTTCATTTCCAGTCCCGCCGCTATCTCTGACGCTTGCAAGCATTCTCATCTGATTTATTGGGGCGGGAGTGTTGCTTCTTGGCGCCTCGCCGCCTGTTGCAGCAACGTTTACTTCGGCGCTCGCGCCTTGCTTATCGAAACGGGATTCGACAAGCGAACATTCGGCCCCAAAGCCGCTGCGCGTGAGGAGAAGGAGTAGAAGCAAAAGCCCGACATTAATTCGCGTCCCCATTTGAATACTATGCACCAATACTTATGAAAATGCCAAAGCCTATCGGCACTTGCTACCCCGACAATATGTCCGAATGGCCTAGGCCAAATGGTCTATAACGCCAGACTTGGTTTAGCTGAAAGGCATTTCTCGCCCGGGTATGCGTCAGCCCAGATGTCAGCAGCGTCGCGCGGCGCGTATTATTGATAGCAATGCCACTCAAGCCGGGGCTCTGGCCAAGAAGAATAGTGGTGCATAGCATCGACCGCTGGCGCCGATTGCGTATGGTTGTGCACACGTTTTTGACTACAGCAGAATCTGCGCGCTTCCCCCTGGCGTGGGGCAGGTCTATGATGCCAACAGGAAGACTAAGGAGGGGCTCGCGGTGATACTGGTTAGTTCAGCGGCCATGCGTTGCGCCCAGTGCGGCAGTAACGTTCCCGGCGACGCTAAGTTCTGCCCGCAGTGTGGCAAGGCTGTGAGCAGTACAGAACCTAGCCGCCCGGCCACCGAAAACCATTCGCGGTAGTCCTGATTGTGCTTCTAGCAGGGCTCTACGCCGCACAGGTGTTCGCAATCGTCAACGGTTCCCCGTTCAACGGCGTTGGCGTTACATTCATGAGCGTCCTAGGGTGGGCCTATCTCTGGAGGCTACGAGGTCGCCGGGAGTGGGTCGGAGCGCTGATAGGCTTTGGCGCGGCAATTGTGATGGCTGCTATCGCGGGAGGAGTCGCATAACTCATGCACACGCGAGCCTTCATTCCTACCTGCTGATACACTTTAAAGTTCCTGACAAAGGGGGAAGCCAGCCATGGGGGACCTGACCGACGCGAGGAAGCGCCACCGCGTCGCGGAAATCAGCGCCAGGATGCGCGAGAAGGCTAGCGCGGAGACCGTGCCGCAAGGCCACACGCAGCTTAGGCAGGTGGCCAGCGACCTTTGCGGGTCGGTGTGCAAGGCCGCAGCCGAGCGCAACGACCCGAACGTTTTTTTCGCTGACGGTCTCCCGGATGAGTTCATCGAAGAGCAGTCTGAACGCGTGCGGGAGATTCTCTCGTCCATCCCGTCGGCGTTCCACCACTGGTCGTTCAAGACGCGTGATGGCAGGAACATCGAGCCGTTTGAAATGAACGTCCATGAGATGATGGAGGCAGCGAAGGACGTCGTCGAGTTGAAACCTGATGACGTGGTCAAGGCCTATGGCCAGGTTTGGACGCACGTCAGAGTGTTGAGCGAGCTACGCCCTGACGCCAAATCGACGCTCAAAATGAATTCGTGTCTGCACGCGTCGAAGGACGGCGTCGAATACGTGGCCTACCGCTACCTTGCCGCAGACGATTTTGTCTCGCCGCTGCTCGAATGGGCTATTGTGGATGCCCTCGTACTCGACCGCATCACGGGTTTTGCCGAAGCCTGCTCATTTACGGGCAATTTGCCCGACACACCGCAGGGCCAGCTTCTCGAAGGCCCGCTTTTGCCGGGAACGGGGGTGTTTCCGATGGGGATAAAGATGCCGGGGTGGTCTTATATTATTGGAAAGAGCGTCAGCGAGGTGGCCGCCAAGCTCGCTGTTGAGGCGATACTCCTTGCCGCTACCTGGTGGCTGTCCGAGGTCCTTGCAGGTTCGGAGGGACTGCCCAAATGGATTCTTTTCACTGGGGTCACGGCGGCCAGATGGGTGTCCACGGCCATCAATAGCAAGGCGGACTACTCCCGTGAGTCCGAGGCGAAGGGAAAAACGAACCTGCAGATGCTGTGGGACATGGGCATAGCCCATGAACGCATTCCCTCGATGAATGTCGGCCTCCTACGGCATTTGTTTTATCGACTCGAGGAGCGCGGGGCTGCGTTTAGTCCTTCCGTCTACGCGGTCCTCGACAAACGCGCGCGGCGCGAAGCCGTGCAATAGACCTCGAAGTTTCTTCTTCGGCTAGTGTTACCTTCGAGGGCGCGCAGGGACGGAATGGCGCCCCTTCGGAGATTGGGATTAACAAGGCCCCTGGGCGATGGCAGAAGACTTCCAAGAGATAGGACATTCGGGCGGCAAAATCACGTTCACCGTGGCTACCGACAAGAACAACCGCCGAACGTACCAAAGTGATTTCAGCTCAAGTCGTCCGGTGCCACATGCGCTAATTGGGGTCTATGCCACCCCGAAGGGAATCCCCTTCGCTCACATGTCGTTTGGCGGATGGGGTGACCCGGCGGAGACGCCTCCGCTCGGAGGCCTGCCGGTACAAATTGCTTCCGACAGCGAAGGGAGATTTGGACACAACTGCCCTCGATGCAACCAGTATTGGCGGAGCGGGCCTGGTCCAAATTGTTGCCCCTACTGTGCGCTATGGGCTCCGAGCTATGACTTTCTCTCAGCAGCGCAACTGCGGTACGTTGAGCGGTATTGCGAAGTACTCAGCAATGCGCTTAAGGCGGAGGCCGATTCCGAGGTCGTAATCGACATGGACGAAGTTGCCGACGCGGTGGGAAAGGAGGGAGAGAAGCCAGCGTTCTACGTATCGGAGCAAAGTCAGCAGCGTAAATTTACCTGCACGGCCTGTGACGAGTTCAATGACATCCTAGGGCGCTACGGATATTGCTCGCGATGCGGCACGAGAAACGACTTACAGGATTTTGAGTTGAACACAATTCCATCCATCCGAACTCGATTGAACAGTGGGCATGGGCCTGAGGACTGCGTGCGAGACGCAGTCGCGGCTTTCGACTCATTTACAGGTCAGCTTGCTGAACAGTTGGTCAGCCTCGTCCCGATGACGGTCCGCCGCAAGAAACGACTCGAGAAACAACGATTCCACGACCTTGACGAGGTTCGGAAAATCTTTGCGCAGTGGTTCGACGTGGACGTCTGTGCTGGCATGAAAGAACCTGAATATGCTGCGGCCGTCCGCATGTTCCAGCGGCGTCATGTCTATGAACACAGCGGCGGCGAGGTGGACCAAGAGTACCTGGACCAAAGCGGGGACACTTCGGTTGTGCTCAAGCAGCGCATCCATGAAACGCGGGAGGACACCCACAACTTTCTGGGCTCCCTCGTGAAAATGGCGCGCAACCTGCACAACGGATTCCATGAACTATTTCCGCCGCTCGAAGGCCCAATTAAGGCCCTAAAAGAGAAAAAAGCGCGCATGGCTGAGCATGCTGCGAGGTCGAACCGATAGGCACCGGCGCTGGAAAAGCGCACGGCCCGGGCGGGGTAGAAATGCGCGCGGCGGCCCTCCCGGCGGGTTAAAATCGGCCGGCTGGAAAACTATTTGAAAATGAGGAAAAAAACGGGACCTAAGTCCTTCTGTTTTAAGGATTTGGGTCAGATGCGTAGTAACACCCATCGCGAAGGAGAAACTCGCGCGGGAACCTGCTGCGGTCGGCGAGCTACTGGTCGTGGAGCATCGTGACGCGGCTCTCGGCCGGTCTGTACGTGTGGCGCAGCTCAAGAACCCCACTGAGCCGGTCGAGGGAGACCTTCTGCCAGCGCTGTACGATGTGCAGCTGCTGTGGATTGCGCCACAGGGGATGACCCTTGGCGGGTTCGAGCGTATCGAGGTCGGGAAGGTCACGACCGACTACGCCCAGTCGTGGTGGTGCCGAGGATTATGATGTATTGGGTCAACTACTGGCGCAACGCGGACTGTTCCTTACCTACAGGTGATTCCACTCGGACGCAGAAATTATTCTCTCCACCGTGACGGCATCAGGCTTAATCTGAAACGCGGCGCCTTCGATGAAGATTACCCAGCGTCCCGTGAAAGTTACTTTGGGTACGCCGCCGAGGATTCTCATTTCAACTGTGTGCGGCAAAAGGAATTTTATTGTTGTCTCGTCCCCGGCCTTGAGGTAGTACTTGCCCGTGACTTTGCCAGGTTGTCCATTCCAAATGACGTTTCTCAGAGTGAAAGACCCGCTATCGTCACCACCGAACGTCATCCCACCCTCGTAGCCAATACCATCAATAACGTAGGCGGCCTGCGCATTCTTGTTCAATATCTGGACGAGGGCGCCGAGTCTATAGCGATTCTCTCCTTCGCTAACGTAGTACGTCGCAATCCTATGAATATGAACCTTTGGGATGCTTTGTAATGTCTTTTCAGCGTCGTCTATTCGTTGCTTGAAATAGTATTGCCCGTATGTCCCAACGGCCGCTAGCATGACCCCCGCCAGAATGGCGACATGACTTGTCGTTAACCAAGATTGAAGACTCATTCTTAGATTTACCCTTTTTCGACGAGACGGCGGGTGTTGTCAAGGAGACAACGCGTATGACGCAGCACCCACCGCGCTTGCCATGGCCTCTCAAATGTCTGGCCGCTGTTGCTCAGGCGGCCGTTCCACCGTCATCGCTTGTCCAGTGGTTACCGTACTTCACGGACGCTTATCCGCGCAACTGTAAATACGGAGCGAATCTTTCTTCGATTACTTTTTCCTGCTCTAAAAACCACTGCAAAAGTTTAAACTGCGTTTCGGAAGTCGATTGGAGCATTTCTTGTGGTGCAGTTCCGGCCTTCGTTGTTAGCCAAGTCGATTGCCATATCGAGCGCCATGGCTTCAGTTGCCAGATTCTTCAAGTATATAGGTATGGAAGCATCGTCGAACAGATAGGGAGCCTGACGAGTTGCAACAAGATACTAGCGCCTGCTTTCATTGCGCACCCCCCCCATGCCAGCAAACAAATCCCCCTGTCCCTTGAGCGTCGTCCTCGCTGCTACGCGCGCAACCTCGCCCTTCTTGAGCTCAGCCGTCAGGCCAGGCTCAGCCTCGCGTAGCGCTGCGCGCACGTTGCCGTAACCTTCCGGCGTAAGCGGCCGGCGCAGAAGCTCCGGCACATCGAGCATCGCCAGTACAACTGCTTGCTCGAGCTGCTTGAAGTCACCGCTCAGGGCGCCAGCGATACTGAGCACGCCGCCGGCTTGATAGCGCTGCATCATGGCGTAGAACTCGGCGTCGGAGTCGCAATCCTTGCGGGTCGGCATGTGCGCAGAGTGACTGCGAGCAATGTCAGCCAGGGTCTTGCCAAGGTCAATGGCCAGAGCCTCGGCCTTGGTCGCAGGCCCGCAGCCTGCAGGCGCGTGCGGTGTCGGGGGTAGCCAGCGCTTTAGTTGCGAGCAGCTATGGGGCGGCTCATTGGGAGGCCTCGGCGGCGAGGAGTGCTTCGAATGCGGCGCAGGCATCGTCGCGGGTCTTTCGGACGGCGATGAAACCGGCGCGGCTGAACGGCCGCTGCAGGACGTTTTCCTGTACCGCATTCGCGAATACAAACTCGGCGACCGTATCTCGAAGCACATCGGCCAACGTTGTCGCACCGTCCAGTTTCGCGTGCTGCTGTACGAGCTTGGTCAGTTCCTCCGCAAACGGCTGGGCGATTTCAAGTGCATCCTGGCGTGCGAGCAGGGCGCGCGCCTTTCGATTCTGCTCGTGAACATACATCTCATACTCAGCCAGGTCGGCCGCGGCTTGGTCGTCATCATCCTCCGGGATGTAGTACTCGTCAGCATTCATGCTCAGGCTCCAAGGATGCGTCTCCAAATTGAAGACAACGAGTCTAGGAAGCCGTACTTATATTTCGTGGCCGGCGTGACGAATCTATACGTAAATCCGGCCGCCCTAAGGAGCGGATGCACCTTCAAGACGTGACTTTTCTCACATTTAAACTGTGTCTATGTAAAAAAACATTTCAGTTTCTTCCGCTGCTGCCGATACTGCGACGACATGCCCCAATAACAACGAGGAGAATGTGACATGGCGTCATTTGTATTTGTATGCAGTGTTACGAAGAAGGATTCCGTCGCGGACTGGAAAAAGACAAGCTACAAAAGCTTGTCCAAGTGGATTGCGGCGACCCAAGCGGAGGAACCGCCGAATACCCGCGACGGACTGGCCGGGTTCGGCTTTAAATTGCCCAATAATCAGTATGTCGGAGCCGAATTGCTTGATGAGAAAACGATGCGGGCCCGGCGCGCGCTGGAGCGTGCGCTCGATGATGTGGACAGTGTCATCAAGAACGGCAAGCTCTCGGTGCAGACTCGCGCAAGGGCGCTAGCGGTCGTGCTGAAGCGCCGGGGAATAAGAATCAGCAAAGGCTGAGCTAACAATGGTTCGGGTGGCTAGGGCCACGGCTCCGACGCAGATACCGGCGCGCAAGTGGTATCGGCAAGCAGTCTTCACTGAAGTCAATTCAGGAGCCCCCACGGTTTGTAACGGCAGGGGCGTTTTATGGGACAACGCGCTTTGCTCGCAGAACCGCGGCGCCTACCTCAAGGACAGTTGGTAACCTTGACAAAGTAAGCGAGCGCTGAGCTTCAGCGCGTGAGAGAAGGAGATTAGAGCACATGGGAGTAGTCATTCAGTTCGCCAGAAAGAACCCATCGCCGTCCGTCGGGGATGGAGGCCTAAATGCACCCGTGCAGCCGCGCGGCGGTACTCCGCTGCAGCATATTTTAGGACTGCAGCTCCCAACAAACTTGATGCTAAGCGACAGCGAAACGGGTGAATGGGTACGAACACCTGGTCCTGTGGAGTGTCTGGACGGGCGCGTGATAGATGGGATGGCTGCCTATGACCTGCTAGAGCCGCATTTCCGCCAGTGGGGCATCAGCCTCGAGGGAATCACACAGGTTGATGACGTGTGCGCGCTGTGGCAGGGACTGTGGAACCACAAGAACTTCTACCGCCTGGGCGCAGGGGTTTACGTGTGCAACTCTCATGAAAAATTCATGGCGCACTTCGAGGGCTGCCGATTTGTGACAAGGCCATGGCTCGAGTACATCCACTATGTTGGCACCAGCAATTTCCCTGCGGCCAAGGCATTTGCTGACAAACGCAACCTGCGCGAGCAGTGCATACGTCGGCAGAAGCTTGTATGGGCTAAGTGGGAGCGCGACGAGAAGAGCGGGAAGAACAAGCGCGACAAGGAAGAGAATGCTGCGCTGGTCGCCCGGCTTAACGTGTAGCAGCCGAATGGCTACGAAGAAACCCAAGACCGTGGTTATCTCGCTGCGCAAGCCGGCACCGCCACTTCCGGGACCTGCCAAAGACGACATGGCGGCTCGCGTCAATGGACCTCCGCCAGGCCTGGACATCGACTTTGAAAGCATTACGCGGCTTGTCGACGAGGACAGCGCGGCCAATGGGGACAACAATGACCCGCTTGTGTTGGAAGGCGTTGCTGAACTGCAATTGCGGAAGCTAACCACCCGACTGGGTTTCGACCGGCTTCCCTTGACGATGGGCGAGCTCCAAGGGCTGCTTGAATATTTCAACATGCTCGAAAGCGCAACCGGCGAAGCCCTCACCGCCCCCGAGCATGCACAAAAGAGAGCGAGCTGGCATCAGGTTTCACTTGCCACGTGTGAGCAGTATTTTCCGGCATTGGTGCCGGCGATGCGTCTATATATTGCGGGCAATATAGACGGGTTGCGCGCGCTACATCAGCGGGAAGACACCCTGACTAAGCTGGGTCACGAATACAACCAGTTCGGCTAATACAGTACTGCGGCCAAATAAAAGCCCCAGCGAACGCCATGAAAGATGAGAGGACCGTCGGCGATTGCGTGACTTCCTGGGGCTTCAGCGACTAGCGCGTAGCCGTTCGGGTGCTCGCTGGTGGCCGGGTAGCATCTCTTATTACTGCCAAGGGTAAAGCGCTGTTGCCGCCATCAGAGGCTGTCGGCCGGCCTTGTGTCTTGCAGAGTGTAGCGAGCGGGGGTGCTGACGCGTGCTAAAATTGCGCATGGCTGAAATAATCAACTTGGCAGCGGCACGCGAGCAGAAAGAAACGACCGCGCAGGAGTCGTTGTTTGCTCTCATCGAGGCAGACTTTCCCGGGTACAACGCGCCCAAACTGCAGGCACTGTGGGACGCCTTCGGCTTGAGCGTGCCTTGCAACCTGAGCGAAGAACGCCAGATTGAATTGTGGGTAGCGGTGTCGGGTCTCGGCTACGCCGAAGCCACCGAGGGTTGCCTAAGCGAAGCCGCCCGGGATGCCTTGCGAAAACTACCGGTGCCGCCGCTCAAGAAGGTTACCAATGGCATGTTTTAGCTGCAGGCAAAGAAGA
>Ga0307377_10007852_pt1 | contig 10925 bp, 12 predicted proteins | sample TR3MG_FD_202535 | JGI IMG/M metagenome (GOLD analysis project Ga0307377, IMG submission 202535) | Soil microbial communities from Risofladan, Vaasa, Finland - TR-3 | ecosystem: Environmental > Terrestrial > Soil > Coastal area > Acid sulfate soil | place: Finland: Risofladan, Vaasa | collected... | reverse complement strand
TAGCAACAAACCTTCTAGCTACTGTGTACCAATCAAATCCGTCTGACACAAGAATTACAACATCGCCATCAATGTCCAAAACTTCATCTGAGGCGACACCATCAATATTGTTGCCGTTTCGAGCAATCGTTATATTGAAGTTTGATGCATCACCCGCACCGCCATTACCTACATCCCGAATTTCGTACCACTGGCCAGAAACTGGAGAAGCTGGGAGAGTAATAGTGCGTATGGCGCCGTTTGGGTCAACAAGTACGGTCCTATGTGTGTTATCAAGGAGTAAGTTGACTGCCGTAGCGGTAACAGGTCCATAAGTAGACTTGTCAAATTGGGTTACTTCATTGAAAGTAATGCTTCCTGCAGCGTTATCAGCTACATCACTTCGAAGGAACTGTAGGGAGTCAAGGGTGTCAAGGGTGTCTGCGTTAATTGCTCCACCAGCAGAAACTGTCCTGTCAGCTAAGGTTACCCAGTTAAACCCATTATAGGCGATGATGATGCCTACGCCGTTTTGATTAAGAACTAAATTGGCACCTGATCCATCAATGTTCTTGCCATTAGGATCAATAGTAATATTATTCGTGGCAGAGTTTCCTACGCCTGTGTTACCCTGATCCCTGATTTCATAAATTTGCCCAGTTAATGGCGAGGCGGGGAGGGTGATAAGTCTAGGGGCGGCCGCACTATTTACAAGAACGATTCGGTGTGCAGAGGTTAAGGGGGTATCTGCAGTTATATTATTTAGTGGTAGTGTTAGTGAGCCATCAAGGTCTACGTTACCGGGGTTTAGGCCGGGTGCCCCAATTCGCACGAAGCCAGAGGAGTCGATTCCGTCAAGTGTATCTGCGTCACCGAGCGACCCAGCTACTACGTCATATAGGAGCTTACCTTCTTTGCTGTAGAAAAACCAAGACATATATAATCCTTATGGTGTAATGAAGAATGCGAAACGCTTTGACTCGGAAACCGCTGCCAAGATTTCAGCATCAACGTATTCTTTGTTCGTTGCCAACTTACCGGTGTCAGTGGCCTTGATGATCGTGTAGTCCATGTAAAATCGGTCGCCGGGGAGCATTGCAAGGGCATCGTTTGTGACCCGGTAAAATCCAGTATCTACAGCCGCTGCTCCACTACCCCACTGAAGAATACCTGTCGAACTAACTTCAAAGCGGTCGAAGGTATCAGCGTTCAGCGCCCGTGTAGTAAAAGAGTTTAAACCCCTGTTACGGGTGTAGTTAACCTGTACACCGTCAAGTGTAGGGTTGTCCTGTGCAGCAAGAGCATTAACTCCTTCACGGTAGCTTCCCAAAATCCTATTCATGACTAGAATGGAAGAATCGTTGCCAGCGCCCGTGCCTGCGTTCCATTGAAGTACAGCAGGAAGTCCGTTGGTCACATCACGCCAAACCATTCGGCCCATAGAGTCCACGTAGAAGCGCTCTGTGTACGTTCCGACTACTGTGGCTATATCGTCGCTTGTGCCAACGCTGAGAGCCTTTGTAGGAGTTCCTGAGGGGTCTGACTTGTCTGTGCCCGCAGGAGATGTTTGGACGCTCTGGCCTCGTAGTGTTAGTAGGGTTTCTCCGCTGAGGTTCATAATAGAGCGGAAGGAAAACTTGTTATACTGGTCTGCATCGGCTGTGAGACCATTACTTAGCTTTACGTCTGAAAGTTGTGAACCAGTGCGGACAGCCGAGCCAATCTTCCTGATATAAGAAGCAGCAGGAGGAGCAACACGTACGGTGAAATCAAAATCAGGTTGCTGCGTGGTACCATTGGCGGTCGTAGAAATATAGATATCTTTAGGGCCATTACCTACATCTACCGGGTCAGAATCCTTGGAAACATCAGTGTAAACGTAGCGCCCCTGAATGTTCATTGTGGCGCGCTTGTCGTTAATGACATCGCCCGTGACAGCCATAGTTACCCGGTCAGTGCCGAGGAGGCTAGATGACAACCGCACATTATGCATAGCACCAGTGAGAAGTTCCTGAAGGCTATCCAGAAACGTATCGGTGACTATTGTGCCGACTTCAAAATCAACATTCTTGCTCATACAGGGGCCCTCGTATAAGATTTAATAGACTATATACCTATATAATACCACGAATAGTCTACGTAGGTCCCCTATTGTTACGTGCTTCGCTGGTTATTCATAAGGTCGTCAAGTAACGCTTTGGGGATAATAACAGTCTCTTCGCCAGAATCCTTCGACATAGGGCGTCCTACAGTTCCAGCGTTTGCGGGAGTGAAGCCACCAATATCACCGGGCCGCCGTGGGCCTTTTGGCGTAATAGTACCATTTGGCCCTCTGCCCTTGCCTAGCCCAGCGCCATCGACCGCAGTTCCTCCAGCAAGATTCGAAACAAATGGTGGCTCCCCAGTATTTCCAGCTAGGGCCTCCATTATTTTGGCATTCTGTGCGGCAGCGTTTCCTTCGGCTCCGGGCTTAACCTGTGCCATCTTATCGCCGTCTGGGAGTGGTTTCATACCTAGCTGCATCCTAATCTCATTAATCGTTAGGACGCCGAGGGTCGCATAGATATTGTGGACTGTGGCATCTACGGCCTTATCTGCAACACTCATTTCCTTGAAGTCTAAGCGCCAAATGTCTGGGTCGATTCCGATGCCACCATTTGGGGAGGGATCGACCGCTGGCTTAATGGATAGGTCACCATCCTCACCAAGCTCGGCAGGAACCATCTTAGGGCCAACCATAACTAATTCAGGCCACAATAGAGACATTAGGAACTGTTCGTACTTTTCCTGCTCGGGGCTGATTACCTGCTCAAGATAGATAGACTTAGCAATTGCTGCTGTTGCTTAGTTAGCATCTGCGGTACCTGTGATAATTCCGGGACAGCGATGCGCCTCCATAATCTCGGCTTTATTCTTCTCCCTAAATGTAGTCCAGCCCGAATCTTTCTGAGCCTCGGACAGCTTCTCTATCTTTAGGTTAACACCGGGAGGTAGATGGAAGATGGCTGGCTCGAAAGTTTGTGTTGCCAGTGTGCGTCGGAAATGCTCTTCAATGTCGCGCTTCGTATTCGGGTCAATCTCGATCTTAACAGGCTGATCACCGTAAATAGTGGGTATAGCCGCTGCATCAACCGAGAAGACAAGCGCAAGCTCTGGTGTCGCTGAGAACTTAAAGAATCTATTATTGTAGGCACGTGCAGCTTCATCACCAATAATTGTGGGGATTGCAGCAATATCTCGTGGTACGCCATAATAAGCTGATCTGTGGGAGTAAAGCTTAAAGTGGATAAGCTCATTGATATCTCGACTACGATCAGGTAGAATCTGAATGGTGCCGTCTTCTTTTAGCTCTACCTTATCACCAAAGTTATAAAATCCAACCTTCTTACCAGTCCTATCTAGAACCTGAATGAATCCGGATCGATCTTTCTTGACTCGGATAGTGTGTGAAGGAATGTGATAAAGGCCATCAATTTCTCCCTTACGGTTCCTAGAAACCTCGATGTATCCGTTGCCGTTGCTCTCTTCATCATACTTAACTTGATAGATTAGTTGCGAGAAAGAGAGTAGGTTCTTTGCTGCCCACTTCTCAAGCTGCATACGAATCTGGTCGGAAATATCGTCTCGGTCAGTTTCGTCGGCTTTCGGGTCAACCTTCTTGATTCTGTACCCTAGGCCGGCCACGTTAGACGCATTGGCTTCTATACAGGATCGGCGGGTAACAGAAATCGAGTTTAGGTCTGAAAGGAACTGAAGGTCGAATGGCGGATCAATTGTGTCGATAGCCGTGGTGTTAAGAGAGGTGGAATCATACTCGTCGTTGGCAGCAGTAGATGACTTCTCAAGAATTTCCATCCCAGAGGACACATGCAGGTCTCGTCCGTAATAATCTACAGGGCGACCAAAGCCCTCTGAGTTACTTTGGGCCTGTGCTGAACCATCCGTCTGAAACACTTTAATTGTATGCGTAATGGGCCGCACCTTCTTTAGAGGTGGATTAGGCTTATTCACAGGCTTTGGCGCGGGCGTTGGCTCTGGCGTTGGCTCTGGCGTTGGCTCTGGCGTTGGCTTCTCTGGCTCAGTCATAAAAAATTGGCTACCTTTCTGTTCCCTACTAGTATTCTATCACATTAGCGGCTTCTTTTGGTACCGAATCCCACTTGGTAGGTAACAGGTTTAACAGAGGTCATCAAAGACACTTCCTCAAGAAGCATTGATACGGCGTCCACTTGGTCATCCTTGTCGCCTTTGGGGAATGATGTGAACTCATCCTCGAATACTGGCAGCCACGGAGCCGACGATGGGAGATAAACTTTGCCACCTTCGAATAGGGCTGAGGCAGACCGCGCGCGCATTTCCTTGTCTTTGCCTGCTTTCGGGCGGTAAGCTCTACACGGAATACCCTCTTTAAGCAGGTCTTGGAATAATGCTTGTTGATAGGCTACAGTCTCAATTAGAGCCCATGAAGTCTGAGGATACTTCCGGTACAGCTTTTGGATGGCCTCACGCTGCTTAAATGCTTCTAGCTTGGTTCGCAATACCTCTACGATATAATAATTACCGTCTGGGTCTCTCGCTATTACAGCAGCAACAAAGAAATCTGCTGCAGCCGTTTGTGAGATTGCTGGGTCAACAGAGATAAAGTAGAGTGAGCCCTCGGGAACTTTCTTAACTTCTGTTTCTATACCACGAGGGTCAACGCCAGAACCATAATACTTGAACCACTCACGCTTGAAGATATCACCCTCAAGACCTGTTGGATCTCCTTGGTAGAGTAGACGAAACTGTACTGTGCCGAATCGTGCCTTCTGTTGCTTGTAGAATGGTACAGAGAACTTCTTAGGCCAAATAGATGGGCTCTTGTCAGTATTAGTAAACTTTCTAACGGCTGGACGACGATTGGCCTCTGAGTATGCTATGTCAAGTCGGCCGCCCTCTGCCTTTTTCTCTTCGTACATCTCTTCTACGCGCTCTAAGTAATCCTCTTTGAACTCAGATGGTAGGCTCGTCATTGGCTCATCATTGCCAATTGCCTCTAGAACCTCTTCATAACCCTCCATTTCCTTATTGACAAGTGGGGGCATGAAGTCCACATACGCGCCCTCGTCAGTAGTGCCCAAAGCAGGCATGTGAAGAACCTCGAAGTTTAACCTATTCATTAGGAGAGAGGCCAAATCGTTATTATGCCATCTGGTCAAGATGACGATAACCCTACCAGTTTCGGGGTCAGGTCGGGTCATTAGGGTGCCTGCGAACCATTCCTTCTGGTTGCGTAGCTCGACCTCAGAACGGGCCTGTACCTGCGTTAGAGGGTCGTCCACTACAATGAGGTTAGCACGAGAACCAAGAACCTTAGTGCTCTTCATTCCGGCCGCGTAAATGTTAGGGTGAGGGTTCTGGTACTGACGCTTGAGATAAATCTGCTCTCGGGACTCACCCTTCAAATCATCTACCTTAATTTCAGGAAAGACTTCTTTGAACCTATCATTAGAAACAATAAGCGAGCGGATGTCTGAAGTGAACTTAATGCTCTGGGTAGCCGAGGATGAAAGGAGGATTGTGTTGTCCTCGGGATGTTGCCCAATGTAATAAGGCATGAAGACTTGAGCGACTGTTGAAGAATTGTGCGATAGTAGTCCATTTGCAAAGAAGTTGTGGTAATTTTCTACTTCAATGTCATAGGTCTGCTCATACCCGATGTCGTCAATACTTATAACTTGATCCCACCGGATATCTGAAGAGGCAAGTTTTAATAGTTCATCATTATCCTCAATCTCTGCAACGGCACTGACCTTACCTCTAAAGGTTCCTCCGGGCTTATCTACACGTATATTGTGATGCTCTCGATAGTAATGAGTAGACTTAGTGAGTCCTTGTCGCCACTCTTTAGGTATACGATCCGATACAGAGTTAAGTGGCGTTGCTCGTGTGGCTTCTTTAAGTTCTGAAGTAAACCTAACGTCCTTAGTAAATATACCAATCTCGCTCATAAATCTATGAACCATCTGACCTTCGGTAATGCACACTTTGTAAGCTATAGAGGTTTCTTTCTTGGTGCCATCTGGAAGTTTATATGCGCCCATTGACTGTGTAATAGAAGACATAATCCCAAAGCGAAGAAGAAGGTGCCTTACTTGATCCGCGAGTTGTCTAGATACCGTACAGTAGCTTAAGGTCGCACAGTTGGTCTTACATTTTCGTTTTTTGTTCTTAGACTCAAAACTACCATCACACGCAAAGAGCCTGTTTAGGAATAAGGCTAATTGGTCCTGTGGTAACTTAAAGATGGCGTCTGGTACAAACTTTTCATGAGCACCGCAAGTTGTAGGGTCAAGGCCGTGCTTAAGTAGGAGTGTGCGCGGGTGATTTGGAGAAGAACCCTTTGTTAAGCTTGCCCCAATTATTCTACCACTACACTTAATAGGGGTTGATCCCCAGCCAAAGTATGCGCTTGATTCCTCCCACTCCTGTAGAATGTCAGGGTGGATATTGGAGAACTTTACGGTTCCTCGATGTTTTGTTCGGCAACCCTCAGCGATCCAGTAACTAAGCAACTTGACTTCTGATTCAGGCATGGCCGTGGTATTTAGTGGTATAGGAACTATTCTAGGTGCTGCCATAAAGTCGTCTGTAGTTATGTCTCGACATTCTTTCCACCCATTGAACGTGTACATGCGGTGGTCGGCGGTTACATCAACATAGTAGCCGCTTTTCGTCTTAACCCTAAAACATTTCTTCTTACCAGTGCCCTCTTTCCAGAGAACTTTTCCGTGGACAAGCTTTAGGGTTTTAGGGTCTAGGGATAAAGTATAATCGCCAACTTCAATGTTTTTAAGTTGCGTTATACTACCATTTTGCCTGCAAATGGGCATGTTTTCTGAGAGACATTTACTTGAGCCCGGTGGAGCAATAATAAGCTGCTCTCGTTTAGTAGGGTCTTCGAGCACCTTAATAATTTCTTTTTGATGTGGAGGAACCTTAAAACCGAACACGTACTCAGAGAAACATTCTAAGTCTGTTCTAGCACGGTAACGGAGTTGAGAATCATAGGCGGCCTTGAAACCGCTACTCATAGCCCGTTCGAGGCCGTCCTTAATAGTTTGCTTAACAATCGGGCTTACATTAGGATCATCAAGCTTTGCCAACAACTCTTTAACTTTTGCCTCGTCCACAAGTTAGCCCTCTGGAAGTTCTTTAGGCTCTACCACTTCTGCATCGACAATTTCTTCCTCCGATGCGTCCCTGAGTACACCAAGAAACTCGGATAGTAAGTTTTGGTCGGCATCAGAAAGGTTGTCCTGTGCTTGTAGAACATGAAGATGATACTCGGCGGTAGAAATCTCGCCAGAAACGTCAATCTTCTGGGTGGGGTGATGGAAGGTCTTTAGGAACTGTGCAGAAGCCTTTAGGGCTGTGCCTTCGTTTCCTGACTTAAGACCGCGCTCAATGGCATCTAGGGCCTTGTCAACGAGGTAGGGCATGCGTTCGGCGGCGCGTTCTTCAATAATATCTGTGGAATCTTTTTTGGGTCTTCCAGCCACACCCTTCTGACCAAAGCCTCCGGCCTGCGCCTTCTCTATACGACGCTTTTCGGCTTCTTCATTCCTTTTTCCATGTGTGGCCATGCTTCGACTCCCTATGCGTTAATCATAAAGAATACGGGGGCTCGACTCTGTAAGTCCTTAGATTTTGGTGAAAACTCTTGGTCTTTACCCATTTCCCTTATACACATATTATAACACAGATAACGAAGTGGGGCCAAAGTATGTTACGCAGCCACTCTACCGTGCTCAACAAACGCAGCCATAGCAACTGGACAGACTTCAGTAACAAGGTCCTCAACAGCAATAGCAAAATCCCTAATTTCTGCCTGTGCGTGCTCGTGATTCCGCAATGATAAGAAGTTCATCAAGGCACGGAGGTTAATGGTCCACTTAAACTTAGTCATCATTCCAACAGGAAGAACAGTCCTAGCAACCTCTTTAGCAACACCAAGCTCTAGCATTCGATGATAAGCTCGAAAGCTCTCACGCTGGGAGTAGTCTAGAAGGTACAGGGCCTCGTCTCGTCTCTCTACATCCTCCATCGGCCTGTACTTATATGCTCCGGGCTTACCGTATTGCTCCCGAACATATGCCTTCTCTGGAACATAAAACTCTTCCTCGATCACAGAGTACCGGGCGCTCCACTCATTGAAACTTCCAATCCGGTGACGCATCCATTCTCTCGTAATATACAGAGGTGCCTTGATAGTGAAATGAAATACGGGTGCTTCGAATGGCGTACCGTGCTTGTTCTTCATAAGGAAATTAATAAGGCCGACGTTCTTAGCGTCCATTTCATCGGATACCTCATTAAAACTAACTCTAGCACTATTTACAATTGCTAGGTCGCCTCCCATGCTATCCTCCAAGGCTACGAAACCAAACTCGTGAACCCTGTGAACTTTGGTGCCCTCAACTATTACTAACTCTGTCATTGGTCCTCTTTCGATACTATGTATAGTTTACCTGTCATCTAGTGCTTCCTTAATACGCTCTACTGCTTCATCTACCAGTTCCTTCTGCTCGGATGTCAAGGGTTTGCCCTCTGGCGCTGCTCCTACAATACGTCTCCGCACTACCTTTCCAGTAGGTACGTTGATACCACCGCAGTAGTTACCTACACACCTGCAATGTTCAGCCATCAGTGGTCATCTTCCATACCCGTACCTGTATTGTCCGTCATTGTACCCCTGCTGCCAGCCCTCGTTAAAAGACTCAGCCTGATTAAATAACCCATAATAATCTGCCAAGTACTCTGACTCTAGCTTGCCCTGATCCCTACCTTGGCTCCACGCCTTATCGTATGAATCTAATCGGCCCTCCTGATATGACAGGTACGCGCCTCGGTAGTTTTCTTCTTCTGACATAATGTTATTTACATAGAGTGCTAACATGAGAAAGATCAGTAGAACAAGGGCGGACAATACCATATACTTTGTAAAGTCACTCATTCTCTTCATCTTCCGTAAGGGCCTCATAAAGGGCGTCATTGTAAATAGTGAACTCGTCTACCCGCTTCTGTAATGCGTCACGCTCGGTTACTACTCGCTCGTACCGCTCCGTCATCGCAACAAACTTCTCTCTCCACTCGTCGCGCTCAGCAGTCAGTTGTTTAGTCATGCTTAACAACTGATCTGTCCTGTCCTGCACTAAGTCTTCATGTATGTACGTTCCGGCCTGCGTCTTTAAAAGTCCGGGTCCGGGTAGGTCATTCATCTGTCATACCCTCCCTTTTGGCCATTTCGTATCCAGACCTAAATCCGTCATCGTACCCTCGTTGGTAACTAGCGTGCGGGTTTTCTGTATAGATGTTTGGTTGTGGCACACTCGGAGTGTATGAGAACCGACAATTATCACATGTAACGCCCGGTAGATGCATACACCCCATTATCGCTTACCACCATCATACTCAACAGCATGGCCATTCTTAACTAACTCTTCATTTACGTTGACACCATTATAAGTAACATAGGCCAACCAGCGCCCGTACTTCTCAGCGACCTTGAATACGTCTAAGGTAATCTCGTGCCCTAAAGGGATGTAGCTGGTGAGCCAAGCTGTAGCAGCCTTGCCGTCCTCTGTGTACCGCTCTGGAGCGTCAATACCCAAGAGCCTAATCTTAGAGCGAAACGTCATGTAGAAGCCCAACTGAATGTCTGCCTCAATAGTATCCGCGTCTATGATTCTCACCAGAGTAGCTTTGTAGTTATATAGGTTTGTTTCTTTTATTAAGCTCATAGGTACCTCGCCTTAATTAGATCTTTTACATGTGTGCCATTAATGCGTGTTGGAAATATTTTTAGAATAAATTTACGTAGTTTCCTCACGTTAGTTCATCCAGTAGTTTGCTCGGAGTTTGTCAAGGTCATCTTCTTGCTTCATGTTATTAAGGGCGGCCATCAATAGCTCTCGGTTGTACAGAAGGGCCTCATAATGGTCTCTAATGAAGCTTCTAAGTTGTGGCAGGGGGCCATTAGATTCAATCGTGCTCAAGATATCCAGCAGGTCTTTAACGTAGTCGAGGAAATAGTTTGTCTCATACATCAACTCTGCTTCATCAGTGATATGGATATGTTCGCGGATGCGGCGAAGAAGTTCACTGGCACTTTCATCATCCTGAATCAATATACAAGCAGTGCTCAACATACTACAAGCTGTGGAGTCCAACTCAACCAACGTAGTAACTCTGGCTCTTATGGAGTCTCTGTCCTCGTCGTACATTAGAAGCCCTCCAATTGACTCTTAGCTTCGGCTGCGGTGACAAGCTGTGGGGCATTCTGAACTTCTGACTTCTGTGTTACTGCAACAGGTGCATTCGATGCAACAGCGACACTACCATTGACCAGCTTGTACAGTCGTGCGCTAAGTAGTAGAATCTGTGCCTTAGAGTACGCCTGTGGAAACCAGTCGGAAATAACCTCAAAGCAAATGGCTATCGAGGTCATGGTAAATCCGCCAGTAAGCTCAGAGAACACTGCCGCCTTGGTTGCGCCACCATAAAATTCCATCTTCGTACGGGCGTGGGCAACCTTCTCAAGAGTTGTAACCATCTGTGAGAGTATAGTCTTAGCATCCCCGACCTCACCCCACCACTCGTTAATAGTTTCGAGTAGGCCATCATAATCCTTGACCAACAACTTAGAGAAATACTCAAGAGACAGGTCGCGTGATGAAAATAACTCGTCTGCCGTAAACGAGGAAACTGAAACCTGCTCCACCATCATTAGCGCATCACGTACAGACCCCTCACAGGCATCTACAATCACATCCACATCATCTGGAGTAATCGTTAACTGTGCGTACTCAACAAGGGAGGTCAGATATGTCTTTAGGACGGCTGGAGAAACTTGCTTGAGATTGAACCTTAGCGCCCTAGTGCGAATCTTGGTCGGCACCTTTCTA